>Ga0209491_10001850_pt1 | contig 39620 bp, 32 predicted proteins | sample BON02_FD_187213 | JGI IMG/M metagenome (GOLD analysis project Ga0209491, IMG submission 187213) | Freshwater microbial communities from Lake Bonney liftoff mats and glacier meltwater in Antarctica - BON-02 (SPAdes) (version 2) | ecosystem: Environmental > Aquatic > Freshwater > Ice > Glacier... | reverse complement strand
TTCAGTAATGGATCAATGGAAGATTATTCGAAAAAAGAATATGCCTGTTTTCAGTGCAGTAGGTATTGGGTGGAAAGGAGCTTCGATGACACAAAAAACGAACTCGGTCTGTCTGGATATCAAGTAATAAAGTGGATAGCCTGGTATCATCATCAGGCGCTGGTAATGATGGCCTGTGTTTATTTGCAACAAGTCAAGTTCGAAACTAAACAAGAATACGGACTGATGAGCGTGAGGGATGCAAGAATATTGACCATTGCACACCTGTTTACAGACCCCGATACCATTGAAAAGCTTTATAAACAAATGAATATCAGACGCGCTGCAAGACAAAAAGATATCGACAGGTACTATCAAGAACCCGAATACTAGAGTCTAAAAGTAGAAGTATACTCTTCGCGCCTTATCTGAGAATCCTTCCTGCCCTTTTCGGTTAGACACTTTACCCCCCAAACTTAGCTTTCAAGGCAGCCAACTTATCAGCCATCGAGCCTTTCGGTTCATCTTGTTTCTGAACTTTGGCAGGAGCTGGCTTCACCTGACTTTTTCCACGTGCTGCAAAAGGATCTGCTTTCATACTCAAACCAATTCGCTTGCGGGGAATATCTACCTCCATTACGGTTACTTCCACTTTCAGATTGACCGAGACGATTTCATTTGGATCCTTCACAAATCGATCTGCCAAGTGACTCAGGTGAACTAGTCCATCCTGATGAACTCCCACATCCACAAAAGCTCCAAAGGCCGTTATATTCGTCACCACTCCAGGTAGCTTCATCCCTACTTTCAAATCCGACATGCTATTCACGCTTTCCTCGAAAGCAAAAACCTCGAAGTTTGCTCGTGGATCTCTGCCCGGCTTAGCCAACTCGGCCAAGATATCCTGAAGTGTGGGTAAGCCTACAGTATCCGAAACGTATTTCTTCAGATTGATTCGATTCCTTAATTCATCAGAGCCCATCAACTCGGCTACCGTTGCGTCGACATCTTTGGCCATTTGAGCGACTACTTCATAGCGCTCGGGATGCACTGCGGATCGATCCAGCAATTGCTTTGCATGACTAATCCGTAAAAATCCAGCAGCTTGCTCAAAGGCTTTGTCACCCAACCGAGGTACTTTTTTTAGTTGTGCACGGCTCTTGAAAGGCCCATTCTCATTCCTGAAATCAATAATATTCTGTGCCAAAGTTGGCCCTAAGCCAGACACATAAGTAAGCAGCTGCTTGGAGGCTAGGTTGACCTCCACCCCTACGCCATTCACTGCGGACATTACGGTGTCATCAAGCGCATTTTTCAAGGCATTCTGATCTACATCGTGTTGGTATTGACCTACTCCAATTGATTTTGGATCGATTTTCACCAACTCCGCCAAGGGATCCATCAATCTCCTTCCGATCGATATTGCTCCTCTTACGGTCAGATCCAAATCGGGGAATTCATCTCTTGCCACCTCTGAGGCGGAGTAAATAGAAGCTCCAGCCTCATTTACCATGGTAATAATTATAGACTTTGGAAGCCCCAGTTTCTTGACGAAAGCTTCAGTCTCCCGGCCAGCAGTACCATTGCCGATGGCGATGGCTTGGACATCAAACTTTTCTGCCAGCCCTTTTACAGTCATTCCAGCCTCTGCAGATCTGCGTTGCGGCTCATGCGGATAAATAGCTTCATAGTGCAAGAATTGTCCCTGAGGACCTAAACAGACTAATTTACAACCTGATCTGAACCCGGGATCGATTGCCATCACAGACTTTTCTCCCAATGGTGCGCCCAGCAGAAGTTGCTTGAGATTTTCGGTAAATACTTTGATGGCTTCTTCGTCCGCTTTTTTCTTGGTAAGCAATCGAACTTCTGTCTCCATGCTTGGTTTGAGGAGCCGTTTGTATGTATCCTTAATTGCTAGTCTGACTTGATCCACTGAGCTATTGGTAGAATCTTCCAGAATCTCTTTTTCCACTAAGTAGATCGCGGAAGCCTCGTCAGGCAGCGAATCAAGCATTAGAAACAGCTCCTTCTCCCCTCTCCGCATGGCGAGAACGCGATGCGAAGGAGTGGTTTTGATCGGCTCAGACCATTCGAAATAATCCTTGTATTTGATGGCCTCTGCCTCTTTTCCGGGGATTACTCTGGATGAAAAATTCCCATCGTTTAGGAATAGTTTCCGCATTTTTTCACGGACTTCGGCATTTTCATTCACCCACTCAGCAATAATATCCCGAGCCCCTTGCAGTGCCTCCTCTGTTGAATTTACTTCCTTTTCGGAATCCAGGTAGTTGCCTGCCTCATCTTGAAGATTGATGGATTTTTGAGAAAAAATTAATTCCGCCAGCGGTTCCAGCCCTTTCTCACGAGCAATCATTCCTTTGGTGCGACGCTTTGGCTTATAGGGAAGATAAATATCCTCCAGCTTAGACATTGTCTCCGCAGACTTCACTTTCTGTTCTAATTCTGGAGTTAACTTTCCCTGCTCCTGAATTGATTTGAGGATTGCTTCCTTACGCTTGTCCAAGTCTTTAAGCTGCTCTACCCGATCACGAATAGCAGCCACTTGTACTTCATCCAATTCACCGGTGGCTTCCTTCCGATAGCGGGAGATAAAAGGAACGCTGCCTCCACCATCCAGTAACTCTAGTGTGGCTTTGACTTGATTTGGACGAATTTGTAATTCTTGGGCAATCTGTAACTCGTAATTCATGGATACTAAAGTTTGAAATTGAAACGCAAGTTAAGGCTCCTTTTGACTCACAAAATTATAAATGTGCCTGATGTCACTAAGGCTTTGAAAATGTGAGAGTAAATTTGTGCCATCTAAAATTGGAAGAAATTGTCCGCAGTGGCGGATTGCAAGATTTGAAATCACCCTCCCAGTTTATTCTTATGTCTGGAAATCTAATTTCCTTATCTTAAACCGAACACAGTACTTATTCATAAATCCTGACTTTGTACTTTTTATAATAGTCTTCCTACAACAATTATGGACTGGAAAAAAGAATTTAAATCCTGGGGCTGGATTCTCAGTTTACTGGCGCTATTGTATTTTACAGGTATGCTTCCTATGATTCAGGGTGCAATTCAATCCGTTTTTTTATATACCGGATTGATTACGCCAAAGTTAGCGCGAGTTGATCTCACTGAGCTTGATTTTGATTACCAAGGAAGATTTTTGGATTTTGAGGGAAGAGAAATAGACTTAGAATCTTACCGGGGAAAGACACTTTTTATTAACCTTTGGGCTTCTTGGTGTGGACCTTGTCGGGCAGAGATGCCCCATATTTCTGAATTGTACAAGTCCCTGCAAACTGAACCGAATATTGAATTCCTTTTGGTTGGCTTGGATAATGAACTCGAAAAAAGCCGCAAATTTCTAGAAGGGAAGAGCTGGTCATTCCCTACAGCGCATGCGAGTTTTGGGCTAAATTCTTCCCTTCAAAGCGAATCGATACCAACGACTTTAGTAATTAACCCAGAAGGGAAAATCATTTTTTACCAAGAAGGAATGAGCAACTTCAACACGGATGATTTTCGGGAGTTCCTTCGTAGTCAGTGATCATTTTGGTTCTGCTATCAGCTAAAAACGAGCCTGTGATTTGGGTTTTAAAAAAAAGGAAATACCTGAATTGGTTTGGATCAATTGGACTTACATAGTTTTTCGCCAAAAGAGTATGACTTTTCGAAGTCATTCACATTGCCAATTTTAATGCTGACTTTCTTTACCAAATCTCCCATTAACCCTTTTAAAAAGAGTGATTTAGTCCCGATTCCAAAACAGGATTTTATTTTTGGTCGAAACGCGTAACAGAACGAACAGTCATATAAAAGAAATTGGGGGAAGTCAGAAGAATCAGTGTGAGGCTCGAACCAATGTGATCTTATAAGTTTGATTTGTGCTACTTCGCGAAACCTTTGCGCCCTTAGCGATTAATTGACTTTGAGATAAAAAATTGGCTCAAGTCCGTAGACTTGAACCAAATCTGCTAGTTGCTTTGTGTTCCTGAGTAAAACCTTTGTGCCCTTCGTGGTTAAACACAAATATTTTCAAAAATACTGAATTACCTTTTATCCACATCCTCATTATGGTCGGTTCCCAAGCTATAATGATTATTTTCCTCATCTTCAGAACCCTTTAGTTCTTGGTCATCATCGAGCTCTACACCCGGTATGTCAAGATCGTCTGCTGCAAAGTCAGGTGGCCGCTTTCTATTTCGGAGCATTTCATCATCTCCATCATCGTTTCGCAAGTTTTTCTTTTTTGCTCCTAAGGCTTGTAAATCTTCTTCGGTCAAATCGAATTCTTCTTTCTTATTTTTCATTATGTCTATATTTTGTGATTAGTTAGTTGATTATACTAATTGTATCTGTATTCTGTGATTAGTTAGATGGTTGCAATAGTTGTTCCGAGCGCAAGGCATTCTGATAAACTAGCTTCACCAATTCCAAATCAGCCCTTTGATTAGAATAGGGCATTAACCAAGGCTTTTCAAACAAAACTTTGGGAATTAATCTCTCGAAATGGGGATAGCTTTCCAGTGATTGCTAACCTTGATAGAATCGTTTAAAGCTCAAAAAACGACTTTCTGAATTTCCGGATACTTCGGTTCACTAGTTCGAGACTTCTATTTTTCAAATAAAGAAGTTCAAATCAGGGCGTATAGAAAAAGCAAAACTTCCCCTAGGCACAGTTTTTTGACTGTTAGATGAAAGCAATAAAATCAAAATACCATGAAAAAGACGCTGATTCTCGGGATTATAATAGCTTCCACCCTGCTGTTCTCTTGCGAAACTTCGAGTGAGCGGCTTGAAGACTCCACCGATATGAATGAGCAAACTGACATCACGATGGACAATCCATTCAAGCTAACTATAGAAGACCTTCGAGAGGAGCAACTCGAAATCGAAAAAAAACTGAATGTACTTAAGAATTCGGATGTGGAACGTCAATCCCACGACTACAAAGCATTTGAACCTGAGATCCAAATCATTAAATTGCAGATGGATTCATTGAGAACTTATCTGACGAATTTTGAAAATGCATCCGAAGAGGAAAAAGAAGTCATTTACACTGGTTACAAAATAAAGCAGAAAAAAATTGCCGAAAACATCGAAGCTATCACAGATCGATTCAATGACCTAAAAGTGCTAGATAACTAATACTAACTTGCAATTTTGAACTACTAGTTTCAAAAATCTTTATGCTTCCCCAAACTCAAAATTTATGAAGTTGGGACTCCCGAGCGAAAGCTCAGATATTAATTCATGGTCCGAATTATATCTAAGCTTCTTAGTTGAATAATATTCCGAAGATATTGTGAATTCTGGAGTCTCAAAGCACCACTGGTCCAGCCTCAAAATTCCTTCATCATCCTTTCTGATAAAATTTTCTCTGATTCCAGGCAATTTTTCTAACTGGATTTTCCTGCCTTGCTTAGGCATATCACCTTGGCAGAGCATCAGCGATAGCTCGTCGCAGAAGCGCAGGACCTGGTAGCAGCCGCATGCATCAGCTAGATTTATCTCCAAATGCTTAATAATTGACTTACAAAGTGCCTCTTGTTCATCCATGAATTTTTCAATCTCCTGCCCTTTTTGGTCTTTATAGATACTTCTACAATGCATGGAAATCATCAGCGTCATGAACGCAGATTTGTACAAACTTCTATTGATCATCAAATTGACTTCTTTCAATGCCATTGATGAGGGCTGACGAAAATCCAGTGGCGCTCCTGCCTTTGTGAGGTTATCCCTCTTATTCCAATCAGGCTGAAAATCATCATGGCCGGTAATTGCTGACAGCCCATCTAACCGAAATCGCGGAATGGGCCAATAGGATTGTTTAATATTGATTCCTATTTTGAAAGCCAATAAAGCATGAGTTCGGTGAAAAAAAATATTCCAGCCTTCTGGATTTTTGGTGACTATCATGGTTTTCGATAATCCTATGCCATTTCAGTTCCAAAAAATAAGTTTTCCTTTTCTATCCTAGTACATAGATGGACTATTCCGAATTACTTTTAAAGAATGGACATTAGTACCGTCCACAAGCTATAATACTAATGCAATGACTTCGCGAGTCATTTTTCCCTATCAAATAAAAAAACATAGGGCTGTTTTCGGACTCACACCTATCGAATCGAAATCTTTTTCTTCCCCAATCGATTCCATTTATTGGGTACCGGATTTCGCAAATCGGGGAATAGGGTCTTGATAATAGGTCATCTAAACCAAGCTAAATTGACTTGCAAGCTATTTATCTGTTGGGAGTAGTTGTTGTAGTTTTTTCACAAACCCCAATTTATATGAATAGCTCCGATCAAAACACGCGAGGAAAAGAATTGCTCACACATTTTGCCCTAATAGTAGTAAGTCTTTATTTTTTCATCAATGGAATCATGTCTTCGACAGGTTTTTTGATTCCGATTACAGTAAGCATTTTGCTTGTTTTGATTTGTATCCCATTGGCGCGTAAACTCGAAAATCTGGGTCTCAGCTGAGCCTTCTCCGCCTTGACATGTGTATTGCTGAGTTTTATTATATTTGTTGCTTTTTTTCTACTCATAGCATTTCAGATCTCACAGTTCTCCGACAAATGGCCTGAAATAAAAAACAAGACTAAGAGTGGTCTGGAATCAGCAGAAGATTTTGTGAGCACAAATACCAGCTTTTCTTTCCAGGAAGATATCGATCAGATATTTGCTTCGGATGGCGAAGAAAAAAGTAATCAACTATCAAACACAGATAAGACTAAATTGGACGAAGTGGAACAAGAAAATGCAGAGTCTGGCCGTTCAGCTTCGATTTATTCCATTATCAGCAAGTTGCCTACAGGGCTATTTTCCAAAGCAGGTGGGGTATTAATGTTTTTTTTCAGTTTTTTGGCCAGTAGTACTTTGGTGATGATTTATCTTTTTTTCCTGCTCTTTTACCGCAACAAGCTCAAACTGTCAATTCTTAATTTTTTCAGTGATGAAAATCAGTCAAGCGCCAAAGATGTACTTGCCGACACGATAAAGCTAGCATTGGATTTTCTGATTGGGAGGATGATCCTCATTGCGTTTTTGGTAGTTATTTATGGCATTGGTCTGAGTATTTCGGGTATCGATAATGCGATTTTGATCAGTATTCTTGCAGCTGTTCTTTCGCTTATCCCTTATGTGGGAAATTTGGTTAGGGTCATATTAGCAATGTTTATGGATGCATTTTCCGGAGGAGGACTAACAATGTACATCGGCGTCGGAGTGACCTTTTTCTTTGCTCAGTGTATCGAAAACTGTATGCTACAACTCTGCGTGGTGGGAAGGAAAAGTAAGTACTAACCCCCTGGTTACAATCATCGTAAAAGTCTTGGAAGCTGCAATCTGAGAAGTAGCCGGGATGATCTTGAGTATTCCAATCATCAGTATGTTTAATATCATTTGTGATGCTGTCCCAGCTTTAAAGACAATTGGCTGTTTCTCTTAGAGAAGAGGACCTTTAAAGTGATGATAAAGCGTCTGGAAGGATGAAACAACGGGATAAGAAAATCTAGTCAAAAATTTCGGAAAAGGATTAATCAAGAAGTTTTGCCAGAAAAACAGATCTCCCTGTTTCCATCATATATTAATTTCTCCACCTTCAAATTCTATTTATTCACTGGCATTAGAGCCTTCTGAGTTCTCTAATCTCATCGCAAACCATTAAATTAATATCAATACCCAAAGCCATGAAAAATATCTTCGCTTACCCGCTCTTCCTTTTTTGCACTACCGGTATTTGCTCAAGAAACACCACCGTCAGCCATTCAAATCAGAACTGCCTTGATAGCTGCACCAGATGAGAAGAAGGAAGGTGCAATGATCTATGGATACAGCTCAGTAGGTGAGTGGACAACACCCCGCAAAGGGACAAATGATATGATTTGTATCACAGATGATCCATCAGGCAAAGGATTCAGCGTTGCCTGTTACAATTCGAGCATAGAACCATTTATGGAACGCGGACGCCAATTGAAAAAAGAAGGGAAATCATTCCAAGAGATTTTTGATGCTAGAGAAGCTGAAGGAAAAAGCAGTAAATTTAAACTACAAAAAAATGACGCCACTCTTTTTGTATTTGCAGTCGAGGATGAAAGCTACAATCCCAAAACCGGTGAGGTCAAGGCCGCTTACTTACACTATGTAGTCTATGTCCCATGGGCTACCTCCGAATCTACTGGACTTCCACTCAAATCCTATGCACCGGGAATGCCTTGGATCATGGATCCAGACACACATCGGGCACACATCATGATTAGCCCCCAAATGAACTAAAATTTCAATCCACACGTTGCATTCAAAAATTTTATGTGCGAAGAATACCAGAAAAGCACCATTCTGACGCTGTTTTTCATTTTCTTTGAGTACCTATTTACCAACTATGGCCGAAAACGATGCCTCAAGTGAGATCCAAATCCCCAGACCAACAGCCTGGGTGGATCAGATTTTAAATAATTTCCAAAGGTTCAATTCTGAAATCAGCAATCAAACCATTGCTTCTGACTTCTATAGCTACTTGCTAGCACAGGGACCAAAACTTTTTTCCAGTTACTTAAAAGTAGGTGAAGAGGCTTTCAATGGTCTGGAAGCAAATGCTACGGTAACTAATCCTGATATTTATTTAGTACATTTTTCTTATCCAGACCGAATCAAAACGTTGGCTCTTCTTTGCCGAGACGTACTACTCCAGTTGAGCATAGCCAAACTTCGTCATTCTGAGAAACTTATAACTGAGGAAGAGTTCAAAAGCCATTTCGAGGATTGCAGGGAATTGGTTTCTACTGAATTTGAGCAGTGCCTTAACTATTTCCAAAAAGAGCAGGAGACTATGCTTTCCAAAGCTGAAGTCCTAAACAGGAAACTTGAGTCTGTGAAGCATCTGGTAAATCCATGGATGCTTTATCAAGAGCAGTTAGTCACTATTATCGCGCAATTAAAGGAGATTGATCTCAGTGACAATACACTCGGCCAGACCGTTGCGAGCTATCTACAAATCCAAGATTTGATGATTCTGATGCAAAGTACTGTAATGAAGGCAAATGAGCTTTTTGCAGTAAAAGTCACAGAATGTTTGAAAAAACTGGAAGAATTAGACCAAAAAGAAGGATTGGATCAAGTAATCGCAAGCTTTGAGGAATTAGTCAATTTAGCAATCAGACAGGAAATTCGGTCCGAAACCAGTATGCGTACCTTGGAGGAAATGATAAATAAGTTACCCCTTCTTACTTTTCCTATTGCAAGTAAAGCTGGCTATCTAATTCACAGAAGAGTAGATTTTAAGAAGTCCGTCCAAAAATGGATGGATTACGAAATCCTACCCTACATGATAGATCTTTGGGACAATGAAGAGGCGACTTTTTCGCATCTGTTGAATGTCGCCTCGCAAGTAAAAAACAGTCTTCGTGCTGCCAAAAAGATCCAGAATACCTCAGGCTTTTATGGAGAAATAGCCTCTCTAAAATCCATAGTTTACGAACAAAGGGAAACCATAGCAAAGAGCAAAGTTATGGTCAGCCATATTGACAAGCAAGTGACAAGCAAATTCAAAGTCACCGAAATATACCAAACGGAAGAATACCTCAAAGTCCCCTTACAGACAAATTTTGCCCGCTTTACGGGAGATAAGCCAGGGAATTTTGGGAAATTAAAAGTGTTAATTAAGCAGCTATTTGATAGCCTCGGCAGACAGGTAAAAGAAGTCAAGGAAAAAACTCCTCACCAGAAACTGGGAACAGCACTTGAAATCCTCGAAACCCGAAATGGAAAAGAAACACCAGATCATTACCACTCCTTATTTTTGAATAAAAATTTTATTGGAGATCTTTTTCTGGTCAAAAGAACAAAATACGAATCAGAACTTGAGAAAATTGTCACCTATTGGAACAAAGGTCAAAACCGATCGCTGGCGGTAATTGGCGACCCACTTAGCGGCAAATCAACTTTATTGGAATTCGGCACTCATTTATTCCAATCCAATGAGGTTCATTTCTTAAGTCCAAATACCAATTTGACCATTGAAGGGAGAAAATACAAAACCACCAAAAATCTCGTGGATGCATTTTCTTTTATCAAACGTTCCATTAGCAATACCAAACCGATTTTGGTAATTGACGACCTCCACCTTTGGCGCGATTCCAATCACTCCTTAATCGCTAATGCAACTGCGCTTATTGATTTTATCACATCAAATGCTTCGAAAGCTTTTGTAATTATAGGGATTACCAACTCACTTCGAATTCACCTTGATACACGAATTCCTTTTTCTCTTGGATTTACCAATTTGATAGATATTAATACAGGCTCATTTGAGGAGATCTACAAGGCTATTATGCTAAGACATGGAGCTTCTCATCGGCCGATCTTTGAGAAGAAGGGCACCACAATGAATGAGGTAGACTTGAGAAAAAAAATTGCCTGGCTCAGCAAGAAGTATGATTACAATATTGGAGCAGTTCTTCAATCTTGGATCTTTTGTACAGATATCGAGCCAGATGCCTCGATTCGATTTACAGAAAAGGAAACTCATTTGAATGATTTCCTAACGACAACCGAATTGCTGATTCTCAAAAATTGTCTCTTGTTTGGATTCTGCACAGATCTGGAATTAAAAAATCTATTTACGGACAGATTCGAGGTGGAATTCAAACCCGCCATCCGAAAAATGATAAATATTGGCATTTTGGACAGGGACGCAAGTGGAGCTTTGATTGTGAAAAATACCGTAAGGCAGGACATCTACTCTATTCTTAAATACCGCGAATTACTCGCCTAATTGGCTTTTGATATGAACAACTGGAATGATCTATTGACCTTGATTTTAATCGTGTTTACGATTTATCTCATCCTGTCGTTTTGTATTTTTCTCATTTTGAGACAACTCAAGAAACGTCGTATCAACGACAGGTATTTTACATTCATTAAAAAAATCAGGTTGTTTTATAAGCCTACAGCTTGGTTGATTTGCATTGGTGCTTTTATAAGCTTGGATGCCTTGACACATGGGCTGCTAGCTGTTTTAATCGGAGCTTTTTCCCTGAATCAAATACGGAATTACATCTCAGGTCTTTTTATTAGGGCTAGTCCGATGATTGTAGCTGGTACACTGGTACAAGCAGGGAAAATTAAAGGTAGGATAAATCGGATTTCAACGCTAGGGATGGTATTGGGTACAGACCAAGGCGAACGCTGGGTCTGGTACACTTCTTTTGATAAGGTAGGGTTCACTTTAATTTCGAATCAAACCAATGTACAGCAACGGGCTATCTATCTTAAAACATTACATAATGGAGAAATGATTTTAGATTTGATATTTAATCATCCAGTATTGGCATTAGGTCAAACTCTAAATTTGAAAAGTTTAGGCCAAAATGATACCTATTTACTTCACTATACTTTAGTCAAAGGCACACAAAATGAAGATTTTACAAACTTTCTTCACTCAAAAGAAATTCTGACCAATCAAACTGAAAAATTTAATAGCTGATGGAACTCATTTCTTCCTATAACCTGATCATTGAGTTTTCTGTGATCATTATTTTATCTTTTCTTTTCAACGGACTGTCAAAGAAGACCAATGTCCCGGCAGTTTTGATGCTGATAGCATTGGGATTGATGCTCCAATACGCACTGAAATATTTTACTTCTGAATCGGTAGATTTCTTCCCTATTCTCGAAGTATTGGGAATTGTGGGTTTGATCATGATCGTGCTGGAGGCTGCGTTGGAACTGGAGCTCAAGCGAGAAAAGTTATTGCCAATCTTGAAGTCAATGGCAATTGCCCTGATTGGACTATTTGCATCGACATGGGCTGCAGCGAGTATCCTTTATTATTATATCCCTGAGATGACGATGCAGTCTGCGTGGCTTTATGCAACGCCGCTTTCAATTCTATCCAGCGCCATAATTATTCCAAGTGTTTCCGGATTAAAAAAGCAGAAAAAAGAGTTTCACATTTATGAAAGTACCTTTTCAGATATTCTGGGAATTATGCTTTTCTACTTTTTGACCGGTAAGCTCAATCCCGCAGAAGACTCGGGTTTAGTGGGATTTGGAGGAAATTTTCTTTTGACGGTAGCGATTTCACTGATAGCGAGCTATGCGATTATTTTAATTTTTCAGAATATTAAAAGTCAGGTAAAGCTGTTTTTATTGATTGCTGTTTTACTGCTGCTCTACGCATTAGGCAAAAAAATGCACCTTTCTTCGTTGATCATCATTTTGATTTTCGGTTTGGTCATTGCCAATATGAAGTTGTTCTTTCGGGGTCGGATTTCCAAATGGCTGAACTATGAAAGAGCGCATCAAATCTATCACGAACTCCACACGATTACAGCAGAGACAGCATTCGTCGTACGAACCTTATTCTTTGTCATCTTCGGGCTGACGATCGCTATTACATCCGTCTTTGATTGGCAGGTTGCTTTGATCAGTTCCTTACTTATTGGATCAATTTATGGAATTCGTTTTGTACTGCTATTGATCTTTGAGGGAAAGGACATCATCCCACAGGTATTCATTGCACCAAGAGGCTTAATCACAGTACTGCTTTTCTATGGCATACCTGTGGAGGCACAGATTGAAAGCTTTGAGCCCGGAATTTTGCTTTTTGTAATTATAGGAACTAGTCTGGTTATGACTTTTGCGATGATCTATGAGAAACGAAGATCTTCAAAGGCCATTGATTTGGCTAGTAGTCGGGCAGTTGGTACGATGAGATGGAAAGTACCGAGTGTTTTAGAGAATAATGGAGCATCCCGAAAATAAGTGCTAATCCTTTTAAGAAAGGGGGCTAAGACTGTCGATTTACCAAGTTGGCACTACCAATAACGGTAACATTGCCAGCAGAACTACATTTCTCACAAAGTACAGATGCTTCCTTACTAGTGATGGCTTTTGAGAGTGCTTCTTTGCCACAATTATAGGGTCCGAGGTAATCTCGATCATAAGCACTTGGAATTAATTCGCAATCCCTTTCATGTATTTCAAATTTACCGTCTGAATTAGGTTCCGAGGCTAGATAAAAGAATTTCATAAATACTTTGTTTGGATATCACTAAAGGTAATTGTGCAAAAGGTAAAAAACATACCCTATACTGGGTATATTTCATTGAATTTTAGCCTATTATTAACTTAAATCAGTTATTTCCGTCGTCTTTCCTCTTGATCTCCGATTGTCGCATAGGCATAGCGTCTATCGTTTGCAGGATGATTTCTAAATTAGGCGTTTCTTTTCCTCCGACTTTTATCCCACCGTCCAAGCCAATTAAAACCCAATTTTCTACTGTTTTTTGATTGTGGAGTTTTTTCAAAAACTTCTCAGAATCTATTGAATCTGGAAAGTTTGAGTTTACTAATTGTCCATTTTGAAAGAAAAATACCAAAAGCTTTCTAGTTTCTAATAAATCAATGTTGGCCTTACTGAACCACTTGCCTTCTGACTGAACATTAGAAATCACCAGGATTCTATTTTTCCATCTCAAATCTTCCGGCGTCTTAGGCTGAGTTACAAAAATCGTTGATAAAAGTAATATTATCCAAAACATACCTATCAGACGAGATGAATTGGGTAAATGTTCCAAAACCAAACCAGTACACTTTTTATGAAAATTTCTCCTGATCACAAGAGAAAGCAGTCCGGTGCACAAAAACCGTATGCAAAACTAAATATTCAATATCACATGTGATTTTCTGGAAAAATAAAAAATGTTACAGGGATTCGAAGACAAAATTTGCTTGAATTGATTTGTACTACCTGTTCATTATCGGTTTTAATTGGACAAAAAAACTAATAAATGGTTTGATCATTAAAAAAATTGGAGGCAAAACAAGGCTTAAAACCCAAAAAACCACGATAAATGCAATAAAATGATTTTTAAATACACAAAAAAGTATTTTGGCAAAAAATTAGATTAATTTTACATATGCAAGAAGAGAATTTCCCTCGCAGAATCTAGAGGTGTCCCGTTAAAGGATCCTTTGTATCGGAACTTAGTCCTGATATGATAACAAAACTGAAATATATTTAACACACGGTATTTAGGATAGCGCCATGAAAAATAAAATACTAGCTATAAGAAGAATCTTATCTAATTTATCCCGCCATTTAGTTTTTAGCATTATTTTATTACTGTTAAACTCTGGTTTACTATTTTCTCAAGGTGTAGGGATAAGTAATACTACAATCACTCCGCACGCTTCCTCTGTTTTGGAATTACGGTCAACAACACAAGGATTATTGGCTCCCAGAATGACCACAACAGAAAGGAATGCGATCAGTTTACCGGCTAATGGCCTGATAATTTACAACACGTCAACTAACCAGTTCAATTTCTATAGAGGAAGTTCCTGGGTTGTTTGGGATAGTACAGTTCACCTTTCTGTAGACGCTGGGTCGACTCTTTCCACATCTTTGACTTCGGATGCTGTAATTACAAGTATGAGCCAAACAGCAACGGAAGCAGGCACTTATTTAGTTTTTTTTAATGGCCAATGTGCCATACCTGCTACTTTTAATACAACTGGTTTTAGCACTGCAACAGCAGCAGCAGATTTGAATTTAATTTATAATGATATAATGGCAATACCAGCAACCAACACAACACATCCTCTTGTTTTTGGGAATGGAGAAACTCTTTTTGCTGGAGTTTACGATATAGCTGGAGCTGCCTCTATTGCTGGATCTCTTACATTGGATGGTCGTGACGATCCGGACGCCCAATTTGTAATCAGAGCGACTGGAGCATTCAACACAGGGGCTGGAGTGAATGTTATTTTGACAAAAGGAGCAACAGCAAAAAATATTTTTTGGGTAGCTACGGGAGCAATAGGTATAGGTGCTTCGACCACGATACAAGGAACGTTATTCTCTAATGGATCAGCTGTTGCAGTAGGCGCAACTTGTACAGTAACTGGAAGGTTATTGACTACGTCAGGTGCAATTTCTTTTGGATTAGGTACACTTTCATTACCTACAGGCTCTTCCTTTATCAATTTCAGGTCATTATCTAATTTGGTGATATTTACGAGTGCCGGGGGGATTGCCAATACAGGGGCTTCAATCTATACAGGGGATATTGGAACTAATGTAGGCGCTATCACTAGTTTTGAAGCGGCTACTGTTAATGGGACAATATTTCAAACAGGATCAACTACAGTGACTACGCAGGTTAATCCTACGGCTACTTTTAGTCTCTATAAAAATGGGATATTAATTCCTAATTCTAGCAGAACAAGAACCAGTTTATCAAATCCATCGGACATTTCTTTGCAGGGCATTGCTACAGTTACTGCCGGACAGACTATAGATGTGAGATGGAAAATTGATGACGGAACCGTAAGCGTAATTAATAGAATATTGACTTTAATTAAGGCAGGAAACTAAGTGCGCTTTTTTTATACAAACGGTTAAATAAGATATATAAATCCAGGATGAAAAATTTTATTCAACATAAAATTTTAGATATAAAATGGATAGCCATTTTACTGGAAATGGCATTTTTATTTAATCAACAGGAACTACAGGCACAGTACATTTCCAATGACGGTGCTCATATTTCTATTACCAGCGGAACGATGATTGGTGCCGATACCATCACTAATAATAACAATGCAACACTTATAAATGACGGGACATTAGCTATTTATACGCTCAACAATGCAGGAACTACCCAGGGAGATGGTACTTACATTCTTTCGGGAAATTTTATAAACACAGGAATATTTATTAATGGAACCAGTACTGTAAATATGAACGGAACATCGACTCAGAGTATTTCTGCTGCCAATTTCTATATCCTTAAGCTAAGCGGATCAGGAGAAAAATCATTCTTGATTTCTACTGCCATTGCCAACAATTTTGAAATTGAGGGTACGGCTGTCGTCCGATTAGGTGATTTAAATCATACTGCAAATAAACTTTTTTTAGGTACAATTGGACAAGCAGCATCAGGCTATGGGAGTACGGCTTCAACTGCCATATTCAAAATAGCCCAGTATTTTGGAAGTACTGATGCCGGTATTTTAAATATTGCTACAAGCGCTGTCATTTGTACCGATGGCGTCTGGTTAGGTGCAAGCTCATCGCATTGGAATATTGCCAGTAACTGGTGTAATTCAATTATCCCAGATCTAACACTAGATGTTATCATTCCCTCGACTGCTCCTATTCAACCAATTACTGGAGTTGCCAGCGCGAAGGCAAGAAGTCTAACCATACATGCAGGAGCTACCTTAACTATTTCTGGAGCCGGTCTTTTGGAAGTAACGGGAGATTGGATCAATAATGGAACTTTCAATCCTGGATTGACCAGCACAGTCGAGTTTAAGGGTGCTGCCAATTCTACGATCAACGCAGGCTCATTTGCCAACTTGAGTTTTACGGGTACAGGTACCAAAACAATCAATGGTACTTTGACAGTGTCTAGGAATATTACCCCTGTTTCTACAGCAGTTATATTATCAGATTCGAACTCTTTGACTTTGAATACTGGAAGAACCATGGAGATTACCGGTTCATTCACCACTGGAGCCAGTAGTAAAGTGATTTTAGCTCCAAATTCTAATTACCTGAATCGCAGCACTTCCAATCCGAGACTTGAAGTACAGCAGCTCTTCACAGGAGCCAAAGGATGGCGGTTAATCGGCTCACCTGTTGCATCTACTTATGCTTCGATGACTACAGGCTTTGAGACCCAGGGATTCGCCGGATCCTCCAATCCATCTTTGCAGCCTAACTTACTCTGGTGGAACGAAACAGATAAAGGCACCACGCTTCAAGGCTGGAGACAATCCATTAATCTCAGTAATACAGTTCCGGCCGGAAGGGGTCATTACTTCTATATCTTCAACGGCGCAGCAAAGCCCTCCCCTGTCACAGGAAACTATACGGATATCCTTCCTTTGACTATGTCCACTACAGGAACAGAAGTGAATCTCAGCAGCGGATTCTTTGACTTTGGTATCACTTTCACTGCAAGAGATACCAATATGATCGCCCAAGTAGATAAGCTTATCGAAGTAAATCAGGCCGATGAAGGATTTAATCTGATCGCTAATCCTACCGCTAGTATGCTGGATTGGGATGCAGGAAGTGGTTGGACCAAAACCAATATGGATGCGAGTATCTATGTCTGGGATCCAGCTACTTCTTCCTTCTTGATGTGGAATGGTGCTACCGGAACATTAGAAGATGGACTTATTGCTCCATATCAAGGTTTTTGGGTTAGATCAAATGCTGCTAGCCCTTCACTTTTATTAACAGGAAATGGAGCAAAAACTTTGACCAATCCATCCATCTACGGTAGAAAAATAGGCACAGAAGAGCCTTCAGTAATTCACCTAGAGGTGAATGGTGAAAACCTTCAGGCAGAAACATTTATCAGCTTTGGAGAAGATGGGCTGGAAGGAACTGATCCCAAGGATGCATACCAATTGGAATCCCTTGCTGAAGATTGGCTACTGCTCTATTCCTATGGCTCGATCAACAAGAGGACTCCTTTGGTGATCAATCACTTGGATCCTTTAGATGGAAATGAAAAGGTAATCCCACTTCATCTTGCCGCTTCCAGCTCAGGCAAGCCGATCAACGGTAGCTACCTCATGAACTGGACCTTGCCAACAGATCTTCCTGAAGAAGTTACGGTAATATTAATGGATCATATTTCCCAGAAAGCCATTGACATGCGGAAAGAATCTGCTCATGCTTTCTCATTTGAAGCTCCTAGACTTCCTAATGCACGAACCGGAAAAGCTTCTGATCCATTGGCTATTCCGCAGGCAGTGGTCTTCCAGTCTCCATACGAAACTGGTGAAGTAAACTCGAATGCCCGAAAGGTAAGTGACAAACCTCAGCGTCCATTTACCATTTTTATCAGTGGAAAAGCAAATGAAGAAATCGGCTATTTAGCTGATTTGCCAAAGCTCTTCGGACCTGTACCAAATCCATTCAATGCTCAAACGAAGATTCGATTCTATCTGCCAGAACCTCAAAATGCTGAAATACAAATTACAGATATGCTAGGTCAGGTGGTAGGAAGCTTTCCAAGCGACCGCTATAAAGCCGGAATTCATGAATTGGAATGGATCCCATCTACTATCCAGATACCTCACGGAATGTATGTAATCCGACTGAGCACCGAAAGCTATCAAGTGAGCCAAAAATTAATCAAGAATTAAAGATGATTCGTAAAATACTCATAGTCTTGGTAGTGTCTATTTGCCTTCTTTCTGAAGGTATAGCTCAAACTATCGATCATACTCGAAAGGCTACGTTGAGCGTGCGTGCAACCGCTACTGTAACGGACAATCTTCAGATGCTCACCATCCAAAACATTAATTTAATTGCTCCAGAAGTAAGGGAAAACATGATTTTGGTTTCGCCAATGAGAAGTCCATTTGCGGGATTATTCAAAATCATCGGAAATCCCAATGCTCGGATTCGGATCACCTTTCTCCAGCGAGAAACCCTCGTAGAATCGAATGAAAGAATCGGAGAAGTCAAAGCTGAATATAACCTCAGTGCTGCTTTTGAAGATCTTCAAATTCAAAGCACTTTACTTGATTTGGGAGAGGCTAATATCAATCTGAGCAATAAAGGTTTATTGTTTGTTTGGCTAGGTGCAAATCTTGATCTCAGTGCTGCTTTACCCGGAATCTATCGATCTGAGTTCACCATCGAACTGGAATACATCTAATGGGAATTCGAGCTACCTATCGCAACCCTATATTCAGCATGTTTCTTGCGACGGTGATCTGCTTTAATTCGCAGGAATCCTTTGCACAGCGGATCAATTTTAGTACTTGGACGGGAAGTGATGACATCGTGCTGAATTCAGTGATGGCTGGGCCAGAACTGAAATTCAATATAGAACAACCCATAATCACCTCAGGAACCACAGTCACTATTAACTTGGCTTCCAATCAAACCATTGCTTTTCGCATTGAAGCGCCAGAGAACTTTGATTTGACAGTCGATGTGGATGCACCACTGTTTTTGACATTTGTAGATGATCCATCCATAACGATTCCTTTACAAGTAAAACTGGCCTACAATAATATGCTGCCCGGGAATGAATTAGCCGGAAAAGCCGGAGCAATTGAATTACCAATTGGCTTCACCAATGTAACCTTTCCAGTGAATCGAAGAATGTCAGGCGCTCCAGGTCCTCCCCCCACTCCGCTCACTGGAACAGAAGTGAGAACCAAGAGCACAGCATTCATTTATATATATGGGAGCATGGGTCCTGTCCCTACAGTTCCGGCAGGGGATTATTCGGCAGAAATCACTGTAAATGTATCCTTCACAAGCTATGATTAAGTGTAAATTCAGAATAAGTATGCTAGTCATCTTGATGCTTTCGTTCGGCGCAGCACAGGCTCAGTTTGTTGCTATCAAATTGGAAGTACCTGCCGGTTCCACCTTTAAATCTCAAGTGGCAGATCCTATGAAAGGTGGCTCTTGGGAAAGATCCAAAGCTATCACTTGGATTGAAATTAAAGTTCCTGAAAATCTGGCTTTCATACTGGACATCTACTATCCTGAAAGAGTAATAGAGCCACCTCTAGAGTCTTACTTTCTAAATAACGGTACTTCTAATTTTAAGGAATCAGTTTCCCTGAAAAGCGGAAGTCAAGCAGTACTAATGAATAAATCCGGCAAAGTAATCCGAAATATGAATCCGCGTCCACTGGCATTATCAGCTTGGCTTGGACTGCCAATGACAAGAGGCATTGCCATTAAAATAGAATATCCATAAAAACTTAAAAACACTTTTGCCCACTAAAGATCTTTAGTTCAAAACAGTATAACTAATTCAATTTTAACAAAACAAAAACAAATTTTAAATAACTAATTGACAAACAAATGAAAACAACACTTAAATCAATCCTAACTCTTGCATTGGTAATGGGCTTGGGAATTATGGCACATGCACAGAAAACCTTAACTGCTCCTGCCTCTGCAACTATACTTGCTGACTTGACCATTACTCTTGACGGAACGCAAAACGAAATCGCTTTTGGAATACTTTCGTCAAGTACACGTGGTTTAGTAACTTTAGATGCCAATGGTACGACTGGTAATGCGAATACCGGTACAACAACTAATTTGGCGAAATTTAACTTAGCCGGCGCTAATAATGCAGTAACTGTTCAGTATGATGCCAATGTTACGTTAACGAACGGTACTCCAGCTAATGATATGACAATGACTCCAGAAGTTGTAGGAGCTGCATTAGTTGCTGGTCAAGGCAGTGCTGCCGCAGTCCTAAATAATGCACAAGTTACACTGGCTTCAGGAGTTTATTTCCTATGGGTAGGTGGATCAATTCCTCAACTTGCTAGTCAAACAATGGGTACTTATGCAGGCACATTCAACATCAACGTTGAATACAATTAATTAAATCAATGCCGGTGGGGATTCCTGCCGGCTCTTTTAACTACTCCCATGAAAAAATTCTTACTTGTTGTTCTGACCTTTGTTATCCTGACAAAAACAGACTTGGTTTTTGCACAGATTTCGATAGCGCCTACGACCATATTTATTGATCAAAATGGGATAGGTTCTGTATTTATCACCAACCCAAGTGATACTCCCCAAGAAATCAATGTCAGCTTTGCATTTGGATATCCTGGCGATGATGAACTTGGAAACCTCACGATGGTGTACACGGATAGTATTCGTGCCAAGCAATTTGGAATCGATGACAGAGTTCGTGCATTTCCAAGAACCTTTATCCTGGCTCCGCAGCAGCAGCAAACTGTTCGACTTCAAGTGAGACCAGATCGATCACTAGCTGCCGGCACCTATTTTACCCGAGTCAAAGTCACTTCCAATGCGCAGACCACGGATGTGGAAGAGACTGCACAAGAAGGCGTATCGACTCGAGTGAATTTCAAGTTTGACCAAGTGATCGCCGCATTTCAAAAAGTAGGCACAGTGACCACAGGACTGGAATTTGAAAATGTACAACTAGTACAATCTGATAGTATTCTTAGAGTAATCCCTACTTTTAAGACAACCGGAAATTCACCGTTTATCGGAAGTGTGACGGCAACACTGAAAAATGCTCAAAACCAAACACTAGCCGAGCAAGGTCAAACAGTTGCGCTATATTTCTATGGAAAAAGAGCAATAGAATTGAAATTGCCTGAAGATGTTGCTCCCGGAGATTATTCGGTCACCTTGGTTTATGAAACCAAAAGAGGCGACATCCCTTCCTCAGATTTGGTACAATCTCCCGCTATTTCAAAAACTATCGCTGTTAAGTTAAACTAAACCCTAATTAACTTAAAGGTAGTATCCGCAATCAAATCCATTTGGTGAAAAGCCAATGAAAGCAGCAAAGATCTTCCCCATCTATCTGGGATTAATCTTCTTTGTACTGATTACCTCTCAATCGGCTTTTGCGCAAAAGGAACCGGATGGAGAGGTATTGCTAAATTTCAATTATCCAGCAGTAGGTAACGTCTATCTCACTGGTGTATTTTTTGGAGAGGTAGCCTACTTACCTCTGGGCGAAGTATTAAGCCTGCTCTATATTCCTGCCGAAAAAACAGCTTCGGGAAAAGGCCTACAGGGAGCATTCCCTTCAAAGAATGACGATTGGGTCATCGATCCAATCACCAATGAATTTACGATCAAGAGAAAATCAGGGAAACTCGACGCTGATAGATATTACATTGGAGAATTAGATCTTTTTTTACATCCAGATTACTTTCAGGAGGTATTTGGAATCACATTTACTATTAACACTTACGCACTTAGTGTGCGTATGAAGTCAACAAATCCATTACCCATAGAAGAACGACAAAAGCGAGAATCTATCCGAAAACAACTCCAAAACCGCCAGAACAAAGGTGAAACATTAGCCCCGCTTCGCTATGCAAGGGAGCGCAAGACCTTAGCGCTTGGAGTTCTCGACTATAACCTGAATTATACCAAAACCAACTCGGAAAGTAACCTGGGTATGTCATTCAATGCCGGAATGGAGCTGCTTGGAGGTGATCTTCAAGGGACCTATCAGGGAAATTATAACGAAGGAAATCTTCTAAGCAATTTTACAGGTTTGAGATGGCGATACGTACTCCCTGGAGCGCTACAACCTGAGCGGAATGTGGGTTTAGCCAGTATTTCAGTAGGCCAAGTGAGTACTACCAGTTTCATGAATGGAGCAAACTTATTGGGAGTCTCCATCACCAATAATCCCGTAATCCCCAGATTAGAGCTAGACTCATTCGTGATTGATGGCACGACAGCACCGGATTCTGAGGTAGAACTACTGATTGGAGGTCAATTGGTAGATTTCACCCGAGCCGATGAAGTCGGATATTATCGATTCAACGCGCCTATCACCTATGGTACGGTGAGATTGAGTACGCGGATTTACACCCCTTCGGGAGAGGTCATTATTGAAGAGCGACAAATTCAAGTCCCTTTCAGTTTTTTGCCAAAAGGTTTTGTTGGGTACAATTTTCAAGCAGGTATTCCCCAGTTCAGATCAGATAGCCTGGGCAGGGGGATAGTTACCCATGCTGATATAGCCTATGGATTGACCAGCGCTGTCACCATAAGAGCTGGAGTAGATCAAGGTGACATCTTTGGAGATCAAGAAGTCTATCCGGTTTTTGGACTTTCAGCTCGGATTTTCCAGCAATATCTGTTGAATATTGATGCGCTTCCGGATCGCTATTATCGAGCAACAGGTAGTGTGTTCTATGCTACCAACACCAGCATCAATGCACAGTACACTGAGTATAATCCAGATTCTCCCCTCAATTTTAGAGGTCAACTGCGTGATGCTAATTTAAATACGTTTTTTCCCTTAAAAATATTTGGGAAATTTGGTGGGTTTCGGTTAACGGGTGAACGTATTTGGTTTGATTCTGGAAAAGGAGTAAACAACTACCAGGTAGATTTCAATACTCAGATCAATCGAGTGGTCTTTAGAGTAAATTACCGGGGTGGAAGAAGGGGTATTCTGATCAGTGAAAATCCAACCCAAAACCAATTTGGGTTAGCTACGACTTCCTTAACCTATACATTACCTCGAACGCCGGGAATCCCAGTATATGTGAGAGGAATGTTTTTGAGAGGGCAATACCGTTATTCTACCCTATTAAAACGATCAGAATCCATCAGCTTGCTGGTATCGCAAACTCTATTCAAAACAGGCAGATTTACGATGGGCTATGACAGACAATTGGCTCTAAATCAATCCCAATTTCAGGTCGGGTTTCTAATTGATTTTAATTCTTTGCGCGCATCCTCTCAATTTTCTAAGAGAACTGAGGGCTATTCCGCTCAACAGTCCTTCAGCGGCTCACTAGCCTACAACCCAGTAGGTAAAACGTTAATCCCCAGTAATCGTGATCAAATCACACGTTCTGGAGTAACAGTACGCCTATTTGTTGACACAAATGAAAATGAGCGTTACGATGAGGGTGAAGAAATCGTGCCTGCCAAGGCTGTTCGTCTGGATCGCTCCGCAAATATTCTGCTGGGATCTGACGGACTGCTGCGAATAACTCAACTCCAGAGTTATTGGAAGTATCGACTGGATATCGACATCGCAGCCCTTCCCAATCCAAATCTTGCCCCAAAACTCAAAAGTTTCTCATTCATTGCCGAGCCAAACCGTTTTCGGGCTATCAATATCCCACTTTATCAGACCGGAGTTATTGATGGGGTTGTTTTCTTAGAAAAGGACGGAGAATCTCAGGGTCAGGGTGGATTGCGATTGATTTTGCTGAAAGAAGGAGAGACCGAAGGGGAAGTGATTCGGACCTTCTCGGATGGAGGCTACTATTCATATGGCTTGCTTCCCGGGAAATATACCCTTGAAGTAGATCCAAAGCAGCTGGAATTTATGCAGGCAAGTTCAAATCCGGGCAAGTTGGAATTTGAAATCAAAGCACTTGCTGACGGGGATTATTTAGAAGAAATGAATATCATTCTGACAATAAATCCCCCGGATTCTAAGTAAAAAATCTTCGTACCAATTCATTCCATTCTTCTTCCAAGGTAAGATTCGGACGCTTCTCCCCTGCTCTTTTGTACCAATAATCCGCATTCCATTGATCGCCTTCTTTGCGGTGGAGGTAAGCATGAATTCGTGCAGCACTTTTTCCAGGCAATTGATCTACCTGATCATGAGATTTTTCCCAATCGTCGTACCCATCATACCAAAGTGCCAAAAGCTCTGGTTTGCCCTGAAAATCTTTTGGATCAGTTGCCAAAAATCGTTGGATCAATTCTTCATTGCTTTCCATAAGGTTCACTTTTAAGGTTTTCTAAAGAAACCAAATATCATAAAGGTTTAACATTTCATGATATCGGAATCGTAAATTTTCTACTGTGTATATCCGCAATTGAACCAGTAAAAGTCAAAAAGTGACTTAAGCTGTGGTAGATACTAGCATCGCCGGTACCTCTTTCCGTTGCTATTGGGACATCATCATCGGCCTGCCTCGCTGTGGCGGGCCTGCCTCGCTGTGGCGGGCCTCGCCTTGGCGCCAGATAAGCAAAGAAAAAGAGGTCACTGGTATCATTGCAGATAATCATATTTTATAACTACCAAATTCATTCAAATAAGTAGCTAAATTCTACTTTTCATTACACTGTCATGATTTTCACCTGAAGAAAAAACAACAAAATATAATTCTGACATCAATCAGATATTAAATAACGATTTCTTAAAAACACAGTCATATTTTAGATGAATTATAAAAATTTGAGGTTTTTATGGGAGAATTTCTAGTAATCAGCTGATTTTTTGGTTTCTTATCCCAATTGGTGGCTTGCTGATAAATCATATCTTTACGCAGTTAAAAATCACTTTAGGAATAATTAATCATATGGAAGAAGTTCTAATTTATGGGGTCCCGATATTGGGAATCCTTGGTTTGATTGTAATGGCAATCAAGTCTGCTTGGGTCACTAAGCAGCCTACTGGCGATGAGACGATGAATGAACTGGCTGGCTACATCGCGGATGGTGCCATGGCATTCTTAAAAGCAGAGTGGAAGGTACTTTCCTATTTTGCAGTCATTGCAGTAATTCTTTTGGTCTGGTCTGGAATGTCTGTAGAGACTTCTAGTCCTGTTATTGCCATTTCATTTTTGATTGGAGCTGTATTTTCAGGTTTTGCCGGATATCTAGGGATGAACATTGCCACCAAAGCAAATGTCAGAACGACTCAGGCTGCCCGAACAAGTTTAAAACACGCCCTTAAAGTTTCCTTTACAGGAGGTTCCGTAATGGGCCTTGGTGTGGCTGGATTAGCTGTGCTAGGTATTGGGTCGCTGTTCATCGTTTTTTACAACCTGTATGTACAAAGCGTAGGTGCCGGCGTGAATGGTGTTGAAATGGAAAAAGCGCTGGAAGTATTGGCAGGCTTTTCTCTTGGAGCTGAATCAATTGCACTTTTTGCTCGGGTAGGTGGTGGTATTTATACCAAAGCTGCTGACGTCGGAGCTGACTTGGTAGGTAAAGTAGAAGCAGGAATCCCTGAGGATGATGTGAGAAACCCTGCTACAATCGCTGATAACGTAGGTGATAACGTGGGAGACGTAGCTGGTATGGGAGCTGACTTGTTCGGTTCTTATGTAGCAACCATTTTGGCTACCATGGTTTTGGGTAGAGAGATCGTTTCTTTAGATAACTTCGGAGGCATTGCTCCTATCCTGCTACCAATGGTATTGGCAGGTCTAGGAATCGTATTCTCCATTATGGGCATGTTCTTCGTGACTATAAAAGACGATAAAGGCGATGTACAGAGAGCCTTGAATATGGGTAACTGGTCTTCGATTGTTTTCACCGGTATTGCTTCCTTCTTTATTGTGCAGTATATGCTTCCTGATACACTTTCGATCAGGGGTTATGAATTTACAAGTATGGATGTTTTCTATTCGATCATTCTAGGATTGGTGGTAGGAACGTTGATGTCCCTTATCACTGAATATTATACTGCTATGGGCAAGCGGCCCGTGATGTCTATCATTAAGCAGTCCGCTACAGGTCATGCAACCAATATTATCGGCGGGCTTGCTGTAGGTATGGAATCTACGGTGTTGCCTACTTTGGTATTGGCAGGTGGTATCTATGGAGCTTACGAGTTTGCTGGTCTATATGGAGTAGCAATCGCAGCAGCTGGCATGATGGCTACTACAGCTATGCAGTTGGCAATTGATGCATTCGGTCCTATTGCGGATAACGCAGGAGGAATCGCTGAGATGAGCCAGCTTCCAGAAGAAGTAAGAGGTAGAACAGACATTCTTGATGCGGTAGGAAATACTACTGCAGCTTCTGGAAAAGGATTTGCAATTGCTTCAGCGGCATTGACTTCACTGGCACTGTTTGCAGCTTTTGTGGGTATCGCCGGAATTGATTCGATAGATATTTATAAGGCGGATGTGCTTGCCGGACTTTTTGTCGGAGGCATGATTCCATTTATTTTCTCATCGCTTTGTATCGCGGCTGTTGGTCGTGCAGCAATGGATATGGTGAATGAAGTTAGACGTCAGTTCAGAGAGATTCCCGGGATCATGGAATACAAGGCTAAGCCTGAGTACGATAAGTGTGTGGAGATTTCTACCAAAGCTTCGCTGAGAGAAATGCTTCTTCCAGGGGCGATTGCGCTAACCACTCCTATTATATTTGGATTTGCTTTTGGACCTGAAGTACTCGGAGGTTTATTGGCAGGTGTGACAGTATCCGGAGTTTTGATGGGAATGTTCCAGTCAAACGCCGGTGGTGCATGGGATAATGCTAAAAAGTCTTTCGAAAAAGGTGTAGAAATAGATGGAGAAATTTTTTACAAGAAGTCAGAGCCACACAAAGCTTCTGTAACTGGTGATACTGTGGGAGATCCTTTCAAAGATACTTCTGGACCATCCATGAATATCCTGATCAAATTGATGTCAATCGTAGCTTTGATTATTGCCCCTCATATTGCTGTAGGAACACACGGCGAAGCAACGACTGATAAAGTGGAGATCAAAAAAGAAATCCGATACGAGGATGGAAAGAAAATCACCACCGAGACCATAACCACAGTTGAATAGATTCTTGTCTAAGTTATTCAAGAGCTGTATCGAAAGGTGCAGCTCTTTTTTTATGAGTTTTTTTAATACACTATGGAAAGGAAAACCACTTGAAAAAATGAAGAATACGATTTTTTACAAGCGCTTCGCTTAAATAAAATAAGGCCTGAAATGCCTGCATTTCTTATAAAACTTATTCGCCAAATACGATTCGTCAAGCCATCCCTGCCGCTGGTAAACTTGCCTAACAGTGGCATCAGTGAAAATCTTACAGCAAATTAGGTTGGAAAGACTGGTTTATTTTAAGGACTGGAATGATTGTGTTTACGTAGGTTTTGATGATGCGCTGTTCTCAACAGTTGGACTTAGTTAGTTTTTAATTGCCCTTTTTGGATCCCTCATCTACAGATATTTTTTGATTTTCAGGGTACTATCTTTTTACTGCATTTATCTAAAATTAAATATTGCAAAAAGAGGCTAAAACGAAGAATATTTTTATTGACTATAAAATTGGCCTTTCATCAAAAATCAATTGTTAAAAATATAATAAAACAAATATTTTTTGCTAGTTTGAACATTGTTATACTAGATTAATTGCGGATTGTCCGAAATCGGGACTTTTTTTAACATTTATTAAACTAGCTAAACTGTTTTTTTTTAGAGATAAAAGGTGAAATAATTTCATTTTTTACAATCAAATCTCGAAAAATAATGCAGGATTCTACCTCGGTTTGATAAAAGCTGAAAAAACATGCAAGGCCTTAATCGCAAAAACTAAAACCAATTCACTAACTAAAATAAAAAACACATGAAGAAAAGCTACGCATTATCATTGGTTTTCCTTTTTGGTTTTCTGCTCAGTTTGCCTACTTATGCACAGCAGGAGGTAAAAGGAAAAGTCAAAGCCAAGGAAGATGGTAATCCACTTCCAGGCGTGAGTATTGTTATTCAGGGTACCACTACGGGTACTATAACAGATTTGGATGGAAATTATTCCATCACCGTTCCCGGAGCCCAATCCATATTGGTCTACTCCTTTATCGGATTCTCCACTAAGACCCTAACGGTAGGTAATTCCAGTGCTATTGATGTAATTCTTGCTGCTGGTACCTCAGAGCTTGACGAGTTTATCGTGACTGCATTCGGAATTTCTCAAGAGAAAAAATCATTGGGCTATGCAGCGCAAAGTATCGATTCAGAGGCGATTACTAGTTCAAGACAACAAAATGTAGTCAATGCACTGCAAGGGCAAGTAGCCGGAGTGCAAGTGACCAGCGCTGGAGGAGCTCCAGGCCAGTCTGCCCGAATCATCATCCGAGGAATCAACTCGCTGGATCCATCTGCTGATAATCAGCCACTATTTGTAGTGGATGGTGTACCGGTCGATAACTCAACAGTAGAGTCGGGTGGAACTCCTAGAGGAATGACTAACAGAATTGCGGATATCAATCCAAATGACATCGAAACAATGTCAGTCCTAAAGGGTGCGGCTGCCACTGCGCTTTATGGAGTACGTGCTGCAAACGGAGCGGTAATCATCACCACCAAAAAAGGAAAAGCCGGAGAAATACGAGTGAATTTCAATAGCTCCGTCGGTTTTGACAACTTGGTCAAAAAACCTCGACTTCAAGACGAATATGGTCAAGGATTCAGTGGCGTAAGACAGGAAAATAGTTTCTGGCCTTCTTGGGGGGCAAATATTGCGGAGGAAAACGACCCGAACTACGTATACCAGGACAATTGGAATGATGCGTTCAACACAGGAACTCTAATTGACAATAGCCTAAGCGTGTCAGGGGGAAGTGACAAAGCCACCTTCTACGGCTCATTTGGACGATTGGATCAGGAAGGCATTATTCCTTTTTCGACTTGGAGTAGAACTACTGCAAAACTCTCAGGTACGGTGACAGCCAGCGAAAAATTCAACTTTTCAGGATCAATTAACTTTACCAACTCTGGAGGTAACCGTGTACCGCATGAACGATTCCTGGAGCGAATGATGTACTGGTCAGAAACCACAGATGTAAGCGACTACATCAACGAAGACGGCACCATGAAAACCTACGGGAACGCAAATCCCATCTATGATGCACGATTTGCCACCTATGAGGATGATGTGAATCGAGTCATCGGAAATGTTAACTTCAATTACAGCCCAACAGACTGGCTTACATTTTCTTATCGATTAGGTGCCGACTTCTCCAGCGACAGCAGAGAGGAAATCACGCCTGGTCCAATGGGCATAGATGGTGAAAGAGCATTGAGTTCTACCGGATTTATCGAAGAAACTCGAATAAACAGCCGTGACCTGACTTCAAACTTCTACATCACTCTCAAAAAGCAGTGGAATGAAAACTGGAATACCCAGCTGCGAGTTGGAAATGACATCTTCGAGCGGCAATTTGACCGAGTGACAGCTACTGGAGGAAACTTCGTTATTCCCGGATTTTACAACTTGAGCAATACCACGCAGATTTTTGCTAGTCAAGGCAAGTCAAGTCGCCGACTGGTTGGATTCTATGGAGATTTGATGGTTGACTATAAGAACTTCATTTTCTTAAACGTGACCGGTAGAAACGACATCTCTTCTACGCTGCCAACGGACAATAATTCATTCTTCTATCCTTCAGTGAATTTAGGATATGTATTCAGCGAAAATTTTGAGCTTCCGAGTTGGATTACCTTTGGAAAGCTAAGAGCCTCTTGGGCTCAGGTGGGTAAGGATACCAATCCGCACATATTGGGCGCATTCTTCGTAGCTCCGTCTGTGTTTCCTCTAAATGGGCAAGTCGGATTCTCCAAAAACTCAGTATTCGGCGATCCAAACCTTAGACCAGAATTGACTACTTCGATAGAATTCGGAACCCAGTTTGCTTTCTTCAATAACAAAGCAAACCTGGATATCACCTACTATAAGTCAAATTCAAGAGATCAAATCATCCCTGTACCAATATCAGATGCTACTGGCTTCTCTTCCTACATTACCAATGCAGGTGAAATCGAAAACCAGGGTTGGGAAATCGTCGTAGGCGGTACACCTATTGAGCGTGGTGACTTCAGATGGGATGTCAGTGCCAACATCACCACGAATAGAAATGAGGTAAAAGCAATCCGTGAGGGAATAGATCAAATTGTGATAGGTAGCCAGTTTGGTTATGTGGGGTCCACCGTGACTATGATTCTAAAAGAAGGCCAAGCTTATGGAAATATCTACGGAAGCTCCTACACAAGACCTCGCGCAGTGGAAGGTACCGAAACACTAGACCATGATCTTCCACAGTTGATCGGAGCAAATGGTTTTCCGACAAGAAATGCAAATCAATTGATCTTGGGAAATGCAGTACCAAAACTATTTGGAGGTATTCGAAATCAATTTTCTTACAAAGATTTTGAATTTTCCTTCCTAGTCGATTTCAGATCGGGTTTAGAGCAATACAACCAGTTTGGCAATTTCCTATCTGCTTTTGGAAAGCAAGAGGATTCTAATCGAAGAAATGAGACCGTAGTATTTCCGGGAGTACTGGCAAATGGAGCACAAAACGAGAAGCCTGTATTCTTGGGCCAAGGTGTGGGTCCTGATGGTGTGAACTACGGTGCGGGATATTGGAGAAATTCGGTAAGAGGTGTTTCTGAAAACTTTGTAAGTGATGCCGCTTTTATCAAACTAAGAAACATTACACTGGCTTATAATCTCAGCCCGGAACTTATAGAGCGAACGCCATTCCGTACGGCGCGACTGTCAATTGCAGCTAATAACATTCTTCTTTATACGCCTTGGGACGGATTTGATCCGGAATCGTTTTCAGCAGGTGCGGGCGGCAATGCCGTAGGATTTACCGGACTTGGATTTCCGGGTGTGCAGAGTTATTTCGTCACCTTAAATCTGGGACTATAAACCTCTAAAATCAGAAATATGAAATTAAATAATAAAATAAAATCAATTTTGGGCATATCCTTGATCCTTTCAGCTTCGGCTTGTGAGAGTTTCCTTGATGTGAATACCAACCCAAACAGTCCCGGAGATGCCCCTATCTCAGGATTGATGACCAATAGTACATTTGAGACTTCACTCAATGTGTTTAGGAGCGGAAGTGCGGTAAGCAACTATGTACAATACCTAGCCTCACCCAACCCGGATAGTGGTTCAGATACCATGGAACCTTTAAATTTTAGCGGAACATGGTTCAGCTTATACAATGTCATGACTGACTTGAATGAGATGAACATTAAAGCCGAAGAAGCTGGTTCGCTTCATTACCTGGGAGCAGGTCAAGTACTGATGGCTCTAAACTTAGGCATGACTGTGGACTTATTTGGAGATGTGCCATTCTCTGAGAGCTTCAACTTCACCACCGTTACACCAAAATATGACGATGATCAGGTACTTTATGGCAATGTGATCAGTCTGCTGGATCAAGGAATAGCGAATCTTCGTGCAACCTCGCAGGTTTCTATCGGTGCTGACGACTTCATTTATGGAGGCGACATACCTACTTGGATCAAATTTGCACATACACTGAAAGCAAGATATTTGATTCATTCCAAGGGCGGCTCAGGTTTCAGCGCGGCAGAAGTTTTGGCAGCCACTGCGGCGGGCTTTACTTCGAATGCAGATAATGCAGAGGTGGTTTTTTTCGAGCAGCGATTCAACCCTTGGGCTCAGATCGCCATTAATAATGAGGCCCTACTATTGGGTGGATGGATTTCAGAGCAATTTGTTGAGGCTTTGGATGGCACTTCTTATCCAGTGGTTGATCCGCGTCTCCCATTGATGATCGGCACTACAGATGCCGGCGAGTTTGTGGGTACAGAAAACGGTGCGGGTAGAGGAAATGCACCAGAACAGGGAGCCAGATCTACACTGATCGAAGATCAATTTTACACTAGGACTGTTTCTCCGCTCTTGATATCCACTTTCTCAGAGTTGAAATTTATCGAGGCAGAAGCAGCTTTTGCCACAGATAAGGCTAGAGCTTATCAGGCCTATTTGAGAGGAATCGAAGCCCATATGGATCTGTTGGAAGTAGAAACAGCTGCAAAAGCGGCCTACTTGGCGGCACCAAGTGTGGCGGTGGGAGCATCAGCCCTGACTATGGATTTGATCTTCAAAGAGAAGTGGGTTGCCATGTTCTTACATCCTGAGACTTGGAATGATGCCCGAAGATTTGATTACGCATACAAAGACTTTAGCCCACCGGCTAATCTCAATCCAAATCTCAGCGGTAGTCTAATCAGAAGATTGGCCTATCCAGATAGTGAGATCAGTAGAAACGGGGCAAATGTACCTACTGTGACTCTTTTGGACAGAATCTGGTGGAATCAGTAAAATTCCCTTTGAGCGTGAAATCTCTCAACCACTGATTACGTGGAAGTTTTACAGCTAACACAGAGCAAATGATAACTCTGGTTCAAGTCTTCGGACTTGGACCTTTGTCATTTAGTCCCAAAATTGGATTTATTCGGACGAACTTATTTGACCGCAGAGCCTGACGAATCTTTACATAGAAACGCAAAGTAAACTACTGGTTCGAGTTTATCTACGGTCTTTCGAATGCAGATAGATCTTCAGACTTGGACCATTATCCATCTTGCAGGAGATTTAATCTATCCTGCTGCCGCATCAACAGAACTCCTCCATACATTCAATCTCATTTGTGAAGTTCCAATTCATAAATGTTTTTTATATTAATCCATGAAAAAAATTCTACCTTTTTTAATACTGCTGATCAGTTCCTGTACGGTTCAAAAAATCAATAAATCATTTTCCAAATCAGAAGTCTTTGAGCAAGGGCATTTGGGATTTATGCTGCTGGACCCTGATAAAGACAAAGTACTGGTTGACATCAATTCTGATAAATATTTTATCCCAGCCTCTAATACGAAACTTTTTACATTCTACACGGCCTACACTATTCTGGGAGATAAATTGGTCAATGGTTTAAATTACCTCGAAAGAGGTGATTCGTTGATTTTCTGGGGTACTGGAGATCCTAGCTTTGTTCATCCCGATCTAAAGAATCAAGTAGCCTTGGATTTTTTGAAAAGTCAGACCAAATCGCTCTACCTCTTGGATAACTTTGATCAAGTAAAGGCCTTTGGTCCGGGTTGGTCCTGGGATTGGTATAATTACTATTATGCCACGGAGCGATCGGCTTTTCCGATTTATGGAAATGTCGTCCGATTTGAGAAAAAGGAAGAAGATTCAAGTTTTGAAATTATCCCAAGTCTTTTCAAAAATACGCTGAAAGCCGAAAAAAATGAAAATTGGAAAAGCTACAATTTTGAGCGAGACCGCTACGAAAACCTTTTCACCTACCAACAGCCAGATAAATGGGAAGGCACATTTGAAACTGATATCCCACTTGTGACCTCCTCCGAGATGACTGCAAAATGGCTTGGCCAAGAACTCGGTAAAAAAGTCACCCTGATTAAGAATGAGGATTACCTCAAATCAGATCCCAAAAAACTCCAAACAGCCGCTGCTGACAGCATCTATTCGCAAATGATGAAAATCAGCGATAATTTCCTCGCAGAGCAACTGCTACTGCTGGTTTCAGATCAATTGAATAATACCCTCAGCACATCCGATGCGATTGCTTACGCAAAAGAAAATCTACTGGCTGATCTTCCTGACGAACCTATTTGGTTCGACGGCTCGGGACTTTCTGCAAAAAATATGTTTACGCCCCGAAGCATCGTAGCCTTACTGGGAAAAATAAGAGCCGAAGTTCCATTCGAAAAAATCAAGTCCTATTTCCCAGCCGGGGGAGAATCCGGTACGATCCGAAATTGGTATAAAGCCGATGCGGGTCAGCCCGCCTATATTTATGCAAAAACCGGATCTCTTTCCATGAGTAATGCTTTGAGTGGCTATCTGATCACTAAAAGTGGTAAAATACTCCACTTTTCTTGCATGATGAATAATTATGCCAAGCCTTCCAGCGAGCTGAAAAAAGAACTGGAGAAGATCCTTTATCAGATACACGATAACTATTAAGCTGGATAAGTCGCTAGAAAATTCAGGGTATCATTCGCTCAAGAGTCAGATTGGCGAATTATTAATTCTCGGACGGGAAAATGCAGGCAGAGCAGTCAACAGTATTCTAGTTCAAACTTACTGGCATATTGGAAAACATATCGTGGAGTTTGAACAGGGTGCCAACGAGAAATCCGAGTATGGTAGTTCTGTCCTAAATCGACTTTCCGCGGATCTGACTTTGGAGTATGGGAAAGGGTTTGGTAGATCAAATTTGTTTTACATGCGTAAGCTTTATCTGGCTTTTGAAAATAGTGGGACACTGTCCTACAAATTGATGTGGAGTCATTACTCTGAAGTTTTCAAGCATTATATTTTCGGAGAACAAGAAATCAAATAGGACCTAAAAAAGGTGTAGAATCAACTTGCATTTTATATGTATCCGCTTACCTCCACGTAGCCAAATTCAAAACAGATTTGCTTCCTAAAACCCCCCTTGCCCCCCTTTGAGAAAGAGCGAATTCGATCCAATTCCAAATCAATATTTCATTTTTGATCAGAACGTGCACCTATGAGGATACACGTATTGTATTTAATCAATGAATATCGATCGTGCCTTTGGCACGCTTCAATACCGAGATGATTTCTTTACCCCGAATATCGCTGCGCTTTATTCGGGGCTACTACCGGTTTTGCCTTTGGCAAATATGTATATCCGCTTACCTGCACGTAGCCAAATTCAAAACTGATTTACTTCCTAAAATCCCCCTTGCCCCCCTTTGAGAAAGAGCGAATTCGATCCAATTCCAAATCAATATTTCATTTTTGACGGGAACCTGCACCTATCAGGATATACATATTGTGTTTAATCAATGAATACCTATCGTGCCTTTGGCACGCTTCAATACCGAGATGATTTCTTTACCCCGAATATCGCTGCGCTTTATTCGGGGCTACTACCGGTTTTGCCTTTGGCAAATATGTGTATCCGCTTACCTCCAGGTAGCCAAATTCAAAACAGATTTGCTTCCTAAAATCCCCCTTGCCCCCCTTTGAGAAAGAGCGAATTCGATCCAATTCCAAATCAATATTTCATTTTTGACGGGAACCTGCACCTATCAGGATACACGTATTGTATTTAATCAATGAATACCGATCGTGCCTTTGGCACGCTTCAATACCGAGATGATTTCTTTACCCCGAATATCGCTGCGCTTTATTCGGGGCTACTACCGGTTTTGCCTTTGGCAAATATGTGTATCCGCTTACTTGCACGTAGCCAAATTCAAAACAGATTTGCTTCCTAAAACCCCCCTTGCCCCCCTTTGAGAAAGAGCGAATTCGATCCAATTCCAAATCAATATTTCATTTTTGACGGGAACGTGCACCTATGAGGATACACATATTGTATTTAATCAATGAATACCGATCCTGCCTTTGGCACGCTTCAATACCGAGATGATTTCTTTACTCCGAATATCGCTGCGCTTTATTCAGGGCTACTACCAGTTTTGCCTTTGGCAAATATGTGTATCCGCTTACCTGCACGTAGCAAAATTTAAAACAGATTTGCTACCTAAAATCTCCCGCCCCTTTGAGAAAGAGCGAATTCGATCCAATTCCAAATCAATATTTCATTTTTGATCGGAAGGTGCATTTATAAGGATACACGTATTGTATTTAATCAATGAATACCGATCGTGCCTTTGGCACGCTTCAATACCGAGATGATTTCTTTACCCCGAATATCGCTGCGCTTTATTCGGGGCTACTACCGGTTTTGCCTTTGGCAAATATGTGTATCCGCTTACTTGCACGTAGCCAAATTCAAAACAGATTTGCTTCCTAAAACCCCCCTTGCCCCCCTTTGAGAAAGAGCGAATTCGATCCAATTCCAAATCAATATTTCATTTTTGACGGGAACGTGCATTTATAAGGATACATATATTGGCAAAAGATCTGCCTGCAAAAACACCCATATTTTCCGGTGTATTTTCCCTTTTAGGGGTATGTCAGATCGGTGCGGTATGCAGCGTTACTTTTGGATAGTGTTACTTACTGCGATTTCCGAATCCTTGCCAAAGGCAAGACAAGTAAAAGCCCAGAATGTAATTCTGGGTTTGGTTACAGAGTTAGTATATTTAAGAGTGCCAAAGGCACGATCGGTATTGAACTATATTTGCTTATTCAACAATACTACACTCCCTAAAGAAAATATTTCTTCATGTTATTTTTTCTGCCTAGCTATTTGAAACAAAAAAGTGGAGTAATCGGGAGCTGAACAGGCAAATGAAAAATCTATCTTTTAACCAACTGCTCCGTTTCCTTCAACACACTAATCAACCACTCTCCAATTAATTACGCCATGAAAAAACTCACCATACTTTTAATTTTATTTCTAATTCCTAAATTCCTTTCCGCCCAATCCTTTACCATGGAGCAAGTGGCCAAATTCAGCTTTCCTTCTGAGTTGACCGCTTCCCCAACTGGCGAAAAAATCGCTTGGGCCATGAATGAACAGGGAAAACGGAACATCTACTTTGCCGAAGGCCCAGACTTCAAGCCAAAAAAACTAACTGCTTTCAACAAGGATGATGGCCAGGAGATTAGCAGCTTGCAATTCAGCTCGGATGGTAATTGGTTGGTATTTGTCAGAGGTGGAGATCATGGCGGTGGCAACTCCTCCTCCACTGTCAATGCAGAGAATCTAACCAAACTCCCAAAAGTGGAAATCTGGAAAATCAATTTGTCCACTGGACTTTTGACTCAGGTTATGGAGGCAGATTCTCCTGTGGTTGGATTTCCGACAAAATTGATTTTTTTGAAAGCTGGACAAATCTGGGAATCTGATTTGAACAGCCCTGAAATGGCAAAGCAATTATTTGAAGTCAAAGGAATTGTCAACGGGATGCAGTTTTCTCCTGACGGAAAGCAATTAGCCTTTACTGTGAACCGCGGAAGTCATTCCATTTTAGGAATCTTTGAGGACGCTGCCACTCCAATCCGATGGGTAGAAGCCTCCTTTCATCGGGACTCTAATCCACAGTGGTCTCCGGACGGCAAGTCGATCGCGTTTATCCGGACACAAGGTGGAAAAGGTATAGCATTTCCACTCCTCGAACCTCGTCATAATCCTTGGGAAATCTGGATAGCTGATGTCGCAACCGGAAAAGGAAAAGAACTTTGGAAAGCACCAGAAACACTTCGCGGCTCCTATTCCGCTGGATTTTTAGCTTTTGCAGCAAATGATAAAATCGTTTATCAATCCTATGAAGACGGCTGGCAACATTTGTATTCACTTTCACTCACAGATCAAAAATCGACTTTACTCACTCCCGGGAATTACATGGTCGAGCAGATAAAATTAAGCTCCGATGGCAAGAAGCTGACCTTTTCGGCCAATACAGGAGATAGCCCACAAGACTTAGATCGGCGACATATTGGCTCAATTGAGTTGGCCAACAACAAATTGAACTGGGAAACTACGGGAACCGGAATCGAAGCTTACCCAGTTTGGGTGGGTAATACCGGTAAAATGGCTTACTTCAGCTCAACGGCCCAGCGATCTCATTTGATTGCAGTGAAAGAAGGTGCAACCACTAAACTTTTACAAGAAGATCTGATCCCATCAGATTTCCCTCAAAAAAGCTTGGTCACTCCAAGACAGGTAAGCTTCAACGCTCCGGATGGGACAACTGTCTATGGACAGATTTTTGAAAAAGAAGGTGGTGCGGCAAAAAAGCCGGGAGTAATTTTCGCTCATGGCGGACCACAGCGTCAGATGCTTTTGGGCTGGAGCTACATGGATTATTATTCCAATACCTATGCGATTAATCAGTATTTGGCTGAATTGGGATTTGTCGTGCTTTCTGTGAATTATAGACTTGGTATAGGCTACGGTTATGAGTTTCATCGCCCGGCTTATGGCTATCATCAGGGAGCTGTCGAATATCAGGACATCAAAGCCGGAGGAGAATATTTGGCTAATTTAGCTCAGGTGAATGGGGATAAAATTGGAATTTATGGAGGAAGTTACGGCGGTTTTTTGACGGCTTTAGCGCTAGCGAGAGACTCTGATTTATTCAAAGTGGGGGTTGATATTCACGGCGTACATGATTTGGATGGACGCTATGATTTGCCGGAGACCTATGAAGTAGCATCTGACTATGAAAAAGCGAAGAAAACAGCTTGGGAATCCTCTCCGATGTCAGATCTGGCAACTTGGACGTCGCCGGTATTATTTATTCACTCAGACGATGATCGTAATGTCAATGTCAGCCAAACGGCCGATTTGATCCGAAGATTTGAGGAGCTCAAGAAACCCTACGAATCCATCTTGATTCCCGGAGATACGCATCATTGGATGAAGTGGGAAAACATGGTGCGTGTGGATCAGGCCACAGCAGATTTTCTCAAGAAACATTTGATGGACTGATGCTAAAGCTTCAGGGAGTTCATCATATCGCTATTATTTGTGCAGACTACGAGCGATCCAAGAAATTCTACACCGATGTCTTGGGTTTGGAAATTATTCAAGAAATCTACCGTGCAGAACGAGACTCTTTCAAGCTTGATTTAGCTTTAAATGGAAAGTACATCGTAGCGCTTTTTTCATTTCCAAATCCACCCAAGCGGGTATCAAGACCCGAGGCTCTTGGTCTCCGACACCTTGCCTTTTCAGTAGGTGATTTGGAAGAAAGTATTAGGTTTTTAACGAATCATCTTATAGCTACGGAACCTATCCGCGTAGATGAGTCCACAGGAAAGCGATTTACGTTCTTCGAAGATCCTGATGGATTACCAATTGAATTTTATGAGGATTGAGATCCTAGGTCAAAAAATGGCATGAATTAATGCCACAATTTTCTCCGTGTCCCTTTGTCCAACCTCCGCGTTCTTGGCGGTAAAAAAATCTATCTCAAACCGTTTTGGCGAAACGTTATTTTCTCGATCGGTTTCTTTTCAGCCAAAAAAAGGTATGAATTAATGACGCAATTTTCTCCGTGTCCCTTTGTCCAACCTCCGCGCACTTGGCGGTAAAAAAAATCAATCCCAAACCGTTTTAGCGAACTGTTATTTTCTCGATCGGTATCTTTTCAGCCAAAAAAAAGGTATGAATTAATGACGCAATTTTCTCCGTGTCCCTTTGTCCGACCTCCGCGGGCTTTGCGGTAAAAAAAATCACCCACCATCTATTTTGGGGAGCCGTTATTTTCTCGATCGGTATCTTTTCGGCCAAAAAAAAGGTATGAATTAATGACGCAATTTTCTCCGTGTCCCTTTGTCCAACCTCCACGTTCTTAGCGGTAAAAAAAATCAATCCCAAACGGTTTTAGCGAACTGTTATTTTCTCGATCGGTTTCTTTTCAGCCAAAAAAAGGTGTGAATTAATGACGCAATTTTCTCCGTGTCCCTTTGTCCAACCTCCGCGCACTTGGCGGTAAAAAAAATCAATCTAAAACCGTTTTGGCGAAACGTTATTTTCTCGATCGGTATCTTTTCAGCCAAAAAAAAGGTATGAATTAATGACGCAATTTTCTCCGTGTCCCTTTGTCCGACCTCCGCGGGCTTTGCGGTAAAAAAAATCACCCACCATCTATTTT
>Ga0209491_10001847_pt1 | contig 39641 bp, 15 predicted proteins | sample BON02_FD_187213 | JGI IMG/M metagenome (GOLD analysis project Ga0209491, IMG submission 187213) | Freshwater microbial communities from Lake Bonney liftoff mats and glacier meltwater in Antarctica - BON-02 (SPAdes) (version 2) | ecosystem: Environmental > Aquatic > Freshwater > Ice > Glacier... | reverse complement strand
TACACAAAACCCAAAAAAAAAAAAAACTGCAGTTGCGCGCGCCCCCGCACACTCGCTCTCACTCGTCTGCTCGTGCGCCACGGTCGCCCGCGTGTGCGCGTGCCACAGGAGTCGTCCTCGCCCCCGTTTCCCGCCAGCGCCGACGCTCTCCGCCCCGTCAGCGCACCCCCTCCCCCCGTTCGAAGCCAAGATGTCGGCCGCCGCCCCTGCTCTTGCTCCTGCTGCAGGCGGGGGCCCTCCTCCTGCTGCTGCTGTTGCGGGCGGCGCTGCCGCGGGCACGCAGCCGGCGCCCGTGCAGAACTCGTCGCTGTATGTGGGCGACCTGGATCGCGAGGCCACCGAGGCGTCGCTGTACGAGCTGTTCTCGCAGGTGAGGAGGCGTTTGCGGGACTGAGAGAACCGAGCCCCCCTCGTGTTTCATTCAATCGGGGGGGAGAGCCGCCTTTTCCTCACGCGCCCAGTCCCCTCCCCTTCCCTCGCCCAAACGCGACAACAGGTCGGCCCCGTCGCCTCCATCCGCGTGTGCCGCGACGCCGTGACGCGCCGCTCCCTGGGCTACGCCTACGTCAACTACAACAGCGCGCTCGACCCGCAGGCCGGTGCGTCGTCGTTTTTTTGCTTCCGCCCGCGCGCGCGCGCCGCCGCCGTCTCGCGCGCGCCGAACGCCAACCGCTCCTCCTCTGGCTCCACGTCTCGAGCGCGCGCCCCTCTCGTCGCACCTGCAACGCTCACCCCCTCCCCTCCTTCTACCCCTTTCCCTCCTTCTCACCTGCCTCCCTCACTTCCGCAACAACCCACGAAACGCCTCGTATCTCCGGAAAAAAAAAAAAAAAAAACACGAAACACCCACAGCCGAGCGCGCGCTCGAGGCGCTCAACTACACCAGCGTCAACGGCCGCCCCATCCGCATCATGTGGTCGCACCGCGACCCGGCCTTCCGCCGCAGCGGCCTCGGCAACATCTTCATCAAGAACCTCGACCGCTCCATCGACCACAAGGCCCTGCACGACACCTTCTCGCAGTTTGGGAACATTCTGTCGTGCAAGGTCGCCGCCGACGCCGCCGGCAACAGCCGCGGCTACGGCTTTGTGCACTTCGAGACCGAGGAGGCCGCCGACCTGGCGCAGGACAAGGTCAACGGCATGCAGCTCAACGACAAGGTGGTCTACGTCGGCCCCTTCCAGAAGCGCGTCGAGCGCGGGGACGAGGGCGGCGGGCCGCGCTTCACAAACGTCTATGTGAAAAACCTGGCCGAGGAGTGCGGCGATGCCGAGCTGCGCGCCATCGCCCAGGAGAGCGGCGAGGTGACCAGCGCGGTGGTCATGCGCGACCCGGAGGGCAAGTCGCGCGGCTTCGGGTTCGTCAACTTTGCTGAGCCCTCGGGCGCGGCCAAGTGCGTCGAGGCCATCAACAACAAGGAGCGCGAGGGTCGCACGCTGTTTGCCGGCCGCGCGCAGAAGAAGGCCGAGCGCGAGTCGATGCTCCGCCAGCGGTTCGAGGAGGCGCGCAACGAGCGCGTCGCCAAGTACCAAGGGCTCAACCTGTACGTGAAGAACCTGCCGGGGGACGACGGGCAGGGCGGCGCGCCCTTCACCGACGAGGAGCTGCGCCAGGAATTCGCGCCGTTCGGAACCATCACCAGCGCCCGCGTCATGGCGGACGAGCGCGACAAGAGCCGCGGCTTCGGCTTCGTCTGCTACACGGCCGCGGAGGAGGCCACGCGCGCGGTGACCGAGATGAACGGGCGCATGCTGCGCGGCAAGCCTCTGTACGTGGCCCTGGCGCAGCGCAAGGAGGTGCGGCGCGCGCAGCTGCAGCAGCAGCTGCAGCAGCAGCGCTTGGCCATGGCGGCGGCGGCCGGCCGCGCCGGCGGCGGCGGCGGCGGCGGCGGGCCCGGCGGCGGCGGCGGGCCCGGCGGCCTCGGCGGCATGCCGCCCTTCCCGGGCGGCGCGGGTGGCGGGCCGGGCATGTACTTCCCGGGCGGGCCGGGCGGCATGGGCGGGCCGGGCGGGCCCATGATGGGCCCGCCCCGCGGCGGCGGCCCTGGAGGGATGATGGGCGGCGGCGGCGGGATGATGGGCGGCGGCGGGGGCTACCCCGGCCAGCCGCAGATGATGGGCGGGCGCGGCGGCGGCGGCGGCTTCATGGGCGGGCGCGGCGGCCCGCGCGGCGGCCCGGGCGGCATTATGATGATGGGCGGCCCGGGCGGGCCCATGGGCGGGCCGATGGGCGGCGGGCCCATGATGGGCGGCGGCGGCGGCGTCGGGCCCGGCGGCGTCGGCGGCGGCGTCGGCGGCCCGCCGATGATGGCGATGGGCCCCGGCGGCGTGCCCATGATGGGCGGGCCGATGATGGGCGGGCCGATGGGCGGGCGCGGGGGCCGCGGCGGCATGGCCGGCGGCCGGGGCGGCGGGCCGGGCGGTCGCGGCCCCTACGGCGAGCTCGCGGGCGGCATGGGGGCCGGCCCGCCCGACGGCGGCCGCGGGCGCGGCTTTGGCGCGGCCGGCGCCGGCCGCGGCCGCGGCCGCGGCCCGGCGGGCCCTGGCGGCCGCGGCATGGGCGGCCCCGAGGGCGGCGGCGCCCCGCCCCCCACCGGCCCGGCCCCGGGCGGCGCGGCACCGCCCCCGCCCCCGCAGCAGGTGTCCCTGACGGCCATGCTCGCCAACGCGACGCCCGAGCAGCAGAAGGAGATCCTGGGCGAGCGCCTCTTCCCGCAGGTGGCGTCGCTGCAGCCGGCGCTGGCGGGCAAGGTGACGGGCATGCTGCTCGAGATGGACAACCCCGAGGTCCTGCTGCTGCTGGACAACGCGGACGCGCTGGTCGCCAAGGTGGACGAGGCGATCGACGTGCTCAAGCAGCACGGCGCGCTGCCCGGCGCCAACGGCGGCGGCGAGGCGGCCGCCGCCGCGCCCGCGCCTGCGGCCGCGCCCGCTGCCGAGGGCGCGGCCGCGCCAGCGCCGGCGCCCGAGGCCGCGGCCGAGCCAGTCAAGAAGGAGTGAAGGTGGGTGCGCGCCGTCGACCGCCACCACCGCCACCACAGAGAGAGAGAAAGAAAGGGCGGGAAGGGGACAGAGGAGGGTTGTTTATTTTCTTTGCTTCGACAAACCAAAAGGAAAACGGGAGGGGAGAGCGGGCGCTCTCTTTTTTTCGGAGGGGACGAGAGCGCCGGTCCCGTTTTTCTTCCCAACTCGGTTTCGTTTCGTATCGGGGCGCGACAAGGTTCTCGATAAAACGATGATGCGCCTTCCGCCCCATCGCCTAGCAGCACCCCGCGAGAGGCGCATCACCCAAAAAATATCCACAACACGCGCGCACCTTTGCAAAATTCGACGATTGGCCGGCAGGAGCGGACAACGCGGACGAGAACGCGGGGCGGGGGCGCGCGAGCGAGACAGGGCGGCGTCGGGCGTCGGGCGTCGGCCTGACGGGGGGGCTCCGGCGGTGGTGGTGGGTGAAGGGTCATCGCTCTGGCCCTGTGCTGCCTGCCATCGCAGGCCCGCTCTGCCGGCGCATTCTGCGGCAGACGCAGACCCTGCTTCTTACTGGACATCGTCACAGGGCTCTTTGTCTCTCCCCCGTCCAGCGTTGGGGCGCGTCGGGCGTCGGGCGTCCGGCACCGCGTCTCGGGTGTCCGGCCGCGAAGGCGCTCCGCACGCGCTTGCGCTCCTACTTCTCCGCTCTCCCGCCCTCCCCCGCTCCCCGCCAAACAATCCCCCAAACACGTATCACAAACGCATATCCCCACGTCTTTTGTTGCCGAACACGGACAGCGCGCACGAGCTCTGCGTTCGTTAATTGGGCAAATCCGGCTCCCGCCCTCCCCCCCTTTTTTTCTTGGTTTCACTCGCAGTCGGCGGAGACAAGGGAACGGCAGGGAGAGCAAGGCTCCCCGCCGTTCGTGCGCGGTTCATCCCGGCGCCGCGCCGTCTCCGGGGCAAGCCAGACCTCTGCAGGGCCAGAGCGCCGGCGGGAAAAGAGGCGTGACCAACTTCTGTGGAAAGGAGGCCCTCCTCCCTCCCTCCTCCCTCCCTCCCTCCCTCCGCACTCCTCTCTTCCCCCAGTCTCCGTCTTCCCCAAGTCAATCGCGATGGAGCCCGTCTTCCTCCTCGCCGCCGCGGCGCTCGCGCTCATCGTGGCGGGCATCCTTCTCAAGCTGCGGCCGGCCCCGAAGCCCGTCAACTCGATCTACGCCGCGACAAAGGCAGGCAAGCTGGGCGCCGGCGGCGGCAAGGGAAAAATGACGCTCTCTGTCGTCGCCAACGCCGCCGCCGAGAAGGACGCGCGCCCCTCGGTGCGCCTGCTGTACGGCACGCAGACGGGCACGGCCGAGCGCTTCGCCAAGCAGCTGGGCGCCGAGCTGCGCGCGCGCTACGGCGGCGAGGCCAAGGTGCGCGTGGAGGTCACGGACGCGGAGCACTACTTTGCGGGCGGCGCCGCGCTGGACGAGCGCCTGGAGCGCGAGAGCGTGCTGCTGCTGCTGTTTGCGACCTACGGCGACGGCGAGCCGACGGACAACGCGGCCGACCTCTACAGCTGGATCACGACCGAGGTGGACGAGGTCGAGGGCGGGGCTAAGAACGCCTACCTGCACGTGAGTCTTGCTGTTTTTCGCTTGCGTTATTTGGGTGCAGTGCGAGAGCCGAGAGGCGGGGGGGCGCGGCGACGGGGATGACGAGGCGCGCCAAACGAAGAATAAAAAGGCTTGCGAACAAACAACACACCCACAAACCAAACCAACAAACCCAACCAAAAACCAAAAACAGAACGTCAACTTTGGCGTCTTCGGCCTCGGCAACAAGCAGTACGAGCACTTCAACGCCGTCGGCAAGCGCCTGCACTCGGCGCTCTCCACGCTCGGCGCCTCGGCCCTGGTGCCGCGCGGCGACGGCGACGACGACGACTGCATCGATGACGACTTTGACCGCTGGACGTCGTCGCTCTTCGGGGCGCTCGACGGCAAGCCGGCCCTCTTGGGCGGGGCCGCGGCGCTCGCCGGCTCGGGGGCCAGCGCGCTGCAGGCGGCGCCCCCGGCGTACGCGTTCGAGGTGCTGCCGGCCGCAGCGGCGGGGGCCGGCGCCGCGCCGCCGCGCAAGCTGGCCGCGCCCTTTGGCGCGGCCGGCGTCGGCACGAGCGTGCACGACGTGCTCGTCTCCGCGCTCGTGACGGAGTCGCGCGAGCTGCACACCCCGGCGTCCGGCCGCTCGTGCGTGCACGTCGAGATCGACGTGTCGGCCGCGCGCCCGCCGCCGCCAGGCCGCCTGTCGTCGGCCGGCGGGCCCAACGGCGGCGGCGCCTTCTCTCCGCGCGTGATGCCGCGCACGCCGCTGGCCGGCGGCGCGCGCTACGCCACGGGCGACCACGTGGCCGTGCTCGCGCACAACTCGGACGCCGCCGTCGCGCAGGCCGCCGAGCTCCTGGGCCTCCCCCTCGACACGGTCTTCACGCTGCGCCGCCCGTCCCCCGGAGAAGCCGGCGCCACGGCCGCCGCCGCCGAGCTGCCCGACCCCTTTCCGACGCCGGCGACGCTCGAGGGCGCGCTCAGGCACTTTGCCGACCTTCACGCGAGCCCCCACCGCGAGGCCCTGAGTGCCCTGGCCTCGGTCGCGTCGAGCGCCGAGGAGGCCGCCCGCCTGCGCCGCCTGGCGTCCCGCGAGGCGCACGAGGAGTACAGCGATTACGTAACCAAGGCCAGGCGGTCTCTGCTCGAGGTCTTGGCAGACCACCCGTCGTGCTCGGGCGGCCTGGGCCTCGGCCTTTTCTTCGGCAGCGTGGCGCCCCGGCTGCAGCCGCGCTACTACTCGATCTCGTCGTCGTCCCTGCGCTCGCCCACCACGGTCTCGGTGACGGCCGCGGTCGTGCGCGACGTCATGCCGGCCACGGGCCGCGTGCACGAGGGCGTCGCAACGACCTGTCTCGCCCGCGCCGTGCCCGGAGAGACGCGCGCTTCCGTGTTTTTGCGCCGCTCCAACTTCAAGCTGCCGGCCGACCCGCAGGCCCCCCTGCTGATGATCGGCCCCGGCACGGGATTAGCGCCCTTCCGCGCCTTCATCCAGGAACGCGCCGAGATCCTGCGCACGGGCGGCGCCGCGGACGGCCGCGCGCCGCCGTCCGCGCTCGGCCCCGCCGTGCTGTTTTTCGGCTGCCGCCGCGCCGACCACGACTATATCTACGAGCAGGAGCTGCGCGAGGCCGCCTCCCGCGGCCTGGGCGGCCCGCTGTCCGCGCTGCACGTGGCCTTCTCGCGCGAGCCGGCCGCCGCAAAGGCGGGCGGCGGGAAGCAGTACGTGCAGCACCTGATGGAGCGCGAGGGCGCCGGCCTGTGGCCTCTGATGCAGGCCGCGGACTGCCACGTGTACGTGTGCGGCGACGCCAAGGCCATGGCCAAGGACGTGCACCGGGCGCTGGTGGCGGTGGCGCAGCGGCACGGCAAGATGGGCACGGCGCAGGCGGAGGCGTACATTAAGGCCATGGCGGACGGGGGGCGGTACCAGAAGGACGTGTGGTGAATGAATGAGGCTTTGTTCGCCCGCCTTTCACTCCCCGCCGCCGCCTCTCTTTCGCGCGCCGCGCCGCCTGTTTCCTCTCTATTCCCTCTCTTTTTGCCCCGTCGACTTTCTGTCCCTCCTCCTCCCCTGCCCCCCCCCCCCCAGTTGGCCATTCTCGCCGAGGCCGTGGCGATGCCGGCGAGGGGAGTCGACGACACGCGGCGGCCGCCGGTTCCCCACACACGCCCCAGCCGCCCGCCCGCAAAAACGAAAGAAAGCGAAAAACGACGTTGGATCGAACGAATCTGCCCCATTACCATAACCACCGGCACCCGCACGCATTCCGAACGCGCAGAGTCCCCCGAACACCATACACGCACAGATGTGCCTTTGGCCGTCGCCCCCCCCTCCCCCGCCCCGCCCCCCGGACACGAACGACAAAAGACCGGGCGCCCCCGTGCGTCTCGCTCTGTTGCATTTTTGTGTCGCCGTCGCGCGCGCGCGCGCTCTGGGGTCACACGCACACACGCGCCAGTCGCCAGCCCTTGCCTCGTCAGCTGAAAAACAGAATGACCCCCACTTAAATAGCCCTAGCAAATGTTTACCCTTGTCGATCTCCCCCTTCTTTTCGTCTCCTTTTCGGGCGTCGCGTTGCGTCCCGCTCGGCAGGCGTGACAAGGCGGGCGGCGCTCGGAAAAGTTTTGCTGAGAAAAGGCAGCAGCGAGGCGATGGGGCGACAAGGTGTCTGCAGTCACCGCCGGCTGGCGACCCACACATCCAACGCGATCGCGGCCCTGAACAAAGCCCGAGATTCAAGAGGGCGTTCTCGTTTCTGTTCAAACTTGAACCCTTTCCCCCCCCCCCCTTCCGCGTAACAGCTGCACGCAACGCCGACCCAAGGATAGCAACGACGATGGATCCGTCCAGCGTCGCGTTCGGTGACCAGGCGATCGACGTGCTCCAGCAAATCGCGACGATCCTCGACACGGGCCTCGACAAGGAGACGCTGCGCATCCTCGTGGGCCTGTGCGAGGCGGGCGTCAACCCGGACGCGCTCGCGACCGTCGTCAAAGAGCTGCGCCGCGAGGCGTCGGCGCTCAGGGCCGCGGACGTCAGGGGACCCGGAGCAGGGGCTGGCGGTGGCGCTCCGGCGTCGGCGATCGGCGGGCGCCGCTGAACAAGGCGCCCCGCCGGCAAACGACAAAAAAATGTCGTCGTTGGAAGGGCAAGACGAGGAGGAGGCCAGGGGCGCGGCGGCCGCGGTCGAGGTGGTGCTGGACGACCCCCAAGACGGGGCCGGCGACGGCGGCGACGAGGGCGCGCCGGCCTCCCAGCAACAACAGCAGCAACAACAGCAGCGGCGCTGGCGCTTTGGCGGCGCCGAGGAGGACGACGAGGACGACGAGGACGAGGACGACGACGAGGACGAGGACGAGGACGTCGACATTGAAGACGAAGAGGACGCCGACGAGCCCGTCGCGCCCATGCTGCTGGACGACGACGACGACGACGACGATGATGATGATGACGACGAGGATGACGACGACGGCGGCCTGCCGCGTTCTTCCCAGCAGCAGCAAAAGACCAAGAGCAGCGGCGTCGGCGGCGGCGGCGCGGCGCCGCCAAAGCCCCGAGAGGCGGGAGGAGGGCGCGGCGGCGGCGGCAACAACCGCCTGCCTGTGGTGCCCGCCAGCGTGCCCCTGCTGGGTTCCGTGGGCCAAGAGTACGTGCTGGACGCCCTGCAGCGCGTGGGGCCGCTGCGCGCCGTCACCGCCCTGCAGCGGCGCCACGGCCTCGGGCGCCGGCGCGGGCCGGCGGCGGCGGCCGCGGGTGCGGCAGCGGCAGCGGCGGCAGCGGCGGCGGCCGGAGCCCCTGCCCCTGCCGCGGGGGCCGCGCCCGCCCCGCCTCCCGGCCCGGCGGCCGCCTTGTGCGGCGCGGCCCTGGCCCTCCTGGACTGCTGCGGCGTGACACGCCTGGAGGCGCACACGCACGTGCTCGCGCGCGCGACGCAGCTGCTGCTTGAGCGGGTCGCGGCGCTCGGCGCCGTCGCGTCGTCTTACCCAGAGGCCGGCGGCGGCGCAGGTGCAGGCGGAGGCGCGGGCGCGTCCGGCGCGGCGGGAGGCGCCGCCGCTGCCGCCGCCGTCCCCGGCGCCGCCGGCGCTGAGGCCGCCGCGGCCATGCTCTTGGAGGCGCAGGCCGCGCGCCGCCGCTTCGAGCCTGCCTCGGACGCGGGAGGGGCGGCGGCGGCGGCGGCGGCCCGCGGCGGGGGCGCCCCCGCGATGGCGGCCGGCGCGGCCCCCTCCGCCGCCGCCCTCCTCGCGCGCGAGCGCCGCGCCGCCGCCGCCGAGGCCCTGCTCGAGGTGCTCCTCGCCCGCTCCTTCCCCTTCCTGGCCATCCCGCAGCTGAGGCCCGTGCCAGTCGCGGTGATGACGGCGCTGCCGCGCGTGCCGCCGTCCTTCCTGCGGCAGCTGCAGACGGCGGACCGCGCCGTGTTCGCCGCGCTCCCGCTGGGCGTGCAACGGCAGGCGTGGGAGCGCGACCGAGCCCTGCTCCAGGCGAGCGCCGCGCCGCTGCTGCGGGCGTACGCGCGCGAGAGGCCGACGGCGATCGCGGCGCTCGACGCGCGCCCGTTTGTGGCGCGGCGGCCGGCGCCCGGGGCGCTCGGCGTGTCCGCTTCTCCTCCTGCTCCCGCGGCGGCCGCCTCAAAGCCCGGCGCTGCTGCTGCTGCTGCTTCTTCTGCCGCTGGGAGGGGTGGTGGCGCTTCTGGCGGCGGTTACCGTCCGCCCGCCGCGGTCGCGGCCGCGCTCTCTGGCGCAGCGGGCCGGGCGCCTCCTTCTGCTGCCGACGGCGGCGGCGGCGGAGGAGGGGCGGGAGGGGCGCTTGGCAGAGGCGCCTCCTCCTCCTCTTCAGCCGCCGTGTTGCGCGGGCGCGCGCGCTCGTCGAGCCCGGCCTTGCGCCAGCTCGCCCTCATGATCGGAGACTCGGACAAGGTGTACGCCCACGTCGTCGAGCTGTGCCTCGCGCGCCTGCGCGACGGGTCGGCCTGGCAGCAAAACGAGCCGCTGCTGGTGCTGCCGCCTTGCGACGCCGAGGGTGAGGGGGCCGAGGGGGGCGAGGGCGGGCGAGGGCCGCCGCCGCCAGCGACAGGGCCCGCGGCCTCGTCGCCGGCCGGTCGGGCCGCGGCCCCTCACTCTGCCCCGCACGAGGGCGCCCTCGCGGCCCTGCGCACGCAGCTCCTCATGGTCCTGCACGACGAGCGGTACGGAGGGTCGGCCGCGCCCGCGGGCGGCGCTGGCGGGGCCGGAGCGGCGGCGGCGACCGCTGCTGCTGCGGCGGCCGGCTCGGCGGGCGGCGCCGGGGTCGCCGCCGCCGCCGCCTCTGCCGCCGCGCCCGCCGCCCGTGACCTGCGCGACCCCTGCTACGAGCTATGCTGGACGCTGGACGCGGCCGTCACGCGCCGGTCCCTCGCCCCGCAGCACGTGGCCCGCCTGCGCGAGCTGCTGGGGCCCGCGCTGGCGGCGACGGGGGGCGGTCCGGCGCCGCCTCCGGCGCCGGCCAAAAAGACGGCGGCGGCAGCGGCTGCAGCAGCAGCCTCGGCTCCCGCAGCCCCGGCGCCCAAGAAGCGCCCGAAAAAGGCCGTCAAGCAGGAGAAGGTGGCCGCGCCCGTCGCGCAGCAGCGCCAGGGGCGCTCCGTGCCGTCCCGCTTTGCGACCAAGCGAGCGTACGACCACGACGACGGCGACAAAGACGACGGCGACAACGGGAAGGAGGAAGAGGCGCCGCTGCCAAAGCGGCGCCGCGCTGCCGCCGACCCCGTCAAGGCCGAGCCTGCGCCCGCCTCCGCCCCGCCGCCCCCCCTCCCCGCGGACGACGAGGACAGCTGCGACTCGGTGGCGGGCGACAAAGCGCCCGCGCGCCGCGCGCGCCGCGTCGTGATCGACACAGACGACGACGAGGACGACGGGCCCTCCGCGCCGCCCGCCGCAACTGCTGCCGCCGCCGCCGCTCCCGCCGCCGCCGCAGCAGTCGAGCGAGAGCCGCCGCCCACCGCCGCCGCTGCCGCCGCCGCCGCCGCCACCCCCGCCCCCGCTCGCGCGCGCCGCGCCGTCAAGCCGAAGAAGGGCGGCGAAGACGACTTTGACTTTGCGCTCGACGAGGAGGACGGCGACGCCTCCCTGGGGGGAGCAGACGAGGAGGACGAGGACGCGAGCGCGAGTGACGAGGACGACAGCGGGGCCGAGCGGCGGCGCAAGCGGGACAAGAAGCGCAAGCAAAAGGCGGCCGCGCGCGAGCCCAAGGCCACCAAGCCGCGTGCCGCCCGCGGCGGCGGCGGGGGCGGGCGCGGCAGGGGTCGCGGGCGCGGGCGCGGGCGCGGGCGCGGGGCCGCTGCGAATGAGCCAGCAGCGGCAGCAGCAGCAGCAGCAGGAGCAGGTGGCGACCCGCAGCCCGTAGAGTCGGGCGGCCGGAGCGGCGCCGACGGCGGGGGCGGCGGGCCCGGCGCCGCCGGCGGCCCGCGCGCCGTGGCCGAAGCGGCCGTCGCCCTGCGCGACCCCCCGGTCCTGCACCTGCTCTGCGCCGAGGCAGTCGAGTGCCTGCACGCGTGCGCCGCCGCGCGCGTCCTGCCCTCGGCCTGCCCCGACCTGCGATCCGCGCTCCGATGCATCGCCCTCGCCTGCAGCGCGCGCGCCCTGCTCTCGGGCGGCGGCGGCGGCGTTGGAGGCGGCCTCGGCGCCGGCCTTTCTTCCTCCTCGTCCTCCTCCCTGCCCCCCTCCGCCGCGTCAGCCTCGCGCCTCGACGAGCGCTCCCTGCGCGACGGATGGCCGCACCTTGCCGACGTTCTCGTCGGCGCCGCGCTCGCCGACGCCTCGGTCGCGCACGCGGCGGCGGCGGCGGCCGCCGCCCAGATCATGCGCCTTCCGGCACCGCCGCCGACCCCGCCGCTGCCCGAGCGCCCGCACGCGCTGGGCGGGGCGGCGGGTCTGCACGCCCTGGCCTCGGCGATGGCCAGGGACGAGCCGCTGCGGCGCGTGGCGCGCGCGCTGGCGCTCGACCGCTTGGCGGCGCGCGACCTCGGCGGCGCGCGGCTGGTGCTGCTGGCGCTGGCGCAAGAGGCGGCGGCGGCGGCGGCGGCGGGGCTCGGCAGCGGCGCGAGGGCGGCGGCAGGCGGCGCGCGGGCTGAGGAGGAGGAGGGCGCGCCCTTTGTTTACTCGCTCGCAGGGGCGATGCACGACGCCGCCCGCGCGGGGCTGCTCGCGCTCGTGCCCGAGACCAGAGACGGAGAGGAGGGTCCGAGCGGGGGTCTGAGCGGCGGCAGCGCCGCCCCGCCGCCGCCGCCTCTTTTGGACGGCGGAGGACCCTCGGGCGGGTCCCTCTGGGACGTGGCCGTCGACCGCCTCTTGCTCCCCCTGTGCGGGTCGCACCCGCTCGCGCACGCCGAGCTGCTGCGGCTGCTGTCCGCGGCCTCGGCGCGAGGCGTGCTGCCGCCGCGGCGCGCGGCGGCGGCGCTGGAAGCGGCCTTGTGGCGCGCGCGGGCGGCCGGGTTTGACTTGGCGGCCGCGGGCGGCGGCGGCGGCCTCGCGGGGATGTACCGGCGCGCGGCCGAGGCGGCGGGGCTGCTAGAGGTCGGGGCGCAGCACCGGTTGCCGGCGCGGCTGAGGGCGCTGCTCTTTGCCGGTCAAGACGAGAAGTGAGGCGGCCCGGTTGGGGGGAGGGACGGCGAGGGACGCGGCGGCCGCCGCCGGGCCCCCACGACGGCGACGACGCAGACAGCAGCAATAACAACGACAGCCTGAGCTCGCCAGGCCGATAAATACAATCCATCACTAGTAAACCAGCGCCCACTGCAGCCTCCCACTGCGTCCTACACGTGAAACCCATCAACACGCCGGCGCGGAACTAAAAACTTCCGTCCGCGAGTGTTGCGCCGCGTCTCCTATTCAGATTCTCCTGCGTGGCGCGCGCGCGCCAAACTGCTTATTTGGTGCGGCCAAAGCTTTTTATGAACAACTGAGCATTCGCGCGCGCCTCAAAAAGGGAGCAGGAGGATGAGCGACGGCACGAGCGACGGCGACGGCGGCGCCGGCACGAGCGGCGCCGAGCGCCCGTCGCCCGAGACGACGGCCGAGCGCCGAAAGCAGCGCAAGGCCGCCAAGAAGGAGGCCCACCGCGCCGAGGCCTGGAAACAGCGGCACGGCGAGGAGCGCGACGGCGGCGACGGCGACGGTCGCGCCCCCAACAAGGCGGCGAAAGAGGAGGAGGCGGGGATGACCGCCGCCCAGCGCGCCGCCGCCGACGTGTACCGCGGCGCCTGGCCCTCGGTCGAGCTCAGCCCGCCGCCGCGCCCCTTGCAGATCGGCGACGTGCGCGGCCTGGTGGCCTGGGCGTTCGACGCCGAGCAGGCGCCGCGCTGGGCCTTCCTGCGCCACCGGCCGCTCGTACCGCAGGTGGCGCTGGTGCTGGCGGGCGGGGTGACGCGCGCGCTGTGGGAGCGGCACTGCGTCGGGAGCGGCGGCGGGAGCGGCGGCGGCGGCGGGAGCGGCGGGAGCGGCGGCGGCGGCGGCGGCGGCGGCGGCGGCGGCGGCGGCGGCGGGGGCGGCGGGAGCGCAAACGGAGCCGCCGCCGCTGGAGGAGGAGGAGGAGCGGGCGCCTCCGCCTCCGACTGCGCATGCCCGTGCCTGGCGGCCCTCTGCGCGCCCGTGGACGTGACCGCAGCGTCGCCGACGGCCGCGCCGGCGCAGGCCGCGGGCGCGCTGCTGAGCGTGCCACCAAGCAGGAAGCGGCGGCGCGAGGAGGGGGCGGCCGAGGAGGCGGCGCGGGCGGCGCGCGGGGGGGCGCCGCCCGTGCCCGTGGCGCACTACCTGCTGACGCGGGCGCAGCTGGTGGAGAACGGGTACCCGGTCGCGGAGGAGCAGGAGGCGTCGTCGGACGACGAGGACGAGGAGAAGGACGACGCTTGCAGCGGCGGCGGCCAAAGCAGCAGCGGCAGCGGCGGCAGCGGCAGCAGCAGCAGCAGCAGCAGCAGCAGCGATGACGACGACGACGAGCCAAGCAACGCCAGCGGCAGCAGCAGCAGCCCCTCTTCCGACGCAGACGACGACGAGGCGGAAGAGGGCGAGCTCAAGCAGCCGGCCGCCCGAAACAAGGGCGGCGGCAGCGGGGCGGCGACAAACGGCAGCAGCGGCGCTCTGGGCAGCGACCGCCGCCACAGCGCCCCCGCCCTTCAGCACTGGTGGCCGCCGCACCCGCAGCGGCAGCAGCAGCAGCAGCAGCAGCAGGATCAGGCGGCAGGCTCGGAGGGCACGCGCAGCAGCCGGCGCACCCGCATGGTCGCGCCCGAGGGCTTCGTGCTGACCGAGCCGCCAGCGGCGCCGCCAGCAGCAGCAGCGGCCGACGACGACGAAGCGCGAGGAGCGGCCCCGGCGACCGCCGGCGGCGTCGGCGGCGGCGGCGACACCACCCCCGCCGCCAAGCGCCGCCGCGTCCTCGACCCTTCCGCCCCGCCCTTCACGCCCGGCCGCACGTACGCGGCGACGCCTCCGCCGCCCACCCCGCCCGGCCGCCGTCCGCCCCCGGCTTGGGCCGTCGCTTCTGACGGCGGCGGCGGCGGCGGCGGCGGCGGCGGCGGCGGCGGCGGCGGCGTTTTGCGCGCCGAGCGGCTCGTCGCCGTCGACTGCGAGATGGTGCTGTCGGCGCGCGGGTTCGAGCTGGCGCGCCTGTCGCTGGTGGACGCGCGCGGCTGCGTGCTGCGCGACGTGCTCGTGCGCCCGGACGTCCCGATCGTCGACTACAACACGCGCTACTCGGGCATCACGCCAGACATGCTGCGCGAGCAGGAGGAGGGGGAGGAGGGGCAGGGACAGGGGGACGGCGGCGGCGAGGGGCGGCACGGGCAGGGGCGGGACGGGAAGGAAGGCGGCTGCGGCGATGGGGGCGGCGGTGGCGGCGGCGGCGGCGGCGGTGAGAGCGGCGACGGCGGCAAAACGGCGAGTCGACCCAACGGCGGCGCCCACACCAGTCCCCGCCCCCGCGTGGTCCGCCCCCACGAGGCCCGCGCCCTCTTCCTGCGGCACGTCGACGCCGCCACCGTGCTCGTCGGCCACTCGCTCGAGAACGACCTGCGCGCGCTGGGCGTCGCGCACGGGCGCGTGGTCGACACGGCCCTGCTCTACCCGCACCCCAACGGGCGGTCGCCGGGGGCCAAGCAGGCGCTGCGCATCCTGGCGCAGAGGTACCTGAAGCGGCAGATCCAGAGGCCGCCGGGCGGCGGCGGCGGCGGCGAGGCGGTTCAGGCGGCGGCGGCGGGGGCGCGAGGCGGCGGGGCGGCGTCCGAGCGGGGCGTGGTTGCGGCGCGGGGCGGCGGCCACTGCTCGGTGGAGGACGCGCGCGCGGCCATGGACCTCGCTTTGCTCAAGATCGACAAGGGCCCGGCCTTCGGGACGCCCGGGCAGCCGCTCGGCGAGCCCCTGCCGCTCGCCATCGCCGCCGCCGCCGCCGCCGCCGCGCACGCAGGCGGCGGGGCCGCGGCCGGCGCCGCCGCCGCCGCCGCCGCCGCCGCCCCGCCGCCGCGGCCGCCGCCGCCGCCGCCGCCGCGCTGCATGATGGTCGACCGCCCGCCGACGCTCGCGCGCTTCGCGGCGGGCACGGCGGCCGCGGCCGTGGCCGTGGCGTCGGACGCCGAGGCGACGGCCGCCGTCGTCCGCGCCGCGGCCGCAGCTGAGGAGGCTGGCGCCGGTGGCAGCGGTGGCGGCGCGGGGGGCGCGGGCGGCGGCGGCGGCGGCGGCGACGATGACGACGCCGACGCCAACGGCCGCCAACGCCGCCGCCCCCTGTACCAATTTTTGTGGACGCACCTGCGCGAGCTCGAGGAGTTTTACTTCCGGCGCGCGGCCGCGCGCCGCGCGGCCGAGGCGGCGCGGCTGCCGGGCGGGGTCGGCGGCGCCCAGGGCAGCGGCCCGGGCGGCGCGCCCAGCCCCGCGCTGCTGGCCGCCGTGGCCGCCGACCAAGCCCAGGCGGCGGCGGCGGCGGCGGCTCCGTCGCTGGGTGGCGGCAGCGGCGGCGGCTGCGGCGGCGGCGGCGGCGGCGGCGGCGGCGCCCCGATCGCCGGCGGCGCCGACGACGACAAGGCGGCCGCAGAGTCTGCGCTCATGCGCGCCCTGGACGCCCGCATCGGCGCCATCTGGGACGCCCTGCCGCCCGGGGCCTTGCTCGTCGTCGCCACGGGCCAGGGCGACACGCCCGAGATGCGCCGGCGCCTCGAGGTCAAGTACAAGCGGCAGCAGGCGGCCCTCGAGCGCGGCGCGGGCGCGGGCGCGGCACCGGGTGGCGGCGGCGGCGGCGGCGGCGCGCCGGCCGGCGCGGCGGGCCCGCCGCTGCTGCCGCCGTGGTCGCCCGCGGACGAGGAGGCGTACGCGGCCGCCGCCGCGCGCGAGATGCGGGCGCTGTGCTTCGCGGCCGTCAAGCCGCAGCCGTCGAGCCGCATGGCTGCCAGGGGTAGGTCGGGATAGAGGGCGCGTGTAGAGGGGGGCGGGTGGTTTTGGTGTTTTTTTTGCGCGCGCATCTGCCCGCCGTGCCGACGGCGGCGGGCGTCGGCTACGAAAGAGAGGAGCGTCGTGTCGCGTCTGCAGCCGCCCCCCTCTGAAAGTTTCCCCCCCCGTCACTCGTCCTCCCTCCAAGTTTCCCGCATCGTACACATTCACAATAACACTCGCGATCACCACGCACTATCATCTCTTTCTTCACACTCACGCAAATAAAACACGTTTTTCCTATTGTGTCCTTTGTCGCTCGCATACGCGCCGCCACGCGTCGACCCCGCCGCCGCCGGACGCCGGCGGCGCCGCTCCCCTCTCCCCGCAATAATGGCGGCCCTATCCGACCCGCACTCGCGCGGCCTTGGCCTGGCGCTCGGCGCGCAGTACTTCCGCGGGCCGCTCACCGACGGCGTTGTCGAGATTTGCGTCGCGCGCGCGGCGCCATTCATCGCGCCGACACCCGACCCTGCCGCTGCTGAATTTTCTTTATCTGCTGAGCCCCTGGTCGCCGCGCCACCCGACGCCGGCGCCGGCGCGATCCCCCGTACGGCGCCCTCCCTTCTGCCCCCGCCCCCTCCCCCTCCCCTTCCCCCTCCTCCTCCCGCCTCAGGCTTTGCGCCCGTGCACCTGATCCTGCTCGCCTCCTCCTCGCCCTACTTTGCCGCCCTGCTCAAGCGCTGGACCAACAACGCGCCCAACCTGGGGTACGGCGCGGGCGCGGGCGCCGCCGCCGTCGCGGGCGCTTCTTTGCCGGCCGGCGTCAACTGGGCCGCCGGCCGCACGCTCGTTCGCATGGTCGTGCCCGAGGCCCGTGACGTCGAGGCCGCCGTCGCGATCGTCCGCTGCCTCTACACGGGCGAGATCATCACCTCACCGTCCGACGAGGGAGGCTACGACATGAGCAGCGACAACACCCCTCACGCCGGCAGCGCCGCCGCCTTGACCGCCGCTGCAGATGCCGGCGCCGCCGACGGCGAGGAGAGCGCGCCGCCGCCGCCGCCGCCGCCGTCCGAGCTGCCGGCGCGCCGCCGCCGCCGCCCCGCCGCCTCGGGCCCGCGCTCCCACGCGTGGCAGGAGCTCGCCCTGCGCGTCTTCTGCCTGGCGGACCAGTTCGAGGTCCACCCGGCCCTGGCCGCCGCGGCCGCGGGCCTGGCGTCCCTGGCCGACAGCCCGCGCCGGCTGTCTCCGGCCGTGGCGCTCGCGATCCTGCGCTTGCCCGAGCCGCGCGCGCTGCAGCCGGCGGCGGCGCCGCTTGTGGAGCTCGCGCTCGACTCGGTCTTTCTGCGCTTCAACGACTTGGAGGGCGTGCTGCGCGACCCGCGCCTGCTGCGCGAGTGGCGCGCGCTGCCCCTGGCCGCCGTCGAGCGGGTGCTGTCGGACGACGGCACCGTGGCGCGAGGCGAGGACGCGGTGCTGGCCGCGGCCGACGCCTGGGCCCGCGGTCCCGTCGGGGGCGCGTCGGGCGCAGGGGCGCGCCGGCGGCTTGCGCGCTGCGTGCGCCTGCCGCTGCTCACGGGCGCCTTTCTCTCTGCGGCCGCGCGGCGGTGCGCGTGGTTCCGCGCCGGTGCCATGCCGACGCTGCACCTCGAGCTGCTCGCCCAGTACTGCGGCGCCGCCGTCGCGGCGCCCGCCGAGGGCGAGGCGGAAGAGGCCGAGCTCGTGCGTGGTCGCAGCGACGGGTTTGCGGCGGCGGCGGCGGCGGTGATGGAGGAGGCCCTCGCGGCTTTGGCCGAGAGGGGATGCCGGTCGCCGGCTCCGCTGGCTGGCCGCGTCGTCTCGACCGGCCGCAGCGGGCCCGCCGCCCGCGCCGGCCGGACCTGCCGGCCCTGCCGCCCGGGGATGGCCGGCGCCGTCACGCCGGGGCCGACGGCGCCGCCGGCCGCGCCATTGCGAGAGGCGCCGACGGCGCCCGCCTCGCCGGTCGACCGCCGCATGCTGGCCATCGCGCGCTGGGCCCTCGTCTCCCTCTGCCCGTCCACGAAGTGGAGTGGAGTGGTGCCGCCCGACCTGCTCCAATACCCGCAGCCGGCTCCCGCCGCGGCGGGCGCAGCGGCGGCGGCCTCACCGGCGGCGGCGGCGGCGGCGGCGGCCCTCGGCAGCAGAGGCGGCAGCGCCGCGACGGCGACCCCCGCGACGACGCGAGTCGCCGAGCTTTCCGAGCGCCACCTGCAGCGCCAGCTGCATCCGGCGGCGGCCGAGGCCATGGCAGCGGCTGGCGAGGCGCCCCGGCAGCCCGGGGCGCCGGCGCAGACGCGCCAGCCGCGCGAGGGGCCCCAGGGGCCCGAGCGGCCCGAGCCGTTTGGCATGATCATCCCGGACGAGACCTGGCCGCCCGAGCCCGCCACCGGCAACTTCGACGCCGACGAGGCGGCCGACCGCTTCGTCTGGGTTCACGGCTACCAGCAGCACCAGCAGCACCAAGAGCGGCAGGAGCAGCAGGGGCAGCAGGAGCCGGAAGAGCAGGAGCAGGTGCCGCCGCTCGTGCCGCCGTCCCCTTTCTCGCCCCAGTCGCCCGAGGAGCAAGAGCAGCAGGCGTCCCTGGAAAGCGACGCCCCGCTGCGGGCGCCCTGGTCCTACGTGATGCGCACCTGCCATGACTGGTGCGCCCCCGGAGCGGAGGACCGGAGCGACGACGATGATGACGGCAGCATGGGCGACGAGGGCGGCCCAAACGGCGGCGGCGACGGCGGCGGCGGCGGTGGCGACATGGCCCGCCTCGTTGCGCCGGGGCCCAGCGCGCGGCGCCGCCCCGGCGCCGGCGGCGAGAACGAAGACGCGCCGCCGCCGCTCGCCGAGACGCTGTTCACGCTCGGTGACCTGCGCCGCGCCTACGCGTCCGCCGTCGCGGCCGCCGCCGTCCCGAACGACGGCCCCGCCGTCGCCGAGGGCGCGGACGGCGCCGACCCGCGGGCGGCGCCCGCCGGCGACGACGCCGAGCGCCTGATGGTCGTGCGCGAGGTCGAGGGCGCCGCGCGCGAGGCGGTCGCGGCGGGGCACACGTGGCGCATGTCCCCCGTCGTGCGCGTGCGCAGGCCCGCACCGCGGCCGCGAGCCGGGTGCGCGGCTGAGGCGGCTGCGGCCGCGGCGCCGTGGGGCCTGGCCGTCCGGATCCTTGCGCTGCCGCTGATCGGCGAGCGGGCCTGGCGCCACCTGGGCGACGTGGAGGGCGGCCCGGGGCCCGAGGACGCCGACGAGCGCGACAACGTCGAGGCGGCGGCAGAGGAGGAGGAGGAGGAGGAGGAAGAGGCGGCGGGCGGGTTGGAGCGGCACGAGCACGGCAGCGGCGGCGGCGGCGCGGGCTGCAGCGCCGACCTCGCCGCCGCCGCCGGCACGCCGCCTTTGCCGGCTGCTGCCGCCGCCGCCGCCGCCGCCGCCGCCGCCTCGGCCCGCCTCCTCCGGCGCCGCGAGGACGCCTGGCGCCTCGCGTTCCTCGAGGCGATCGGCGCGGTCAAGGCCGCGGCGGCCGAGACGCACGCGCGCCGCGTGCAGGGCGGCTTTGGCGGCAACGGCTCGCGGGGCGGAGGAGGGCCGGCGGGGGCGGCGGCGGCGGCTGGACCGGCGCCGGTCCCGGCCGGCATGGGCGAGCTGGCCGACGCCGCCAGCTTCAGCGTCGAGCTGCTGACGCGCTGCGGTGGCGGGCGTCTGGACGTCCCGGGACCCAGGCAAAAGGGCGCGGCGGCGGGCGGGCCGCACCTGATGCGTTGGCCGCCGGGCTCGCGCGGCTGGGGCGACGGCGGCGGCGGCGGCGGCGGCGGCGGCGGCGGCGGCGGCGGCGGCGGCGCGGGCGGGGTCGGCCGCGCCGCTGCCCCCGCCGCCGGGCCCCTGCCGGCGCGCTGGAGGCGGGCCGCCGCCGCCGTCGTCAGCCCGCTCAGTCACGATGACGGCGCGGGCGAGCTGGCGCTGCGCAGCGGGCGCGTCGTTCTGCTGGCGCCGGGGGCGGCGAGCAAGCCACGCTTGGGCGGGGAGGCGGGGGCCGCCGCAACCGCCGCCGCCGCGGAGGACGCCGCGGCGGCGGCGGCGGTGCCTGGGGCGTCGCGGCTGCCGGCGATGCCCCTGCGCGGGTGGGACCCGGCACTTTGGGCGGCGGTCACGGAGGGCACGGGGTGCGTGATCGCGCGCTGGTCGGCCCTTACGGTGGGCTTGGACTTGGGCATGTTTTGATTCGGACATTGTTTGTTCTTTAGTTTAGTTGAAGCGGCAGCGCTCCGTGAGCGTGGAAGAAATCCGGAATCGCCGTTGGTCGCGGCATCGGCGTCCGGCGCCGCTCGACGAGCGCCCCCGCCGTTGTTCACTGGTCCTCATTGCTCCCGTTGGCCACACACACATAGTTTTTTATCATATCAAGCGATTCATCAGCCATCGACGACGACCGACGTTCGATTCACCAGCACCACACACGGTTTCCCTTACTCGGACGGACGCTCCAAACGTGACAGCTCGAGGCAACAGAAAAAAAGCAGAGCTGTTCAACATGCGAGCCTAGGAGCAAAAGCCCCCTGCCTTGCCTTTCTTTCGGGCCCGCCGGGGACTGCGAGCGTCCGAAGAGTGCGGAGCCGCTCGTTCGTTCCTTGTCGTGTGTGAACGCGCGTGCGCGACGCCCCTGTCTGTGGGCGCGTCCAAAAATACACGACAGGAAGGCCGAATGACCTCTCCCTCGATGTTCTGGCGTGCGGCGGACGCGGTCGCGACGTCGAGCGGCGGCCGCATAGCGCAGCAGTTTGTGGCGCTGTCGTGGAAGAATGGTGAGGCTTGCGATTCAGGTCGCTTGTCGCAGGAGGAGAGACAGTTGGCGGGTGGCGAGAGAGACTCCAGAGGAGTTGGTTGAGACAGAGGGAGGACCTGAGCTTCGCGCCATTGGCCCCTCGCCGCTGTCTGTCTGATGGAGCGCCCTACCCGGCCGCAGCGCAAGGCGGCTATGGCCTGGCCCAGGCGTGGCGAGGGGCGCGCGCATCAGTCGGGCGAACCGACAGGGTGGTGTGTTTGCCGCCGTCGTTTGGGCGTCGCGCGCGCCGTCCCGTCTCTTGCTTTCGCTCCGAGCGAGCGGGGGGAAGGGAGGCGCAGGCCCCGCTCTCTCCCCCGATCGCTGCTGCCGTCAGCAAACGAGACAGCGGCCTACTGACAGTCAACCCTCCACCCTCGCTCCTCCTTCACCCCTGTCGAAACCCAAATCCAACAACAAAAAACAAAACAACAAATCAAACAAACAGCCCTCGTCGCGTGGCGCAACCGCCGCGCGACCTCGCTCCGCATCTTCGCGCCCGTCTTTTTCCTGCTGCTCGCCCTGCTCACCCGCGTGGCCATCGACGCCAACAGCCGCACGGAGAACCGCGTGCGCGCCCTCGAGACCGTCGACCCGGGCCCCGTCCGCGGCCTGCCGGACTGCGGCGAGGACCTCTTCTCGTCAGCGACCGCGGGGCGGCCCTGCCTCACTTTCCTGTTCACGCCAAACACGTCGGCGGCGGCGCGCGCGGTGATGGCGCGCGTGGCGTCGCGCAACGCGCCCCTGCCCGTGCCGGCGTCGCGGTACCTGGGCCTGGCGACGCGCGCCGAGGCAGACGACTACATGGTCGAGGCGCAGCGGCGCGGGCAGACGGTCCTGGGGGCGGTGCATTTCCTGGCGACGCCCGACCGGGGCGCGGGCGGCGGGCGGCCGCCGCCGGCGACGGCGGCGGCGGCGACGGCGACGGCGGCGGCGGCCTCGGCAGGCGCGCCCCCCCCCGCCTCGTTCTCCCCCTCGACCGCCTTCCAGTACGCCATCATGACCAACACGAGCGGCAAGTACTTCCGCGGCGTCTACCAGAACCCCAACGCCTTCTTCGAGCTGCCGATGCAGAGCGCCGTGTCGCGCGAGGCGGCGCGGGAGCTGCTCGGTGGCGACGCCACGCCCGAGGGCCGCGCCTTGGCGTGGCGGCTGGGCGTGGCGCCCTTCCCCCACCCGCGCCTCACGGTGGTCACGCTGGTCGAGTACGTCATCGCGCCCTTCACCTTTGCCTCCTGCATGTTTGCCTTTGTCGCGCAGCTGGGCGCCATCGTCGGCGAGAAGGAGTCGGGCCTCCGGCAGGCGCTGCGCACGATGGGCATGCGCGACTCGGCCTACTGGCTCTCGTGGCTCTTCTTCGACGCGGCCATGGCCCTGGCCACCTCCCTGGTGCTGGTCGCCTCGGGCGCCGCCATGCGCTTCCCGATGTTTGTCAACAACGACTTCGGCCTGCTGCTCGGCCTGTTCTGGGTCTTCATGCAGGCCATGAGCGGCCTGGCCTACGCCCTGGCCGCCTTCGTGCACCGCGCCCAGGCCGCCGTCTACGTCGGCTTCATGGTCTTTCTGACCGGGTGGATGCTCCAAGGGGTGGTGGCGGCGGGTTTGCCCTACACGCCCTTTTTCTTCGGCGACGCCAAGGGGCGCGTCTTTTTCTGGGCCTTCAGCCTGCTGCCCTGGAACCCGCTGATCAAGGCGCTGCTCGACCTGGCGCGCGCCGCGCCCGCAGAGGCGTCGCCGGGCCTGAGGTGGTCGGAGCGCTTCTCCTACTGCCGGGCCGCCGCTGGTGACGGCGCGGCCGAGGGCGGGGGCGCCGCCGCAAGTGCCGCCGCCGTCGACCCCTTGCTGCAATTCGTCGCCGAGGACTGCGTCATGAGCGTCGGCTGGGTGATCGTCAACGAGGCGGCGCTCGCCCTGCTGTACGGCCTGCTCGCTGTCTACCTGGACAACGTCGTGGCCAACGAGCTGGGCGTGCGCAGGCCCTTGCTCTACTTCCTGGATCCTGGCTACTGGAGGCCAAAGGCGGCCGCCGCGGGCACGGCGCTGGCGAGGGTCATGGCGCAAGAGGCGGCGGCCGTGTCGGCGGCGGCGGCGGGCGGGGCGCGCGGCGCGGCGGCGCGCGCGGCGGCTGCGGCGGCGGCGCAGCGCCGGAGCTCGCTGGGCGGCGTCGGCGGGGGGCCGCGGCGCTCGGGCGCGGGCGGCGGGCACACGCGGGCGCAGCAGCTGCGGCGCGCGCTGAGGCGGGCGCTGGCGTCCGCGCGCCGGGCGGCCTGGCGCACGTTTGGGGCGGCCACGGGCGCCGACGGCGGGGGGCTCGGCGGCGCGGCGAGCGCGCCGCGCCCGCCGCCGCTGGCCGACCACGTCGAGATCGACGAGCTGGTGGCGCTCGAGGAGGCCAAGATGCGGCAGCTGCTCTACGCGCGCGGGTCGGCCGCGCTGGCCGCCGCGCGCGCGGCCCAGGCCGCGGCCGACGGGAGCAGCAGCGGCGGCAGCAGCAGCGGCGGGGGCGGCAGCAGCAGGGGCAGCAGGGGCAGCAGGGGCGGCGGCGGCCCTGGCGGACACTACGGCAAGGGCGGCAGCGGCGGCGGCGGCGGCAAGCTCGCCGACGGCAAGCACGGCGCCCACCAGCCCGGCCGCTTCGGCGCCGCGCGCGACGACGCCGAGCTGGCCGCCGCGTTCGAGGCCCTACAGCGCAGTGGCGCCGCCCTGGGGGTCAACCTCGAGCACGGCGCGCGCGGGGGGGGGCCCGGCGGCGCCGGCGTCGGCGCCAACGGCGCCGGCGCGCTGCTGCTCCCGCAGGGCAGCATCGGCATCGTGCAGGCGCGCGTCACGGTGACGGCCGGCCGCGCGGCCCCGCGGCCGGCGACCTTGGGAGGCCACTCGGCGGGCGGCGCGGCGGCGGCGGCACGAGCGGGGTCTGTCGGCGGCCACGACATCAGCGCGGGGGGCGGCGGGGGCACGCTCAGCCGGCGCGGCGGGGGAAGCAGCGGCGGCGGCGGCGGCAGCGGCAGCGGCGGCGGCGGCGGCGGCCGCGGCCGCACGACCGGCAGCGGCGGCGGCGTCATCGTCCCGCTCGAGGCGCTCGGCCTGTCCCCGGACGACGATGACCTCGACCGCCCCGCCCGCACCAACGGCAGCGGCTACGCCGTCGAGCTCTACGGCCTGCGAAAGGTCTTCCACCAGCGGGCGGCAAAGCCTGGCGGCAGGCCGGCGGCGGGCGGCGGCGGCGGCGGCGCAAACGGCGGCGGCGGCGGCGGCGCCCCGTCCTCCTCGCTGCGCGAGCGCGCCGAGGCCGTGCTGCGCGCGGCCGACGGCCTCCTGCGCCGCGCGGGGCTGCGGCGACCGCTCGAGCGCCTCAACAGCGGCGACGCGCTCGAGGCGGGCAGCCCCTCTGCCAGCGGCATCGGCGGCCTCTCGCCGGCCGAGCCCGGCGCCGTGCACGCCGCGGGCGTCGGCGGCGTCGCCCACCACCCCCAGTCCCACGCCGCCGAGGCCGCCGCCGCCGCCGCCGACGCGGCGCGCCGCAAGAACGAGTTCTGGGCCGTGCGCGGCTCGTGGTTCGGCATCCGCGAGGGCGAGCTCTTCTGCCTGCTCGGCCCCAACGGCGCGGGCAAGACGACGACGATCAACTGCCTCACGGGGGCGCTTCCCGTGTCGGGCGGCGAGGCGCTCGTGTACGGCCACCCGATCGCATGCGGCGCCACGGGCATGGACCGCGTGCGCCAGCTCATGGGCGTGTGCCCGCAGTTCGACGTGCAGTGGGGCGAGCTCACGGGCCGCGAGCACCTGCTGATCTACGGGCACGTCAAAGGCCTCAGGCCTTCGCTGGTCTGCGGGCAGGCCAAGGCCCTGCTCGACAAGGTCGCGCTCGGCAAGTCGGCCTCGGCGCGCAGCGCGGCCTACAGCGGCGGCATGCGCCGGCGCCTGTCGGTGGCCATCGCGCTGCTGGGCGACCCCAAGATCGTCTACCTGGACGAGCCGACCACGGGGATGGACCCCATCAGCCGGCGGTATGTGTGGGACATCATCCAGGAGGCCAAGCGCGGCCGCGCCATCGTGTTGACCACCCATTCGATGGAGGAGGCGGACGTCTTGGGGGACCGCATCGGCATCATGGCGCGCGGCCGCCTGCAGGCGGTGGGGTCGGCGCTGCGGCTCAAGCAGACGTTCGGGGCGGGGTATCAGGTGACCGTGGCGGTCGGCGGGGGCGTCGGGGTCAACGGCGGGCAGCAGCAGCCGCAGCAGCAGCTGCAGCCGCTGCAGCCGCTGCAGCGTTCGGCGGGCCTCCGGCGCTCGGCGGCCGGCGCCGCGGCGACCAGCGCGTTTGCGGCGGCGGCGGCGGCGGCGGGCGGCTCGAGCGGCGGCGGCGGGAGCACCGACAACGCCGCCGCCTCCGCCTCCGCCCCTGCCACCTTGGTCAGCGACCCCATCGCCGGCCCCCTCTCGGCCTACGCCTCGCTCTTCGACCGCTCCGCCCCCGTGCGCGCCCTCTTCCGCGACCGCCTCGACGTCGACCCGCTGACCGACGAGGCGGCCGGCGGCGGCGGCGGCGGCGGCGGCGGCGGCGGCGCGCCGGCCGCCTCGGGACGCTACCTCAACTGGCTCGTGCCGCGCGACCGCGAGGGGCGCCTGGCCGCCTTCCTGGGCGAGCTCGAGGCGCGCGCCCGCGAGCTCAACGTGACCGACGTGCAGCTGTCGCTCACGTCCCTCGAGGAGGTCTTCCTCACGATCTCCCGCCGCGCCGAGATCGAGGCGGCCCGCGGCGGCGGTGGCTTGGGAACCGTCGCCGTGCCCGTGCCGTCGCCGCTCGGCGGCGCCGCCGCGGGAGGGCGCGTGCTCGAGGTCCCCGTGGGGGAGGAGCGCGTCGTCGACTCGGCCACGGGCGCCGCGTACGCCGTCAAGTGGGCGCAGGACGAGCGCGGGAGGCTGGTGGTGCTGGACGTGCGGCGGGTGGGGGCGGACGGGGCGCCGTTGCCGCCGTCGCCGCCGGTTGTCGCGCGGGGCGGCGGCGGGCGCGGGCAGCAGCAGCAGCAGCCGGGCGCGGTGCTGCTGCCGCCGCTGCCCTACTCGACCGTCGCGCTCGGCGGCGGCGGCGGCGGCGTGCGCGTCGCCTCGGTGGCCGCCACGCCGCTGACGCCGCGCACCCTGGGCACGCTCAAGCAGCGCAGCAGCAACGGCGGCGGCCTCGTGCGCGGCGGCAGCGGCTTCGGCAGCGGCGCGCTCGCGCGAGGCAACAGCGCCGCCGCGTCGCTGCCGCCGCCGCCCCTGGCGGCCGGCAACGACGACAACGGCTGGTGAAAAGAGGTCCGTCTTTTTTTTTCTGGTCTGTTCTGTCTCCCGGGTGCTGTGCGTCCCATGTTTATACCACACACACGCGCGCAACGAGAGAGAGAGCAAGGAAGAGACAGGAGTAGGGTGGAAGAACGAACACGGAACCAAAAATCACCGCCGCCCGCGGCGCCTGGGGGCAACTTTTTGCCTCGCCCGCCGAGCGGGCGGGCGCTCCCCTCCCCTGAACCTTTTTTGAGAACGCCAACACGACACGCCGCCGTGATGCGGGGGGCCAGAGAGAGAGTAGTGAGAGATAGACAATGAACAACCACCACCAGTGTGCCCTTTTTCGCTCCGCAAATACATGCACAAAATATCCAACCACGTGAAAACACGACAGTTGATTGTTTTGTCCCCGCGTCTCGCGCGGCGCTTCCGCCCGCCCGCCCTTCCCTCCCAATCGCCGTTTTGCTTTTGTGCCATCACTGCCCCGCGGCCGCCGCCTCGGCGCGCAGGCGGTCGTGCAGCGCCACCACGTTGGCCACGAGCGCGTCCTCGATGAAGGCCATGTCGGCGGGGCGGTCGATCACGACCACGTCGAGCGCAGATGATGCATCGGCATCGGCAGAGGCGGCGCCTTCCCGTTCTTGGTTGCCGCCGCCGCCGCCGCCGCCGCCGCCCTCTTCTTTTTTGCGCACGACCCAAACGCGGTCCTTGCGCGTGTGCAGCAGGTTGGCCACCACCGCGTGCACGCCGTACTTGTCCAGCGCCCCGCGCGCCTTGGACATCAGGATCCCCTCGTCCGTCTCGAGCTTGAACGACACGACCGCCGCGCGCGGCGCCCAAGCCCCGCGCAGCATGCCGAGGCACTTGGGGACGCGCGCCAGGCGCAGCGAAAAGGCGCCGCCGCCGCCGCCGCCGCCGCCGCCGCCGCCGCCGCCTCTCGCTGCCGCCGCCGCCTCCTCCTCCGCCTGCCCGCCCGACTGAATCTTGTGCTCGGCGAGGCGGCTCCACGGCACGTAAAAGTCGGACACGGCCGCGGCGAGGTAGAAGAGGGCGTCGGTGCCGTACGGCTCGACCGCGCCCGCGATCGCGTACAGGGACTGTTTTTTTGTTTTTTTGTTTTTTTGTTTTTCTGGTGAGCGTCTCTCGCTCGCTCGCTCGAGACCCGACGCCCCTCCCCTAAAATACAAAAACCAGCAAAACAAGATCAAAACTCACCGCCAGGTACTCGAAGATGGTCTCGTAGAACACGACCAGCATGCGACCGTCCGCGTCGCGCGACCGCCGCACCGCCCGCACCACCGCCGGGTCCACCTCGTGCTGCTGCCGCGGCTGCCCGGGCGGCCCGCGCGGCGACGGCGCCGCCTCTGGCACGGGCACGCGGCCGCCCCGCGCCGCGCCCGCCGCGCCGCCGCCCGCCGCCGCCGCCGCCGCCACGGCGCGCTCCTCCGCCTCGACCGCCGCCACGGCCGCCCTCTGGATCGCGCTCGGCGGGCGCGCCGGCCCCGCGCCACCCGCCGCGGCCGCCGCCGCCGCCGGCGGCCGCACCCGCACGGCCGCGCGCAGCAGCTCCACGGGCGAGTCGTGCGGCGGCAGCTCGAGCGAAAAGGGCTGCAGCGAGCCGCGGCGGGTCAAAAAGACGACGGCGTAGCCGGCGGCGAGCAGGCGCTCGGCCGAGGCGGCGCCGCGCGTGCCGGCGGAGAAGTTGTCGATGAAGCGCACGCAGCGGCGCTCCAGGGGGACGGTGGTGCCGCCCGAGGTGACGACGGCGACGGGGCGCGCGAGGCGGCGTGTGCGGCGGCCGGCTGGCGAGGAGGGGGGCGCGCCGCCGTTGTCGTCGCCGTCGTCTGGCGCCGCCTCCTCGTGCCGCCGCAAAAAGGCGCCGACGCGCTCGCGCACCGCGGTCGTGTCGCACCACCCGGGCGCCGGGCACGCGAGCAGCTCCTCGATCGTCTCGCCATCGTCTCCGGATGCGGCATATTGGGGCGGTGCTCGCTGCGACGCCGCTGCGGCTTGTGCCATGGCGGTGGCGGCGCCTCGCGTTCGGGCCCTTCCGGGTGGCGGGTGTTTTTTCCGCGATCGCGCAGCAGCAGCAGCTGAACGGATCCGGACGAGGGAATGACAGCACGGCGTGCGGTGGGGGGATGATGTCGCGCGCGACAGAAAGGACGTGAGGACCAGAAAATGTGTGTGATGTACAACGCAGGGAACAAGCGCATCGAGCAACTAAATCGAACGCGCGCGCGAGGCGCCCCGTCACGCCGGCGCCGCCGCCGCGCTTTTTCGGCCGCGCGCCCGCCCTCAAGGGGCCGCCCCGAGCAAACAGACACACGCCAACCCCTCACCCCTCACCAAAAACAAAACCAAAAACCACCGTCACACACGGTGAGATTCAGCTGCTTATCATTCAGATGTCGCCTCCTTCGCCTCCGCCTCCGCCCCCTCGTCCCCTCTGTTGCGCCTCCTCGTCCCCGGGCAGCGGCAGGTCCTGCGCCCGCTGCCGCTCGAACCGGAAGCGGTACTCCCCCTCGTGCATCCCCCGGTGGGCAAAGTCCCGGTGCCGGACCGGGTCCCACTGAAAGGGCGGCAGCGGCCCGTCGGCGGGGTCGGCCGGGTCATCCTTTTCGTCCTCGCCGCTCGCCGGGGTCCGCCCCGCCCCGCCCCGCGCCGCGCCCAGCCGCCCGCCGAGCGTCGGGCCCCCGACCACCTCGGCGGCCAGCGGCGGCCCCCCCCTCAGCCCCTCGCCCCCCCAGGCCAGGCGCCACGACGTCACCTTCGTGTCGTAGCACCCTTTCGGCACGGCAAGGTCGCCCCGCGGGATCAGGTCGCCGCGCCCGCACACCGCCGCCACGGGAAAGCCGTCGCTGATCGGGTCGGTGGCAAACGCGTTGCCGCGCATCAGGCGCTGCGCGTCGCGCAGACTCGACACGAAACCCTGGTCGCGGCGGAACAGCCGCGCCCGGGGGGCTTCCTTGAACGAGAGCAGGCGGCTCGGCATCGCGTACGAGCGGTCGCGCCGCGCCAGGCGCCGCGCCGCCGCCGCCATGGCCGGGTAGCCCGCCGCGTCGTAGATTTGCTTGTCGCGCGGCACGTTGTAGGCGGCGGCGTAGCGGGCGCGCGCGACCAGGGGCGTGAGGTCGCGCGCGGGGAGGCGGCCGGGGAGCTGCTCGGCGAGCCAGAGGAAGCCCGGGTGGAGGCCCGGGGGCAGGGACGGGGGCGGGCCTTGGGCGGCAGAGGCGGGAGACGAGGACGACGAGGACGACGAGGACGAGGACGACGACGCCGGCGAGAAGACGCCAGCGGCGGCAGGGACGGCGGCGGGCACGAAGCGCTTCAGGTCGACCACGAGAAAGGCGTTGTTGTACGTGCCGCTCTGCTCGCGCCGCAGCAGCGCCACCCACCCCTCCCCTTCGGTGGCGAGCGCGGTGGCCGCGCGCACGCGCGCCCAGCTCAGCACCCGCTCCCCCTTTTGCTCCACCAGCGGCGCCAGCGCCCGCGCGTCGAAGATGTGCAGCGTGGCCTCGGTCACCAGCAGGCCGGACGACGCCACGTAAAAGTCGTCGTCCGACGCCACCTCCCCCGGGTAACCAGAGTGCGACACGCGCGCGGCTCCCAGGGGCGCGGAAGGGCCGGCGACGGAACCCCAGTCTAGGTGCTTGTAGAGGCGGGTCATGGCCGTGTAAGAGTCCCACGTGGAGTGGGCGAAGTAGACGTCGGACAGGTCGGCGGCCACCTTGACGAGGGCGCTGCAGTGGCCGGCGAGCTCGAGGTCGCGCGCGAGGCGCAGGCCGCCGCCGCTGCCGCCGTGGTTGTTGGCGGTGGTGTTGCCGCCGCCCGCGTCTTCCTTGCCGTCGAAAGCACGCAGGCCAAACTTGCGGCGCGCCCAGGGGCCCAGGGTCGGGCTGCCGCCGCAGCGACGGTCGCGCCGCCGGATCTGGCGGCGCATGGTTTTCCCGTCGCGGCCGTCGCCGCCCTCGCCCTCGCCGCCCTCACCGGAGAAAGACGCAGGCGGCGGCAGCTCGCCCGCGTCGACGGCGTCGAACATGTCCATCACGTCGTAGAGGTCGCCGTTGCCGTTGAGGAAGAGCAGGTCGTCGGCGGCCAGGGGCGGCACGGCGGCGGCCGCGGCCTCGGCCGCCTTGGCGCTCGCCGCCGCCGCCGCCGCCGCCGCCGCCGCTGCCTTGTCGCCGCCGCCGCCGCCGCCGACGCCCGCAGCGGCCGTTGCAGCGGCAGCGCAGAGCTCGCGCGCGCGCCGGGCGGCGTCCTCGCTGCGCGCCGCGTAGCCCGCGGCCATGCCGTCGGCCTGGGCCACGATCAGGTCGACCGTCGCCCAGTACTGCCGGTCGGAGACGCCGCCGCCGCCGCCCCCGTTTGGCGCCGCCCTGCCCCCCTCTCCTTGGTCGCCGTCGTCGTCGTCGTCGAGCCCGGCCGCCGCCGCGCGGCGCCTCACCCACGCGTCGTTGCGCCGGAGCCAGTCCATCGGGCGGTCCATCGACGCGTTGAGCTGCACGCGGAAGTAACGGTGCATGTTGAAATAGTGGTCGTAGATGCGCTCGGCAGTCAGCCACCCCTCGAGCCAGCCGGACGCAAACACCTCGGCACGGTCCTGGTGGTGCGGCCGGGGGGTCGGGCGGCGGCGGCGCGCGCTCTTGGCGCCAATGTCGCCGCCGCCGCCGCCGCCTGCCTCGCCGTCGCTGCCGCCCGCCTCGCCGTCGCGCCTCTGCCTCGCGGCATCCGCCGACCCCAAGACCAGGCGCAGCTTGCCAAAGTTGGACTTGGTGTGGCGCGCGTCCAAGAAGGCGCCGTGCGCGAGGGCCCGCGGGTGGGAGGGGTCGGGGTCGAAGCGCAGGGACGCGGCGCCGCCACGTCGGCCTTCACCGCCGCCAGCAGGGACGGCGGCGCCGGCGACGACGGCCGGCCGATTCGACGGCGGCGGCGGCGGCGGCGGCGCGCCGGCGGTGGCGTTGTCGCTCTCGCCGACGATGACGGCGTCGCGCCAGAAGCGGCGGTCGTTTCGGCCGGTCATGGCCTGGCTGCTCGCAGGGGCGAGCATCAGCAGCGCCAGGCCTAGCAGCACCGGCGCTCGGCGCGCGCCCGCCATCATCATCAGCTCACTTTTTTTTAGAGCTTTCTTTCGCACGTGTTCAATGAGTGGAAGCGGGCGCCATCGTCGGCGTAAGTGGGTCGGAACGGAGGGTTTGTCGATCGCAGGGGCGACCTGATTGCGGGATTGTGAATCAGACAGCGATCGAGCAGTGAAGGTTTTGGTCCGGAGAACGCGAGCCGCCGGCGCCGCCGACGACAGCGCGCGGCGGGCGACGGCGGCGGCGCGCGACGGCGGCGGCGCGCGCCTGCGCGATCGATCGGGAAAAGCTCACGCCCTCTTCGACACAAGGCGGTGACGTTCACGCAGTCGAGACACACACAAAGAACGAACAAACGCGGCTCTCTTGCGCATGCGTATTGATCAGACAGATAGAGCTAGCTAGGCAGAGAGAAAGAGCGGCGACGCTCCACAACCTTCCCTCTTTTTACACGCCGAGAGTCGTGATGGCGCCCTCCGCGCCCTCCGCAGCAGACGACGCGCCGGAGGCCTCGCCCTTTGTAGAGCACCCGCGCGACGACGACGACGCAGACGCAGACGCAGACGCGGACGGAAATGAAGACGACGGCCTGGCCACGACGACGGCGACGCCGCTGCGCAGCGACCGGCGAGCCGACCGCCGCCGCCGGCCGGGCGGCGCCCCGGCCCCCTTCTTGCTCGTGCTGCTCGCCCTCTCGGCCGGCGCCGCCCTCGGCCTCCTCCTGCCGGCCGACGCGCGCCACCTGCCCGACCCGCGCTGGGCCCGCGCCTCCAACGTCCTCGGATGGGCCGCCTTTTCCGTCTGGACGCTCTCCTTCTGGCCCCAGATCCTGAGCAACCGCCGGAACCGGAGCGCCCGCGGCCTGTCGCCCGACTTCGTGGCCCTGAACGTCCTCGGATTTGCCTGCTACGCCTCCTTCTGCGCGCTGCTCTACTGGGACGGCGCCGTGGCCGACGAGTTCGCCCGGCGCACGGGCGGAGCCTCCCCCGTGGGCGCGGCCGTGCAGCTCAACGACGTGGCGTTCGCGCTCCACGCGCTCGCCGCCGCCTCCATCACGGCCGGGCAGTGCCTCCGCTACGACCGGCCCTGGCGCCCGCTGTCGCCGGCGACGCGCGCGGGCCTGGCGGCCGCCGTGGCCGTGGTGGGCGCGCATTTGCTGGCGGCGCGGGCTGCGTCGGACGCGGCGGGCGTCGTCGCTGGGCGCGCGCGCCGGGCGTGCGGCAGCGGCGGCGGCGAGGGCGGCGACGACCCGCCCTTTGCCGCGTCTCTTTTGGGGGGCGGGGTCGGCGGCCGAGGCGACGATCCGCCGCCCGCCCCCAGTGGCGGGTCCGCCCCTTACTTCTCGAGCGCCCCCCCTCCTCCCTGGACCCTGCTGGACGTGGCCTACACCCTGAGCGCCGTCAAGATGGTCGTCACCCTCACAAAATACGTCCCGCAGGCCGCGTACAACTTTCGCCGGCGCTCGACCGTGGGGTGGTCGGTGACCAACATCCTGATGGATTTTAGTGGCGGCCTGTGCTCCCTCGCGCAGCAGCTGCTCGGCGCCGTGTGGTGGCGCGACCTGCGCAGCGTGGTGACGGCAAACCCCGTGCGGTTTGCGCTGTCGGTCGTGTCCCTGTGCTTCGACCTCCTCTTCATGCTGCAGCACTACGTGCTGTTCCGCGGGGCGCGGCGGGGCCGCGGGGCGGCGGGCAAGAGGCGCGCGGGCGGCGGCGACGGGGGGGAGGTCGAGCAGGTCGAGGATGGCGAGGAGGCGGCGGAGGAGGAGGAGCGGCAGGCGCTGTGGGGTGGCGGCGGGGCGGGGGAGGCAACGGCTGCCGGCCTCGCTTGATGAGGGCGCCCGTGTTTATTTTGTTGACGTCGCTCATCTTGTAACACCAATCTTGTACAATAAACTAGCTCGAGAGATGACGTGTTTGAGTGACACTACAGGGGCGGGGCGATGACAGCGACGAAGGACGCTCGCCCCTCCCGCCTGCCAAAAGAAACGCAAACAAACAGAGACGTTTATTATCGGCAGCGCGCTTCGCCCGTCTTTGCGCTCTCGATCTCGCTGTTAGCGCACGAGCCGATCACGAGGCGTTACAATGTCGTCCAAGTTGGTGATCCGTAGCATAATTGGCAAAGCATGCGTCGTGCGAGCAAGGCAGGGTTTCGAACAAACTTTGTTCAACAAAAAAAGGTCGTCTTGCCATGGCGCGCTTGCGGTTGAAAATTTCTGCGTCGCGAGAGATCGGTGATAGAGAAGGAGAGACAAGGCGAAAGATAGAGATAGAGAGAAAGAGAGATCGTGAGCGACAGACCCGCCTCTTCACGGCGGCGGCACCGTGGCAAACCCGACGTTGGAGTCGGGCGCCGCGAGCCCCCCAAACATGGCCTGGCCCACCTTTGGCGGCGAGCTGGCGAATTGGTAGTTGCACTGGCCGTAGCACCGCGCGCGCTCGCCGGCGCTCTGGCCTGGCGGCGGCGACAGCGCGCCGGGCCCCACGTCGCCGATCACCAGGTTAACCGACATCCCGAGCATGTGGTGGAAGCTCTGGTGACAGTGCAGCGGCCACACGCCCGTGTTGCTCGTGCGGAAGCGCACCGCGCTCCAGCCGCCGACCGCGGGCGCCCCGGCCGCCGGCGCCAGCACTGATACCGTGTCTCGGAGCGGCGGGTCGTTCAAATTATAAGACGCCACGTCGGCGAGCGACCACCGCCCCGTCCCTGTTGCGACGACGTGGAAGTGGTAGCCGTGCAGGTGCATCGGGTGCTGCTCCAGCCCCGTGCGGTTCGACACGAGGGGCGTGGCGGCGGGGTCGCCGTACTCGCCGCCGTCGGCGCCCGCCCGCTGGTTCTGAAAGACAATTTCTACGTCCTCGCCGACGGGGATCGAAATCACGTGCGTGCCGGCCCGGGGAACCTGCGCGCGCACGAGGACGTCGTCGTCCGGGCCGCCGTCAAAGATGGCCAGACCCGGCGGGTCCGAGGGGCCGACGGTGGTGCTGTCGTTGAGCGCGCCGGCGAAGTAGACGCCGCCGCCGGGCAGCGCGGCCGCCGCCGCGCTCGACAGCACGGGCATGCGGCGGTCACTAAAGAGGGAAGGGTACTCGGGCCCGCCCGCCGCGCGCGCCTCGTACAGCGCGCGCAGCATCGGCGGGCAAGAGGGGGCGTCGGCCGTCGCCACGCTGTTGAGGGCCCAGCGCACGAATCCGTTGGCTTGAAAGAGCGGCTGTGTGATGCGCAGAACGTAACGACGGGTGATGCCTTGGGGGACCGCGAGCCCTTCGGGGCCGACGGAGCGCCGCGGCGGGCCGGTGCGCCCGGCCTCGGGCGAGTCCCAGCTCGGCACCGCGGTGCCGGCAGCGCGCGTGGCCTGGACGGCGCGCTCGAGGGCATCGCGCTCGGCGCGCGAGAGGAGGGGCGCGCCCGCCGCAGGGATGATTGCGGGCGCGAGCAGGAGCGGGTGCATGCGCAGGACGGCGTCCAGCGCGCGGGCGCGCCCGGCCGAGTCTTGCGGCTGCAGCATCCGGTCGGCGGGCGGCAGCGCCGCGAGGAGCGGCGGCCGCGGCGGCGCCTGTTTTTTGCCGTCGCCGCCGTCCACGTAGCGGAGCACGGCGTAGCCCGTGGGCGCTCCCTTGCGGTACTGCGACGCGGCCGAGATCCAAAACACCGAGCCGACGGACGCGCCCGTGGCGTTGGCCACCAGCAGCACGTCGAGCCGCTGCCCGCCGTTGAGGTCGACGCACTCGAAGGCGTCGAGCGGCGCGACGGGCACGGCGTCGGCGGCGACCACGCGCAGCCAGTGGTCGCGGACGCAGAGGGTCATGTAGACGAGGCTGGCCGCGTTGACCAATCGCAGGAGGGTCGTGCGCCCGGCCGCGACGTCGAACAAGGCCGGGGCGCCGCGGCCGGGGATGGCGGCGGACGCGGCGCTCTTGCTGCCCCGAGCGGCGATGCCGGCGGAACCGGCGCCCTTGCCGCCGCCCCCCCCGCCCCCGGCGGCCTCCTCGGCGGGCGTCATCAGGCCCGTCGCGTTGCACGTCGGAAAGGCGGCCGCGCCCTTGAGCTGGCCCGCCAGGCCGTCGGGAAGCAGCAGGTCGTCCGCGACCGCGACGCCTCCGCCGCGCATCCGGCCCCCAAGCACGCGCGTCGTCACGTCCTCGCACGCGGCGTACGACCCGCGGCCGTTTATCAGGACGGCCTTGGGCAGGCCGACCCAATGCCACTTGCCGGCCGCGTCCGTCTGCTTGGCCGGGTCGAGCGGGCGGCCAAAGCGCAGCGCCATGGCGTCCTGCGGCAGGTGCCACCAGTCGCTCAGCAGGAGAACGTGCTCGGCGGGGGCGTCGAACGGCCCCGCGCCCGGCGCGCGCGGGAACAGGCGCGCGTCGCCCGCGCCGAACCCGGCGCCCGGCAGCGCGGCGAGCGGGGCGGCCGGCGCCCAGCGCGGCGGACGCACCACCAGGGCGCCCATCAAGCCGTCGCCGCGCACGAGGCTCGCGTGGTCGTGCCAAAAGTAGGTGCCGGGGCGCTCGCGCACGACAAACTTGGCCGCGCTCCTGCCGCCACCGGGCGAAACAGGGCAGGTGGCCACCTGCGCGGTGCCGTCGAACCAAGCCGCGCGGCCGCCGGCCATCGAAAAGCCGTGCAGATGGACGCTGACGCCGCCGCCGGCCTGCGGCCAGGCCGCGGGGAGGTTGTTCAGGAGGGTCAGCTCGAGCTCGTCGCCCTGCGCGACCGTCAGCGCGGGCTGGAAGAGTCCGTTGACCAGGACGACGGGCCGGGGGACGCCGTCCGGGGCGCGGGTGGTTAGGCGCACGTCGAGCGCGATCTTGCGCAGGGGGGGGCGGGCCCCGCGCGGAGACGGGAGCGTGAAGGAAAACGAGGCGTTCTGCTTTTGTTGGGGCGGGGGCGACGACGGGGCGGCGGCGGCGGCGGCGGCGGTGGCGGTCGGCAACAGGGCCAGCAGCGAGACCACCGCGGCGACCGCCGCCATCCCGTGATTGTTACTAGGGCGGCGAGCGCGCATCGGAGCCGCGGTGCTCGCCGCGGCGAGGCCTCGCCTCATCGCGGGTGCCGAAAAAGTGGCGGAAGACCGTTTTTGGGGTTTCAATATATTTTCTTCGGGGAGGAAAACCTAGCGAGGGAGGGGAACAACGGGGAGTTCGGGCAGTTTTGGCCGCTAGGAAGGCCGGAAGAGCATTAGTTGGGGGTTTGGCGGGTGGGGGAAGAGGGCGAGCGCCGGACGCATATGCTTCGCCGGGCGTGCCGGTCCCTCTCGGCTTGCCGGCGCAAAGGCGGGCGCCCGCCGATTTGCGTTCAAAATGGCCCCGGCATCGGCGCCACCTCCCTTCACAAACGACACGGCACTCAATTCATTGGATCGCATGACTACACACCAGGACAGCACTACACACCAGGACAGAAAAAGGGGCGGCCCAAGGATGCGCGCGTCGCCTCGTTTTCGGCAAACGTGATCGATGGACCCGCCATCGTCCTCCTCGCGCACGCGCTTCATCTCGATCCCCGAGGCCGCGGTGAGGGGTCCGGACTTTCGTTTGCCACCCCTCCTAGCCGGCTGTGTTCTCTCTCACACACACGCACCACGATCAAAACTCCTCCCTTGAAAAAAAAAACCAACCAAGAGCGAGGCAGCGCCGAGCAGGGGCCCGGCGGCGTCGGCGGCGGCGCAGCCCGCCCCCGCCGCCCGCGACCCCCCGTCCGAGCGCCTTCGCCGATGCGCGGCCAGCAGCGCCTTTTTGCTCGCGCTCCTGTGGGCGTCGCTGTCGGCCGCGGGCCCATTGGTTCTGTCGGCCGTCGAGGTGACCGTGCTGCCGCCCCTGGCCGTGCTGCTCTACGCGCCGCCGCCGCCGCCATTCCCTCGGCCGAGGCCCCCGCCGCCGCCGCCGCCGCCGCCCTCGCCCTCGCCCTCGCCGCTGCCTCCGTTTCCCTCGCCCGGCGGCGACGGCGGCAAGGCCCCCGACCCGCCCCGCCGCCCCCGTCCCCGCGACGCCGCCGCCGCGCTGCGCCGCTTCCTCCGCGGCACCTTTGCGCACCAGCTGTCCGACCTGGCCGCCTGCTCCGTCGCGCGCGCGGCGCTCGTCTCGGCCAGTTACGCCGCCGCCGCCGCCGCTGCCGCCGCCGCCGCCGCCGCCGCCCCGCCGACGCCGCCGTCCCCTGCGTCGACGGCGGCGCGGAGAAACCCTCTCGCCGCGTACCTGGCGGTCGCGAGGGTGACCGGCGGGGCGGGCGTCGGATATGGCGTGGCCAAGGCCGCCGCGTTCTCGTACCGCGACCTGTGCGGCGGCGGCGGCGGCGGCGGCAAGGACGGGCGCGGCGGCGGCGGCGAGGAGGGCGGCGGCGGTGGCGGCGGAGAGGATCCCGCCTGTCCGCCGGGCTTGCTGCTGCTGCGGCGGTCGGCGGTCCCGGCGCTTGTGATGGCACTGTTCGTGGCCTTCTCGTGGCTGCACCTCGAGGCGGCGCGGCGGGCGGGCGCGCGGGCGCATCGGAGGGCGGGGGCGCTGGCGGCGGCGGCGGCGCTCGGCGGCGGGGGCAGAGCGGCGGCGGCGGCGGCGACGGGGGCCAGGGCACCGCTGCTGGGGGGGGGCGATGTCGAGCGGCAACGGGAGTCGGATGAGGAGGACGCGGAGGTGTCCATCTCGTTCGAAGGCGGGATCGGCTAGGTTGATAGGAGTCTACGGTGGGGGCCCTTTGTCAACAACTCGAAAGAACAGCAACGACGCACATCGGCGAGAGAGCTCTCGCCCCTCGGCGTCGCCCCTCGCTCGCAGTCGCCATTTGAGCGCCTGTCTCTCTCTCTCCGGCGTCGCCACGAACAAAAACCCGACGATGCCAGCGCTGATTGGCCCAAGCCTCGAACCAAAAGCAACGCAGCAACGACACCCGCAAACCGCCCACCCCCCCCTCTTCGCGCTCGCCTTGTCTCGCCTGCTTGCCGTCCTTCGCACGCACACGCGCAAAAGGAACGGGAGAGGGGCAAATCAAAAAAACGAGAGCGCTCTCTCTTTTCCTCGGACGCCCACCGCGGTCGCCCAGGATGAACCCGGAGTAGTGAGTTGCGCGTTCTCGTGCGCGCGCGCGTGGCGACGCCCGGCGAGCGCGGCGCATGAGCTGTCGGTCCTCTTTTGCTCCTCTTCACCTCTCTTGGTCTCGCCAAGCTGACGCCATCGCCACCGCATACGCCTCGCTCTCCACATGACCAACCATTAGTGACTACCTGTTCAAGGTGAGGCCGCTTGTACCGGCTTGTGCAGCGCGCGCGCCCTTTCGATGGGCCTCTCACAGGAGGAGGAAAGCTCCTGTCCTCCCCCTCCTCGTCTCCCCCTTCTCACCACACGCGCCCCACACAACCACGCAAACCACGCAATCAACAAACAGCTCCTCCTGATCGGCGACTCGGGCGTCGGCAAGTCGTGCCTGCTGCTGCGCTTTGCGGTGAGTGTTTGCAAGCGAGCGACAGGCCAAGAGGGCATTGATTTGCGGCGCGCGCGTCGCGCCGAAACCGAGCGAGAGAGCGAGAGAGCCCGCGTTGAGCGCGCGCGCGCCCGAAGCCGCCGGCCACCGCCGTCTCCTCCTTTCTCAAACTCGCCCCTCCTCTCACACACACCAAACACGCGCAGGACGACACCTACACCGAGAGCTACATCAGCACCATCGGCGTGGACTTTGTGAGTCTTTGGGACGCGCGCGCAGTCTCGTCCCGCCCGACGCCGCCATCGTCTCTCTTTCTCCCGACCCTGCCTCGTTGGCCCTCTCGCTCACACCCCTCGTCCGCTCGCCTGTACGAATCAACAAATCGCAGAAAATCCGGACCGTCGAGCTCGACGGCAAGGTGATCAAGCTCCAGATCGTGAGTTGTCGTCCCCGAGGAGCGACAAGCAGAGAGGAAACCCCACTGCGCCGCCGCCGCCGCCGCTGCCGCCGCCGCCGCCCGACAAGGAACAAATAGGCCTAAACGCCCCTTCTAACCAACACCCCAAGCTCTCCCTCGACGAGACAAAAAAAACCACAGTGGGACACCGCCGGCCAGGAGCGCTTCCGCACCATCACCTCGTCCTACTACCGCGGCGCCCACGGCATCATCGTCGTCTACGACGTCACCGACCCCGAGTCGTTCGCAAACGTCAAGACGTGGCTCGGCGAGATCGACCGCTATGCCTCGGACGGCGTCGACAAGCTCCTAGTCGGAAACAAGGCCGACCTCGCGTCCAAGAAGGCCGTCGACTACGCGACGGCCAAGGCCTTCGCGGACGAGGCGGGTATTCCTTTTCTCGAGACGAGCGCCAAGAGCGCGGCCAACGTGGAGCAGGCGTTCCTGACCATGGCGGCAGAGATTAAGCAGCGCATGGCGTCGGCGGCGCCGGCGATGGCGGGCGGGCGGGGCGGCGGCGCGGGCGGAGCGACGGTGCGGCCGGGCGAGGGGCGGTCGGTCAAGACGGACGGGAAGGCGTCGTCGTGCTGCTGATTGATTGACCTGATCGGTTGGTGGGGACGGACAAGGGGTTGAGCT
>Ga0209491_10001846_pt1 | contig 39660 bp, 46 predicted proteins | sample BON02_FD_187213 | JGI IMG/M metagenome (GOLD analysis project Ga0209491, IMG submission 187213) | Freshwater microbial communities from Lake Bonney liftoff mats and glacier meltwater in Antarctica - BON-02 (SPAdes) (version 2) | ecosystem: Environmental > Aquatic > Freshwater > Ice > Glacier... | reverse complement strand
AGTTGCGGTTGGTGATGTTGTCGCCCGTATCCCGCAAGAGTCTTCCAAGACGCGTGATATTACCGGTGGTCTGCCGCGTGTTGCTGATTTGTTTGAAGCGCGTAAGCCGAAAGAGCCTGCGATTCTGGCAGAAGTTTCCGGTATCTTCAGCTTCGGTAAAGAAACCAAAGGCAAGCAGCGTATCGTTATCACTCAGGATAATGCTGATGTGTACGAAGTGCTGATTCCGAAATGGCGTCATCTGATCGTGTTTGAAGGTGAGCGTGTAGAGAAGGGCGAAACCATCGTTGATGGCGAACCTAGTCCGCATGACATCCTTCGCCTGATGGGTGTCGAGGCACTGTCTGATTACCTGACCAAGGAAATCCAGGACGTATATCGTTTGCAGGGCGTGAAAATCAATGACAAGCACATTGAAGCGATCGTCAGGCAGATGCTGCGTAAAGCTGAAGTTCGTGAATCAGGTGGTACCGACCTGTTGATGCGTGAGCAGCTGGATGTGGTTAGAATTAAAGATGCCAACGCCGAAGCAGAGAAAGACGGCCGGGAGCCAGCGATATATAACCGCTTGCTGCTGGGCATTACCAAGGCTTCTCTGGCTACCGAGTCATTTATTTCGGCTGCCTCCTTCCAGGAGACAACCCGGGTACTGACCGAAGCAGCAGTTCGTGGAACAGTCGATCATCTGCGTGGCCTGAAAGAAAACGTTATTGTTGGACGTTTGATTCCTGCCGGTACAGGTATGGCGTATCACAATTCCCGCAAGCGACCTCCAGAAGATGAGCCCGAGATTGATCTTGCGGCACTTGCAGCTGCAGTTGCGGCAGAGGAATATGGCGAGTTGGAAGACGAAGTCGCACGCTCTAAAGAATAGAGTTTAGTTAGTTCAAAAGCCGGGGTCTGACAATGTACAGATCCCGGTTTTTTTATGCTCGACATATATTGAGGTGGGTCGCATCGGCCGCATAGCTTACCGCCGGGGACGCTTCAAGTGCGTCCATGCATCGCTCATCGTCGGCTTCCTGCCTCCGAAGCCCCGGCTGCAAGCTATGCAGCCACTGCTCCCAGCGTAATTTGAGTGCCTTCATTTTTTGTCAATCGATGGTTTTCAGCATGCATAACTTTGCAGTAGGGACTATGTTCAGGAGAAAATTAGACCGGGAACCGATCGATAGGCCACCTTGAGATATATACACTGCGATTTTTCAACTCCTTCAACATACATCCAAAAGAGAGTTGTGCAATAAGTTTGCTTGACGCTTGCACGCAAATAATTCAACAAGAATGATTGTCGGCAACCTTCCAGCCTATTGATAAAATTTCAATTCTTAATACTAAGTATATAATGTGGTGCGATATAATGTAAATCAAAAGGAAAGCAAAGGATAGCTTATGTCGATAGAAATCACCCCTCAGAATCCATCATCCGATGACACTATAGTCTTCGTTTTTGGTTACCCTGAAAATAACTGCTCCATCATATCGAAGACGGTTGTAGGCTCGGACTTTTACTATGTGCAAGCGCCTTCCGCCGATAAGCCTTGCCTGGGTTCACCGGTACCCTACACTGCTTCTTGGAATGTCGGAAGGCTTGAGGCTGGTAATTTTCAAGTTACTTTGACGGATAAATATAATGGTTCGCAAACTCAGAGCTTTTCAGTCGCTCAGGGTATTTTGCCTCCTTTAGTTAGCACACCCGTGATTCCTACCTTTGGGGTCTCTGGCGCCACGATTATGATTGTCGGATTAGCTTGGATCGCCCATAAGATGCTGAAAAAGTCAAGAAAGACTACCGTTTAACGATAGCAATTCCCCTTCTTGCTTGCACGTTCAGCAAATACACAACCCTAACCAACACGACAGTCCGGCTGGCTAAGTTTTGTTGATGTCCGCTAGGATACACACGCAACAACAATTTTTAGTTTTTTTATTTAACCCGTTAAATGTAAGGAGTTTGTTTATGTCCACATCCAACATACGCAGCCGTGCTTACATCGCCTCAGTTCTAGCAGCTGCATTAGTTTTTACCTTCAATTTTGCACCGACAAATTTGATGGCCGCCTCTGATACATTTACGAATAAGATAGATCAAGACACATTGACCACAATTGCTGAATTGTACAGTATTAGTGAAGAAGCGGCGGTTGATCGACTCGCTAGAGAGACTGAAGCAGCCATCATTTTAAAACAGATCAACAGCTTATCAATTAGTAGTTATGCAGGGAGTTGGTTTGATGAGTCTAGCATGCGTTTAAAAGTTGCCGTTGCAGATCCAAAAGATCTTGCTGTTTTGGAACTGTTTAAAGTCGATACTGTTGTTGTAAATCATAGTCGTTCAGCTCTTCAAAATATACTTGAAGAGGTTGTGAGTCGTCTCAAGTACAAGCTAAATCTGGAGGGTTCTCTGGTCACTTCGTTCGTTGACTATCGTTTAAACAATGTCGTTCTGGAAGTCGAAAGTCAGCTAGTTGATGCTGTAAATTCGGAACTACAGAGTAACGGATTTTCCGAGGTAGTTACAGTCATAAGGAATGATGGACACAATGTGCTTTCAACAGGATCGGTCAGGGGATCTGATGGAACTCGGAATCTGACATGGCAGCAAGATCCTGGGGGGGTATGGCCTTGTTCAATTGGTGCATGAGTGGAAGACGGGTTCGTTACGGCTGGTCATTGTGGTTATCTGGGTCACAGTATTGGAGATGCCTCAAACAATGCGCTGGGTACTGTTGTTGGGTCAACCTGGCCATTGCCTGGAAGTAAGCCGGACGTTGGCCATGTTCAGACAAGTGCAGGTTGGACCCCGACAGCCCAAGTCAATGGCTACAACGATGGAGTTATTCCGGTATCAGCAGAATGGGGCGGAGTGCTAGAATACCCTGTGGGCGCAACTCTCTGTAGATATGGTCAAACGAGCGGCGGGCCGATTTGTGGGACGCTGAACCAAACTAATGTTAGTGTCGAATATGCTGCCTATAGCATTTGGACAATCGGAGCCAGCCGGGTAGTTGGTGGGTGCACTTCCGATGGTGACTCTGGCGGCACTTGGGTAGGCGGCGTAGGCCAAATTCAGGGCACACATATTGGTGGGCAACCCTATGCCAACTTTGATGCTTGTCCAACTACATTTGAATATCTGTATTTCCAACCGATCAGAGATGCTCTTGACGAGTACAGTGTAACCGTGCTAATCGCTCACGGCGCTAACGCACCAGACATAACAGACGTTGAGTGTCCTGATTTGGCAAACAGCTATTATGGTCGTTTCGTATGCAGGCTGAATGGCGTTGACTCTCAAGGTGAACCTCAGGCCCAGTGGAGTAGCAACGTAGGTGGGTCGACGAATAAGACTTACTTTAGGAAAAATTGTACTCCACCCTCAACGATTTCGGTGACCCTTCAAGTTACGAATCCCTATGGAACTGATACTGAGTACTATTCCTTTCCTTGCCCGACAAATCCACCGTATTAAAGCCTGAAATACTATGTTTATTTGCTCGCTTGGCCTGAGGCTTCCGCGGCACGGCAGGCAGTAGCTCGTTCGAAAGAATAGCGGTTAGTTAGATCGAAAACCGGGGCCTCACGAAAGTTGGGTCCCGGTTTTTTTGTGTCTGTCACTTTTTGCGGTCGGTCGCATCGGTCGTGTACCCTTCATCCGGGGCCGCTTCAAGCCCACAGCCCAGGCTGGCCTCTCGTCCGGATTCACCGGTCTCACCTTCTTCGTGGGTCGCTTTTTCTCGACTCCTGACTCGGACGCCGCGGTTGCAAGCCATACGGTTACTGCTCCCGGTGTAACCTTATGTTCAGGAAGAACGGTAGTTCGCAAGGAGCACAGGGATGATGAGATGAACACCTCTTGTATTCAACGGCGTCGTGATGCGCGATTATTGAGGTTCATACATTCAATAAACAACAAGAGGTGTTCAAAATGAAAGTTACACTAATCGGGATTGATTTGGCAAAGTCTATTTTTCAAGTGTGCGGCGTTAACCGGGCTGGCAAGTGTGTTTTCAACCGCCAGGTGCGGCGTGCCAGACTGATGGAGTTTCTGATGCAACACTCGGATGCGACCATGGCGATGGAAGCCTGTAGTGGTTCTAACTATTTGGGCAGAGAACTTCAACAGCGCGGCATTAGGGTTATGTTGATACCACCGCAGCACGTCAAGCCCTTTGTCAAAGGCAACAAGAATGATCGCAACGATGCTTTTGCCATAACAGAAGCCGCCAGGCGGCCCGACTTAAAATGTGTTGAGCCAAGGACGACGACTCAGACAGATATGATTCAGATACACCGTGTGTTGGATCGGATGACGCGTCAGCGCACTGCTTTGACTAACCAGATACGGGGCTTTCTGAACGAATATGGCGTGGTGGTTGCCCGGGGAAAAGAAAAGCTATTGGCGGCCATGCCGGATCTGCTGGAAGATGCTGAAAATGGCCTGACAGCCGCTAGTCGTGCCTTGTATCAAGAGTTGTATGAACAATGGCAACAGTCCAATGAGGCTATCAAGAGAATCGACAAGCGACTCAAGCTTCAGGCCAAGACCGATGAGGCTGCACAACGGTTGATGCAGATAAAGGGCGTTGCGGAGAAGATCTCAACGGCAGTCATTGCACATGCCGGCAACGGCCATGGTTATAAGAGTGGCCGCCACTTCTCAGCCAATCTGGGGCTGGTCCCCAAGGAGCATTCCAGTGGCGGCAAGCAAAAGCTGGGTGGTATCACCAAGCGCGGCAATCAGTATCTTAGGCGCTTGCTGATACAAGGTGCCTGGTCGGTGATAAAACATGCGGACAAGAGTGACGATCGAATGTCCCGTTGGGCCAAGCAGCTGGTTGAGCGCCGCGGCAAGCACAAGGCTGTGGTGGCTGTGGCCAACAAGATGGCCAGAATCATGTGGTCAATGCTATATCACCAGACTGAGTTCCGGGCAAACTGAGTCCGTATAGGACAAACCTGACAAAAAGCTAAACACCAATTACAAAGGAGATACCCACCCTGAAAATGCGACAGGAAAAATGAAGTAACAGGTCAAACCGGCCCCTGCGAATGCTGGCACGCACACGGATATTAAAATCCGAAGGGATGATTAGCTACAGGGGCGCGGTTCTCATTTAGGCCAGAGCCGTTAAAAAGAGGCTCAACTCAAAGGCCGGATATACGTACGCAGTTTTACCTTTGTTACTGAAATGCCTGTCGCCACCGAATGGTGGGATCAAAAGGAACGTAAATGAATTAGATATCAAAGAGTAGTTGCGAAGTCAGAGGTGTACATATATGTGCAGTGTGAACTGTCTCAGTATTCGACCGATAGCGAAAAAGCAGCGAACAAAGTTGTGTGAGGCTCTGGCAGAACAAGCCGGCTTCTTCGGCGGGGTGGGGTGTCTGTCCAATAGCCGCTCCGCAATTTGATGTGGGAGGTCACATACAGCACCCGACTGTTCAAGGGAGTTTGGTTTTAAGAATTAGACCAAAAGAGACAAAGAAAGCACAAAAGTCACCCGGGTAATTTGGCAATCACAGGTACTGTTTGCCTGCTTTGTCGAAGGTTTCATATTTGATCGTGATTTGAAATTGAAGGTGCCTTTATCTAGCGCATAGTCAGTCATTCTACAAAGATGGGCGCTCTTCGAAACCACAAAACTGTCAGCGGTGAGAAGGTGAGATCGGGAACCGATCGAGAGGCTAGCCTGGGCTATGTGGTGGGCTCTCCTCAGGACAATTGGAAGGCAGGAAGCCTGACATTAGCGTTTCAGGGATGAACTTGAAGCGTGTCTTGAGGAGAGCCCACCACGTCGCCGCCGTCCTCGCACATATTTAGAAGAATCGGCGCCCCCAAAAAAGTCGTTTTTGCACTTAATTAAACTTATTTGCCAATAGGGGTTGCGCGCAATTAGTTTCCTTGTCATAATTGTCCGGCTAACAAACTCAATCCCTTCAAAAAGAAGGGCCGAGTGACAAGGGTTACCTATCAAGTACCTTGATTGTCACTACGGTGAGCCGATGTCGCCGGCGCGTGGGCCGGATTCATGGGATGCCCAGTCAAAGCTTTATAAGCTGAGGTTGGGCGTTTGACATTATTATGTGGTCTGCGTACAATTCGCGCCCCGCTGTCGATTCGGTCAGATCTTGTAGGCAACAAACCAGGGCCATGATTTTATTGGCCGGTTTTACTTATTTATCAGGTTAAAAAATTTATGACAACTGTAAATCAATTGGTACGTAAGCCTCGTAAACCAAAACTATATAAAAGTGGTGTGCCTGCTTTGGAAGGCTGCCCACAGAAACGTGGCGTATGTACCCGTGTCTATACAACGACACCAAAGAAGCCTAACTCTGCATTGCGCAAAGTTGCACGCGTTCGGCTGACAAACGGTTTTGAAGTGACCAGCTACATTGGTGGTGAAGGTCATAATTTGCAGGAACATAGTGTAATTTTGATTCGCGGCGGTCGTGTAAAAGATCTGCCGGGTGTTCGTTATCACACAGTCCGTGGCAGCCTGGATACCTCTGGTGTCAGCGATCGCCGTCAGGGTCGTTCCAAGTACGGCGCCAAACGCCCTAAGAATTGATACGGTTCAGTTAAGGATCAGGTAGCACAATGTCAAGAAAACATTCAAATTTCGCACGCGATATATTGCCAGACCCCAAGTTCGGCAGTGAGATGATCACGCGGTTCGTCAACATGGTTATGCACAGCGGCAAGAAGTCAGTTGCTGAGCGCATCGTCTATGGCGCAATCACAACGATTGAAGAAAAGAACAAGAGCGCGACTGCAGTGGAGCTGGTTGAAGCGGCTCTCGAGAACGTCAGCCCGATGGTTGAGGTTAAGTCCCGCCGTGTGGGTGGTGCTACTTACCAGGTGCCGGTCGAAGTTCGTCCAAAGCGTCGCCAGACTCTGGCAATGCGTTGGATCATTGATGCTGCGCGCAAGCGTGGTGAAAAGAATATGCCACAACGTTTAGCAGGTGAATTGCTGGACGCAGTTGAGCAGCGCGGTTCTGCAGTTAAGAAGCGCGAAGATGTGCACCGCATGGCGGAAGCCAACAAGGCCTTCTCGCACTACCGTTGGTAGTCGGTTTTTAGAGGATATTATTGTGTCACGTATTACGCCCATTGAAAGGTATCGCAACATCGGCATCATGGCTCACATTGATGCTGGTAAAACGACCACGACTGAACGTATTTTGTTCTACACCGGTGTTTCTCACAAAATCGGTGAAGTTCATGATGGCAATGCCACCATGGATTGGATGGAACAGGAACAAGAGCGTGGCATTACGATCACCTCGGCTGCTACCACCTGTTTCTGGGAAGGGATGGATAAGCAGTACCAAACGCATCGTATAAATATCATTGATACACCGGGACACGTTGACTTCACGATTGAAGTCGAGCGTTCTTTGCGCGTGCTCGATGGTACTGTAGCGGTATTCTGTGCTGTAGGTGGCGTACAGCCCCAGTCTGAAACTGTTTGGCGTCAAGCGACTCGTTACAAAGTGCCACGTATGGCTTTTGTTAACAAGATGGATCGCACCGGTGCTAATTTCAAGCGTGTTATTGAGCAGATTAGAGATCGCCTGGGTGCACGTGCGGTTCCTATCCAGTTGCCAATTGGTGCTGAAGAAGATTTCGCAGGTATTGTTGATCTGGTGAAAATGCGTGCCATTTACTGGGAATCAGAAAACCAGGGTGTAACTTATGATGCGCGTGACATTCCTGCTGAAATGCAGGATGAAGCTGACGCTGCCCGTGAATACATGATTGAGATGGCTGCTGAAACTTCCGAAGAATTAATGGAAGCTTATTTGGAGGAAGGTACGCTTTCCAACGAACAGATCATCAAAGGTTTGCGTCTTGGCACACTGAACAACGACATCGTTCCTTGTTTATGTGGTACTGCGTTCAAGAACAAGGGTGTTCAGGCTCTGCTTGATTCTATTGTTGACTTGATGCCATCACCTGTCGATGTGCCGCCTATTAAGGGTATTCTCGATAATGAGGAGACTGGTTTTCGCAAGAGCTCCGACAGTTCACCTTTTTCTGCTTTGGCGTTCAAGATTGCCACTGACCCGTTTGTGGGAACATTGACATTCTTCCGTGTGTACTCAGGTGTTTTGAAGTCGGGCGATACGATCTATAACCCGGTAAAAAGCAAAAAAGAACGTGTCGGCCGTATCTTGCAGATGCACGCTAATACACGTGAAGAAATCAAAGAAGTTCGCGCTGGTGATATCGCTGCGGCGGTTGGTCTTAAAGATGTAACTACGGGTGACACATTGTGTGACCTTAAAGAAATTATCACGCTTGAGCGTATGGAATTCCCTGATCCTGTGATCTCTGTGGCTGTAGAGCCCAAGACCAAGAGCGATCAGGAGAAGATGGGTATTGCACTGGGCAAATTGGCTCAGGAAGATCCGTCGTTTCGTGTGGAAACCGACCAGGAATCCGGTCAAACCATTATTTCGGGTATGGGTGAGCTTCACCTTGATATCCTTGTTGATCGTATGCGCCGTGAATTTGGTGTGGAAGCCAATGTTGGTCGTCCGCAGGTAGCTCATCGTGAAACCATCCGTAAATCGGTAGAAGCTGAAGGCAAGTTTGTTAAACAGTCTGGTGGTCGTGGTCAGTATGGACACGCGAAGATTCGCTTGATGCCGCTGGCAACTGGTAAAGGTTACGAGTTCGATAACCAGATCGTTGGTGGTTCGATTCCGAAGGAATACATCAATTCAGTTGATAAAGGTATTCAGGAAGCACTGCAAAACGGTGTTGTGGCTGGCTACCCGGTAGTTGACGTTCGTGTTGAGCTGTATGACGGTTCTTACCATGAGGTCGACTCGAACGAAATGGCATTTAAAGTCGCCGGTTCAATGGCGTTCAAAAATGCTGCGGCGATTGCCGGCCCTGTGTTGCTTGAGCCGATGATGAAAGTGGAAGTGGTTACACCCGAAGATTACATGGGTGATGTGATGGGTGACGTTAGTCGTCGCCGCGGTATTTTGCAGGGTATGGAAGATTGTCCTTCAGGCAAAATTGTTAACGCCAACATTCCACTTTCAGAAATGTTTGGATATTCGACCGATCTGCGGTCACAAACTCAGGGTCGTGCAACTTATACGATGGAATTTGATCACTACGCCGAAGCGCCGGCCAGTGTGGTTGAAGAAATCGTCAAGAAGACCACCTAGGTCCCAGACCGGCTAAAGAAGAGGAAAGCAGGCATGTCTAAAGAAAAATTTCAAAGAACAAAGCCCCACGTAAATGTGGGCACGATTGGTCACGTTGATCATGGTAAAACGACGCTGACAGCAGCGTTGACCAAGATTTGTGCAGAAGCGCGCGGCGGTACCTTTACTGCGTATGATCAGATCGACAACGCGCCGGAAGAACGCGAACGTGGTATCACGATTGCAACGGCTCACGTTGAGTACGAGTCTGACAATCGTCACTACGCGCACGTTGATTGTCCTGGACATGCTGATTATGTGAAGAACATGATCACCGGTGCTGCCCAGATGGACGGCGCTATTTTAGTGGTATCAGCGGCTGACGGCCCAATGCCACAGACCCGTGAACACATTTTGTTGGCTCGCCAGGTTGGCGTACCTTACATCATGGTTTACATGAACAAAGCTGACCAGGTTGACGACGAAGAGTTGTTGGAACTGGTTGAGATGGAAATCCGTGAGCTGTTGAGCTCTTACGATTTCCCGGGTGACGACATTCCGATGATTACCGGTTCAGCGCTTAAAGCACTGGAAGGTGATACCTCTGATATCGGCATTCCATCAATCAACAAGCTGGTTGAGGCGATGGATACTTATTTCCCGGAGCCTGTGCGTGATACCGACAAGCCATTCCTGTTGCCAATCGAGGATGTATTTTCTATCTCCGGTCGTGGCACGGTAGTAACGGGTCGTGTAGAGCGCGGCATTGTTAAGGTGGGTGAAGAACTTGAGATCGTGGGTATTCACGACACCAAAAAGACGGTATGTACCGGTGTGGAAATGTTCCGCAAATTGCTGGACGAAGGTCGCGCTGGTGACAACGTAGGTGTTTTGCTGCGTGGTACCAAGCGTGAGGAAGTTGAACGTGGTCAGGTGTTAGCGCATCCGGGTACGATCACACCTCACACCAAGTTTGAAGCTGAAGTATACATTTTGTCGAAAGATGAAGGTGGCCGTCACACGCCATTTTTCAAAGGCTATCGTCCACAGTTTTACTTCCGTACAACGGATGTAACGGGTGCGTGCGAATTGCCGGAAGGTGTTGAGATGGTTATGCCTGGGGACAATGTCCAGATGGTTGTAACGCTGATCAACCCGATTGCGATGGAAGAAGGTCTGCGTTTCGCTATCCGCGAAGGTGGCCGCACCGTTGGTGCTGGCGTTGTCGCCAAGATCTTTGAATAAGACTATTAGAGCGAGCTGAAGAAATGGCAGATCAAAGAATCCGTATCCGGCTTAAAGCGTTCGATCATCGCTTGATTGACCGTTCAGCCAGTGAAATTGTGGAAACCGCGAAGCGGACCGGCGCAACAGTGCGTGGTCCCATCCCGCTTCCCACGCGCATTGAGCGTTATACCGTATTGACTTCACCGCATGTGAACAAAGATGCGCGTGATCAATATGAAACACGGACGCACAAGCGGCTGATGGATATTATTGATCCCAATGACAAAACCGTGGATGCATTGATGAAGTTGGATCTTGCGGCCGGTGTAGACGTTCAGATCAAACTGTACTGATCGGTCATACAAAAATAGTTTGGCAAGAACAGGTTGACAAGAACAGGACGATAGGCAAAACAATGACGATTGGATTAATAGGCCGTAAACGCGGCATGACCCGAGTATTTACCGAAGAGGGCGATAGTGTTCCTGTAACGGTTATCGAGGCTAGCCCAAACCGCATCACTCAGGTTAAAACCCTTGAAAATGATGGCTACCGTGCATTGCAGATCACCTTGGGTGTGAAGCGCACTAACTTGCTGAATAAGCCTCAGGTAGGCCATTTCAGTAAAGCTGAAGTAGAAGCCGGTGAAGGTTTGTGGGAATTGCGTCTTAATGATGGCGAAGGCGACGACCTGGCAACAGGTTCAGTGCTGAACGTTGAGCAATTCGAAGCAGGTCAGAAAGTTGACGTAACCGGTACCAGTAAAGGTAAAGGTTTTCAGGGTGGTGTTAAACGTCACAACTTTGCGATGCAGGATGCGACTCACGGTAACTCGGTATCTCACCGTGCACCGGGTTCGATTGGCCAGTGCCAGACACCGGGCCGGGTATTCAAAGGCAAGAAAATGGCCGGTCACATGGGTGATGAGAAAGTCACTACCCAGAACCTTGAAGTCGTTAAGGTTGATGTCGAGCGCAACTTGTTGTTGATCAAAGGTGCGGTACCGGGCGCTAAAAATGGCCAGGTTGCCGTACACGCTGCCGTGAAGATGCACTGAGGAATATGACAATGAAAATTGCAGTTGCAGGCGGAAACAAAATAGAAGTATCAGACGCGACCTTTGGTCGTACGTTTTCTGAAGCATTGGTGCATCAGGTCGTCACTGCCTATCTGGCAGGCGCACGTTCCGGTACCAAAGCACAGAAAAACCGTTCTGATGTTAGCGGTGGCGGCCGCAAGCCCTGGAAACAGAAGGGCACCGGTCGCGCACGTGCAGGTACCATCCGTAGCCCTATATGGCGCGGCGGTGGTCAGACTTTTGCGGCTCGTCCTCAGGATCACTCGCAGAAAGTTAATCGCAAAATGTATCGCGGTGCAGTACAGGCCATTTTGTCAGAACTGCTTCGTCAGGATCGTTTGGTGGTATTGAAGGATATGGGTCTTACCGGCCCTAAAACTTCAGAACTGCTGGGCAAACTGAAAGAGCACGATTTTGAAAGGGGTCTGATCGTAACCGCTGATGTAGAAGAGAACCTGTTTCTGGCTACTCGCAATATTCCTAATGTTTACTGTTTGGATGTTGCAGGCCTGGATCCAGTTAGTCTGGTTGGTTCGGACAAGGTAATCATGACTGTTGACGCAGTTAAAAAGATTGAGGAGTGGCTGGGATGAGCAGCGATCGTTTATACAAGGTATTGCTGGCACCGCGGATGACTGAAAAGACAACCATGGTCGGTGAAAGTAGCAACCAATACGTATTCAAAGTCACCAGCGACTCTAATAAGGCCGAGATCAAGAGTGCAGTTGAAAAACTGTTCGAGGTCACTGTTAAGTCGGTTCACGTTGTTAATGTAAAGGGCAAGAGCAAAACGTTCAAAGCCCGTGCAGGTAAACGTAGCGACTGGAAAAAGGCATATGTTCGCGTGCAGGAAGGTCAAGTGATTGACTTCCTGGGCGGGGAATCAGTTTAAGGATATTCGGTTATGGCAATTGTTAAGGCAAAACCTACATCGCCCGGACGACGTGGAGTCGTTACGGTAAAGCATGAGCATCTGCATAAAGGTGAACCTCATGCCGCGTTGTTGGAAAAGAAGTCACGCACTGGTGGTCGGAATAACGCCGGTCGCATTACCACGCGTCATCGTGGTGGCGGTCATAAAAAGCACTACCGAGTCATCGATTTCAAACGTGATAAAGACGGTATCGAAGGTCGCGTAGAGCGTATCGAGCACGATCCGAACAGAACAGCGCACATTGCGTTGGTACTGTATACGGATGGCGAGCGTCGTTACATCATCGCACCTAAAGGTTTGCGATCCGGTGACCCGGTCAAGAGCGGTCGTGATGCTGCTATTAAGCCTGGTAATTGCTTGCCTTTGCGCAACATTCCAGTCGGTAGCGTTATCCACTGCATCGAAATGAAGCCTGGCAAAGGAGCTCAGATTGCTCGTAGCGCCGGTGCTGCGGTGCAGCTGGTTGCCCGTGAAGGTCTGTATGCAACTGTAAGATTGCGTTCCGGTGAAATGCGTAAGATTCCAGCCCTTTGTCGTGCAACGATTGGGGAGGTTTCGAACTCTGAGCATAATCTGGAAAAACTGGGTAAAGCTGGTGCGTCACGCTGGCGTGGTGTTCGTCCGACCGTTCGTGGTGTTGCCATGAACCCGGTTGATCATCCGCACGGTGGTGGTGAAGGCAAAACCTCGGGTGGCCGTCACCCAGTTTCGCCATGGGGTACTCCTACTAAGGGATACAAGACTCGCAGTAATAAACGCACGGACAAGATGATCCTCCGTCGGTCAGGAAAATAACGGGTAGCGAACATGGCAAGATCTATTAAGAAAGGACCTTTCATTGACCATCATTTGGCAAAGAAAGTGGCAGTTTCAGTTGAGACCAACAACAAACGTCCGATCAAGACGTGGTCTAGGCGCTCAATGATTCTCCCGGAAATGGTTGGTTTAACCATTGCCGTACATAACGGACGATTGCATGTGCCGGTTCTGATCAATGATCAGATGATCGGTCACAAGCTCGGTGAATTTGCGCCAACCCGGACCTTTAAAGGTCACTCTGGCGACCGCAAGACCAAGTAGGTAAAGAGTCATGAATGCAACAGCTAAATTAAGAGGCGCAAGAATCGCTGCGCAAAAAGTACGCCTGGTAGCTGATCAGGTTCGTGGTATGCCGGTTGAAAAAGCCGAACAGCTATTGGCTTTCAGCACGAAGAAAGCGGCACATATCGTCAAGAAAGTTTTGCTATCAGCGATTGCCAATGCTGAGCATAACGATGGTGCAGATATTGATGAGCTCACCATCTCAACGATTATGGTAGACGAGGGTCCGACGATGAAACGTGGTCGGGCACGCGCCAAAGGGCGTGGTACTCAAATTTTGAAACGCACCAGTCACATTACGTTGACTGTGGCCGACAGCGAATAGACCGGGAAAATATTATGGGTCAAAAGGTACATCCAATCGGCATCCGCCTCGGAATATCCAAGGACTGGAACTCTACTTGGTATGCAGAAAAAGGCGAATATGCTGAAATGCTGAACACTGATCTAGCGGTCAGGGCGTATTTGAAAAAACGTCTGGCGCAAGCATCGGTTAGCCGTATTCAGATTGAGCGACCAGCTAAAACTGCGCGTATCACTATTCACACGGCTCGTCCGGGTATTGTGATCGGCAAAAAAGGTGAAGATATTGAACGTCTTCGTCGCGATGTTTCGGCCATGATGGGTGTTCCTACACACATTTCTGTTGCTGAAATTCGCAAACCTGAGCTGGATGCCCAACTGGTAGCAGAAGGCATTGCGCAGCAGCTTGAGCGTCGTATCATGTTCCGTCGCGCGATGAAACGTGCGGTGAGTAACACTATGCGTCTGGGTGCACTGGGTATCAAAGTTAAATTGTCAGGTCGTTTGAACGGCGCTGATATTGCACGTAGCGAATGGTATCGCGAAGGCCAGGTGCCTCTGCATACATTACGTGCTGATATTGATTACGGAATTGTCGAAGCTGCCACTACTTACGGCATCCTCGGTGTGAAAGTATGGATTTACAAAGGCGAAGTTTTCGACCTTTATGCAGCCAATTCAGATAGTTCTGGCAGCAATAAGATCGCCAACTAGGAGACTGAATCATGTTGCAGCCAAAACGTACAAAATTCAGAAAACAGATGAAGGGCCGTAACCGCGGCTTGGCGCAGGTGGGTAACCGCGTCAGCTTTGGTGAATATGGTTTGAAAGCGACGACCAGCGGTTTCATTACTGCTCGTCAGATCGAAGCGGCACGTCGTGCAATTACCCGTTACGTTAAACGTGGCGGCAAATTGTGGATCCGGGTATTTCCGGACAAGCCAATTACCAAAAAGCCTGTAGAAGTTCGTATGGGTAAGGGTAAAGGTAACGTGGAATATTGGGTTGCTCCGATTCAGCCTGGTCGTGTACTTTATGAAATTCAGGGTGTGTCAGAAGAAGCTGCTCGTGAAGCGTTTCGTTTGGCATCAGCCAAACTGGCGGTGAGAACCACCTTTGTATCCAGGTCGGTGATGTAATGAATACAACAGATATGAAAGCTAAGACAGAAGTTGAATTGAGCGGTGAGTTGAATAACTTGTTGCAGGAACAATTCAATCTGAGAATGCAAAAGGGCATGGGTCAGCTGACTAACGTGAATGAGCTGCGTCGAGTGCGCCGCGATATCGCACGGGTCAGGACCATCATGACTGAGAAAACAACTGAAGGTAAAGCGTCATGACTAGTACAGACACTGTAAAACGTACGCAAACTGGTCGCGTTGTCAGCAATAAAATGGACAAAAGTGTCACTGTATTGCTGGAACGCCAGATCAAGCATGCCTTGTATGGCAAGTACATCAAGCGGTCCACAAAGGTTCGCGCGCACGACGAAGAAAATAGTTGTGGTGAAGGCGATAAAGTAGTGATCGCCGAGTGCCGTCCGCTCTCTAAATCAAAGAGCTGGCGGGTAATTGAGATTCTGGAGCGGGCGCAGTAGCCTGCCCATCGGTTTAAACCGGGGAATACGAAAATGATTCAGATGCAGTCCATGTTGACAGCCGCCGATAACAGCGGTGCACGCCGGGTAATGTGTATTAAGGTACTTGGTGGTTCCAAGCGCCGGTATGCGCGTATTGGCGACATTATTAAAGTGACCGTCAAAGACGCTATTCCGCGAGGAAAAGTCAAGAAGGGCGAAGTTTATGACGCAGTTGTTGTACGTACCAGAAGTGGTGTTCGTAGAAATGACGGCTCCTTAATTCGTTTTGATGGAAATGCAGCCGTGCTGTTAAACCCAAAGATGGAGCCAATTGGCACCCGTATTTTTGGGCCCGTTACACGTGAATTGCGCTCAGAGCGCTTCATGAAAATTGTCTCGCTGGCACCAGAAGTACTGTAAGCGGGAGGAGCTAAGTAAATGAAACGTATACATAAAGGTGATGAAGTCATCGTCACAACCGGACGCAGTAAAGGTACTCGTGGTCACGTTATTAGTGTTCTCGATAAAGACCGTCTGCTGATTGAAAACGTCAACATGGTGAAGCGTCATACGAAAGCTGATCCTGGCCGGAACAAGCAAGGTGGCATCGTCGAAAAAGAGGCCCCTATTCATGTTTCTAACGTTGCGATGTTCAACCCGGGTACAGGTAAAGCTGACCGTGTTGGCTTCAAGTCGCTGGAAGACGGCAACAAGGTGCGTATTTTCAAGTCCACCGGCGAAGCCGTAGATATCTAGAGATTATTATGACTGCCAGATTACAAACAATATATAAAGAGACGATTGTTGCTCAGTTGCAGAAAGATCTCGAACTGAAGAACATCATGGAAGTTCCAAAGATCACCAAGATTACCCTGAACATGGGTGTTGGCGATGCGGTTACTGATAAGAAGGTAATGGCTCGGGCAACTGGTGATATGGAAGTGATAGCGGGGCAGAAGCCCATCGTTATCAACGCTCGTAAGTCAGTAGCGTCTTTCAAAATCCGTGATGGTTGGCCCGTTGGTTGCAAAGTAACCTTGCGTCGGCAACAGATGTACGAATTTTTGGATCGTCTGGTGAATATCTCTATTCCGCGTATTCGTGATTTCCGTGGCTTAAGCCGCAAGTCATTTGATGGTCGCGGTAACTACAGCTTCGGCATCAAGGAACAAATTATGTTTCCTGAAATTAATTTCGACCAGATCGACAAGATTCGTGGTATGGACATCATCATTACCACGACTGCACGTACTAACGCGGAAGGGCTGGCTTTGTTGCAGGCATTTAACTTTCCGTTCAAGGATAAATAGGTAAGGAACCCGAGATGGCAAAAGTATCCATGATCAATCGCGAGAAGCGCCGCACCAAGTTAGTAGCGAGATACGCTAAAAAGCGCGCGACTCTCAAAGCGATCATCACGAATCCGGAAGTCGGGTTTGAAGAACAACAAGACGCAATGTTTGCATTGCAGAAGTTGCCACGTGATTCCAGCCCGGTGCGCCAGCGCAACCGTTGCCAGATTACCGGGCGCCCACGCGGTTTTTACCGCAAGTTTGGACTGTCACGTAACATGTTGCGACAAGCAACCATGCGTGGCGATGTTCCAGGCTTGAGAAAAGCAAGCTGGTAAATTGAAGCCGGTCGCAGACCAGGCTCAGTGCTAAACAAGGTATTTTATTATGAGTATGAGTGATCCAATTGCTGACATGCTGACACGCATTCGTAATGCACAGGCCACCACCAAGGTGACTGTTCGCATGCCGAATTCAAAAGTGAAAGTAGGTATTGCTTCGGTGTTGAAAGACGAGGGTTATATCTCTGATTTCCGCGTGGACGATAACAATGGCAAGCCTGAACTTGAGGTCACTCTCAAGTATTTTGAAGGCAAAGGCGTCATCGACAGCATTAAGCGTGCAAGTCGACCTGGCCTGCGTATTTACCGTCGTAAAGATGAGTTGCCCCGCGTTCTGGATGGTTTGGGAGTTGTTATTCTTAGCACATCCCAGGGCATTATGACTGACGTTTCAGCGAGAGCTGCTGGTCAGGGCGGCGAACTGCTCTGTTACGTGGCCTAAGGAGACTGATATGTCACGCGTTGCTAAGAATCCAGTTTTATTACCATCAGGTGTTGATGTCAACATCAGTGGTTCTGAACTGAAAGTTAAAGGACCAAAAGGCAATATGTCTTTGGCATTGCACCCGAGCGTCCGTATCGAAGAGAAAGACGGTCAGTATCAGGTGTCACCGGACAACATCAAGAATATGGCCATGGCGGGAACGTTCCGTGCATTGATGGCCAATATGGTGGCCGGTGTAAGCGAAGGCTTTTCTAAAAAGCTGCAGTTGGTCGGTGTTGGTTACCGTGCCCAGTTGCAGGGTAAGGATCTGAGCCTGGCTTTAGGTTTTTCCCATCCGGTTGTCTACCAGACACCTGAGGGTATTACTATCGAAACACCTTCGCAGACTGAAATCATTGTCAGCGGTTGTGACAAACAACGCGTCGGCCAGGTAGCTGCGGAAATCCGCGCTTACCGCCCACCTGAGCCTTATAAAGGTAAAGGTGTTCGTTATGCTGATGAGCATGTTGTAAGGAAAGAAGCCAAGAAAGCCTGATTAGGGTTTCTTAATAGGCTGCACTTGGTTAAGAGGATTTATAAATGGATAAGAAAACAGCACGTTTGCGTAGGGCCAAAAAAGCCCGGGCTCACATTCGTCGACTGGGCAAAGCCCGTTTGACAGTGCATCGCAGTGGTCGTCACATCTATGCGCAGGTTATCAGCGCTGAAGGCGGTAACGTTATTGCAGCGGCATCGACTTTGCAGAAAGCTGTAAGTGGCGACCTCAGCGGTACACACAATAAAGATGCAGCCAAGGCAGTTGGTAAGGCTGTTGCGGAAAAAGCAGTTGCCGCAGGTGTTTCTGATGTCGCATTTGACCGCTCAGGATATCGTTATCACGGCAGAGTTGCTGAACTGGCTAATGCCGCACGTGAAGGCGGGTTGAAGTTTTAATTCAACCAACCAAGAACCAGGAAAACAGGTAAAACAATGTCGAGAATGGAACGAGAAAACAGCGACGGTATGCTGGAAAAATTAGTAGCCGTTAACCGTGTTGCTAAAGTTGTTAAAGGTGGACGAGTGTTCGGCTTTACTGCTTTGAGCGTCGTAGGCGATGGTAATGGCAAAGTTGGATTTGGCTACGGTAAAGCCAAAGAGGTTCCAATCGCGATCCAGAAGTCTATGGAAAAGGCACGCCGTGACATGGTCACTATTTCACTTAAAGATGGCACTTTGTGGCATCCGGTGAAAGCCAAGCACAGTGGTTCGCGTATTTATATGCAACCAGCATCAGAAGGTACCGGTGTAATTGCTGGTGGTGCAATGCGTGCGGTTCTTGAAACAGTAGGCGTGCACAACGTTCTGGCCAAAAGCGTGGGTTCTAACCAACCCATCAACCTGGTGAGAGCAACAATCAAAGGCCTGAAGGCCATGCATGATCCCAAATCAATTGCTGCCAAACGTGGTAAGTCACTTGATGAAATTATGGAAAACCATAGCTGAGAAATCTGATGGCTAAGAAAAAAGAAATTAATGTGACGCTGGTACGTTCTCCAATTGGAGCGCAGCCCAAGCACAAGGAATGCGTTCGCGGCCTCGGTCTCAAACGTATACGCCAGACTGTAACACTGGAAGATACTCCTTCAGTGCGCGGCATGGTGAACAAAATCTATTACATGGTACGAGTGGAAGAAGTTTAAACCTTCTGCGAGCCTTAAAATCAGGAAAGTACAGACATGAAACTTAATACAATCAGCCCCGCTGAGGGCAGCACTAAAAATCGTAAGCGCGTCGGTCGTGGCATCGGTTCAACCGATGGTAAAACAGCGGGTCGTGGCCACAAGGGTCAGAAAGCCCGCTCCGGCGGTTATCACAAGGTAGGTTTTGAAGGCGGGCAGATGCCTTTGCAACGTCGTCTGCCCAAACGTGGCTTCGCGTCAAAAACTGCACGTTATAACGCGGAAGTTCGTTTGTATCACATTGCTGCTATGAGTGAGGACGTGATTGATGTTGAAGTACTGAAAAGTGCTGGAATCGTCAAGCATGATGCCAAGAAAGTTAAGGTTATCAACACTGGTGAATTGACCCGTGCGGTTACACTAAAAGGTTTGCATGTTACCAAGGGCGCGAAAGCTGCTATTGAAGCTGCAGGCGGCAAGGTCGAGTAATGGCAAAGTCACCTTCACAAGTGGCTGAATCTCTAGGTGGGCTGGGTCGTTTAACCGAGCTTCGTCAGAGATTACTGTTCGTTCTGGTTGCGTTGATCATTTATCGCATCGGTACGTTCATACCAGTCCCTGGTGTAAGCCCACAGGCGTTGCTGCAGTTTATGGATTCGCAGCAGGGAACCATCATTGATGTGTTCAACCTGTTTACTGGTGGTGCATTGTCACGTTTCTCGCTGTTTGCGTTGGGTGTAATGCCTTATATCTCTGCATCGATCATCATGCAGTTGATGACCAGCGCTGTGCCAAAACTCCAGCAGTTGAAGAAAGAAGGCTCCAGTGGTCGGCAGAAGATTACCCAATACACACGTATATTCACGGTGTTTTTGTCCGCTTTTCAGGCCGGTAGTGTAGCGTTTGCGCTGCAAAGCCAGAGTGGGGTGGTATATGCGCCGGGTTATGGTTTCTTGTTTACAGCCATTGTGACGCTGACAGCAGGCTCCGTATTTTTGATGTGGCTGGGTGAGCAGATTACAGAACGCGGTGTAGGTAACGGTATATCACTGCTGATTTTCGCTGGTATTGTCGCCGGTTTGCCTGGGGCCATTGCTGGAACGTTGGGACTGGTTAACACCGGTCAGCTTTCCATACCGGCCATGTTGTTCATTCTCGCATTGGTACTTGGCGTGATCTACTTCATTGTCAAGGTTGAACGTGGTCAACGTCGTATTACCGTTAACTATGCGCAACGGCAGGGCAAAGTCGCTTACCAGAATCAGGCGACACACTTGCCTTTGAAGCTGAATATGTCAGGTGTAATTCCAGCCATCTTCGCTTCCAGTCTGGTGATTTTCCCATCCACACTGGCCACCTGGTTTTCAGCCAATGAAAATCTGAGTTGGTTGACGGATGTGTCTGCCGCACTGACGCCTGGTAATTTGCCGTATACCTTGTTGTATTCGGCCTTGATTATATTCTTCTGTTTCTTCTACACGGCGTTGGTTTTCAACTCCAAAGAAACAGCTGACAACCTGAAAAAATCCGGAGCGTTTATCCCCGGCATTCGTCCAGGTCGTCAAACAGCAGATTACATCGACAACGTGTTGACACGTCTAACGATGGTTGGCTCTTTGTATCTGGTCGCAGTATGTCTGTTGCCTGATATATTGAGAGTAATGTGGCAGGTGCCATTTTATTTTGGTGGTACATCGGTGTTGATCGTAGTGGTCGTGATCATGGACTTTATTGCCCAGGTACAGGCCCATCTGATTTCACACAAGTACGACAGCCTGATGAAGAAGGCAAACCTGAAGTCCTACGGTCGTTCGGGTGTGGTACGCCGTTAACGATATAAGTTGATGGGTAAAAAGCCGATTGGCGGTAAGCCGATAGGCCGATTTTAAGAGCATGGCTTCGGTCATGGTAATTTTTGGTGGGGTAGTTGAGTCGGATAATCGACTGGATGAATACGCCGTTGCTATCTGAGGAGAGCTGCCATGAAGGTGCAAGCTTCAGTCAAAAAGATTTGTAGGAATTGTAAGATCGTTCGTCGCCAGGGCGTAGTATTTGTCATGTGCACGGATAAAAAACATAAGCAAAGACAGGGTTAAGTCTAAAAGGAAAGTTTGGTTTATTTTCAAATTTGGCTTTTACCAGTCTAGTAGGTTCGATATAATGTGCTGTTTACTTTAAGCAGTACCAACAGTTGCAGGAGTACGTAGTATGGCTCGCATCGCGGGAGTCAACATACCAGTTCAGAAGCACGCATGGGTTGCTCTGACCACCATTTATGGTGTTGGACGCACACGCGCTTTACAGATTTGTGAAGCAGCAAAAGTCGCGTCAGATACAAAGATTCGGGATCTTTCAGAGCCTGAAGTCGAAGCAATACGCGCTGAAGTGGCGAAGTTGTCCGTTGAGGGTGATCTGCGTCGTGATGTAGCCATGAATATTAAACGTCTGATGGATCTCGGTTGCTACCGTGGCCTACGTCATCGCAGAGGCTTGCCTGTGCGTGGACAACAGACCAAGACGAACGCTCGCACCCGTAAGGGCCCGCGTCGTCCGATCAAGCGTTAATCGTTTTTAGGTGGAATACTAATGGCAAAGCCAAATACAAAAGCTAAAAAGAAGATTAAAAAGGTCGTGGTCGATGGAATCGCCCATGTCCATGCTTCTTTTAACAATACGATCATCACTTTGAGTGACAGGCAGGGCAATGTATTGTCCTGGGCCACTTCCGGCGGCGCAGGTTTCCGTGGTTCACGCAAAAGTACACCTTTCGCTGCTCAGGTAGCAGCTGAAGCTGCTGGCCGTACTGCGCTTGAATATGGTCTCAAGAATCTTGAAGTACGTGTCAAGGGACCAGGTCCCGGCCGTGAATCATCCGTACGTGCATTGAATGCACTGGGATACAAGATCACTAACATTATTGACGTGACGCCGATACCGCATAACGGTTGTCGTCCACCGAAAAAACGTCGCGTTTAGGAGTTTAAGACATGGCAAGATATATTGGACCTACCTGCAAACTCGCTCGTCGCGAAGGTGTAGATCTCGGCCTGAAGAGCCCGGCACGTGGACTCGAGTCCAAATGTAAGCTCGGACAGGTTCCTGGTCAACATGGTGGCGCACGTCGCCAGCGTTTGTCAGAATACGCATTGCAGTTGCGTGAGAAGCAGAAAGTACGCCGTACTTACGGTGTTCTGGAAAAGCAATTCCGTAACTACTATAAAAAGGCTGCCAGCCAGAAAGGCGCAACCGGTGAAAACCTGTTGGTGCTGTTGGAAAGCCGTCTTGATAACGTAGTATATCGTATGGGGTTTGCTGTTACTCGCGCTCAGGCACGTCAGTTGGTATCGCACAAGTCGGTTCAGGTTAACGGTAGCCAGGTCAATATTCCGTCATACCAGGTTCAGCCCGGTGACGTTGTCAGTATTGCTGAAAAGGCCAAAGCCCAACTGCGCGTTAAAGAGTCCATCACCCTGTCTCAGGAAATGGATCTTGTTGCGGTTTGGATGGAAGTGAACAATGACAAGATGGAAGGTACATATAAGACCTATCCGGATCGTCAGGATCTTCCAGCCGATATCAACGAAACCCTGATCATCGAGCTGTATTCCAAGTAATACCCTTTTTCCCTGCTGGTTCGCCGGTAGGGGATTTCGCCAGACACATAATTGAGTGAGGTTCATCCCATGATGGATGTGATTGAAAATATGTTACGACCCAGAGCGGTTGGCGTTGAAGAAATCAACCCGAACCGTGCCCGTATTGCACTAGAGCCGTTGGAACGTGGTTTTGGGCATACATTGGGTAACGCCTTACGTCGCGTGCTGTTATCTTCAATACCAGGTTGTGCCATTGTAGAGGCTGAAATTGACGGCGTATTGCACGAATACTCGGCAGTTGAAGGTTTGCAGGAAGACATCATTGAAGTTCTGTTGAACCTCAAAGGTATCGCGTTAAATATGTTCGAGCGTGAAGAAACCGTTCTGACATTGAGCAAATCTGGAACCGGTGCTGTTACAGCCGGTGACATTACAGTGGATCACGATGTTGAAATCGTCAACCCGGATCACATTATTTGTCATCTGACTAACAACGGCAGCATCAACATGCAGCTGAAAGTTAAGCGTGGTGTTGGTTATCAGCCTGCTAATCAGGTATTGAATATAGACGAAGAAACCCGTCCAATCGGCCGCTTGCTGCTGGATGCTTCTTTTTGCCCGGTACACCGTGTGTCATACAGTGTTGAAGCTGCGCGTGTTGAGCAGCGTACTGATCTGGATAAACTGGTTCTCGATATTGAAACCAACGGCACTATGGATTGTGAAGCAGCAGTTAAACTTGCGGCTAATATACTGGCTGACCAATTGGCTGTGTTCGTTGATTTCAAAGCCCGTACCGAGATTGTTGAGGAAGAGAAGTCTCAGGAAATTGATCCTGTGTTGCTGCGTCCAATTGATGATCTGGAACTGACAGTTCGTTCTGCCAACTGTCTGAAAGCGGAAAGCATTTTGTACATTGGTGATCTGGTACAGAGAACCGAAGTTGAATTATTAAAAACGCCTAACCTTGGTAAGAAGTCATTGACTGAAATCAAGGATGTGTTGGCTCAGCACGAGCTTTCACTGGGTTCAAAACTCGAAAACTGGCCGCCGGCTTCTTTGGCTGACGCCTGAGCACCGCGACAGCTAAGAGACATAGGAAACAATCATGCGTCATTTAAAATCAGGTCGTAAACTGAATCGTAACAGCAGTCACAGAAAAGCCATGTTTCGCAATATGGCCAACTCGCTGTTCGAGCACGAAATCATTAAAACGACTGTACCCAAAGCAAAAGAACTGCGTCGTGTTGCAGAGCCTCTTCTTACATTGGCCAAAAGCGATAGCGTAGCTCATCGTCGTCAGGCGTTTAACCGTTTGCGTGACAAAGTATCAGTTGGTAAACTGTTTGAAGAACTAGGTCCACGTTATGTAGACCGCCCGGGTGGCTACTTGCGTATCTTAAAGTGTGGTTACCGTACTGGTGACAAAGCACCTATGGCTTATGTTGAACTGGTTGGACGTCCCCGTCAGGACGATCAGGTAGAAGCTGAATAAGTAACGGCAGCGAACAAGTATTAAAGAAGCACGGCGATGCCGGGGCTTCAGACTATTAAACAACAGCCCCGGCCATTTGGCCGGGGCTGTTGTTTAATAGGGCTAAGGAAAAGCAGTATTCGGATTTGATCCCGCAGTAACGCCCAAGTTTATTAAGTAAATAGCCTGGTGCCCAATTGGAATACCAGCAGCGCGCCAACGTAGCCAACAGTGGTCATATAAACCCACGAGAATATCGGCCAACGCCAGGTGTTAGTTTCACGTCTAATGGCGGCCACGGTAGCAGCACATTGTAAGCACCAAGCGTAAAACACCAGCATTCCAAGCACCATCGGCAATGTAAATATCATTCTGCCATCCGGCCATTTAGCCGCCCGTAATTTCTCTGCAAGTCGTTGATCATCAACTTCCGAGCCCACCGCATAGATCGTGCCCATTACAGCAACAACTACCTCGCGTGCGGGGAAGCCAGCTATCACGGCAGAGGATACCCGCCAATCCCAACCGAGCGGCTTAAATAGCGGCTCTATGGTCCGCCCGATCCGTCCCAGGAAGCTTTGCGACATTTGCGCTGCGGCCTCAGCATTTGCGTGACTGGTGTTTTCTGTACTCTCGATGTTTGTAATGCCTGCGTTGTATGCATTTACATCCATTCGTGGAAAATAGGCCAGCACCCAAACGACAACTGCAACTGTGAATATGATGGTGCCGGCGCGTTTTAAAAAGATTCTTGCGCGGTCATACAGTTTAAGAGCAACGGTTTGAAAGTTAGGGGTGCGGAATTCCGGTAAAGCCAGCATAAAACGCGGCTTAGGGCCTTTTAGCGCCGATGATTTTAGAATGAATGCTGTACTCAGGCCGCCTACAATGCCCAGCAGATACAAGCCGAACAGCACCAGCCCTTGCAGGTTCATCCAGCCTACTGAAGTGCTGGGTACAAAGGCCGCGATCAATAACGCATAAATCGGTAACCTGGCACTGCAGGTCATAAACGGAGCAGCCATAATAGTCGCAATGCGGTCTCGTCGGTCGGGTATTACCCGAGTTGACATGATCGCAGGTACTGCGCATGCGAAACTGGACAGCATGGGAATGACGGATTGGCCTGATAACCCTACTGTACGCATCACACGGTCCATTAAGAAGGAGGTTCTGGCGAGGTAGCCGGTATCTTCTAACAATATGATAAACAGAAACAGTATCAGGATCTGAGGCAGGAAAATGATGACACTACCGACGCCAGCGATTACACCATCGGCGAGAAAGCTACTGAGCGCATTGTCGCCGAGAACCGCGATCAACTTTTGTCCGAGCATGGAACTACCGGCATCGATCGCATCCATTAATGGTGTTGCCCAGGTAAATACGGCCTGAAATACCAATAATAGAAGCACAAAAAACATTAAAGTAGCTGGCCAGGGCTTGTTACTCCAACGAATCAATCGCGCGCCCATTTTTAGCAGCAGTGGTGCCTGTTCCTGCACCTCGCTGATGGTTTGCTTGACCCAGCCATAGCGTTGCTGTGCCTCCACTGCCGCGGGTGGGGCGTTCTCGAACAAATGGGCGCGCAATTGATTCACGCGCTCAGTTCCAAGTTGTTCATTCAGCGCCCGTTCCCGCTCAGGATTGGTTTGCAGCAGTGACTGAATGACATCTATGCGCTGCCAGTCATCGCCCAGTTGTTGTGTTAAGTCGCGGGCTGTTTCACTTAGTTCCGGCCATGAAGCGGGTATAGCTGGTGCAGCCACATCTGAAATACCGTCCAAAGCCTGCTTGAGTTCGGTTAAACCATGGCCGGTGATACTACTGACAGGATGCACAGGCACGCCGCCCAGTGAGGCGCTGAGCGCCTCTATGTCAATACTGATACCACTGGCAGTTGCAGCATCGATCATGGTGAGTGCCACCATGGTAGGTAGCTGCAATTCCAGCAACTGCTCCAGCAGATATAAACCCTGATACAAGTGCGTGGCATCTATGACAACCAGCAGTCCGGTTGGTTTAGGTGTACCAGCAACTCTTCCCAGTGTCACGTCTACTGCGATACGTTCGTCAGCTGAATCACCGTCCAGGCTATAGATGCCCGGCAGGTCGATCAGGTTGATCGCGGAGGATTCAAGTTGAACGGTACCGATATGCTTTTCAACCGTAACACCGGGATAATTAGCAGTGGTCTGCCGTAATCCGGTCAGGCGGTTGAATAACGTGCTTTTGCCGGCATTCGGATTGCCGATGACAGCGATAGATGCGCTTGGTTTTCTTCTTATTCCGATGCCACTAACGGGTATTTTTACTTCAGCACTATCAGTCACTAGCACTGATCCGGGTGACTTCGAAAAAGCGTGCCTGCTCTTTTCGCAGTGATACCGCGGTGCCGAAAAAGCCAACTTCCATCGGGTCACCACCGATGGCGACGTTTTCCAGTCGTACTGTAATGTCTTCAACCAGCCCCAGCATCATTAGTCTGATAACGCCCGGGTCAGCGGGGTTAATTTTATCAAGCCTGGCAGATTCGCCCGGTAGCAAGTCAGCTAGTGTCATATAAATCCTTTGCGATGCAAATGAGAGGTATTCGCATTAACCGGCATATTGTAAAGCATCTGGAACCAGGATTCATACATTGCAACAAAATTATTTCATTGGCAAAGTGGTGGTGTGGAATGGCGGATGGTGTCAGCCGAAAAGGCATCTTAAAAAATCAATTGCTGCGTTTTTGCCAGTCACCCGATTTAATAACGCCACAGCAGGCATTGGCCCTGAAGTGGTAAAGCCAGTGGTTCAGGGTAGGTGAGTCAAAGATGGCGATATCTGCCAGGTAACCGGGCAATAGCGAGCCAACCTGGTGGCTGCGTGCCACTGCGCGCGCCGCTACCGTGGTCGCACCAGTGAGAACTTCTTGAGGCGTCATTTGTTGATTGATGCAAGCCAGCATCATGGCGAGCGGTAAATGGTAGCTGGGCGCCGAGCCAGGATTAAAATCCGTTGCAACGGCGACTTTAACTCCGGCGTTCATCATGGACCTTGCCGCCATATATCGTTCACGCAGGTAGAGCGATGCCAACGGCAGGCTCACTGCCACGGTTCCTGCGGCCGCCATTGCATCTATGCCCGCCTGGCTGGCGTATTCCAGGTGTTCGGCAGATACAGCATCTAGTTCGGCGGCCAGCGCTGCTCCACCCCCATCACTAAGTTGGTCTGCGTGTAACTTCAGTTTCAAGCCTGCCTGAACTGCCGATTTTAAAACCTGGCGTCCTTCGGGTATGGTAAATGCGCCTTGTTCAACAAAGGCGTCGCAAAATTCCGCCAGATCCTGCCTGCCTATCTCCGGAATAAGATCATTACAAAGCAAAGCTATATAAGCTTCACGATTGTCCTCATATTCCTCAGGAACCATGTGTGCCCCCAGAAAGGTGGGTATCAGGTCGATCGGCTGCAATGTGTCCAACTGACGATAGACCTCCAGTTGTTTGAGCTCCGCATTGCGTTCAAGGCCATAACCGGTTTTGCATTCCACGGTGGTCACGCCCAGGTCCAGCATCCCCTTCAGTGCCAGCAGGGCTTTGTCACGTAATTCCGCCTCACTGGTGTTGCGGGTGGCTGCAACCGTACTACGAATACCGCCACCGGCGGCTGCAATTTCCTGGTAACTTTTGCCTTGCAAGCGCAGGTCGAATTCATCTCCGCGCCAGCCACCGAAACACAAATGTGTATGGCAATCGATCAAGCCCGGAAGCACCAGTTTTTGACTACAATCCTCACCATCAAGCTGGCTGAACTGCTGTGGCAGGTCGGCATCTGCGCCCACCCACACAACCTGCGAGTTTTCTGTTACCAGTGCAGCGTCATTGATCAGACCAGCATCGCTTTGGTCGAATTGCGCAGGGCAGGTGGCAAGCTGACTGATATGTCGTAAAACGATCATGACACTAGTTCAGCGCGCCCAGTTTGTCTTCAACTGCGTGCAAAAGATCGCCATCGCGAAGGATTTGTGCGCATCGGTCAAGATCGTTTCTGACCTCGTAATCTTTGTCAGCGTGCTTGATTTCTTTGCGCAAGGCCTGATGGGTAATCGCAACACCATCGCCGGGGGCAACAGAACCGCGGAAATCCAACGCCTGGGCTGAGGTTAGCAGCTCTACCGCCAATATCCGCTCTACGTTGTCGACCACGCTCAACAACTTGAACGCGCTGATTGACCCCATGCTGACATGATCTTCCTGTCCCAAACTGGTAGGTATGGAATCGACGCTGGCGGGATGACATAAAATTTTGTTCTCGGACACCAGTGCTGCAGCGGTGTATTGCGGGATCATGAAACCGGAGTTCACGCCGGTATCTTTCATCAACAAAGTTGGCAAGCCGTCGTGACCTTCAAGCAGCAGGTAGGTGCGACGTTCGGAAATACTGCCCAGCTCAGCCAGCGCTATGGCTGCAAAATCCATTGCCAGTGCCAGCGGCTGCCCATGAAAATTACCACCCGAAAGGATATCGCCCTGCTGGAAAACCAGCGGGTTATCCGTGACTGAATTGAGCTCGACTTCAAAGCACTTGCGTGCGTATTCAAGCGCATCACGACTGGCACCATGCACCTGGGGCACACAGCGCAAGCTATAGGGATCCTGAACCTTGCCGCAGTCGCGGTGTGAGGTCATTATCTCGCTGCCTTCCAGCAGTTTGCGGATATTGGCGGCCACCGCTTTCTGCCCTTTGTGCGGACGGATGGCGTGAATGCGCTCGTCAAATGGCGCTTCACTGCCCTGCAAGGCCTCAAGGCTCATAGCCGCCAATAGATCTGCTTCACGTTGCAAAACCAGCGTACGCTCCAGCACATAAGCACCGTAAGCGAGCATCATCTGGGTGCCGTTGATCAACGCCAGGCCATCTTTGGGCTGCAAATGTATGGGCTCGATAGCCTTTTCCTTGAGCGCATCAGCAGCAGGAACTTTGTGATTTAATTGCGCATCCCAGACTTCACCCCGGCCAATCAAGGGTAGACAAAGATGTGCCAGAGGCGCCAGGTCACCAGAGGCGCCAACACTGCCGCGACTTGGTACCCAGGGGATCAGGCCGCTTTCTTCCAGCTTTAACAACTGCAGGAAGGTTTTTTCTGAAACACCCGAAAAGCCCAGGCTCAAAGAATGAATTTTTAGCTGCAGCATCAAGCGTGTAATAACCGGAGGTATGGGCTCACCAACACCGCAGGCATGACTCAACAAAATATTCTGTTGCAGCGTGGCCAGCAGGTCGGCAGAAATTCGTTTATTGGCAAGAATGCCAAAGCCGGTATTAATGCCGTAGTGTGCCTTGCCATCCAGCAGTGCAGCTTCAACCACCTTCCTGGATCGGGTGACAGCAGAATAATCTTTGCGCAGGCTTTTCATTCTGGCGTCAAGATCGGCCTGCAAATGATTCAGCCGTATTGTTGTAGTGCTCATATTGCTACTCCCGAATGCTGCATTCCCTTACTCTTTCCTAACGCGCTCATTCTTAAGACGCTCATTTGCCGTTAATCATCGGCAGATCAACGCCACGTTCGTTGGCGATATCAATGGCGTCCTGATAACCCGCATCTGCATGGCGCATCACGCCGGTACCCGGATCGGCGGTTAATACGCGTTGTAAACGCCGGTCCGCCATTTCGGTACCGTCGGCAACGCTGACCATGCCGGAGTGTTGTGAGTAACCGATACCCACGCCACCACCATGATGAATGGATACCCAGCTGGCGCCACAGGCGGTGTTGAGCATCGCATTGAGCAACGGCCAATCGGCGATTGCATCCGAGCCATCTTTCATGGCTTCGGTTTCGCGGTTAGGGGAGGCAACAGAGCCGGTGTCGAGGTGATCGCGGCCGATAACAATCGGCGCTTTCACTTTGCCTTCGCGAACCAGTTCATTGAACTTCAGAGCGGCTTTGGCACGTTCGCCGTATTCCAGCCAGCAAATGCGCGCGGGTAAGCCCTGAAAGGCAATCTGTGTTTGGGCTTTTTTAATCCAGCGATGCAAGTCTTTCTTTTCTGGAAACAACTCAAGAATGGCTTCGTCGGTAACGCGAATGTCCTGCGGATCACCCGATAATGCTGCCCACCGGAACGGGCCGGCTCCTCGACAGAACAACGGACGAATATAGGCAGGCACAAAACCCGGAAAATCAAAAGCTTCGGGCATATCCCGGTAGTCAGCAACCTGGCCTCGCAGGTTATTGCCGTAGTCGAAGCAAATGGCGCCGCGTTTTTGCAGTTCCAGTATGGCTTCAACATGCAAGACCATCGAGTCGAGCACCTTGCTGTCGTAGGTTTTGGGGTCCGAGGTCCGCAACGATGCAGCTTCTTCCAGCGAATACCCCACTGGTATATAACCTTCTCGCAAGTCGTGAGCAGAGGTCTGATCGGTCACAATATCCGGCAAAATGTTGCGCCGCACCATTTCGGGCAACACTTCAGCAATATTACCCACCAGACCGACAGAAATCGGGCCATCCGACTGTTCAATCATTTCCAGCGCTTCGTCCAGACTGTGTACCATACGGTCGCAGTAATGAGTTTCAACACGACGTTCAATGCGCCAGGGGTCTACTTCAACCGCCAGGCAGTTGCCGTCATTCATGGTGCAGGCCAGCGGTTGTGCGCCGCCCATGCCGCCGAGGCCCGCAGTGACGGTCAATGTATTGCGTAGACTGCCATTAAAATGCTGCCGCGCGCACTCTGCAAAGGTTTCATAAGTGCCCTGAACAATGCCCTGAGAGCCGATATAAATCCACGAACCGGCGGTCATCTGGCCATACATAGTCAGACCTTTTTTCTCCAGTTCACGAAAGTGATCCCAGTCGCTCCAGCGCGCCACCAGATTGGAATTGGCAATCAGTACACGAGGTGCCTCTTCATGTGTGCGAAAGACGCCGACCGGCTTGCCGCTTTGGATCAGCAACGTTTCGTCGTTCTCCAGTCGCTGGAGTGTAGAAATAATCCTTTCCAGGCACTCACGGTTGCGGGCAGCCTTGCCTGTGCCGCCGTAAACCACCAATTCATCGGGTTTTTCAGCGACATCCGGATCGAGATTATTCATCAGCATCCGCATCGCGGCTTCCTGGTGCCAACCTTTGCAGCTGATTTGTGTGCCAGTTGGTGCCTTTATGGGTACATTTTTTGTGTTCATTACTGTACAGTCACTGTTCTGAAATGAATTTCATCAATTATAACAGTGATGGTGGCTTTGACCGCTGCCTGAACTGAAAATTATCGGAAGCAAAGCATTGAGTAAATTAAGTCCAAGAATGATCTTTTTGTTTATCGTGTTGAGCTGCGCCGGCCTGATGGCTTATGCACTCTACAATCAGTATGTTGAATTTCTTGATCCGTGTCCCCTGTGCATCTTCCAGCGCATCGCGTTTATCTGGATGGGCGCGTTCGCCTTACTGGCTGCATTGCATAACCCGGCCGGTTGGGGCCGCAAGCTGTATGTCTGGTTGATTACCCTGGGTACTGCGCTTGGCGTCGCCTCAGCGGGCCGTCACATCTGGCTGCAGGGTCTGCCGCCTGGTGATGTGCCAGAGTGCGGGCCCGGCCTGAACTATATGTTGGATAACTTCCCTTTGAAAGACGTTCTGTCTTCTGTTTTGAATGGATCCGGCAGTTGTGCGGAAGTCAGTTGGACTTTTATGGGGCTGAGTATGCCCATTTGGACAATGGTCTGGTACATTGGGCTAGGCCTGTTGGCATTCTGGGCGGGGTACAAGGCAATCAAGCGCTGATTGCGCGTGTTTTGTCTTGATATTTAGGCAATGATATTTAGGCAACAATAAACGAGAAATTACACAGTGAATGAGACGCAAATGAGTTTGGTAAAATGAATATTGAAGCAACACCTGCAGGCACCACGGCTGAAGATTCAAACTGGCAGCCATCTTCGTGGCAATCACGCGAGGCGAAACAACAGGCCACTTATTCCGACCCGGTTGCGTTGGCCAATGCGTTGAAAGAGTTGGGCAGTTTGCCGCCATTGGTAACCTCCTGGGAAATTATGGCTCTGCGAGAGCAAATCTCACAAGCACAGGACGGCAAGCGGTTTTTCCTGCAGGGTGGCGACTGTGCTGAAAGTTTCGCTGAATGCAACTCGGACGTCATCACCAACCGCTTGAAAGTGCTGTTGCAGATGAGCCTCGCGCTGACCCATGGCTTGCAAAAGCCAGTGGTACGGGTAGGGCGGTTTGCCGGTCAATATGCCAAGCCACGTTCGTCAGATTCTGAAACCAAAGACGGCATCACACTGCCCAGCTACCGCGGAGATCTGGTTAATTCAGTAGAGTTCACGCCTGAGAGCAGAGAGCCTGATCCGAGAAGGCTGCTGCACGGGCATGCGCATTCAGCCATGACCATGAATTTTGTGCGCGCGTTGGTGGACGGTGGTTTTGCCGATTTACACCATCCGGAATACTGGAACCTGAGCTGGGTAAAGCACTCGCCATTGGCGGATGAGTTTCAAAGACTGGCTGACAACCTCGGCCGGGCAGTCAACTTTATGGAAACCATTTCCGGTCAGAGCGCAGGTGCACTTAAGCGGGTGGATTTTTATACCTCACACGAAGCTTTGCATTTGCATTATGAACAGGCGCTAACCCGCCAGGTGCCCAGGCAGGAAGGTTGGTTTAACTTGACCACGCATTTTCCCTGGATCGGAATGCGCACTGCAGATGTAGATGGTGCGCACGTTGAATATTTCAAAGGTATTCAAAATCCGATCGGTATTAAAGTCGGCCCAACTGCCAGCCCGAAGCATCTGCAACAGTTGCTGGAAATCCTCAATCCCAACCAGGAAAAAGGCCGCATGGTTCTGATCCACCGGATGGGTGCGGAACATCTGGAGAGCAAACTGCCGCCGTTATTGAAAGCGGTTCAGGACACCGCTTCTCCCGTGTTATGGGTCTGCGATCCGATGCATGGCAATACAGAAACGACCGCGTCCGGCATCAAGACACGCCGCTTCCGTAACATTATGACTGAGACCGAAACTGCGATTGAGCTTCACCATCAACACGAATCGCATCTTGGTGGTGTTCATTTGGAGCTCACGGGTGAGAATGTTACTGAATGTACCGGTGGCGCCAGAAACCTGAATGAAGAAGATCTCGGGCGGGCTTATAAATCGATCGTGGATCCGCGCCTTAATTACGAACAGGCGTTGGAACTGGCTATGTTGATCGTCAGCAAGTTCGACAAACTGGACTGAGTAACACCGTGCCTGAATGAGTGATGCAAATGAGTGATGCATAGGCAAAGTCGACACAAGCCGTGGCTGTGGTGTTTAACCCTGGCCACGGGTCTGCTATTGGCTGTACCCATACTGGCTGCCGGACCGGTTAGTCATATCGTAAGTTACCCCCCCAACAAGCAACAATATCTGCAAGTTCGTTCAGAGTTTCCAGTCGCCTCCCTCGAGACCGATGTGGTCATACCCAACTGGACGCCCGGCGCCTACGTGATCAAAAATTTCGGCGCCAATGTTGACCGCCTGTCGGCCACTTCCGAAAGCGGTACTCCACTGGCACTGGAAAAGATCAGTAAAGATACCTGGCGGATTCAGACGCCGGATGTGCAGCGCCTGGTCGTCAGTTATGAAGTTTATACCCCGACACTTTCGGTCCAAACCAGCTGGGTCGAGCCGGATTTTACATTGATTAACGGCGCTTCGGTGTTTTTGTACACTCGGGATACCAGATCCTTGCCGCAAACGCTAAGTGTCACTGCCGGCGTTGAAAGGGGTAGGGTTTTTAGCGCGTTGCCTACTGCTGATGGTGGCCAGACGTTTCAGGCTAAAACCTATGACGTTCTGGTGGACAATCCGGTCGTCGTTGCAAAAGCACCTGAGCATAGATTTAACACAGGCCAACAGGAATATGTGTTTCTGAATGTGGGTGAGAATGCTTCCTGGGACGCGGCCAAAGCGACTTCTGATTTGCAGAAAATGGTAGAGGCCACGCAATCTTTCTGGCAGGTAAACCCACTCACTCGTCCTTACTGGTTCCTGAATTTTTCGGTAGGAGCAAAAGGCGGCCTGGAGCATGATCACAGCACTGTGACCATGACCGGTCGTCGTACCATGCAAAACCGTGGCGACTATGTAAAGTGGTTGGGTTTGATGTCACACGAGTTTTTTCACGCATGGAACGTCAGGCGTATGCGTCCCGCTGCTTTGCAGCTATACGACTATCAGAATGAACAATATTCAAGCCAATTGTGGCTGGCTGAAGGTTTTACATCCTATTACGACAACGTTTTGCTGGTTCGGGCTGGGCTTATAACCCCGACAGAGTACCTGGGCCTGATTGCTAAGGACATGCATCGTCTGTTGAACACGCCAGGGCGAAAGTTGCGCCCGGTTAGCGAAGCCTCACTTGAGGCCTGGTCGCGACACTATCAGCCCAATGCCAATAACCTCAACAGCACCGTCAGCTATTACAACAAAGGTGCGGTCATCGGCTTTGTATTGGATGCCTATCTGCGTGAACACAGCAAAGGTCGTTACAGTCTTGATGACTTGATGCGGGAACTGTACCAGCGACATTTGTCAGGCGGCTACAGCCCGGATGATTTCATTGCAGTTTTGGCTGATGTCGGGGGTGAGAAAGCGGTGGCATTTGTAGAGCCGTTGTTAAACACCACGCAAGACCCTGATATAGATACGGCGCTGGATTGGTACGGCCTGGAAATTCGTCGCGGTATCGATTCTGAAAATACTGGTACCGAGCTGCTCATCCCTGGTGATTTTGGCGTTATCTGGGATAGCAAGCGCACGGGGCCTTTGGTCAAGTCTGTGCGCGCTGATAGCGCCGGCGCGATAGCTGGCTTGTTACCGGGAGATGAAGTACTGGCTATTGGTGCCGAACGCATGACACGTGAAAACTATGCAGCGTTAATGGAGGGATTTCGCTCCGGCGAGAGCACCACTTTACTGGTGTCTCGCCGGGGCCAGATCAAAACCCTCAATCTAACACTGGATGCGGCCTTGCCGGATCACTATGTGATCGCTGTGCAGAAAAGTATCAGCAGGCAGACGCTTAAGCGACTGCAGGGATTCCTTGGTCAGGATTTATGAGCCTTCCTGGATCTTGTTCTTAGGTGCGCGACCAGCTGCTTTGCGCTCGTGTTCTTTCAAAAACACTTTGCGGATGCGGATAGATTCAGGCGTCACTTCTACCAGTTCGTCGTCCTGAATAAACTCCAGAGATTGCTCGAGTGTCATGAGAATCGGAGGCGCCAACGTCACGGCTTCGTCTTTGGACTGAGTTCGAATGTTGTTTAGCTGCTTGGCTTTTAGCGGATTAATGGTGAGGTCATTGCCGCGATTGTGAATGCCGATCAATTGACCTTCATAAACATCCGTGCCGCCCTCGATGATCATACGGCCTCGATCCTGCAGGTTGAACAAGGCATAAGCCACAGATTTACCGGTGCTATTGGAAATCAATACGCCGTTGTTACGAGTCGAAATCGCTTCAGGATTGTATGGACCATATTCTTCAAAGGTATGGAACAGCAAACCAGTACCTGCCGTAACTGTACGGAACTCGGATTGAAAACCGATCAAGCCGCGCGCAGGAATGGTGTAATCCATGCGGATACGACCTTTGCCATCCGGTTTCATGTCTGTTAACACACCGCGACGATCACCAAGGCGTTCCATTACCGCACCCTGGTAATCAGATTCAAGATCTACTACCAGCGTTTCGTAAGGTTCCATGGTTTGGCCGTCTTTTTCCTGCAAAATTACCTCAGGACGCGAAATAGCCATTTCGTAACCTTCCCGGCGCATGGTTTCGATCAGGATGGACAAATGCAACTCACCACGTCCGGATACCTTAAAACGCTCGGCGTCGTCAGTTTCTTCGATTCGTAAGGCCACATTATGGCTGGCTTCGCGGAGCAGACGCTCACGTAGCTGACGGGAGGTCAGGTATTTACCTTCACGACCCGCAAACGGGGATTTATTAACCCGGAATGTCATGCTGATAGTGGGTTCGTCCACCGTCAATGGTGGCAAAGCCTCTACCGTATCACGTGCGCACAAAGTATCGGAAATACGCAGGTTTTCCACGCCGGTTACGGCAATAATATCGCCAGCGTTGGCTTCTTCGACTTCAATACGCTCTAGTCCACGGAAACCAAGGACCTGTAAAATGCGGGCGTTGTGCTGGTCGCCATAGCGATCAATCACGGTAATCTGCTGATTGGGTTTGACGCAGCCGCGCTGCACCCGACCAATGCCGATAACACCTACATAGGTGTTGTAATCCAGTGTCGTGACACGCATCTGGAAAGGACCATCCAGATTAACGTCCGGCGGGCTTACCTTGTCAATAATGGTGTCGATCAGCGGATCCATATTGCCTTCGCGAACGTCGTCTTGCAGTCCTGAATAGCCATTAAGTGCCGAGGCATAAACGACAGGGAAGTCCAGTTGTTCTTCGCTGGCACCGAGTTGGTCAAACAATTCGAAGGTCTGGTCAAGAACCCAATGCGGACGGGCACCATCGCGGTCAACTTTGTTAATGACAACAATCGGTTTAAAGCCCATTTCAAAAGCTTTCTGTGTCACAAAGCGGGTTTGTGGCATCGGCCCGTCAACGGCGTCTACCAGCAGCAATACGGAATCTACCATACTCAAAATGCGTTCCACTTCACCACCAAAGTCGGCGTGACCAGGGGTGTCCACAATGTTGATACGGTACTGCTCGCCATTGTGCGTCCAGTTGATCGCTGTATTTTTGGACAAAATGGTGATGCCGCGTTCTTTTTCCAAGTCGTTGGAATCCATTGCCCGATCGAGCGTGGCAGCGCGATCTCCCATGGTGCCGGATTGCTGCAGCAGCTGGTCAACCAGGGTGGTCTTGCCATGGTCTACATGGGCGATAATAGCGATGTTTCTGAGATTTTGTATCACGTTAGATTCCAAACAGAGTTAAGCGCGCGGAAGGTACACCGTTTACCCGCAAGGTGCAATGATTTTATTTATAAAACAGCTATTTAAATGCTGTTGAAAGGGTTTTAAAAACTTCTGAATTCGCAATGGGGTTGTAGATCAGGCGCTTATAAAACCCAGCCGGTTCAATGTGCTGGCAATTGGACTGGCAACGCCACGAAATGCCCACGAGGTAAACTCATGACGCCTGGGGTAATGGCTTCTGAGAGAGTCGATCTGAACGCGCTGTGCGCCCGGGGAACGATCTATCAAAGAACGTATGGCCTGATCATCCCGTGCCACAGGACAGCTAGCCTGAATTAACTGGTGCAGCACCTCTTGCAGTGAATGATCAGCTGAAAAATCGAGTATGCCTGCGGTTGGGCTTTGTGGGGCGAGAATGTCGAGTGCGGGCGTCTCAGCAGGAAACTTTTGACGAAAGGATTGATAGATCATGTACGTACCATTGCGTTTGCCCTGCACGCTACTGCCGGCGACATGAGGCGTTGCGACGACCACTTGATCGAGTAATTCGCATACGACATAGGGCTCATCGGGCCAGACATCCAATGCGGCATGCAAGCGCTTGTTTGCAAGCTCGCCAAACAGGGCGCCCGCATCCACAATGCCACCTCGAGCAGCATTGACCAATAAAGTGCCGTTTGGCAATTTAGACATTTGTTGCTGATTAAACATGTGCTGCGTTGGGCAGGGGCCATCATGCGTCAGTGGAACGTGCAGACTGACGATGTTTTGACCGCAGGCTTCGGCCATCGATACCAGATCAGCCTGGCCCATGTCCTGTAATGGCGGGTCGCAGGCGACAACTGACATACCCAGAGCCTGCAGCAAACGCACCAGTCTTGAACCCACATTGCCGCGCCCGATCACGCCAACCGATTGCTGCAGAAAATCTTTGTTCAGTCGCGCGCAAGCCAGCATCATCATGGCCAATGTATATTGCGCTGCGGCATCTGCATTGCAGCCGGGTGCATTGGCCCACTGGATGTTGTTGGCGCTCATCCATTGGGTGTCCAGGTGATCAATGCCGATGGTGGCGCTACCCACAAATCGCACCTTGCTGTTCTCCAAAAGGCTGGCATCCACACGGGTAATCGAGCGCACCAATAGCACGTCGGTATCTTTCACATCCTCGTCAATGATGCGCCGACCATTGAGGCGAACCAGTTCATTGCCCGCCGCAAAAGTCTCATCAAGCGCGGGCATGTTTTCATCCGCAACAATTTTCATCTTGAAACCGAAAGGCCTGCGGCTTTTTGACGGAAGGACACTGTTTTGTCGACCATTTCAGGTCCCTGAGAGTTGATTTTCAGGTACAATAGTACAGCTAATACCTGGTGTCGTTAACCCATCGATTTGACTGACTGTTTATGCGGGTTGCGGCAAACATCGAATTTGAGTCTTTTTGAGGAGTTTTTGAATGAAACAAGCTGTGCGAGTCGCGATCACGGGTGCTGCTGGTCAAATTGGTTATCAACTGTGCTTCAGAATTGCAGCCGGTGATATGTTGGGCCCGGATCAGCCGGTTATTCTTCAATTGCTGGAAATTACACCCGCTCTTGGTGCATTGGAAGGCGTGGTCATGGAGTTGAAAGACTCGGCTTTCCCATTGCTGGAAGATGTGGTTTTTACTGACGACGCCAATGTTGCTTTTAAAGACACTGATTATGCATTACTGGTCGGTGCCCGGCCACGCGGCCCGGGTATGGAGCGTGCGGACCTGTTGACTGCCAATGGCCAGATATTCGGGCCGCAGGGCAAAGCCATGAATGCACACTCCAGTCGTGGTATCAAAGTGCTGGTGGTTGGCAATCCAGCTAATACCAATGCATTAATCGCCCAATCGGCAGCGCCGGATTTGAACCCGCGCAATTTTACCGCCATGACCCGCCTTGATCACAACCGCGCCATGGCGCAGTTGGCTGAGAAAACCGGCATTCATCACGGTAAAATTCAAAAAATGCTGATTTGGGGTAACCACTCATCTACCCAGTATCCGGATATCAACTTTGCTCAGGTCGACGGCAAAAATGCCACTGATCTGGTTAATCAGGACTGGTATCGCGATAGGTTTATTCCCACAGTTCAGCAACGTGGCGCAGCCATCATCAAAGCACGTGGTGCTTCGAGTGCTGCATCCGCTGCCTCGTCCGCGATTGACCATATGCGTAGCTGGGCACTCGGGACGGCAGAAGGTGACTGGGTTTCCATGGCAGTGCCATCAGATGGCAGCTATAGCATTGCGCCCGGCATCATTTATTCATTCCCGTGTGTGTGTCGTAATGGCGACTATGAAATTGTGCAGGGACTGGAAATTGATGATTTCAGCCGGGCGCGCATGGACGCATCTGAGGCCGAGTTGCGCGAGGAGCGCACTGCGGTAGAGGACTTGCTGGGATGATTGTTTCGGCGGGAAAAAAATTCCGGCAAGCGGTCGCTGAGAATCAACCGCTGCAAGTGG
>Ga0209491_10001844_pt1 | contig 39720 bp, 12 predicted proteins | sample BON02_FD_187213 | JGI IMG/M metagenome (GOLD analysis project Ga0209491, IMG submission 187213) | Freshwater microbial communities from Lake Bonney liftoff mats and glacier meltwater in Antarctica - BON-02 (SPAdes) (version 2) | ecosystem: Environmental > Aquatic > Freshwater > Ice > Glacier... | reverse complement strand
CCAGCCAATCAGACCGGGAATTGATTCACCATTCTTCATGCCAGTCTTTTCAAACATCCAGTGTTCCGTCTTGATGGCCGTCCAGTCTCCGCCGCCATTGACGGGTTCAACGTTACGAGCGCCCATGAGCAGACCTTCGTCGGGGCCTCGAAATGGAAACGGGCCGTTGTCTTTTTCACGACCGACAGCATAGTCATTGTCGCCACCATACGGACCGCCGCGGAACATGATTCGATTGGGGCGACCGTCGAATGAAGCTCGCAGAGGCGTCACCCAGCAGACACTGTTACCGGACAGGAACAGCAGATTCACGCCTTCATCACGCATCTTTGTGACGCTGTCGAACTGCCGACGATCCCAATATTCGTCGTGACCGATACTGACAAACGTTTTGCACTTCAAGCCACGATCGGGTGTGAGCATGTCGCTGTTGGAAACGTAGCTGACGTCGTATCCAGTCTGCTCCAGCCAATACGTCATCGGAAATTCATAGGGAATAAATTCGCCTGCACCGACTGTCAGCGGATCATTAACCACGGACGTATACTGGGATTCGCGACCATACGGACGGTCGAAACTCACATCTGCCCAAGGACCTTGTCCGCCTTTGGGATGTGTATAGACCGAATAGTGACTCGGCCAGACGTTATATGCCTGCCATGTATTGTCCGAACACTGGAACAAAACATCCGCCGGCCGATCATCACGCACGATGAAGATCACGTAGCTTTGCCAGTAGGGTTCATTGCCTTCCGGGATTGTCGTGAGTCGACCAAGATAAACGCCGCTGAGCCATTCATTGGGAATCGTGAGTGATAGAGATGCCTTCCACTGACATTCATGCAGATCCTTTTCGCCTGGCGTGGGATCCTGTTGAGTCATCCCTTCGACTCGATCAATTGTCTTCATCAGCCTTGCACCACGTCCGCCGTAGTAGCCGGTGCGAAAGAATTCCACCTTGAATGCGCGGGCCGGTTTGCTCGACACCATGATGTCGATTGATTCGCCAGCTTTCAGACTTTGCTTCGAGCAGTATCCTTCGATGCGAGTCGAGCGGCAGCCGCCAGCTTCGACCTGGACTCGCGTCAACTGCCAGTCTCTTGCACCTTCGTGAGCGTTTTCCTGCTGGATCAGATTCAGCGAGTCGGCAGCATTGCTCGGTTGCCCCGCTAAAACAGCGATGGTCACCAACGTCAGGAAAGAATTTACTAAACGCATGTCTCGCATGTATTGCCTCTTTGTCCCATGACGGGTCTCCAGACCCGATCGTCCTTGTTCCGAGGCTCCGGCCTCGGAACACGATGCAAGGGAGGCTCCTGCCTCCAGAAAACAAAAGTGGAGGCAAGAGCCTCCGGAACAGTGCGTTCCAAGGCTGGAGCCCCGGAACGAGCGTCCTACGTAACTTTACGACATAATGTCTGTAACAACCTGACCGTAAACATCCGTTGGACGGAAATTGCGGCCAGCGTAGCGGAAGGTGAGTTGTTCGTGATCGACACCCAACAGATGCAGTATCGTAGCGTGCAGATCGTGCATGTGGACTTTGCCTTCAACGGCCATGCGTCCGATTTCATCAGTGCTGCCCCAACTGAAACCTTTCTTCACGCCGCCACCAGCCAGAAAGACGGTAAATCCTTTTGGGTTGTGATCACGCCCGTCGGAGCCCTGTGAAAACGGCGTTCGCCCGAATTCACCGCCCCACCACACAAGAGTGTCTTCCAGCAAGCCGCGTTGCTTCAGATCGGCCAGCAAACCCGCAACAGGCTTGTCGGTCGCCTTTGCATGAGTCGCGTGAGCTGGCATGTTGGAATGCTGGTCCCAGCGAGGATTCGTAGATTGGTCTGCGTAGTTGACCTGCACAAAACGAACGCCGGATTCGGAAAGCCGCCTGGCCAGAAGACATTGCTTGCCGAACTGATCGGTTTCTTTTTCACCAATCCCGTACATCTTCGCAGTCGATTCGGTTTCGCCAGACAGATCCAGAATCTCCGGTGCCTTCGATTGCATGCGCCAGCCAAGTTCATAGTTTCGGATGACAGCGTTAATTTCATCGTCGGAACCGTTGCGACGAGCCGATTGCAAATGATTCAACCGCTGCGTCAGATCGTAACGCTGCTGCAGATCTTCGGTCGAAAGTTGAGCGTTGCGGATATGATCAATCGTCATTTGATCGGCCGATTGAAATGATCGGCCAATCGACGTTCCCTGACAGACGGCCGGTAGAAACGCGTTGGAATAGTTTCGTGGACCACCATTGGCATCAGAAGGCTGCAACGAAACAAAACCTGGCAGACTCTGATTTTCAGTCCCAAGTCCGTACAAAATCCATGAACCGATCGACGGACGAACCTGCGATGTTGCTCCTGTATGCAGAAACAAGGTACTCGGACCATGCGCGACGCCTTCGGTATGCATGCCGTGCAGAAAGCAAAGATCATCGACATGCTGACCGATGTTTGGAAACAGATCCGAGACAGCTCGACCACATTCGCCATACTTTGAAAACCGCCACAGCGGCTTCATCAGTTTCTGTTTTGTTTCTTTGCCGAAGTCGCCAAAACGCACGCCGGTGAAGTCGATCGACTGACCGTCGCGATCCACGAGTTCCTGTTTGTAGTCGAATGAATCAACGTGACTTGGCCCGCCCTGCATGAAGATGAAGATCACTCGCTTCACGCGTGGTGCAAACATCGGGCGTTGTTCGGCAACAGAGATTCGCCCTGAAGATTTTGTCGTTTCTGCCGTCGCAGACTGCGCGAGCATTGCCTGCAGCGCGAGAGCACCAAAGCCGCAGCTTGTGCGATTGAGCAGTTCTCGACGTGATGGCAATGTTTGTGGGATCATCTGCGTTTCCTCTTGTGGTTTAGCAGAGCATTGGAGCGTTGCATTTCACTCGTTCCGGGGCTCCAGCCCTGGAACGCACTGCCCGGAGGCTCCTGCCTCCTGAGTGTGGAGGCAGGAGCCTCCAATGCAGTTTGTACCGAGGCAGGAGCCTCGGTACAAGAATCTTCTACTTCGCAGCTTTTTCAAATCCGGCATCGGCCAGCCCAGTGAAGCCGGCCTTTAATGGACGAATGTCGTAGTTCTTTCCCGCGAGGATTTCTGCACACTGAAGAACTCGACCACCTGATCTGCAGTGAACGTAAACACATTTATCTTTTGGAATTTTTGCCAATGCCGCCGCTTGAGTTGAAGCATCTTTCAATGTGCTGAGAGGCACCAGAATCGCATCGCTCAAATGTCCTTCATTCCATTCCGAGATTTCACGCACATCAATTAACACGGCAGAACCATCGGCGATACGTGTCTTGATAACCTCCAGTGAATCGACCGTATGGCCAGCGTCTGTAAACATCGGTTTTTCCTTTGGTGTTGAAGTACTCACAGTTTTTTTTCCTTTTGAAAACACAGGTGCATCCGGATCGCCACCGGATTGCAAATAAGCCAGCAGATCAAGGACTTCTTCTTTGTTGAGCGTATTGATCAGGCCATTTGGCATCATCGAAACTTTAGACACATGCGTCTCTTCAATTTCATCGCGAGAAACGTTGGTCATGTTACCCGGGTCGAGCATATTTTCACTGACCATGATCATGTCGTTATTCAAATTCACAACGCGCCCCGTCACTTGTTTACCGGTATTCAGGACAAAAATACTGGCTTCGTACTGATCGGAAATCACTTTGCTCGGTTCAATGATGCCTTCCAGCATCGTACGAGCATTGTAGCGACGAGACACAGCCGTGAGTTCGGGGCCAACGATCCCGCCGTCTCCGGCAAAGCGATGACATTTGAAACATGCAGTTACCTGAAACATTTTTCGTCCATTGGCGAAGTCGCGATCTTTAAGTCCCGCTTCAACGTCGGCGAGAAGATCTTCGACTTTCCATTCCTTGAAGACTGGTCGAGACGCCGCTTCGACCAGATTCGCGGTGCCTGTCGGCTGAGCTTCGAGAACTTCCTTGAGAGCAGTTTTATCAGCATCACTTAAACGGTCAATCGCTTCCTGGCGGATGTTCTTGATGAAGCCCGAGAACGAATTGCCGCCTCGAAAAGTTGTCGATGAAACAAACCATTGGAAGTATTCTTTCCTCTGGTCCAGCGTCCAATGGTTTTTCAGGGCTCGCAGGCAATAGGCGTAATGAATCTGTTCTTCCTGACTAGGAGCGTTCGCCAGCAACTCCAGCGTCTTCGCTGCGACTTCGCTGTCATTCAGATAGCACAGCATGCGACAAAGTTCGCGATTGATGGCCGGACTTTTTGAAGGATAAAAGCGATTCAGAACAGCGCCAATATCTTTCGCCAGCATTTCATCCGGCTCACCCATGCGAATAAAGCATAGCCCCAGGACGCGTAAGGCAGACAGTGTTTGCGATTCCGTCATCTTTGTGGAATCAAGCTGGCTCATAGAGCCAATCAGCGGCAATTGAAGTTCTTTCGAGCCACAACGTGCAACAGCGAGCAATGCTGTCAGTTTGGCATCCGCACTTGAGTTTTCTGCCAGAGCCTTCTCCTGCCACGATTCTACCGGCTGGTGTTCCAACGCGATGCGAGCTGCGAAGCGAATTGTACGATCAGCGTGTCCAAGATACGGCCATGCCTGGGCAACAGCGTCCGGTGCATCGGCGTGATGCAGGGCTTCCAGTTTGTGACGGATCGCTCGCTGCTCTGTTCCAGCATCCGGCGTCACTGCAACAGGTGCCGTTGACTCATTACCGGTATAGGTGACTCGATACAGTCCGGACTGCGTTTTGCGACCACCAATCGTAAAGTACATCGCCTGATCGGCAGGATTGATAACCATGTCCGTAACAGGCAGCGGCGCGGCGGAGATGAAGCGGGTTGCTTCACCCGTGTATGAAGCGCCATCGGCTGTCATGTTCACGGCATAAATCACTCCGTAACTCCAATCGCTGATGAATAGCGACTTCTGGTACTTCGCCGGAAACTTTGCGCCAGTTCCGAATGCGATTCCGGTGGGTGAACCAGGTCCGATATCAACGACAGAACCAAGGCTGTCCGGATAATATGCTGGCCATTTTCCTGTTCCGGATCGCCAGCCAAATTCAGCACCGCTGGTGACGTGATTCACGCGCGTTGGCCGGTACCATGGAGAACCAACATCCCATTCCATGTCGGCGTCATAGGTGAATAATTCGCCGTCCGGATTGAAGGCGATGTCGTATTCGTTGCGGAAGCCACTGGCCACGAGCTGCCAGTCCTGACCATCCGGGCTGACTTGAGCAATCCATCCGCCAGGTGCCAGGATACCCACGGCATGTCCACCGGCGTCCCACATGCGAGGCAGCAATTGATCTTCACCCCAATTGAGAGGAACACGCGAATCCGAAAAATCCGTGGGCGGCGTATGATTTCCGCAGCAGACGTAAAGTGATTTGCCATCTGGAGCAAGGATAATCGCGTGCGGACCATGTTCGTTGCCACCTTTCAGCAATCGCAAATGTTCGGCAGTGTCGTAGTGATCGTCGCCATCGGTGTCGCGAATGCGATGCAATCCCACGCGGGATTCTTCATGGATGTTGGTCATGACGTACAGGCTGTCAAACGCACAGAGCAGTCCCTGAGCCATGCCGACATCAAGGTTGATGAGTTCGATCTTTGGTTCGTCCTTGGAACCTTTGGCTTGAGGTGTGACGCGATAAAGTTTTCCGTACTGATCCGATACAATCAAGCGACCTTTCGGATCTGGTGTCATGCAGACCCATGAACCCATTGTCTCGCTGGGAACGGAATAAAGCAGCTCAACTTCAAAACCTTCCGCGATCTTAAGATCCTTGACTGGCGTGGCCACTGGAATTGGAGCGGCATCATCGGTCAGTTCAATCGCATCAATCAGCATTTCGCCGGGACCGTTTAATGGGTCAATCCGCAGTGATGTCACTGGCGACGTGGTTTCAAAACGCAGCCTCACGCTGCGAGCTTCGCGTTCCGAACCTCGCAGCTCCGCACGAACCGATTTGTCTTCGCTGACACCCGGTTCCGCTTCCGTAGTCCAGAAGACCTGAATGCTTGTCGTACCACTGAACTTTGCTGAAACAGAAATTTGATGGGCACCGCTGCGGCCATCGACTTTTGCTGTGAAGTAAGGATCGTTTCCTTTTGACAGAACCTTCAACTGACCTTCCTGAAGAGACAATTCCGTCTCCGCATTTGGTGCCCAGCCAATCGGTTCCTGATCGAAACTCCAGCGCGCGATTTCTTCGGCGATGGCGGTTGTTGATGTGCAGAGGCCGAATGCGACGGCAGCCAACACGGGCAGTGAACGTGAACACGGATTCATATTGAAATACCTGGAAAGTGCGCAGTTGAAAATAAGGAAACCATATTTTGCGTTGATGGCTGCGACGACGGTGGGATGAATTTTAGGAGGGACCGGAAACTCTAACGCTGGCTAGTTTGACTTCGCCGAGCAATTGTTTCAAGGCTGTTGTGTGCTTGAGAGAGTATCGAGCTTGACGATTCGTCCGATTATGCCAACCACGCCGCTCATGCCGGAGATTCGTGGACTCTTCTAGCGGTTGATCCTTGTATATCAGTCAATTCGTCTTCAGAAACAAATGAGACCGGCGATTCCGGCGAACTCAAAATCCGCAACGGCGATTTAAGATTCCGTCAGAACTCCCAGGAGCCGATGCGTCTCCACTGGTGATGCCACCAATGGATGCAACTCAGCCGGCCGAACAACGTCGATCACTTGTTGAAACGCTATTCCCTGAGGTCTCTGCGGCGATCGGTCTGCCCTACATGGCACGCCAGACAGTTGCAGGCTCCGTCGAAACTCTGACACCGGCCGTGGACTACGATACGCTGGTCACAGTTTTGCAGCGCCATACGGACCTGACTGCCGCGAATCTCCGCATCGCATCATCACGCAACAGTCTGCGTCTGGCTGAGGTGCAGCCTGAGGTGCGCGACAAATAGTAGTTTCGAGGAAATTCGGAGATTTTTCAGAGGAGGGTTTTGTTGTCAGCGGAAGACTTCGTTTGACCCGACTCGGAGAGGAGGACGGCTGCACAAAGTGCAGCCGTGAGAAAGCCTCCTCTCCGAGTCGGGTCAAACGATGCGCCCCCCTTCCGGTATAGAACTCACCTAAAATTTTTTGGGGCAGATTGCTATTTGTCGCGCACCCCAGGTCCAGCCTGCCGGGCTGGACTTTCGCCGTAAGGCGAACCCAGGAGCGGACGTCCGCTCAACTTCGTCGTATCGCACGCCCGCGACTGTTGCTGTTTGGTTGCGCAATGCCTTTTGGTTGCATAATGCTGTTTGGTTGTCCAAAATCAGTCTGATCTGTCTGATCAGACTGATCTTTTAGGGAAAGCCTTATGGCAAAAATTCGCAAGAGCGGCGGCTATCGTCGGTTGGCATCGTTTCAAGCGACTACGCTGATCTATGACGCCACATATTGGTTCTGCGAAAAGTTTGTGAACTCGCGTTCGCGGACGGTGGATCAAATGGTCCAGGCAGCACGTTCGGGCAGACAAAACATTGCCGAAGGAAGTCGTGCCGCAGCAACGTCGTCACAAACGGAATTGCGGTTAGTCAACGTCGCCCGCGCCAGCATGGAAGAATTGTTGCTGGACTACGAAGACTATCTGCGGCATCGCAGGTTTTCTTTGTGGGCCGCGGATTCTCCCGAAGCGTCAGCAGTTCGCAGTGTTCCAAGACGCTTCCGCGAAGATCGGTCAAATCCGACGGATCAGTCGAATCCGACAGATCTGACCGATCTTTCGGATGCACAGCGCTGGGCGTTGTATGCGTACTGGCTGGAAAGCGATGATGCTACCGTGCGAGCGAATGCGACGATTTGCCTGATCCACCAGGCTAACTATCTGCTGGACCAGCAGATAGCCGCCATTGAAACACAGTTCATCACCGAAGGCGGCTACAGCGAACAACTCGCCGCTGCCAGGCTCGTCGAGCGAGCTCGCCCCAAAGATCAGTCGGATCGGTCGGATCAGACCCATCCGACGGATCTGATTCCACCGTGTCCGCAGTGCGGCAAACCCATGGCGCTGCGGACTGCCAAACAGGGAAAGAACGCTGGCTCGCAGTTCTGGGGATGCACTGCCTATCCTGATTGCAAAGGAACTGCCGGGGTGTAACATCAACACAACCCAGGCCAATTCGTTCGCAAAGCTCCTTGGCCCTCTGATCAGCCTTTGCCGCGATTCTGACCTGACTGCGTCCCATTCGCCCAAATAGGCCGCAAAACTTGAAAATTCAGCCTGCACTGGTCATTTTCCCCACGGGAAAATATGGTTCCCTGTGAGAAATTCGAAATCTGACAGACAAACCTGCCAGAAAAATGTCTTTAGGGAACAACGTGAGCTCAGACGACGTCGCTGATTTTCAAACGAAATTTCGAAACTGCGTCGATCGATTGACGGAGCAGCCTGAACGTGCGCTCACGGAAATGTTTGACTTGACGGCTCAGAGGTTGGTTCGCTTTGCCATCACGGTCACGGGAAATCAGCCGGATGCTGAGGACGCTTTGCAGGGGGCTTTTTTACGGATTGCATTTAAACCAAGATTGTTGGCCAAAGCGGACGCTCCATGGCCGTATTTGATTCGAACCGTTCGGAATGAAGCCCTGCGGATTATTCAAAAGCGTAAGGGGACTGGTCTGGAAGTTGCTGAACGCAGTTCCGGGGAAGAAAGCATTGAATCTCAAATTGTCCAGGAAGAAACAGCCGACACAGTGCGTCGATTGTTGAAAACTCTTCCGAAAAACCAGTACGAAGTCGTTATTCTTAAGCACTGGGAAGAATTGACGTTTGCGGAAATCGCGGAAGCACTTGGTCTATCGCAGAATACTGTGGCCAGTCGATATCGATATGCAATGGAAAAACTTCAACGCAGCCTGGAACCCCTTGTCAAATGACCCACCTGATTTCCTCCTGCCGTTTTTGATCTAACCAGTCGAGATCGTAGTAGCAAAAGTCGTCAAGACTTTCGGCGGTTAGGCTGACTCCGAAAGTCTTGACGACTCTCGCTACTGGTTTTTTGTTAGGCTGACTCCGAAAGTCTTGACGACTCTCGCTACTGGTTTTTTGTTAGGCTGACTCCGAAAGTCTTGACGACTCTCGCTACTGGTTTTTTGTTGTGGAAGTGTGACAAACATGAGTGAACCATTTTTGAAAATTCCTGAACCGTCACTACCTGAGCATAACCTGCTTCGTGAAGCTGGCACATTGCCAAACCTGACATCCGGCCTGCGTGATCGCGTGGTGCTGAACGTTCATCAACAGGTTCGTTACGGACGCTGGGCTGATCGCGCGCGAGTCTTCTGCAGCGTTATCGCGGCGTGTCTGCTGGTGAGCTTTGTCTGGAATCACCGCTGGACAAATCTGTCTGTTCCAATGCCTGATGCGCCGTTGCAGAATACGGTTCAGCACGACGCTCCTGTTTATCCATCGTATGTTAGCCCCGGCATGGAATCCCATGATGCCGAAAAGAATGCCAAAACAGACGCTGACGGAAATCCGCTACCGCAGGGCGGCCCGTCCATTCGCGGCGAGAACTTCCAGGAACTACGTGACCTGAATCAGCTCATCGAAAAACTCCAGAACCGACAGCATTCGCTCTGCGGTTTTTTGCCCTATTTGTAGTTTGTGAGTCTGGAGCAAATGTATGTTGAAAAGCCCGTTTCCCGGCATGGACCCATTTCTCGAATCACGCTGGCCTGAGGTGCATGCCAGCCTGATTGTGTACGCGCGCAACCAGGTCAACCCGCAGTTGCCAAGTGACCTTCAGGCTAACATCGAAGAGAATCTTGCGGTTTACGAAGGCGACGTCGCGACTTCGATCCGTCCTGACATTCATGTTTCCCAGGACAGTTCGCTTACTCCGTCGAACGAAGGCTACAGCATCGCAACGGTTGCTGCGCCGCTTTTACTGAAACGGGCACCCCATCCAACGCGGCATATTGAGATCATTGATCAGGATGGCCGCGTGATTACGGCGATTGAGTTCATTAGCCCCTGGAATAAAGTCGGCAGTCGCGCCCGTGAACAATATACTCGCAAGCAGTTGGACTACATCAATGCAGGCGTCAACCTTGTCGAAATCGATCTGGTCCGGCAAGGCTCATACGTCCTTGCCGCTCCGCTGGAAGAACTCCGTCCTGAACAACACACCCCCTATATGATCTGCGTCTATCGCGATCAAAAACCGGATCAGTTCGAAGTCTACCGCGCACCTCTTGACAAGCCGTTGCCCAATATTCCGATTCCGCTGCGTTATGATGAGCGTGATGTCATCTTACAGCTACAGCCACTCGTGGATCAGTGCTATCACGACGGCCGCTATCACCGCATGGATTATACGGCTGAACCACGAGGAAAATTCAGCAAAGAACTGACCCACTGGCTTGATGAACGTCTCCACAGCGAAGGCCGACGAGGCAAATAGTGCCGTTTTTTTTCAGCCTCTTGATACATTTAACTGCATGACCAGCCTGAAAGCCAGACTGTCGAAAGCGAAAGCACGTCTCTTTGGGACGGCAACGAAAGATATCGTTGTACCGTTCGAATTGCCGTGTGACTGTGGCCATCGTGTCACCGGAATTCGACGTGCCTCATGGCAGATTGCAACCTGTTCAACCTGCGATTCCAGAATCTATGTGTTGCCCGTCAATGTGTATCCTGCGACAAAACGTGTCCGCAGCGAGGTGCTCGACGGATCAGTGGCGAATCGATTGAGCGTGATCGTGCGAGATCTGGTCGTTGGCGAGTCCGAATCAGCACCAGACTCCAGCGCTTCAACAAACCCCACATCGACAAATCAACTCGCAGCTAAAAGTTCAGCACGAAGAACCGGCCCGCCGACAGACCCGGACGAAGACTCGCCGCAAGATGACGCGACTGATGTTTCCGCGTTACCTTCGAAACGTTCCCGCAGGGGAAGTCCACCGATACTTAATGCACAGGCGGCAGCGTTGGTTGCTGAGCCGATTCTTGTCGAAGAACCTGTCGTCCGAGTCCCTCGCCCCAGCATCGCCGTCATCGCGCGACGCATCTTTACGCCGTTTCGTCTGCTCATGCTGAGTGCCGTCGTGTTGATCGCTGCGACTGGCTGGTGGGTCGTCACTCAGCGACGAATGGATGACGCTCGCAAAACATGGCGTCGTGAAATGGACGTCGCAGAAAAAGCTCTTGACGAAAAGGACATATCTACACTGGGGGATTCGCTGGCAAAAGCGGTTGCCGCCGGACAGATTCTGCAGCGTGATGACGCAGAGGCGCGTCGAGCCAGCTCACTCTGGCTGCAGACGAAGGCGCTGCAGGAATTGAGTCCCACGGATTTGATTTCCATGTTGTCCGGTTGCACCAATCCAGATGGCAGACTTGATGCCGCAAAAGCTGCCACGGCCGCCGAATCTCTTAGTGGAAAATGGTTTGTCTTCGAATCGGTGTTGATCCGTTCTGACAGCGGACTTCAAGCAGACATGTCACTGATTATCGATTCGGTGCCAGTCGCGATTTTTGTCGATTCTGACGTATTGCAACATGCCGTTACGGCAATGTCGCAGTCTCCGTTGTTGTTCGTGGCATCAGTGAAAAGCTGTGAGGTCGTTGATGGCGGGCGCGGGCTGCAAATTCGTCTCAACGGCACTTCCTGCACGCTTGTGACGACAGAATTCCATGCCGCTGAGTTCGGATTCACGTCGGAAAACACTTCCGGCCTTGACGCATTGCTTGAGCGCCAAACGGCATTCCTGAAATCCGATGCGGCTTCCGCAAATAAGGGTCAACAGCGATGATCCATTCACTTCTCAGCAGGTTCCTGTTTGGCTTTCTGCTTTTGACCTCCACCGTTGCTCACGGCCAATCCACGACATTGCCAGAATTATTGGCGGTGAATGCACAATGGCCGACCTATGCGGCAGACGGCAGGAAATTTCAGTTCGAAGGTCGTTTTGAGGGGCGTTCCGGAAGTACGATCAAGATCCATAAGTTTGACGTCAGTTGCAAGTTGCCGTCAAATGGCACGTTTCCCGACAACATCAAAAGTGGTCAGCGGATTGAAATCATCGGCAGATTTTTGTCTGAAAAAGGCAAACTCAATTTTCTAGTGTCGCGAATCCTGATCAAGGATACGGACATCGACAAAATCCGTGCCAGAGCCAAAGATATCCCCGCTGACCAGCCAACAAAATTATTGAGTCTGGCGGAAGAATATCAGTCCGATGCCGATTTTTATGAAGACACGGCATTGCTCGCGGAAATCGCCAAGCTGCGGACAAGCGGCGTTTTGCAACTTCGAAAATCCGCTCGCGGCGATGTTTCCAAACTGCGTGATCTCCTCAAGCAGAGTCAAACGCTGGGAATTAAATCTGACGTGTTGCAACTCCTGAAGTTTGAAGTCATCTACGCCGCTTCAAAAGTACCAGGCACCGACGTTGAAGCACTAGTGGCAGAAACTAAAATGTCATGTGAAGGCTGGGATCAGCTTGTCCCGCCGGTTCCCGAACGTCTGCGACTCACATTTCCAAAGCAGGCCGTTGAGACATTTTCAGACGCTCCGGAAAATGACAGACGGGCTCTGAATCGATTGCTCTATCAATCCCTGCGCCTGCGTCAGATTCAGTCGATGCTCATGCCCGATGGCAGCAACGGCCTGGAAATCTCAAAGCTCATCCGCAGCGAATTTGGTGACGACGATCCGCTGGCTGCGCAATACGAAGAACGCGACGTGACGTACCGGCTGACTCAGATTTCCACACTTTCCAGATCGGATCTCAACGGGCTGACTGAACTGCTCACTAAACTTAAACGCAATCAGCAGATCTCTGGTGCGGTGCGAGACTGGTTACTGGCTCAGGAACGAAAATTCGGGACATCAACTCTGGCTGGCTTGCTGCGGACGGCGGATGAATACTTGTTCGCTGCGGATTTATTGCAATCGCCTGAATATGGACGACAGGGCATCGAACTTCTCAAACAGGCATGGATGAGTGCCAGCGAATCGTCGCCGACCGACGCCGATCAGATTGCCGATCGACTTAAACGCCTGGGCTGGGAACGCCTGGACAACAAGTGGATGACGAATGATCAGATGAAGTCGCTGCCCAAAAATGACGTCCAGTTGGCGATTCGTGAAGGCCGCGTTGTTCCCGGCATGAACGCAGAGCAAGTTGTGCAGACACTTGGCCAGCCAACAAAAATATCACGCATTGCATCACGGATGTCAGTCTCTGAATTGTGGAGTTACGAAGGCGAGAACTCCACCGGGATGGTCATTCGCTTTCGCCGCAAAAGTGATGACAAAGCAACGGCAGCCATCGTTGAAGACGTATCACGAATTCAGGCACCACGTCGCTGACCGACAACTGACCGGCGAGCAGTGCGGCGTCAGCCCACCGGTAAGAAAAGATATTCAGAACAAACACGAATTGTACCGGCAAGCTGACGCATGCCGCTCAACGACATGGAACGCTCGGCGTCATGGCGTAATCGCCGCCGGATACGTCGCCAGAATCGCCTTCAATTTTGCAACGATCACGGACTCGAACGTTCCCGTCTTTCAACACCGGCACCAGGCTAAGTCCGTCAATGGGTTGCGGCCCCGCCGGCGCAGGCAATCCCGCAAGCTCTGCGACGTTCAACAGCCGCCTGAAGTCGCTGAATTGTTTCATTGGCAACTCGACCATCCGCATAGTCTACATCTTCGGCTACTGGCGATTCAAATGCCGCACCACGCGGAAGCGATTGAATTTCTCCGAATCGTTGATTCGTAAACAACGCTTCCTCGCGCGGAATCCGCGTTTCTGGTTCGTGCATCTCTTAGCAATTTCAGGTCCAACAATTTCAAGTGCATGGCACCGAAGATTCCCCACCGCCTCAAGTGCATGGCACTGAAGATTCCGCCGAAGATTCACGCTCGGCTTGCCGTGGGGCGTAGTAGACGGTCAGAAACGACTGCTCATCACGTCCAGTTCCTGTTGCGATATGGCCAACTGGTGCAGTCGCATTGGATTCCAGCCATTGCTTGATCGCGTCGGAGTTTACGTTCAGAATGATTGCAGCGTCGCGAAGTGCGTCTGCCAACATCGATACTGAAACGCTATTGTCGTAGACGTTGAGATCATACGATCTGCGGTTGCTGCCTTCTTCCTCGATCTCCAGCAAACTCAGTGCGTCGTCCTTTGACGATTCATTTGGACGAAGATTATTCATCAGTTTCGACATCGCGGGTTGCAGCGAGATTCCGGCATTCGCCAGCATCAACGCGGTGGCAGCATCCCAATGGGAAATCGACAGCGCGCGATATCGAGTGACCACAGCGACCGACGCATCATTCATTGACCACTTGAAGCCGAGAAACTGAAGTCGGCCCTGGACCGGTGCTGCGTCAGGAGCCCGAGCTGGCAGTTCAAGATAGCACTTACCGATCATCGCCAATCCCGCGTATTCAAATCCAAAATGGACGAACGCCGCAGCCGGGAAAAATCGAGCTATATTCGGCACAAGCCGCTCGGGAATCTGCATCGCTCGGCAGATCGCCACAACTTCAGTGTTCGCGTTGGTGCCGATTTCAGCGACGGAAAACGAAAACAACGCTCGCCGAGTCTCAAACGTATCCCGGTGCAGTCGGACCGATCGCTCACAGCCGTACGACAAAGCGCGGCTTGCGGCCCATTGCCGCAGGTCGTTCAATCCCCATGTTGCGAAGGAATCGAGTTGTGAAATAGACTGCGGCATTAGTCGAGGCCGTTCTTTGGAGTCAGTGATTCAAATTTTGAGATTTGAAATGTGGGAGTTTCCACAATTCACGCTCCGGTGTCAGTTTCAGTCCCGTCCACATTCCTACTTTCGTGGAAACTTCTGTGCTCATCTCGCTTCCCAAAGCTCTGCTCGACGAACGCATGAGGCCCGGTGATCCCTACTTCAACTACTGCCACTGGCCGTATGATCCGCCGAACCCGGGCACTGGCAAGCTACGGCCCAGCGTGCTTTTGTTCCGAGCGATTGCCGACATGCCGCATGGTGAGTGGGTGCGCCAGATCGTGCAAGCCATTCAGCGGGGAATCGGCGATTTTCGGAGCGTCTACGGGATCAAACAAATCGACGGCCAGTGGGCACTGGAGATCTATATCTATGACTATGCTCGCCAGGACCGAATTGTTTCGATTGAACGGCTGGTAGATGTCTGTGCGGGTCAATTGGCCCTGCCAAAGACGGCGAATGCAAAGATTCCGTATTTCATGTTTTCGTTTGATCTGACCGAACAAGCGGCAGCTCAAAATGGGACGCTGGATTCCGTGCATGTCTACATTGGAAATCCCGGCAGCGAAGTCTCGTCAGGGATTGCATACGAATTCACTTCGCAGGGTCGGCAGCTTGAGAACTTCTATTTCTTCTTCAATGCAATGCGCCATGAACAGGAAATCAAGGACAAAATGCAGTGTTCCGTATTCTTCGAATCATGGAATTTTCCGATCGAGGATTTATATCGGCCTGAATTGAAGCAATGCCGCACAATCTGTCTCGCAAACAAAAGAACGTGCGACACGATCTATTTCTCCGGAGTTGATGTCGATCAACTGCTCTTCTTCCTGCGTTGGCAACGCTATCCTGACGCATTCACTCAATTCATCGATGCACGGCGCAGCCAGCTTGATCATCTGCTCTATGATGTCGGCGTTGACTATCGAGTCATCAACGGCGGACTCGAATTTACGAAGCATGGCATATACGGGATTTTTTGATCACCGAGTTTGCAGCATTTGAATCACCGAACGGGGATTGACTTAAACCAATTCTTAAAGAAGAGACACGAAATCCATTCTGATTTGGTTTTTGGCGAAAGCACAACTTTGCGTCGCCCCAATCGTTAAAACTCGTCAACTCGTCAACTCGTCAACGCGTCAACGCGTACAATTTTTCATTGCTCCGCCTATATCGGTCGAGTATAAGCCCTGCAAGCGCACACATGTGTGAGTTTGCGCGCCGCTTGACGCGATGCGCGTGATATAAAGTGCATCTTCCCCCCCGGGCTCTTCTGGAATAGACACGATGGTCTTTGAGTTTCCATTCGGAAAATCCGAAAAAAATCGCCGAAAAAACAAAACTCATCAGGAACAGTCTGCGGTGCTGCCTTGGTTGACTTCAATTTTCTCTTCGAATGACTCTGCCACTAAACGAAATCATCGGCGTGGCCGCAAGAGTCAGTTCACGAGAGTCGTATCGGGGATGGAAGCCCTAGAAGCGCGGCTATTACTTTCGACAGTCACGATTGACCTGACACCGTGGGCAGGTCAAAACTTCCTGCTTGAGGCGAGCGGCGACGGAACAAATGCCACTCTGACGCTGAAAAACCGTACGACAAATGATCTGCTGACCAGCGCCGCAATCGATGCTTCGACGACTTCCGTGATTATCAACGGCTCGTCGTCCAATGACGATATTTATATTAACACCAGCACAGTCTTCGCAGTGAACGGGACCGGCACCGTCACAACGCGACTTCCGGCTCCGTTAACGTTTGACGGACTTGGCGGCGATGACGTCGTCACGTTTTCTGGAAATTCGGCCGTCACCGGCGCGTTGTCGGTGAATGCCGAAACAATCTCGGTCAACAGCGGAGTCCGAGTCGATGCCACAACAAACCTTACATTCAATGCAACGGCCTCACTGGGAACTTTGACAAACAGTGGTATTTTACCTCAGACGATCACTGGGACAAATTCCGCACTGATCACAGTGAACGGATCTGTGACCGCGACGAACGTGAACATGTCAGCCAGCACGGCTGGCACGGTCACGACGACCAATACGGCGGCGCTGCTGTCCGCATCCAATACGTTTACTGATTCGGCAAAGATCACGATTTCCGGCGGAGCTGTGGTTTCCGGCACAAGCAGTGTTTCGCTGCTGGCACAAAGGGATACGACTTACACAGCCACCGGTCGCAGCGCGCTGAATGAGATCAGCGGCGACACAGGCGTGACGATCGGTGCGACGGGCTCTGGCAGTGCTTTGACGTCCGGCGGCTCGCTGTCGATTCAGGCTCTGAATAATCTGCGAACGGAAGCACTCAGTCCTGAACAGATCATAGACCTCGGTGCTTTGGGATTTCCCGCGAATATTGCGGTGGCAGCGGCCCGGAATCTGATCTCGGGTGAAACGAAAGTTTCGATCACTGCTTCCACCGTAACGCAATCCGGAGCGGGAACCACCACGATCAAATCCGACCGAATGGTGATTGCCATCGCGGAAGCAAAGACCGATTCGCTGACGTATGCAGCCATCCCAAACGGCCAGACTGTTTCGCTTAACGGAACGTACGCCACAAACACACTCTCAGGCAGCGTGACGACCGTGATCAGCGGTGGAAGTTTCACAACCAAGTCAGCAACAGTCTCTGCTAAAGATGATGCCACAGCGATGGTCAAGGCTGGATTGACTGCCAAGACGACCAGCTTTGCAGCCGCATTTGGCAATACTTCGCTGACTTTTGGAGCATCAATCGCCTTCAACATGATCGGCGGATCAGGACTGAATGCCGCGTTCCAGACGGTCGACACGTTGCTGGGTACCAGTGTCATGCCGGCGACTCCCGCTCAGACTCGCGCAACAATTGACGACACGACAATTGCCGTCACCGGCTCCCTCAGCGTGAGTTCCAACTCAGCCTCCAGGGCCAATGCGACCGTCAGCAATACTGCGGAATCAAAAGCGTCCTCAATCTACAATTCCGGTGGGTCGAGTGCCTCTGCGATTGTGGCCAGCAACCTGATCACAAGCGTCTCTGAAGCGCATGTGAAATACATGTCCGCAACCGCTGCGACGGTGTCGGATGCGCTGAGTATCGTTGCGTCGAATAATACCGCAGCGTTCAGCAACAGCAAACTTGTATCCTCGTCGATGGTGACGAACGACGGCGGAGCAAGACTGCTTCAGGATGCAGCGAACCTGACGATCGACTACGACTACAAAAGTTCCGTGGGTTCGGTCAACCTCGTTTTCGGCAAACGAGTTCGCGTTATCAGCGGTTCCAGTGCGGGAGGAACTGTCGGCGGCGTGTATGAGTTTCTCGGGGAAGACGGAACTCGCGATCTGAAAACGCAGAACTATGCGAATCTGGATCTCTGGAAGCCGGCGAACGGTACGGAAATCATTCCTCAGGGAAATAATATTTCGGATTCGAACTCTGTGGTAGTTGGCGGACTGGTTGTTCGCAACGACGTACGGTCGTCCGCCAAGGCCACTTTGGCCAACGTGACTCTCGCCAGTGTCGGTTCGGTCAAAGTGCAGGCCATTGAAAACGCCACGATCAAGGCCACGGCGGACGCTGCCGTGTCTTCATCTGGAGGCAGCGCGTTTGGTACCGGCATAAGTTTGGCAATCAACGGCGTCATTGCCACCAATACTGTGTTGAGCAGTGCTGAAGCGCTGATTGATGGCAGTGACATCACCACGAACACAACCGGAACAAACACTGGCATCGTGACGGTTGATGCGAAAAACACTTCGAAGATTGATGCGATCAACAAAAGTGCCGTGTCCTCTGGAGCACAAGCTGTCGGAGCCAACCTCGCGTTCAACACAGTGGGTTACGCTCCGCAGAATACACTGTTCAATTCCATCGATGCACTTCTCGGAACGAACATCGGAACAGCAACTCCGGCAAAGACCAACGCCACAATCCAGAATACGACGCTGAATGCTGCGGGAGCGATCGCAGTCACGGCCACATCGACTGCCGCAATCACCTCGGAACTGAGCAACGAGGCCACATCTGTCGCGTCCGCGTTGGTCAATGCGAGTGGCATGTCGGTCAGCGGTATTCTGGCATCCAACATGCTTGCAACCGACGTGAAGGCGACGATCAATTTTACCGGGGCCAGTGCTGGAACGGTTTCTGCCGGAACTGTCGATGTGACCGCCACCGACGATGCGTCGATTACTGCTGACAGCATCATGATTTCTTCCTCCACAACCGTGAACGATGGTGGAGCAAGTCTCGTCAACGTACTCGCACAGAGACTGCTGGATGACTACCAATACAGCAGTCTGTCCGGAACCAAAGCCATTCAGTTTGGAAACAAGGTGCGTCTGGCGTCAGACTACAACAGTGCGTTCGGCACTCCTGAAACTGTTTATCAGTACATGGGAACGACCGGTACGGTTGACATGGGCGCCGAAGACTACACGAACAAGGCCTACTGGAAGGAGTTATCGACCACTAACATTCTTCCACCAGGACTCAACGTCACCGATTCGGATTCCACCGCTGTCGGCGGACTTGTCGTACGCAACGAACTGAATGGCGGAACAACGGCCAGCATCACGAATACGGCACTGACAGCTTCGGGAGACGTCACTGTTTCGGCAACTGCCAGCCAGAATTTGACAGCGACAGCAGACAGTACGACAACATCCTCGGGTGGAAGCGCCTATGGATCGGGAATTTCTCTGGCAGTGAACGGCGTGATCGTCACGAACGCTGTTCGCGGTAGCGCTGCGGCTTCGGTAACGGGTGGAAGCGTCACCACGACAAGCAGTGGCGACCTGAATGTTCTGGCAACAAACTCGTCAGACATTACCGCAACGAACACCAGTGTCACGAACACCGGTGCTGAAGCCGTCGGGGCGATGCTGGCGTTTAATACGATCGGATACAATCCGCAAAACATTCTCTTCAATTCCATTGACGCGCTGATCGGAACAAACATTGGTACAGCGACTCCTGTTGGTGCGACGGCGACGATCACAAATACGCCGCTGACAATCGCCGGCGACCTGAATGTCAAAGCCACTTCGAATGCGAAACTGAACGCAGATTTGTCCAACAGCACGATCAGTGCGGCGTCTGCAATCGTGAATGCCAGCGGCCGTTCAATTTCCGCCGCCCTCGGCAGCAACATGGTCAAGACAGAAACGAAGGCGGAAGTCAAATTCACCGACGCATGGCTGGCTACAAACAGCCTCACAAAAGGTGCCGTGGTTGTCACCGGCGCGACGACCATTCAGGCAGGCGATGCAGGAAACATCTTTGCGACAAGTTCGCTGGATTCACAGTCGAGCACGACCAATGATGGGGGCGTCTCGGCTGTCGAGAGCCTGATTTCAGGATGGGAGAACGCCTATGACTTCACGACGAAATCGGGCACACAGGATTTGACCCCGGATTTTGACTTTAACAGCACGGTCATCGCTCAGGATATTGCTGCCGGACAAAGTGTTCGAGTCGCCATTGGACATACTGCCGGCGGCGAAGTCGGAGCGGTGTACACCTATTTCGGCTCGACGTCGGCTGGCGTGAATCTATCGACGCAGAACTATGCGAATACCAGCCTGTGGCACAAAGCACTGCGCCGCAGCACCACCAAGGTCTTTGTCGCCAGTGATCACACCGCAGGCGGAGCTGTGAATACCGTCTATCGATACATCGGCGCTGGCGCTACATTCATCTTGGCAGACACAAACTTCGGCGATACCACCACGTGGGAAGCTGTGACTCAGACCACTGCAGATTTCATCCCCAACATCGGCAATGTGACTGATTCTGATTCAGTGGCGATGGGCGGCCTTGTCGTTCGCAACGATGCCAGCAGCGACGTGCTGGCAAGTCAATATCGTGTGGGTCTCACGACTGGCAGCCTGTTGCAGACTGCAACAAAGCAGGCTGGGATTCTGGCGTATATTGATAGCCACGCCAGCAGTTCCGGAGGCAGCCTCTACGGCACCGGAACATCTCTCGCAGTGAATGCGCTCATTGCTACAAACAGCCTGCGAGGAGACGCGCTGTCAGCAGTTCAGGGCGGCAGCATAACAACGACGGGCACTGGTGATGCGACTATTCAGTCTTTGAATGAATCCGGAATCGATGCGACGGTCAGCGGTGCAACCGAAACCGGCGCCAATGCAGTCGGCGTGACACTCGCCTTCAACACGGTGGGCTACGATGCACAGAATCTTCTGTTCAACACGTTGAACGCTCTGGTCGGAACTGATATCGGAACTGCCAGCGGAGCGAAGACCAACGCCACGATTAGTGATACCAAGCTAATCATTGCAGGCGATCTTTTGGTAACGGCTGACGGCTCTGCAAAACTGAATGCGACGATCAGCAACGCGACGCAATCCGCCGCGTCCGCGATTGTCAACGCGACCGGCATGGCCGCTAGCGGTTTGCTGGCAAGCAATATGGTGAAGAGTAGTACTGAGGCCAGCGTTGACTATTCCAGCACATATCTCGCTGGCGTCAGTAAGTCGAAGGAGAGCGTAGTCGTCGGCGGTGGCACAACCGTTTCTGCGGTCAACAATGGAGAAATTTACAGCAATACGAAGCTTGTGAGCTCATCGACGACCACCAACGACGGTGGTGCCTCTGTGATTCAGGATTTTGGAAATCGCCTGCTGGATGCTGACATGCTCAGCAGTAGCGGTCTGCAGACTATGACGCTTGGTAATCGCGTCCGCGTAGCAAATGGCCACAGTGCCGGCGGTCGAGCCGGCGAAGTTTATATTTATCTTGGCGCGGATAGTTTGTCTGTGAATCTTGCCAGCGAAGATTTTACAAATCTTGATGTCTGGAAGCCAGCTCCGGGATCACGCATCATTCCTCAGGGAAACAACATCAGCGATTCAGATTCCATGGCGATTGGCGGGCTGATTGTCCGCAATGATGTTCGATCCTCAGCGACCGCATTTTTGAACAACGTTGACCTTACAACCGACCAGTTGACGGTTTCCACTGACGAGAGCACGACGCTTTCGGCGATTGCCGATGTCACAGTGCATTCTTCCGGTGGAAGTGCCTACGGATCAGGAACCAGCCTAGCAATCAGCGGCGTGATTTCCACGAACAGCGTGCTTGCCAGTTCTCAGGCTTATGTGACCAACAGTGCAATCACCACCAACACGCTCAATTCGGCGACTGGTAATGTTTCAGTCTCTGCGAACAACACCGCTTCAATCAATGCAGAGAATATGAGTGTATTGACGACGGGTGCTAACGGATACGGTGTCACGCTGGCCTTTAACACGATCGGTTACGTTCCGCAGAATCTGCTGTTTAATGCGATCGATGCGCTGATTGGTACAAACATTGGTACGCCGCAGCCTGTCTCCACGAAGGCACGTATTGAAGATACGACAGTGGCCGCTGCCGGAAATCTGTCCGTCACAGCCGATGCCGAGACCGCGTTGAACGCGACAGTCAGCAATGAATCCACCTCTGCCGCATCCGCCGTCGTGAATGCGACCGGAATTGCTGTCAGCGGGATTCTGGCATCCAACATGGTCAGTAGCGATGTGGATGCTCATATCAAATTTACTGCGACTGCTGGAAACGTGTCGTCCACAGGATCGACAACGGTTCAAGCAACTGACAAATCAGAGATCACGGCAAACACGACCCTGTTGGCGGCTTCGTCCACAACAAATGATGGTGGTGTGAGCATTGTCAATAAGCTCGCCAGCCAGTTGATTGATGACTACCAATACAGCAGTCTGTCCGGAACCAAAGCCATTCAGTTTGGCGATAAGTTGCGAGTCGCCTCGGCACATTCCGCTGGCGGTGACCCAGAAGCTGTTTACCAATACATGGGAACCGATGCATCCCTCGTTCTTGAAACGCAGGATTACAGCAATTACGGGCTCTGGAAGAAACTCGACAGCGTCAATGTCCTGCCACCAGGGCTGAACATCACCGGTTCAGATGCGATTGGAATCGGCGGCATGGTCGTACGCAACGACCTTATTGGATATGTTAAGGCGTATGTAGAACGAGTCAATCTCCGTGCGGCTGACGATATCACCGTGAAGTCGAACGCCAGTCAGTCGCTCACGGCAGAATCCGACGCAACAGCGACGTCTTCAGGCGGCAGTGCATACGGGTCAGGTACATCGCTGGCGGTGAACGCCATGATTGTGACGAACACGGTCCAGGGCGGTTCTGATGCCCACATCGATATCAGTGATGTGACGACAACCGGCACTGGTGACATCAACGTCGAAGCCAACAACACGGCCGTGCTGGACGCTACGAATCGCAGTGCCGTATCGACTGGCGATACCGGTGTCAGTGTGACACTGGCATTTAACACACTGGGGTATGCCTCTCAAAATGTCCTGTTCAATACGATTAACGCATTGATCGGCACAGACATTGGCACTGCGATTCCCGTCAACGCCACTGCGTACATTCGCAATACACCGGTCCACTCAGCCGGTGATGTTTTGGTCGTCGCACACTCTGACACACAGCTCAATTCAACGCTCAGTAACGAAACAACTTCGTCTGCTTCCGCACTGGTGAATGCATCCGGTATGGCCGTCGGCGTGGTACTCGCCAGCAACATGATGCAGGCGAATGCGTCGGCCGATCTTTCATTTACTCCCGCATGGCTGTCAGCACAGACTGGCTCGCCCACGAAGGGTATCGTCACTGCTGGGGGCGATGTCACTGTTGAGGGGCGGAATCGATCGGGAGTCACTTCAGAAAGTCAGCTCGATGCAAGCTCCACAACAACTAACGACGGAGGCATCAGTACGCTCGGCAGTTGGCTGGGGCAGTTCTTTGACAACCAGTACGACTACACAAGTCTCTCTGGCAGTCAGAACCTTGGCGGCGCGGATTTTCTCTTCAAGACAACGGACGGAACAAAGATCATCGGCCGCAATACCCGAATTCTCAAGCCGTCCACCGAAGTCGACGTTCCTGATCGGGTCTATTCGTTTGTCGGTGTGACCGGTGTGAACACTGCCAGTGTGAATCTGACGACAGAAAATTACACGGATACAACTCGCTGGATTCCTATCTATCGCCGCTCGACGCCTAAGGTTCGAGTGGCTCCTAGTTATGCCGCAGGCGGAGTTCCTGGTGGTATCTACCGCTTCATTGGAACGCCCAGCCTTGTCACTCTCGCCACGGAAAACTACGCCGACACGGCTCGCTGGGAACGAATTACTCAAACGACTGCCGACTATCTGCCGCAATTCGGCAACGTGACGGGATCTGACTCCATCGGCGTCGGTGTTCTGGTCGTGCGAAACGATTCCCGTACCGGCGTCACCGCGACGCTTGATCGAGTCAATCTGTCTGCCACTGGCAATCTGCCTGCCACTGGCAATGTCACTGTTCAGGCACTCGAACAATCGGATCTGAAGGCGACTATTGACAACGTGACATCGTCATCGGGAGGCAGCATGTTCGGGGAGGGGACTTCGCTGGCGGTGAATGCCACAGTCGCAACAAACATGGTCCTGAGTTCTGCAGTGGCAACAATTACAAACAGTACAGTGGATGCGAACGGAGACCTGACAGTCAGTGGCGAGAACAATTCTTCCATCAATGCCACTCTCAACAGTTCAGTCTCTTCGGGCGACACCGCCGTTGGAGTCACTCTTGCGTTTAATACACTGGGATATCAATCTCAGATTGTCCTGTTCAACACCATCAATGCTCTGATCGGTACCGATATTGGAACCCCGCAGCCTGCTACCGTTCAGTCGTACATTCGCGACACCACCTTGCTGGTCGATGGCGACGTGAGCGTCACTGCTCACAATAAGGCTGCGATGAATGCGACGCTCAGCAATGCGGCGGTATCGGCCGCGTCCGCACTGTATGGTGCCACTGGGGCTGCGGCCAGTATTCTCGTGACCAGCAATATGGTCAACACCGATGTTGATGCCTGGATCGACTTCACAACCAGCGGCAATCTGACGATCGGTGGAGACCTGACGATCGAGGCTAAAGATGATGCCGAAGTCTATGCAAACACAAAGCTTGTCGCGAGTTCTACGACATCCAACAATGGCGGCGTAAGCGTCGCAAAGAATGTTCTTCAGGCCCTCGATAACCGACCATTCGATTTTTTAAGTGCAGATGGCATTCAAAATCCGGCATTCGGTAACATTGTCCGCGTTGCAAACAGTCACACAGCCGGCGGCGATCCGGGAAGTTACTACAGGTATATGGGGCCTGGCGCAACGGGAATGGACTTAAGTCAGGTAGATTATTCCGACATCGGATACTGGTACGAAATCTCTGACACGAAGTTTATCCCCGAAGGACTGAACCTCAGTGATTCAGATTCGATGGCTATCGGCGGACTCGTTGTTCGTAACGATGTTCGTAGCGACGTCGATGCACAACTGAAGAACTCGACGGCTACTGTCACTGGAAGTGTGACAGTGAATGCCCTTGAAAATGCCGTGATTCGAGCGCTGGTTGATGCTGAATCCACCTCGTCCGGCGGCAGCGCATTTGGAGAAGGGACGTCGCTGGCTGTGAATGCCGTGATTTCCACGAACATGGTACTCTCGTCTGCTGATGCGACAATCAACAGCAGCACTGTGACGACCTCCGGCGTCGGTTCCGATGTTGTTGTCACGGCAGACAATACGTCATTCATCAATGCTCGAACCATTGCATCGACGGCAACTGGTGCGGAGGGCGGTACCGGAACGCTCGCGATCAATACGATTGGCTGGCAGGCTCAGAATATTCTTTTCCAGGCGGTCGATACGCTGATTGGCGCAAACGCTATTGGAACTGAGCAGCCTGCTCATGTCGGTGCACAGATTATTGACAGCACAATCACTTCCGCAGATGAAATTCGAGTCGTCGCTGATAACTCAGCCGTCATTCGTGCCTTACTTGGCAACGAGACAGAGTCAAAGGCTGAAGCCTTGTTCGGAGCATCCGGACTTGCCGTTGGAGTCGCGCTGTCGAGCAACCTTGTCAGTTCCGAAGCCGTCGCTAACATTCGATCGTCGAACACCACCCAACGGACCGCAACCGCAGGTTCCGGTGGAATCACGGTCACGTCAACCGACAATGCAGAGGTCAATGCAAAGTCGAAGCTGAAGTCAGTTTCATCATCCACAAACGACGCGGGACTCGGCATCGTCCTCGGCGCTCTGGCGGAATCGAAGGGGATTCAATTTACAGATCGATCCGGCAGCCGCACCGTTACGAATGGCAACTACGTTCTGATTGATGCAATTGACTACTCGACCTACGACGTTCCGGATACTGTTGAGAAAGGTAACCGGGTTGAACTGCAGTTTGACACGACCGGCGGAACAAACGGCGATGTCTTCGAATACATTTCAAATACGCCATTGTCGGGCGGAGTTGACCTGGAAGCTCAGAACTTTGGCGACGCCACGAAATGGAAAAAGCTGACCGCAGTTGCGGAACAGGTTTACGAATTCATCGGACCGACTGGGACCGTGAACCTCGGAACGGAGAACTACAGCAACACAGCACGTTGGCGGCCTGTCAGCAGCCTGAACCCGACAGATGTGATCCCGGGTCTTAACTTGAATGTCAGCGATTCCGACTCGGTCGCATTTGGCGGTCTGATTGTCCGCAATGATGTCCGCAGCAATGTGGATGCGTACCTTAATCGAATCAACGCGACAACGTCCGGCGATATCATTATTGGAGCCGATCTGACCGGCAGGATCATCGCGCAGACGAAGAGTGCAGTTTCGTCGCAGGGCGGAAGTGCATTTGGAAGCGGAACGTCCGTTGCTGTGAACGCCGTGATTGCCACCAACCTTGTCAAAACCAGTGCCGACGCTTATGCGACCAACAGTGCGTTGACGACGACAGTGGTCGGTGGCGACATCGATCTCAGCGCCGCAAACACGTCTCAAATCGCAGCCAACATTGACGCGACTGTAAACACGAATGGCGTGGGAGTCGGAGTCACCCTGGCATTCAATACCATTGGCTGGGACGCTCAGAACTTCCTGTTCAACACCGTCGACGCGATCATCGGTAACACGCTGGGCACGAAGTCGCCTTCCACAACAAAAGCGTGGACTCTGAACAGCACACTCGATTCCAAAGGTTCTGTCTCGGTCACCGCCGATTCGAATGCATCGATTGAATCTCGAATTGCAAACTCTACAACGGCGATCAATATCGTTCCAGGCGGAAACGCGACGAACGTAGCCGTTGGTGCCGTGATTGCAATGAATAAGGTTGCCACGAATGTTGCTGCAACTATTACGAATGCCTCGACGCTCAAATCCGCTGCTGGCCTGACCGTTGCCGCAGACGACAACGCCAAAATTAAGTCCGATGTTGCGGCTAGTTCGCTGGCTGTTGCAGTCAGCGCTGGTAAGTCGTTGTCTGTTCCGGTCAGTATCGCTCTGGCACGCAATGAAATCGACCAGAATAACAACGCTCTGATCTCGAATTCAACAGGCACCGTGACGGGCGACGTTGCTGTCACCACGAACAAGCAGGGCGTCATCGATGCCACTGTTACGGCCACGTCAATCGGCGTGTCCGCCGGCACAGGATCGTCGATCGCCGTCAGTGGTGGCGGTTCACTGGCCTTCAACACCATTCTGGGCAGCAACAATGCTCAGATCACCGGCGGCAGCCTGACAACGACAGCAGGCGGCGGAAAGACCGGAGCTGTCACGGTAGCTACGGACGATCAGTCAATCATCGATGCGAATGTCAAAACATTGTCGGTTGCAGTCGCAATCGGCGGCAGTACTGCCCCGGGTGTCGCACTGGGCATGTCCGTTGCGAAGAACCAGATTGGGTTCAGTAATACCACGCCGACATTCGATTACACGAGTACCGCCGATCCCGCAACACTGATTTCGGGCAAAAAGGTGAAGGTTGTCAGCGGTCCGTTTACAGGTCGTGTGTTTGAGTATTTCGGATCCACTCTGACCGGATCGGCCAACATTCATCTGGCAAGTCAGAGCTATCAGGACAAATCCATCTGGCGTCCAGTCGATCTTCTTGCCAACGCGGCCCAGATTCACGCGAATATTTCCGGAGCAAACATTACTGCTGCGGGCGCGCTGAGTGTCACGGGACAGTCCAATGCGTCGATTGATGCGACAGTGTTGACGGGTAGTGTTGGCATCGGTGCATCAGGTTCAACAGGCGTCGGCGTCGCGGTCGCTGGTGTTTACACCGAGAATACCATCAGGATCGATGTCGAAGGCACGATTGTTGGCGGCACGATTATTGCAAAAAGCGTCGCGGTTTCGGCAGACGATGCTGCAAGTATCAAGGCGGTTGCTGGTGCAGCGGCCGTCAGCGTTTCTCTCGCAGGCAGCACTGCTGTTTCGGTCTCGATCGGATTGTCTCTGGCGTTCAACGAAATCAGCAGCGAAACAGATGCCTCAATCAGCGGTTCGGCCAACGTCACAACGACGAACTCCGGTGCGGTTTCTGTTTCAGCCATTTCACGCGGAACGGCGCTGTTCCACTTTACGCTCGCTCCAAGTTCACTGGACGATGCGTCGGTCGCTGATGCCGACAATGGCGACACGACATCCGTCAATGAAGGGACCGTCGATGCTGCAGCAGATGCTCTGATTTTCAGCACAATCTCCACGGCGTTTTCCAGCAACGGCATTACGCTACCAGTGACGGAGACTGTGCGATCTGACTGGAACTACACCACCAACGACGGGACCCGCACCGTCAAAACAGGCGAACGAGTTCGACCGGAAAGTGGCTACAAAAATGGCGGCGTTGGCGGGCGAGTCTACGAATTCATCGGGACAACTGGCAGCATCAACCTGACGACCGAAAATTACTCAGTCACATCGCGATGGAAACTTGTTCCATCCAGTCTGAAGCTGACTGTTCTGGAGCAGGGCAAATCCTGGCTGCTCGTGACCGGCGACGGAACCAGCTACAACCTCACACTGTCCACCACGGTCGCCAACCAGATTGATGTGTCGCGCACCAACATCAGTGCGATCGCAGCGGCCGCAGCGGCTGGCGTTGCGATTGGTGGTTCCACCGGGGTCGCCGTCAGCGGAGCTGGCGCTTTTGCGCTCAATAGCATCCTGACCAAGACACGTGCCAAACTGGAAAATTCCGTCATCAACAGTGCGGGGACTGTCACGGTCAACGCTGCGAACACCGCAGTGATCAATTCGGCTGTTGTTTCTGCCGCTTTGTCGGTTGGCGTGGGTGGTTCGACGGGCGTCGGAGCGTCAATTGGGATCGCAGTCGCGAAGAATCTGATCGGCTTCAATGCCGATGGCACGACGGGCAATGCCGTGACCGAGGCATCTTCGACCAACACCTCGATTGCGGCCGGTGGAAATCTGGTATTGCAATCGATCTCCAGTCAGAAGATTGGAACGGTTGTGTTTGCCGGATCAGCGGCGATTGCGGTTGGCGGTACAGCGGGCGTGGGCGTCGCCGGAAGCGGTGTCTATGTGGAAAACCGGATCACGATGAACACGCTGGCCTTCATCAGCGGCGACGGTACTGGCGTGTCCGCTCCGAACGTGTCGGTCCTAGCGTCTGACGTGTCTCTCATCAGCGCGTTTGCGGGAGCGGCTTCGATCTCAGCGGGACTGGCTGGAACGGCTGGCGTTTCGATTTCCGTGGGAGCCGCGATCGCTCGCAATGACATCGGCAATCAGGTGCAGGCTTACATCATCAACGCCGACAGCGGCGTCAACGCCACAACCGGCGATCTGATCATCCGCGCGGTGGAAGCGGCGTCAATTCAGGTCTTCACGGCTGCGGCGTCTCTGGCGGTTGGTATTGGCGGGACCGCAGGCATCGCAGTCAGCGGTGCGGGTGCTGATGCGGCGAACTACATCCATGCGGCAATCAAAGCCTACGGTCAGGCAAGTATTCTGTCCGCTGCTGACGACGTGATTATCGATGCCCAGAACAATGCCGCGATCAATGCGGGCGTTATTGCCGCATCGGTCGGTGTCGGCATTGGCGGAACAGCGGGCGTTGGAGCATCAATCGGGATTGCACTGGCACGAAACTTCATCGGCTGGGCCGTGAGTACACTGACATCGACATATACTTCCGGACAGACTGCCACAACGCTGGCGACAAACCAAACCGTGAAGATCGCGAGCGGCGTTCGACAGGGCGAAGTTTACAAGTATGTCGGGATCAACCGAACGAGCGTTGATCTTCGCAAGGAAGATTATGGAAACACGAAGATCTGGAAACGCACCGATCTCACCACAACAAATTCCGAAGTCACAGCTCGCCTAGATCAGTCGAAAGTGACGGCTGTCGGTGATCTGTTGTTGACAGCAACGTCCAATGAAACGATCAACGCAAAAGTGTTCGCTGGATCTGTGGCCGCAGCGGGAGGCCTAGTCGGCGTAGCACTCAGCGGCGCAGGAGCGAGCACAGAGAATCGATCGGCCACCAACGTGACCGCTGAAATTGTCGGCGACAGCGGAACGGGCGTCATCGCCGGATTGATTCTGGTACAGGCGATGGATACATCGATCATCAACGCGAATACCGGTGCCGCCTCGATTTCCGCCGGCTTTGGCGCTGTGGGCGTGGCAATCTCCGTTGGTGTTTCGTTGGCCTACAACGAAATTGACAACAACATTACGGCATCGATTCGCGACATCGCGACCACCGTCACATCGACCGTGGGCAGTATCACGGTGGAAGCGAAGGATGCATCCACCATCAATTCCACGACGGCTGCGGCGTCTGTTGCCATCGGCGGCGGTGCTGTGGGTGTGGCCGTCAGTGGAGCGGGTGCTCGCGCGACAAATGTCGTTTTGACGGACACGAAAGCCGAGATCAACAACAGCGTGAATGTCGTGACCGAACAGGATCTGGTCGTCAAAGCGTCCAGCACGGCCGTTGTGAATTCGACCGTCGCCGCACTTGCCGCTGCGGTTGCGGGCGGTGCTGTCGGAGCGGGAGTCGCCATTGGCGCGTCCACGGCTCAGAACTACATCGGATACAATGTGGATGGTGCGGCTGCGGCATCGACAACCAAAGCCTTTATCAATGCTTCACAGGCGACCGTGAACCGCCATCTGACGGTCTCCGCCACCACGAACGCAACGATTGGTTCAACAGTCGTGGCCGGGTCCGTCGCGGTTGCGGCCGGTGTCTTTGCTGGCGCAGGAGCCGGCGCGGGTGTTAATGCTGTCAACAAAATCGGACAGACGGTTCAGGCTTACATTGCGAACACAATAGGATCCGGCGTTCAGTCACGTGGTGGTTCGCTGACAGCAACGGATACGTCAACGATCAATTCCCTTGCAGGCGCTGCGGCAGTTGCTGCAGCAGTCGGTATCGGCGGAGCAGCGGCGATCAGCGTGGCCTTGGCTGAAAACACCATCACAAATACTGTCGAATCATTCATCAGCAGTGCGACTGTGAAATCAGACGCGACTTTTGTATCCACGGACGGCATGCGTTCCGTCATTCTCGGTGATCGAGTGCGACTGGCCGACGGTTTCACAGGAAGCGGTACACCGGGGACCGTGTATGAGTTTCTTGGGAATGCTGTCACACAGACATCGCAACATGAATACAGTTATCTGTCCACAAACGTCCCTGTGATGGTAACGGTCGGACAAAAAGTTCTGGTGGCATCCGGGCACGCCGGTGGCGGTATCGTGAGCGATGTCTATGAGTACCTGGGCCGCAGTCAGCACTATACGTCTGCCGACGGAACACAATCGATCAGCACTGGAAAAATTGTGCAGCTTACCGCCGGATACCCTGACGCAAAGGGTGTCGCAGAGCGGATGTATCAATACATCGGCCTGACAACGACGTCGATCGATCTTGGCGTCGAAAACTATCTCGACACGGCCAAATGGAAAGACGCAACGCAACTGACTCTGTCCACGGAAAACTTCGCGGCAAGCTACTGGCGAAACGTCAGTAAGACGGGCCTCACGGCGAACGACACTGTTCTGTTGTCTCCAGGACATACCGCTGGTGGAACGGTCGGTTCACTTTACAAGTACCTTGGCAAGGCGGTTCGGTATCTTTCAACCAATGGAACTCGCCTGGTCGCCGTCGGTGACTGGGTGAGTGTGGCTGCGGGTTACAACACGTCACTCGCGGTGCCAGGAAACATTTATCAATTCATTGGAACTGCAGGCAACTTTGATCTGGGTAACCAAAATTATCTGGACACCGCGAACTGGAAAAACGTCACCTTCACGGATCTCGCCAGGGAAAACTACGCGAACACCGCATTGTGGACGAACATCAGTCAGACGAATCTGACAACCGGAAACTACAATGATTCCAGTCGCTGGCGAGCAGTCAGTGAATCGCTCACCATTTCGGCCACCGAGAACGCGACAATCACGGCGATCTCCGCTGCGGCCTCTGCATCAGCGGGACTTGGTGCCGTCAGCGGTGGCGGTGCAAGTTCAGTCAATAACGTATCGACAACGACGACAACCGCGATTACCAATTCAACAATTCGACAATCCGGCGATGTGACTCTCACAACAACAGTGAATCCGACCGCGACCGCGACTGTCGGCTCTGTCAATGTTGCCCTCGGAATTTCCATTGCCGCAGGTGGATCGATTGCCAGCGTCACGCTGAATCCAACTGCGTCCTCGACAATCTCAGGTTCAAACATCATTGCCGAAGATCTGGCGGCGCGCAGTCTGGTCACTCCACGTGCGACCGCCTATGGCTACGGTGTCAACGCCGGTGCGCTGTCAGTCGGAGCGTCCAAGGCCACAATCAATCTGGCTCCGAATGTGACGGCGACTGTTGGCGGTACGATCAAGGCGGCTTCGCTGAACATTGAAGCAGCGACTCGCAATCCGACCTCCGGGCAGACAGCCACCGGAAAAACGACGGGCTCGTCGGGCGGATTGATTGGTATCGACTCGACTCGAACCATCATCAGTCACGGCGGCTCAGTCAGCAGTTCGATTGCAGCGTTGTCAAACCTGTCGGTTGGAGGCACGACGAATGTTCTCGCGAGAAGTATAGCGACTCATACGGCAAGTGCAGACAGCTACGCGGGCGGCATTATTGCTGTGGGAGTCAGCTATGCCAAAGCGGCTTCGACGACAAATGTCGCGGCATCGATTGGTGCCAGCACGACCTTTGCCGGAGGTTCGATTTCCGTTTCGGCGACTCGTGATCACAATCAGTTTGCCGACAACTTTGCAGGTGGCGGCGGCGTTGTGGCCGGAGCGTCTGCCTCAGCAGTAACGTCGCAGGGCGGTTCTGTCACCGCAGGCGTCGGTGCATCGGACGTCATCAATCTGACCGATACGCTCAGTGTAAGTTCACTTGGAATTACAACGCTGAATGGCCGCGTCCAGACGATCAGCGGTGGCCTGTTGGCCGGGGCTGGGGCAGATATCACCAACACAGTGAACAGCACGGTCACGTCGTTCGTTGGTGCCAGCGCGCAGATTGCGGCAAGAAACGTCCTGCTGGACGCTGGCAATATATTCCGTAAGCCCGATCTTGGCAGCGAGAACATCCGTGGCACAACCGCGGGATTGATCTCCGGAGCGAACGCCAGCAGCAGCACGAATATCGGGTTCGATACGAAAGTGGATGTTGGCAACAACGCCCGGCTAAATGGAGTCGGAACGGAAGCGAATCCGGGCACTTTCGCACTCCGAGCCCTCAATAACATTTCCGGCGTGGATAAAGTTAGCTTCACCACAGGCGGCGCGCTCAGTGGAGCGGGTGCGTTTTCTCGAATCAAGACAACACAGGACAAAGCGACGGTCAGGATCGGTAGCAGCGTGACGCTGACCAATCCAGGCGACGTCCTGATGTCGGCTCGAGGCACGGGAGATATCAGTACCAAAAGCAACGTTGATACCTATGGCATTGCGACCGTGGCGATCGCTGAGACGGAATCAGATCTGCGGCCAGTGAATCTGGTTTCGATTGGTGCCAGCACAAGCATCACGGCATTGGGGAATGTGCTGCTGTCGGCGGGGACGGATACGGAATTCAATCGAGATCGTTATACCGTCAAAGCTCGCACGGACAGTTTTGCCGGAAGCGCGATTCCACTGGATTCTGTCGATTCCAAAGCCAATCTGATTCAGGACAATCGAATCATTGTGAGTGCAGGTGCCATAGTGCTATCCGCGCAGGACATCAAACTGCATGCGGAGCGGTTTGGCTTCGGGAATATGGACAGCAAAGCCAAAGCGGTGAACTGGGCTTCGGCTGCGGCGAGCGGCATCAACAGCGCAACGGGCGGCACCGACCAATTCGCAGGTACAGTCGATGTGGATGCGAAGGGCGTTGTCGATGTCGCAGGCACATTGAGAACCGGCATCAAACGAAATCGTACTTTGATCCTTGGCACACTGCCGACGACCGGCGATCCCACAGGCTGGAACACGACAACCGGCATTGTGACGGACATCACAAATACGTCGGGTCTGGTGATTGAGCAGGGGCCAAAGCTGCTGGAATCCGTGCTGATTTTACAGTTGACTGCTGCTCAGGGGAACTTGGTTCGTTATGCAACAACAAACCCCACTCTCGTTTCCTTCTATCAATCTGAAATCAACCGCATTTCCGAAGAATTGGTGAGCAAAGGTTTGGCGGATGTCATTATCTCCGGCGGTAAGACAAACATCGTTCCTAAAGAATTGTACGTGATGACAGTGACCGTGAAGCCGACACGTGCACAGGCCGGTTTGATCGACGTGCGTGCCGATTCTCTGGTCGGAACAGGAACGCTGGATGCTCCACGAGATGCCAGTTTGACGATTACCAACAACACACCAGCACGTCTGCTGATCGAAGGCGTGACAATTCCGGAAAAAACCGGCGGCGTTGTTTTGAACGGCATTGATGTGTTGACGAATTCCGGAATTACGGCAGTCAATGTGGCTGGAAACGGAACGGCAGCATTTGCATCGATTACGCCATCGACCGCAGTGGCACAGGGTGCTGCAGCGCCGGCGATTACGGTGCAAAACACGTTTGATGGGTTGGCCTATGCAGGCACAATCATTTACCCCAGCCCGGATATCGTGGTGACCGGCGACGTCACAAACTACGCCGGAAGCTGGACCGTGATCAACGCCAAAGGCAGGATCGTCTACAAGGCCAGCATTCGCGCGGCCAATGTGACGACGATTGCAGGGGGCTCCGTCTTTATCGATGGGCTGACAAGTTTCAGCACAACCGGTGATCCATACGGTCAGCTAAACTCGCTGGGAGACGGCATTTCGCAGTACAACACAGCCGCTGCAATCGCACGGCTGCAGGACACTTCGAAAATCTCTACGCTGCTCGGTGACACGATCATCATCAATGCCGAATACATCAACATCAACGGACTCATCCAGAGCGGCAAGGACAACTACACGCTGACCATTCCGTCGACGGTTAATGCAGAGATTGCAACGATTCGCAACGGCGGTTCTGGAGAACGACTGACGCGACTTTCCGTGTCGAATCAGGATTTTGCAGTCCTGTACGACAGAATTGACAACAAGATTGTCGTTCGCGAAGTGCGAGTCAGCGGCGGCAACATTCAACTGACCGGCCATATTCTCAGCACCGGTGCGGGCACAATTCGTCTGCTGGATGGTTATGGAACGATTTCGATCACCAACCTGACCTCGACAGATATCGCCGTGGAACGACTCGATGCATCACAGCGAGGTGCCGGCACTTTGCTCCTGGCGGACAAAGCCAAAGTCGGTTTGGCATCAACAACCTATACGACAGCCGACGGAACGAGAACCGTCAATCTTCACAACACCGTGACACTGGCTGCCGGCTATGCGAATGGCGGAGGCGCTGGATTGGTCTATGAGTATATTGGAACGCCAGCGTCGCTGAATCTTGGCACACAGGACTATCGTAAGCTCGACAAATGGCGAATCGTTCCGAAAGCGACGTTGTATACACCGCTGTCGTCCGGTGCAGTACAGACGGATACTACCTATTCTCCGGCCGCCAACTGGCGCTACGGCTTCTCGGTCGGCATGAGAACAGCAACTCGTACCACGACAACGTATGGATCGTCCGCATGGCTTGGAATCGATGCATTGGCCGCAGACCCGAGTAACATCGTTAGTGGTCCTTCGGTGGAAGTGATCGCCAAGCCGACACTGGTGCCATCGTCCAATTACTTCTTCAATCCCGGGTCTGACCAGGGTGGCTATACCTACAACAGCGTCACCAACAATACGGAACCACCCTCGAATAATTTGGTTCATCAATGGTCGACGAGTACGTGGTACGGCAAGACTACGAACTACCAGAAATGGACTCTGGAAGAGAAAAAGGGAACCGTTTCGACTCACACGTTCAAAGCCGACCGCGCGATCAATATCGACTTCATCGGCAACGCAACCGGCACCGTGAATCTGACTTCAAACAGCGGGGGGCGCATTCTCGTGGCCGGTCCGATTCTGAACCCCACGGGCGCGACGACTCTGACCTCCAGCGCGGGAATCGTGCAGACGAATGAAGACGCCACCATTGGCGGAAAAAACCTCACTCTGACCAGCAGCTCCGGAAACATCACCGGTCCCGTCACGCGATCCACAACGGGCGGGGCCTCGTCAGACATCATCGGTATTCGTACGAACGTCGCCGATGTGGCTGGTGCGTCATTGCAGGTGACGGCAGCGGGAGCCATCGCAGTCTATGAAACAAGCGGCGTGCTGCCAGTGAAGTCGGCAAAGTCGACAGGCTTGCAGGCGGTTCGTCTGGCAGCTCAAAGTGGAATCGTCCGCGCGACAGGAGCCGGCACAACGGACATCGTTGCAGGCGGAGCGATCGCGCTGCTGGCCGGTGCGGGCGGCATTGGCAGCTCCGGTGCGGCGTTGCTGATCGATTCCGGTGACCAGGGAACTCACGTTGTTGACGCCAGCGCAAACACAAGCATCTATCTGGAAGAAACCAGTGGCCGACTTGCAGCACGGTCCATCGTATCGACGAATGGTGACGTTGAGATCAAAGTCGCTTCCGGTTCTCTGATCGACGCCAATCGCATTGAAACTCGTGATGAGCGAACGCGTGATCAATTGTTGAACACCGTCTGGGGAAGTCTGAGTCTGACCGCCGGCACGGGAGCCCAGGCGAAGATCGATGAGACCATTGCCACCTTTGCCGCGAGCAAGCAACGAGACTACATCGCTTACTGGACATGGCGCAATCAGACGGCCGATCCTGCCGTGTACAGCGCGAGTACGACGATCACCCTGACCGCCGCTGAAACGACAGCCTACGAGGAAGTCTACACGGTTCTGGGGCAGGCGCAGGGGCTGACCGGTTCCGCATTGACAACGTTCGTCAGTAACGCGATTCAGACGTTGAACAACGCCCGCACCACGCAATATCACTCACTGCACGCCGAATTTGCGGCGTACGATCGAGGCGGTTACGCAGCTGGCGATCTGACGGCGTCGTATGTCAGCAACTTCGTTTACGTGCTGAGTTCGACAGAAGATTCGACGCTTCGAGGCAGCATCAAGGTCTGGACTGAAGAAGAACTGATGTTCACGATCGGTGCCGGGCTGCTGAAGGAAGTCACAGACACGCAGACGACCATCGAGGCCGACAACATCACAGGCAGGAATGTCAAAATTACGGTTGCCGGAACAGGTAACAATATCGGCTCGTTCTCGTCGCCGGTCACGATCGATGTGCGGTCTCGACCACTGAGTTTGACGACCGATGAACGCTTGGCTTTGGCGTCAGCAGAACGCGCGGATGTCGTCTTTATCAGCGGCACAAAATTCAGCGGCAGTGTGTCGTTTGCGCAAGACTCTGTGAATGGAGATAGGCTGACTCGCGACAACGGAACATGGTTAGCCGATGGCTTTGAAGCAGGAAAATACATCCGAGTCGAGGGGACGAGTGCGAACATTACAGCTCCACGAGCGTACTGGAAAATTGCGAGTGTCAGTGGAAATGTTCTGCATCTTGAGCAGAAAGGGATACTCACTTCCGAAACATTACGATCTGTTGTGGTGACTCCGGTGATTCTTGATCCGCTCGCTGTCGGAGCGACTGTGTCATTTATCGAAATCGGTCAGCGCGATGATATCGATGTCACAGCCACGGGAACGCTGGAAGCCACCGCGACCGGAGTGTTATTCATCGGATCTGAGACCGATCTGACGCTGAAAAACATCTCCTCGGACTCTGATGCCTCTTTGAAAACAGCAGGAAAGATTGTCAGCGGTGCCGCCAATACGACTACCGTGGTTATCAATACGGGAAGCCTGATTCTGGAAGCTGCTTCTGGTGAAATCGGTAGTATCACTCTGCCGCTGCTGATTGATCTGAAAACAAATGCGTCTCTTACGGCTCGCGCGCAGAACGATGTCGTTGTGACAGAGAATTTAGGCAACATGCTGGTTGAGACCATGTTTTCTCAGCAGGGTAACGCCATCCTGACGACAAAAGCCGGATCAATTCTGGATCAACTCAACAGTGATTTGACCAACATCAAGGCGGTCAGCATTACACTCACCGCCACAGGTGGCTCGATCGGTGCCTTGAATAATCTGCTTGATCTTGACCAGGGAATAGCGGGAATTCTGAACGCAACCGGGAACAGCGTGTACCTTGCCGAGGTGCTGGGTGACATGCGAGTGTCTCGCGTCGAGGCGTTGACCGGGGATGTGCTGTTGAAGGCCCATCTTTCGATTGTGGATGCCGATCCTGCCATTTCGGTCTCGAATCCCACGTCAGATGATCTGGACGTCATCGGAAAGAATGTCACCCTGACCGCTGTGACGGGTGGCATTGGCAACGCCGGTGCGGATCTGGAAATCGACAGCAGCGCTCACGCAATCGGCGTCGTGACTCTTTCGAGTCTGCTCAGTAATATCTACATCATCGAACAATCCGGTGACCTGTATCTGAACACGGTTGGCACTGGTCCTGCGGCGACGGCCTTCGTTCAGGCCACAACCGGAAAAATTATTGACGGTCGCACGGACCTCTCGACGTTTAACATTCTCTCCGGCAAGGTCTTCTTGTTTGCCGCCGGAGACATTGGCTCGTCAACACAACCGATCACGACGAAGATCACTAATGTCGAAGGTAAGTCGACAACAGGCAGCAGTTATATTCTGAACACAGGCCTGCTGACGGTTGGTGGAGTCACGAACAGCAATCCAAAATACGAAGTCGCTGGCTCCGCGCAGTTCACGGCATTAAGTCCTGTGATCATCACGGTTCCGATCACAGCGGCGGGCGATATCACGATTACTGCCACCGAGGCGGGCGTTGCTGGCGACGATATTACCGTCACGTCAACCGGATCAGTAACCTCGTCCGGAGGCAAGGTTGTGATGAACGCCGGGGACAATGTGAATCTGCAAGCTGGTTCCAGTGTGACGGCAGCCAACGGAATCGAAATCCGCAGTGCGGTGAATGACGCGGACACGACACCTGTCGGATCGACGATTTCGCTTGCCGGAACTTTGTCGGCTCCCCTGATTCAGGTTCACAGCGGCGGATACGACGACACCGTGACCGTGGCGAGCACGGCAGCGGTGACAGGTGTGATGATTATCGAAGGCCGGGCTGGAAATGACACGATTTCCAATGCGTCGGCAAATTCATTCGTCAATTCGATCGTGATGTTCGGCGACTTTGCGACAATTGTCTATGACGATACGACACATGTTCTGGCCAGTGCTGCGTCCGCATTCAGCAGCACAGGTGGCAGTGACATTCTGACGAATACCGGTGGCATGGCGCTGATGATCGGCGGCGCGGGAAGTGATACAATCACCGGCGGTACCGGGACCGACTTTGCCGTCGGTGATGAAGCGGCTGTGACGTTCACGAATAATAAGATCAGCCATATCGAATCGACTGGCAATGCGGTTGGATCTGCTGACACGATTTCTGTCGGAAATGGCAGCAACCTTGTGATCGGCGGCATGGCTGGCGATACAATTTCCGCAGGAGTCGGGACGAATACGATTCTGGGCGACGAAGGCCAGATAGACC
>Ga0209491_10001843_pt1 | contig 39746 bp, 55 predicted proteins | sample BON02_FD_187213 | JGI IMG/M metagenome (GOLD analysis project Ga0209491, IMG submission 187213) | Freshwater microbial communities from Lake Bonney liftoff mats and glacier meltwater in Antarctica - BON-02 (SPAdes) (version 2) | ecosystem: Environmental > Aquatic > Freshwater > Ice > Glacier... | reverse complement strand
GCGGGAGATAATTGTCGTTGAATTGTATCAGCACTGCGATTATTAAAACGTCCCATTGCAGTAAAATTTTTATGAGAAGTAGACAAAACTAAAGTTTTTACGTAATTTGAAGATATGTTTGCAAACACTTATAGGCTCCTTTTTAAGTTTGATCACAAAAAAAGAAGCCTATACTTTTTTAGAAAGAACGTCTAGATCGAATCTTTCATTCGATTTCAATTAATTTGAGGAAGTCCTGAGTAAATTAAATTCTGTTGAAGAAAAAGTTGATCGGGTTGAATTAGGTATTCAAAGTTTAAATGAAAAGTATCTTTTAACTCAAGGTGAAATCGATAAATTAGTTGGTGGTGTATCAATTCAAAATTCTCATATACAAACATTGATAAAAGATGTCCGTAATAACTCACAAGCTTTAGCAGCTGGGATTCAATCAGTACTTAATCGACTTGATGAATCCCAGTCACTAACTTTATTTGATGATCCAAATTCATCATTAATGCAAATAGATGAATAAGTTAAATTATCTCTAAGAAAGAACTTTCAATTTTTTTCATTCCATGAAGATTGAACCGAACGGTAATGATGGTAAGTTCAGATTTCAGTTCTACTTCGTGTACAATTCCAATTCCGAATTTTTTATGTTGAATTGATTGCATGCGTTTAAATTTTGATTGTGTTAACTTTGCAGGCGATGCAGCTGTTACAGTTGAGCGACTTCTTGAAAAAGTTTGAACTGAGTCATTTTGAAACGCTTGGGGGCTGTTACCTTTAATCCATTGAGTAAAATAAGTTTCACATTGGCTTGAAGACCAATATGCTGCAGATTGTTCAATAACCATATTGCCAGGAATTTCATCTAAGAATCTTGATCGAACTTGAATGTTTGTTTGACCATATGTATTACGTGTTTTACAGTGTGTAAGCAATAATCGTTTGCAAGCACGAGTTAAACCAACATAAAACAATCTTCGTTCTTCTTCTACGTTATTATCATTAATAGAAGGTGTGCTTGGAATGATTCCATCTTCAAGACCAGGTAAAATAATTGAATCAAATTCTAATCCTTTTGCACTGTGAAAGGTCATCATTTGAACATATTCTTTTGCTTTATCCTGTTGCTTTAAACGATCTTGCATTAAGGTGATTTCATCTAAAAGTTGTGAAACAGTAATAATACCTTCATCTTGAAAGTGAATTACCGCACGTATAAGCTCTTGGATGTTTTCTTTTTTTGTTTGAGCTTCAGCTTTTTCAAAGCTGTTGTCGATATAATCTATATAATGAGTTTTTTCTATAATTTTTTGTAATGCTTCGAATGGTGTTATATCTTCTGGCATGCTTATGAACATAGATCGAAAGCTATTAAGTGATTGGTGCTTGGTCGCAGTCATTTTTGTTTGAAGCATAATTTGTGCAATATCTAAAGAATGACTAAATGGATTTGTACTCCAAATTTCATTAAATTCTTCTTCAAATTTCTGTCCAAGTCCACGAGTTGGAGAATTAATAATTCTTGCAAAGGATACTCTATCAAATGGATTATAGAATAATCTTAAGTATGATAAAAGATCTTTTATCTCTTTTCGCTCATAAAATTGAATACCACCTATGATTTTATATGGAATACTTGCTTTGATCATGGCCTCTTCAAGGGTTCGAGACTGATAGTGTGTTCGATATAAAATAGCAACTGATTTTAGTGATTCATGTTGTTGTATTGTTTGCATTAATGCAGAGATCGTATCAGCTTCTTGAAATTCAGAATTACATTCAAAAATAATTGTTTTTTGAAATTCTTTTTTATCGGACCATAAATTTTTATGATTTCTTGATTTGTTGTTAGAGATAACATGGTTTGCAATTTCTAAAATGTGCTGTGTTGATCGATAGTTTTGTTCGATTTTAACAACTTTAGCTTGACCGAAATCTTTGTGAAACTTTAAAATGTTTTCAATCGTAGCACCACGCCATGAATAAATTGATTGGTCTTCATCACCAACTGCACAAATAGAGTCAATAGTTAATTTTTGATTGATATCAAGTGCCATGTGGCGTAAAAGCTCATTTTGAATTGTATTTGTATCTTGATACTCATCAACCAGGATATGGCGTACAATTGATTGGAAGTTTGCCTTAAACTCTTTATTTTCTTGAAACAATCGTAAAGCATAGACAAGAAGATCATCAAAATCTAAACATTTGCTTAAAAGTTTTTCTTTTTCGTATGAATTATATATTTCAGTAAATTTATAAATGCTTGCGCTGTCACTATCATCAACTGATGTACCCAGAGCATTTCGATTTTTATATGATGAAATAGTATATAAAATTTGTTTGAGATTAACTCGTTTTTCAACATCATGCTTTTTTAAAATAGATTGTAATAACTTTTGTTGGTCACTTGAATCCATAATTGCAAAATTATCAAAAGGAAGTAGCCGTTGATGTGTTTTAAGCAATTGTAAACAGTAGGAGTGGAAAGTTGATACAGTTGGTAATAATGTGCGATCTTGCAGGAAGCCTGCCACGCGCTCTTGCATTTCCTTAGCAGCTTTGTTGGTGAAGGTTAATGCTATAATAGATTTTGGATCAATATTGTGTTCTAAGATAAGGTTGGTGATTCGTGCAGTAATAACTCGAGTTTTACCTGATCCAGCTCCAGCAATAACAAGTAATGATCCTTTGTTTTTTTCAACAGCTTGTCTTTGTTGGTCATTCAGTTGTGTTTCTAAAAAATTTTTAAAATTTTCTTTTTTATTTTGTAACATAAGGAATTACTTTTTGCTAAGAGATTATATATTTACCAATGAGACTTTCTGGAGGCATTTTAATTAATAAAACTTTATCTTTTCAAAATAGATTTTATTCTTCATGAAAAGATAAAGTTATTGTTTAACTTTGACTAGATTTTATATGATGCAATATAGTTTGTAAGGTCTAAAAGACCTTCTTTACTTAAAGAATTAACAACAACATATGGAAATGCTAAATCAAATTGGTTTATTCGTTCTTCCAGAATTTCTGGCTCTAAAAGATCTGATTTGTTGAAAATGAACAGCATTGGTTTATTTACTTTTAAATCTTTGAGTGTTGCAAGAACAACATTGATATGAGATCTCCAGTTAGAGTCAGATATATCAATAACATGTAATAATAAATTTGCATATTGAAGTTCTGAAAGCGTCGATTTGAAAGCATCAATTAATTGGTGAGGAAGGTTTTGTATAAATCCAACCGTATCAGAAATAACACCATATTTTTTATGATCAACAAACAATTGACGAGTTGTTGTGTCAAGTGTTGCAAAAAGTCTATCTTCAGCAAGAACATCACTATTCGTAAGCATGTTTAATATTGAAGACTTGCCAGCATTCGTATAACCAATTAAACAGGTTTGCATGATGTGTTGACTCAGGCGACGTTTACGTTGTGTATCACGAACAATGTTTAAATGTTCTATTTTACGTTTCAATGTTAATTTTAAGTGTTCAAGGTGACGAGTTGTTTCTTCTTTTAATGTTTCACCAGGCCCCTTAACACCGATAGATCCAGCTTGTTGTTCAAGGTGAATTCCATGACCTGCAAGACGGGTTTTTAATAAATTAACTTGAGCAATTTCAACTTGAAGTTTTCCGGCTGCAGAAGTTGCTGCATTTTCAAAAATTGCTAAAATTAAGCGAGTTCTATCAAAAAGCCTACAATCGAAATAATCTTGCAAATTACGCTCTTGTTGACCAGTTAGCTGCTCAGATATAATGATTTCTGTAGCGCCAGACTTGTCAAAAAAAGCTTTAACTTCTTCAAGTTTACCTTGAGTTAAAAATTGCTTGTTACTAATAGATCTTAATTTTATAAATATAACTTCATAATTTCGTATACCAAGTGATTCAGCAAGATTTATAAACTCTTGATAGTAAGATTGAATGTTTTGCAAATGATTTAGAGGAGATTGTATCCCAACTAAAAGAACTTTGACATCGTTGCCTGTTATTGCATTTTGCTCTTTTGCCATAAATATACCACCTTGATTTAAAAGCTTCTAAAATTTTATATTGTAAATGTAAGATGATTCATTGTTTTGTATTATTTATGATAGTCAATCTATGATGACTTATCAGGATTGTTCTAGACCCTAGTACAAGCATTTTTATAATTTCATGTGAATCATACTATATGTATAGTATATATTTTATTTGAAATACCAAAAGAAATAAAGATTGTTTTTTATGAGAAATTTTGTGCAATTTTTTATTTTTGTTATAATGAAATTCAAGGTGTTTGTTACATAGTGTTTTTATCAAGTCTAAACAACGGGATAGTAAGGGTTATATGTTTGGATTTTTATCTAAAAGTTTTTCGTCTATATTCTCATCTTTAAACGGTTATGGAAAATTAACTGAAAAAAATATTGATGAGTCAATGCAGAAAATTAAAGATTCTTTATTAGAGTCAGATGTTCCATATGATCTTTCTAAACAATTTATTGCAGAAGTTAAGCAAGATGTTGTTGGTCAAAAAGTTATGAGTTCATTGCGACCAAGTGAACAATTCATGAAAGTGATTTATGATCGCTTGTTAGCTTTTTTAGGTGGAGAATATCTCCAAGAATCATTTACATTTCAAATACCTTCAATCATTATGGTGCTTGGTTTGCAAGGTTCTGGAAAAACAACGAGCATAGGTAAATTAGCTATGTTTATTCAAAACCAAGCTAAAAAACGTGGAAAGACCCGTAAAATATTATGTGCATCGGTTGATTTTTATCGTCCAGCAGCATTGGATCAATTAGAAATATTAACAGAACAAGCTGGTGTTGATTTTTATAGAGCTCAATCAGAAGATCCAAAGCAAGCTACACAAGAAATTCTTACTTATTTTAAACAACATGGATATGAGATTTTAATCTTTGATACAGCAGGTCGTTTGCATGTAGATGAAAAAATGATGACTGAACTTGATGAAATTCAAAAGATTTTAAAACCAAAATATAAATTTTTAGTTGTTGATGCTATGATAGGACAAGAGTCTTTAGTCGTGGCTAAAACATTTCAAGATCGTATAAAATTTGATTATGCTATTTTATCAAAAATGGATAGTGATGCTCGGGCTGGAGTTGCTTTTTCTTTTAGATTTGCATTGAAAAAACCGATACTATTTATGGGTGTTGGTGAAAAAATTGATGATTTAGAACTGTTTCGTCCTGAGCGTATTGCAAAGCGTATGCTTGGTATGGGTGATATTTTAACATTAGTTGAAAATGCAGAAAATAAAATAAAGAAGTCAGAGCAAGTTAGTTTAGAAAACAGCTTTCGTTCTGGGCATATTACTTTAGATGACTTTGAGAAACAGTTGTCTATGGCAAATAAGCTTGGATCTATTTCGAATATGATGAAGTATTTACCAGGGATGAGTAACCTGAATATTTCAAATGAAAAAATAGAAGAAAGTGAAAAAGAAATGAAAAAGTTTCGAGCAATCATTGGATCAATGACAAAAAAAGAAAAGTCGTATCCAAAGATTTTAGATACTTCTCGCAAGCAGAGAATTGCATCGGGAGCAGGAGTTTTTGTTGCTGATGTTGCTCAATTGCTACAAAGATTTGAACAAAGCAAACAATTTGTTAAGCTTTTAAAGAAAAAAAAATATTTTAATTAATGATTTTAAGGGTTATTGAATGGCTGTAAAAATACGTTTTACTCGTATAGGTAAAAAACACGCTCCTGTATATAGAATTGTTGCTGTAGATTCTAGAAAAAGACGTGATGGTGAATATTTGGAAAATCTTGGAACATACAATCCTTTAACTCGTGAAATTGTTCAATGGCATGAAGAACGTATCAATGATTGGGTTTCTAAAGGCGCTATTCCAACAGATGCTGTTAAGCGTTTACAAAAAATTAAAAGAAAAGCAGCAGTAGTTGTGGAAGCTGTTCCAGCTAAGCCAAAAGCGGTAAAAAAAGAAGCTGCTACTCCTGAAAAAGAGTCAGCTAAAAAAACACCAGCTAAAAAAGCAGTAGTTAAAAAAGATGCTAAAGCTAGCGATAAAGAGTAATATAATTGATGAAAATCTCTGTTTTAACATTGTTTCCAGATCTTTATAAGCCATTTTTTAATGCAAGTTTAATAAAACGAGCACAAGAAAAAGGTGTGATTTCATGTCATATTAATAATATGATGTCTTATGCTCAACCAAAAAGTCGTATTGACGATAATACATTTGGGCATAATGCAGGCATGTTAATCAAACCTGAAATTATTGAAAAAGCGGTGGATGCAGGTGAGCGTGATTTTGGTAAGGCATATAAAATTATTTTATCTCCTCAAGGTAAAATTTTAACGCAACCAGCACTTCAGGAGTTGTATGATCGAATTAAAGATCAAAAGCACTTGATGTTGATTGCAAGCCGCTATGAAGGTTTAGATGCCCGAGTAGAACAATTTTATGCAGATGAGCTTGTCTCTGTTGGGAATTTTGTTGTTATGGGCGGAGATATTCCTGCAATGTTACTTATTGAGGGGTTGTTACGATTTGTTCCTGGAGTTGTTGGAAAAGAAGAGTCTGTTCAACTAGATTCATTTTCTGGCGCTTTTGTAGATTATCCTGAATATACAAGACCAATCATATGGAAGGGTATGGAGGTTCCAGAAATCATTCGTTCTGGAAATCATGCTGCTATTGAGTCTTGGCGTCAAGATAAAGCTGCTCAGGTAACGGTTAAGAAACATTTTAACTGGTTAAGATCTGTTCCTATAAAGGAATCAGAAAAAAAATTAGTTAAAAAATATATTCCTCATCATTATATTGCTTTAATGCATAATGATATTGATTTAAAAGAAGGTCGTATCGGACCAACTTCAGTAACTTCAATTGATATTCATGATATTGCTAGATCCAGTACAACATATGGTTTGAAAACATTTTTTATTGTTACATCGTTAAAAGATCAACAAAAAATGGTAGAAAAAATGTTAAGCTTTTGGATAGATGAAAAAATTGGTGGTAGTTATAATAATAATCGGCATCAGGCCGTTCGTACCGTAAAGCTAAAAGATGAGCTAGATGATGTTATCTCGGCTATTGAAGAGATTGAAGGCAAAAAACCTTTAATCATCGGAACTTCAGCTCGAGATAAAGACACACAAAGGGCTATAACTTACTTTCAACAAGATCTTGTATGGCAATATGATCGACCAATTCTTTTTTTATTTGGTACAGGATCAGGAATGTCAGAAAAGTTATTAAAACGGTGTGATTATATGTTACCTCCCTTACAAGGATTTTCAGATTTTAATCATTTGTCAGTTCGTTCTGCTGTAGCTATTATTCTTGATAAATGGTTGGGAGTTGCTTTACAAAAGTGAAAACTTGATTTGGCAGGTTTGTTTTTTTGAAGTATACTAAAAATATGCGTTGAATTTTGATTATAAGATTTTAAAAATATAGATGGTTTAAGGATATTTGTATGAAAGCACAAGGCTTTACAAAAGAAACAATAAATTCTCTTGGTATGTATGAGCGAACTTTTCCTCAATTGTGTATCGGTGATATTATTGCCGTTTCTCAATGGGTAGAAGAAGGTAACAAAAAACGAATTCAAATATTCGAAGGTAACTTAATCGGGCAACACAACAAGGGTGCTTCGACTACTTTTACGGTAAGAAAAATTGGAGCAAATGGTATTTCTGTAGAGAAAATTTATCCGTTTTATTCACCAATGATCGAATCAATTAAAGTGGTTGTTAAGGGTAAAGTTCGTAGAGCAAAACTTTACTATCTTAGAGATCGTATTGGTAAATCGGCTCGAGTTAAAGTGAAAATTGAAAAAAAGATTCGTCCAGTAAAATCTGCACGTCATCAAGTTTCTCAATAAATTTAGAATTTAGAGGTAAAGGCTGCTTTTTGAAAGTAGCCTTTATTTTTTTATAGTAGTCTTCCAATATTATTTAAAATGTAGGTTTCTATGAATCATTATTTATACTTGATTGTTTTAGTTATATTTGCTGGGTGTGGTGTTAAGCAAATGAAGATTAAAAAAGAAAATGATAATTTTCAACATAGAGAAATTATAGCTAAGTTTTCTGATCTTCCAGATGCACCATTTCAAGCTCAATTAAAAGATATAGCTATCAATCAAGAAAATCATGATGAGATACAGATGTTTTATCTTATTAAAATGCCTCTAAATGATATAGCTATTTTTTATGAGCAGCAAATGGAACGTTTAGGTTGGGATCTTTTATCAGAATCAAAAAGTAAAGATATTGTATTTATTTATACAAAGCCAAATTTAGTTTCTTTGATTTTAATTTCTGATGATCATGTATCGATTTATTTAAATCAAAAGAAGGGAATTAATTAAAAATACTTTTTTAATTAATTTTTAATCATTGATAGTTTTAGTTATAAAAAGAGCAGAGATTGTAATCTCTACTCTTTTTGTCTTATTGCATACTTTTTATAATGCTACTCTGCGTTTAATTCATCAAGTTGAGCTTGTAGCTTTTCTTTTCTTTCTTTTCTTTCTCTTTTACTCATTTTTGTAGATTTTTTTTTATGATTTTTGTTGTAACGCTCATGACGTGCTTTTTCACTTTCATAAGGATGTCCACCAACTAAAGCTGAAGGAAATGCAAAAATAGGAACTAATGGATTTTTTTCTTCATAATGATCAGATAGCTCAGAAGAATCAGATACTTCTGAAGAATTACTTGAATCAGTTGAATTGTTCTGTTCTGAGCTATCACGAGTTTGTGTTATTGCTGTTGTTAGTAATAATGTTAACAAGATTGATATTTTATTCTTCATAATTAATCTCCAGTCTAATGTTTTTATTTTGAATTTGTCATAACTATATCTATTTTTATTATGACAGTTTGAACTAAAAATAGTCAATGGTTTTTCAATGTTTTATTCATTTTGAATTTTTTTTAATTGTAGAAAAGACTCCCGTTTTTATGTGAGAGTCTTTTCTACTGAATAATTTATATTAAAAGATAGTTTAATTACGAGCAGCTTGTATTTCTTTTTGAAGCTTTAGTTGTTCGTTTTCAAGTTGAAGTTTTTTTATTTCAAGTTGAAGCTCTTCTTGTGATTGAGATTTATGACCTTTTTCTCTTGTCGATTCGTTATTGTTGCTTCTTGATTTTTTTTCATTCATACGTCTCTGAAGTTTTTCTTCTTTTTCTTCTTTGCGACGAAGTTTTTCTGCTTCTCGTTCTTCTTGTCGAGCTCGAGCACGATCAGCACGATCATAAGGATCACTGTTGTTGTTTCTTGACCCTGAAGTTGCAGCAAGAGTGATTCCAGTTCCTAAAAGAGCTCCTGTTGCAATTCCACCACCAAAGCCACCTCCACCGTCAGAGTATAAAGATGAGTTTAAGATTATAAGTGAGCTTAGTAATATTAATTTTTTGTTCATAACAATTATCCTTTTTTAATATTTTAAAAGTACATTTAATGACTTATTGACATTATTGCAAATTTGAAATAGTAAAAACAATAATTATTGTAATAGTTTTTCAGCTAACATATTAATTTTACCAGCCCCAAGAAGCAGAACAAGATCATTATCATCAATAATATCTTCTATGTATTCTTTGATTTTTTCAAGATTTTGATCAAAAGAAATATATTGAACCTTCATGTGATTTGCTAATTTTTGAATTTCATTGGCTAAGCGTTCGGTTGTAATGTTTTCTATAGGAGCCTCATTTGCAGGATAAATATCGGTTAAAATAAGGTGATCTATTTCGGATGTTGCAAATACTTTAACAAATTCATCCCATAGGTGATAAGTTCTTGTGTATCGTTGTGGTTGGAATACAACAATAAGTTTGTTTTTTGTTTTGCGTTGTGCGGTGATGAGACTATTGAAAATTTCTGTTGGATGGTGTCCATAGTCATCAAAAATTTCTACAGTAGGTGTAACCATAGTTCCTTTGTAGGTGAAACGACGATCAATGCCTTTAAATGTTGTTAATGATTTGGCTATAGTTCTAAATGGAATATCTATTTCTAGTGCTGTAGCTATTGCAGCAATAGCATTGAGAACATTGTACATACTAGGCATTGGAATATAAATACTTCCAAGTAAAGAATTAGTTTTGTTATCAATAATATCAAAATAAGAATTATCGGCATTTAGTTTTATATTAACAGCCTGAATTTGAGCTTGATTAGTTGTCCCGTAAGTTATAGTTTGACATGATAAATGAGGTAGGATTTTAGCAATGTTGATATCATCAGTTGATATAATCGCTTTGCCATAAAAAGGAAGTTGTTCTAAATAGGTTTTGAAAGTTTCTGCAACATCATCAATGTTTTCATAGATATTCGTATGTTCAAAATCAATATTAGTAATAATTCCAAGAGTAACAGGTAGCAAAAGTAATGATCTATCACTTTCGTCGGCTTCTACAACAGCATATTTTCCAACTCCATGACGAGCATTGTTGTTTATGTTATTCAGAACTCCGCCAACAATAACTGTAGGATCAAAATCAGCTTCTATTAATATATGTGCAATCAGGGATGTGGTTGTTGTTTTTCCATGAGATCCCGCAACTCCAATTGAAAATTTAGTACGCATTATTTCTGCTAAAATAACGGCTCTTTTAACCGTAGGAATTTTTTTTTTGCGAGCTGCAACTAATTCGGTATTATCATAAGCAATATCTGAAGAGTAGACGACTATTGAGATTGAAGGATCATTGCAAATTGTTGAGCCATGTTGATTGCTGATTTGGCATGAACTTTCAATCAGTTCTTGAACATTGCTTTTATCAGAAGCAAGATCGCATCCAGACACAGTATAACCTTCTTTGTGTAAAATTTTTGCAATGCCACTCATTCCAATACCATTAATTCCTACAAAGTGAAGATGGTTTTTTTTGTACATTTTCAATAATCCTTATTTTTCAGTTGATTGCGTGGTTTTTTTGAACTGAATTTAAAAAACAAACCGACGAATAAGTTAATACCTATTCGCCGAAATCAGATGTGATCTGTATCTAAGAAATTTTAAATAAATAGATGAGAATATTTCTTGAAAATTTATTTATTATAGAAAAATATAGGCTGTGAAAATATTTATATCATCTTATAAGTAAGAATAATGAAATTGAAACTTTTTTAAAGTAATTCTTGGAGCTTTTGTAATTTATATTTCATTTCAGTTAATTCTTTTATAATATCACTTTCAGGTTGATGTGATATTATTTCAGCAGCCGGGGCGCTTATCTCGGTTTTTTGAGATGCTATAATTGGTTTTTTATTACCCTTTATAATGTGCTCAAGCTCTTTTTTTGCTCCAGCTAGTGTGAATTTTCGTTCATATAAAAGATTTTTTACTAATTTGAATATTTCAAAATCTTCTTCTTGATAAAATCTTTGCCCACCAGTTGATCTGTCAGGTTTGATATCAAGTTCTTTCTCCCAAAACCTAAGAACAAACTTTTTTAATTTTAATCGTTTCGCTAATTCTCCGATACGATATTGACGCTTACTCATTTTCATTGCAGCCTCCATTTTTAATTTTTATTGTTATAACATGATTTGTTCTATTGTGAAAGTATTTTTGTAATAACATTGTTCTAGCTTAAATGGAGTATCTTTGATAGTCTGTTTATGAAATTGTGTTTGCATTCTTGCAGGCATAGGTATTGATATAATCAACATTTATTGAGGTTTTTATGAACATAAAAGAGTGGATAGTTCCATTGTCATTAGCTATTATTATGACATTTTTTTTACAAAAGTTATTTGATCCAAAAGTAGAAAATTCATCTGCACAAAGTCAAATAAAATCTGGAGAAGGCTTTTTAGCTCCAACAATAGAAGATGTAAACAAACCTCTTTCTTTAGATATTAATTATCAAGAAGATACACAAAATTTGCCAGTTGAATTACATACAATTGTAACATCATGTGGTGCGTATGTTTTTTCAAATAAAGGCGCTACTCTACAAGCTTTTTCTTTTCCATGGCAGAATGGTCAAGAGACAATTAATACAATGCTTGCAGACGAAAACTGTTTCTTGGTCGCATTAGAAAAAGAAACACCATTAATGTATAAAACAATGAATTCAGGGAGCAATGAAGTTGGTCTTTTTGTTGAGTATGCAGCTGATTTTGAAGAAGGTGTAATTACGAAAACATTTACAATTCACCATGATTCATATCAAGTAGATCTTGATGTTTCTATTCATTGCAATAAAGATCAAAGTTTAGATCCATTATCTTTACGTCTGTTTATTGCTGAACCTTCAATGAATCCTTCTATTAATTTTGATAAAATAACGGGTATTATCAATAATGATAATAATGATATTATTACAATTGATTTAACTAAAAAAGATACATTACAGCGTTATTGGGCTATGCCTACATGTTTTGGATATGAAAGCAGATTTATTATTCATGCTCTGGTAAAAGATGAAAATAAGTTTGTACAAAGATCGTACATGAAAAAAAATGCATCAGGTCACATGACTGGAATTCTTGAAAGCAGAGCTGTTTCTGAATCAGGAAATTGGAAAATGGCTTTCTTTGTTGGTCCAAAATCATCAGAAGCTGTTACCAAGGTAGATATAAGACTTTTAAAAACTTTAAATTTTGGTTGGCTTGCTCCAATAGCACATCCAATACTTTCTTTCTTGAAATACTTGAATGAAAAAGTTGGAAATTATGGTTGGGCTATCATTCTATTAACACTTTTAATGAAGCTTTTGCTTTTACCATTTACATTCTATGGTGAAAAAAATATGCGTAAGGGCGCTGATATGCAAAAGAAATTAGCATATATACAGCAAAAGTATAAAAATGATCCAAAAATGCTTGAACAAAAAAGAGCAGAATTAATTAAAAAATACGGTGTACCAGGAGTTGCAGGATGTCTGCCTATGTTGTTTTCATTGCCTATATTAATAGCTTTGAATACAGTTTTATCAAATGCAATTGAATTGTACGGAGCACCATTTTTATGGATTTCAAATCTATATGAAGTTGATCCATATTACATTTTACCAATATTAACTGGTTTGGTTATGATTGCTACTCCAATGGATAATGATCCGAAGAAAAGTTTAGGTCGTTATGCAATGGCTTTAATGATGGCAACAATTACATCATATCTTTCAGCTGGGTTGGTATTGTTTATTTTCATGAATTCAGCAGTAGCAGCTTTGCAGACTAATTTACAACAAAGGTAGATTATGATTCATCGATTGCCTACATTACAAGGAGTTGTTAAACAATTACAACAAGTTCCTTTTTTGGCATCAAAAAATTTGTATCGAGTTTTATCTCATTTTTTAGAGATGGATGCAGCTAAATTAGATATGTTTTGTGCTGCATTAAAAGCTGCAAAGCAAAATTTAATTCCTTGTTCTCAATGTTTCGTATGGAAAGAACGGAATCAAGGTTGTTTGTTTTGTGATGATCAAAAACGAGACAAATCAACAATTTGTGTTGTTGAGTCTTGGCAGGAACTATTAGCAATTGAACGAACTGAAGGTTATAAGGGTTTATATCATGTATTAGGTGGAAGTATTTGTCCTCTAGATGGTATAGGTCCAGAAGATTTAACGATTCTTCCTTTGATTAACAGACTTAATGGAAATGTTGAAGAATTAATTTTAGCTATGAATCAGACTCCTGAGGGTGAAGCAACATCTGCTTTTATTGTTCAGAAATTATCTAAATTAGATATTAAAGTTTCGTGTTTAGCTAAAGGTGTTCCGGTAGGTTCTTCATTAGAATTTATTGATAGATTGACAATGTTTAAAGCCTTGGCTGATCGCCGTCCATTTTAAAAGGAGCTATTGTATGCAAAATAAAAATATGAATTATAAATTAAGAAGAGATCGTTTAGTTGATCTTGTAGAAAAAGAACATCACGCATTTTCAGGTCCTATTATTTTATTTGCTCCTTGTGATGATCCAGGTAGATCATTTGAACAAGATAGCAACTTCTATTATTTTTCAGGAATTGTTGATCCAGCAACTGTTATGATATTAGAAAATAAAGAACAAATTTTTTATAGACCTGCGTATACTGATATGCGTTCAAAATGGGTTGCTACTGCTGTAGATATTACAGAAAAGTACGTGGAATCTGTTGGATTTGATAAATTGAGCGAAACCGGAGACACTTTTAGTTCAATTCATGTTTATCCATATTTTGACTTTAGAACATATCAGCATGTTATTGCATTGATATCAAAAGCAATTGCGCGTGAAGAAAAAATATTTACGGTTTATCCTAGCAACAGTTATGAAGCAATTGCTGTTAAAGCAATCATAGATCGTTTATCGCTCGTGATTCCCCACTTTAAAGAAAACATTGTTGATATCTCTTCTTTGACAGCTCAGTTGAGAAGAAAAAAAGATATGCATGAGCTTGAAGTCATGTATAAAGCTGTAGAAATTACTGGTTATGCACATCAAGCTGCTATGCATGCATTACAACCTGGAATCAATGAGTCTCAAGTACAAGCATCTCTCGAGTATGTTTTTACTGAAAATAAAGCAACTCTGGCGTATCCTTCTATTGTAGCTGGCGGAGTTCGAGGTACAATTTTACATTATGATATGAATAATCAAGTCTTGAAAGATGGACAGTTAGTTGTGATTGATGCTGGTGCTCGTTATCAATATTATTCTGCAGATATCACACGAACTTATCCTGTATCAGGTAAATTTACTCAAGAGCAAAAAGATTTATATGAAATTGTTTTACATGCACAAGAATTAGTTGCAGATCAGGCAAAACCTGGGATGTGGTTATCAAATAAAAATGAACAAGATGCATCTTTACATCATATTGCAGCGAATCTTTTTAAGAAACATGGCTATGATAAATATTTCATTCATGGTATTGGTCATTTCCTTGGATTAGATGTTCATGATGTAGGTGATGGAGCATTACCTTTACAAGAAGGTGATGTAATTACCATTGAACCTGGAATTTATATTCCAGAAAAAGAAATTGGTATAAGAATAGAGGATAACTATTGGATAGTTGATCAGACAACCCCCGTTTGTTTAAGTGAGGCTATTCCAAAGAGTGTGAAATCAATAGAAGAATTGGTACAAAAATCCTTTGATGTTGACCTATAGTTACTTTTACTTTACAATTAGTAAAAGTAGTTTTTTGACTGCGACATCAAAATGACAATTAAAATATATTATATTAAGAATAGACAAGGTTAAGTATATGGATATGAATAAGGCTTTTTATCTTCGCAAAGAAGACAGAAACCCACAATGGCGTGTAATGGATGCAGCTGGTAAATCACTTGGACGTTTTGCTGTAGAAGTTGCAAATGCATTACGCGGTAAAGATCAAGCAATGTATACTCCTCACACAGACAGTGGTGATTATGTTGTTGTTATTAACTGCCTTGATATCGTTTTGACTGGTAAAAAGTGGGATGATAAAGAGTATGTTTCACATAGTGGTTATGTTGGACACCGTAAAGTAATTAAAGCTAAGGATTTACTTAAAAAAGATCCTACAGCAATAATTATTCATGCTGTTAAACTTATGCTTCCTAAAAATACGTTGAATAAACAAATTTTAAAGAAACTAAAAGTTTATACTGGTGCAGAGCATAATCATCTGGCTCAAGTTGGTTCATCAAGTGGACTAGTTAAAGCTGCTTAATTAAATTTGCATAAATAAAAAAACCGGAATTCTAGAAATAGAGTTCCGGTTTTTTTTGAATTAGATTCTAAAAATCATTGATCATTAATTATGAGTTTCATGAGCAGTGATTTTCATTTCATTAAATTTGATTTCTTGTTCTTTTAATTGAATTTCTTGAATGTTTCTAATTAAGCTGAATAATCGCTTATTCATTCTTTCTTTTGACTCAGAAAATGCAAGGCCACGATTTAGTGCAGAAATGTCAGGTGAAGAAGCTCTTGAATCATCGCTTATGTCATAATCCATTGCTTTGCTAGATGCTTTTGCAAAACTAATAATATGATCTTGGTTTCCAGTAAAGATTGATAAGACAGCTTCTTTTTGTTTTTGTAATTCATCAGCAACATTTAATGTTAAGCTTTGTTCGTCCTGAGCCGATAATTCTACTATGAGTTCTTCACTTGCTTGCATCATTGCGCATGGCAAAATAACTATAAATGTGGTAGCTAATAAAGCTTTATTCATGATATTGATCCTTTGTGTTGATTGAAAAAACATATGGAATTATAATATTTACATGTGAAAAAGGCTATTACTTTTCGCCGATTCAATTCTGAAGTGGAACACTCTGTAAATTAATTTTAGTGTTATACATAACCTCAAATGGGGTTAAATAATTCAATGATTTTCGGGGCCGTAAGTTTAGCCAGTTTTCAACTTTTTGAACTGCGGCCTCAGTTAGTTTACTAAAATCCATTCCTTTCGGAAATATCTGTTGAATAAGTCCATTTGTATGTTCATTCAATCCACGCTCCCAAGAGCAATATGCGTGAGCAAAAAAGCAATCAGCATTTAAAGCTTGAGCGATTTTTTCATGTTTTGCAAATTCTTTACCATTATTAAATGTCAAAGTTGTTACTGGATGAGGCAATGCAGATAATCCTTTGATAATTTGTTCAGTTACTTTTTCAGCTGTTTTGTTTTGAGCTAACTTTATAACTACATACTTAGAATGACGATCTACAGCGGTAACTAAAACAGGACTGACTTTTTGCTGTCCAATAACTGTATCAATTTCAATATCACCAATTCTGCTTTTTTCTTCAACAATTGTTGGTCTATCTTCAATTCCTACTCGATTTGGAATCAAACCTCGCCCAGCAATTTTATTTTTTCTTTTGTTGTATTTTTTTGCTCTGCGTCGTAAAAAGGTATATAAATCGCCTCCAGATCGTTTATATGACCATATCCATTTATAAATGGTTTCAAGACTAATAAACTTATTGGTGAGTCTTAATCGTCCAGAAATTTGTTCTGGACTCCATCCAGCAATCAATAGATTCTTGAGTTCATTCTTGAACTCTTCAGTCATTTTTGTTGGTTGACTACTTCCTTTTAATCGTCGATTTTTTGCTTTTTTATCCGCTTGTTTGTATCGATATCCCTTTAATCCAGAGTTTCTTTTTAGCTCGTTTCCTACTGTAGATCGATGAATATCGAGAATGATTCCTATTTTTCTATTTGATATGCCAGTTGCTTTAAATGTGTAAATCTGGCATCTTTTATCATAAGTCACGTGTTTATAGCCTTTTTGGCATGGTAATCCCTTTCTGTTAAATTGAGATTATCATAACACGTGGCTTTTTCTAAGAAATTAAGCCTTTTTTATTTATCTAGAGTGTTGCACTTCGCAGTTGAATGGGCCTTTTAAATAACAGCTTTTTTATTTAATTTATATTTTAAATCTTATTTATTATCTTTTTCAAAGGCTTCAATCCTTTGAATTGCTTCAACAACTTGAGTCATTTGTATCAGGCCAAGTAAGCTTGCTTCAACATTAAGAGATCCACTTACATCACCATTCTTATTAACCATTAATGAAAGAAGTTCTTTTTTGATCTCAAATAAACTTTCACCTATGTTTTTTGTTGGTTTACGATCATCACCATCACATATTACTTCATGGTTCATTATGTTTGTATCTTTTAATAAATCCTCAGCCGAAAATGTTGCTGCATTATTGCTTCTTGATAATTAAGATAATTCTTCACTTGCTTGTATTATTGAGCATGGCAAAATAACTATAAGTGTAATAATCGATAAAAACTTATTCATGATATTGATCCTTTTGATACATTGATAAATAATATATTGGAACAATAAAGTTTTTAGCATGAGTTTGTAATATTTGCAAATAAAGAAGGCTGTCATTTTAAAAACAACAGCCTTCTTTATAATTTAGTTCTTTTGAATTTTTTTATAAAATATACTGATGTATCAGCAAGTAAATATCTTTTATGCTAAATATTACCATAAATCCTAAAACCAAGAACCATGATGATGTACCAATCATTTCCTTAACTCGATCTGAAATTTCTCGTCTCATAATCGTTTCGGTTGTGAAAATAACAAATTGTCCACCATCAAAAATAGGAAGAGGTAAAAGATTCATGATTCCTAAATTAATGCTAATTATAGATAGAAATATTAAAAGAGCCTTTAATCCCTTTTGAGCAATTTTTGTGCTTGCAGCAAGAGTCATAATTGGGCCAGCTAATCCCTGAGAGCTTTTTGTTGAAGCTAGGTTTTTTAAACTATTAAAGATAGCTTTGATGTAAAAATGTGTAAGCATAATGCCATGAGAAATACTTTGAGCTATTGATAATGGTGCTTTACGAGCTAAAAACAGTTCAAGTCGATCTTCTATGAGCATTGGCTTGATGTCCATGTTTAGTTTAAGTATGACAGTTTCTTCTTTATTGTTCCGAATGACAAGAGCCGGAATCGAATATTTATTTACAGCAATGTTCTTATTAAGAATATCTTTGATTATTTCGGATCTGTTTTCTATTTTGATGTTGTCAATTGAGATAATAGTATCATTTGATTGTAGTTCATTGTAATTGATTGATTCTTTATTGACTGTGGTGACAAATGGTGTTGTGTTTTCGTAAGGCATGAATGCTGAGTCTGGCATACCAATATAAAAGAGTAAGCTGAATGCGATATAAGCAAAAAACATGTTAAAAGCAATTCCACCTAGCATAATCAAACATTTTTGTAGGTAGTTAATGGAATTGAATCCCTTTTTACCAGCAGTTGCTTCGGTAGCTATTTCAACATACCCACCTAATGGACCAGCTGATAGACAGAAGTCAGTATCACCAATTTTTTTAGTCAAAAGTTTTTTTCCAATTCCGATAGAAAATGTTGGGGTATATACACCAAAAAGTTTACAAAAAATGAAGTGACCAAACTCATGAAATACGATAATACTTGTAATTCCTATCAGGCTCAAGATAATAGAAGAAGAGATAGAGAGAATATTTAAGATTTTCAATGTAGATAGAAAGTGAAATGTCATAAGAATCCTATAGTAATCATTGATTATATTTTAAATTATACTTTATTGATTTTTCAAATCTAAAGTATCACGATGTGATCTACAAGTCTACAGATAGATTCATTTATCAGATTGTTTTATTTTACCGATTTTGGTGCTAAAAATCAAAAAAAATGGTTTTCCTTATATGGTTTACTGATTTTGCTTGAAAAAACTCTCAAACAATTTATAATTAAAATTAGACAATAGTAGTTCTGTAGAGATATTTTATATTTCTAATGTTAGAAATAATTATTTTTTTCTTAAAAAGAATAACTTACAATTTTAAGATGTTATAATAAGGTTTATGCATGCCAACAATTAATCAGCTTGTCCGTTTTGGACGCGAAAAAGTGATCTCAAAATCAAAAAGTGCTGCATTGCAAAGTTGTCCTCAACTTCGTGGTGTTTGTACAAGAGTTTTTACTGTAACTCCTAAGAAACCAAACTCAGCGTTACGTAAAGTAGCACGTGTTAAGTTATCTAATGGTATTGAAGTAACAGCATATATTCCTGGTGAAGGACATAACTTACAAGAACACTCAATGGTGCTTGTTCGTGGTGGAAAAGTAAAAGATTTACCAGGTTGTAAGTATCACATTGTTCGTGGAACATTAGATGCTGCCGGTGTAACAGATAGAAAACAGTCTCGTTCTAAATATGGAACTAAGCGTCCTAAAGCTAAATAGGTACTAAAGGAATTATACATGGGAAGACGTAAAACAGTTATTAAAAGGCGTGATATCGGAGTTGATCCTTTATACCAATCAGAAGTCATACAACGTTTAATTAATGTTGTTATGAAAAAAGGTAAAAAAAACGTTGCTCGTAAAATTGTTTATGATGCATTAGCTATTTTGGCTAAACGTTATGGCGAAGGCGATAAAGCTTTAGAAGCTTTTCAAAAATCATATGATCAAATTGTGCCTCTAGTTGAAGTTAAATCTCGACGTGTTGGTGGAAGTGCCTATCAGGTTCCTACTGAAGTAAGCCAAGCTCGTGGAAGATCACTAGCTTTAAGATGGTTAATTTCAGGTGCAGCTTCTCGTACAGATAAAACAATGGGATTGCGCCTAGGTCATGAATTGCTTGAAGCTTATGAAGGAAGAGGCGGAGCAATGAAAAAAAGATTAGATGTGCATAAAATGGCTGAAGCAAACCGTGCATTTTCACATTATTCGTGGTAATAAAAGGTAGGATCAAATGAAATATTCTCTAGATAAATATAGAAACATTGGTATTGCAGCTCATATTGATGCAGGTAAAACAACTGTCACAGAACGTATTTTGTTTTACACAGGTGTTTCCCATAAAATTGGCGAAGTACATGAAGGTGCAGCTGTTATGGATTGGATGGAGCAAGAGCAAGAGCGTGGTATTACTATTCAATCAGCAGCAACTACATGTTTCTGGAAAGATTGTCAGGTGAATATTATTGATACTCCTGGTCACGTAGATTTTACTATTGAAGTAGGTCGTTCTTTACGTGTTCTTGATGGCGTTGTTGGAGTATTCTGTGGTGTTGCTGGAGTTCAGCCTCAATCAGAGACTGTATGGCGTCAAACAGAGCGTTATGAAGTTCCTCGTATTATTTTTGTTAATAAGCTAGATCGCGTTGGCGCAGACTATTTTAGAGTAGTTAGTGACATCAATGAAAGATTAGGTCAAGGTAATGCGCTTGCTATGCAAATTCCTATTGGTGAATCAGATAATTTTAAAGGGCTTATTGATGTTTTGACAAACAAAATGGTTTCTTTTGAAAATGAAGCTGATTTGTTAAAACCAGAACTTGATTGGATTGATGTGCCGGCTGAATATACTAATAAAGTTGCAGAAATGCGTGAAGCTATTATTAGTAAAGCTTGTAATTTTGATGATGATTTGGCTGAAAAATTTCTAAACGAAGAAGCAATTACAACACCTGAGGTTAAAGCAGCTCTTCGTAAGGGTGTTATTTCTCGAGAAGTATATCCAGTTTTTTGTGGTACAGCTTTTAAAAATAAAGGCGTACAGCTTTTATTAGATGCTGTAGTTGATTATCTACCTTCTCCTTTGGACGTTCCTGCAGTTAAGGGTGTTGATGTTAACACTGGTGATGAAGTTATAAGAACATCAGATCCAAAAGGTCCTTTTGCGGCTTTAGCATTTAAAATTATGTCAGATCCTTTTGTAGGTTTATTGACATTCGTTCGTATTTATTCAGGTACGTTGTTGTCAGGTTCATATGTTTATAATGCATCAAAGGGTTCAAAAGAACGCGTAAGTCGTTTGATTAAAATGCATGCAAATAAACGTGAAGAAATTGAATCAGCTCATGCTGGTGATATTGTAGCTATTGTTGGTATTAAAGATATTAATACAGGTGATACATTGTGTGAGCAATCTAATCAAGTATTACTTGAGTCTATTGATGTACCGGCTCCAGTTATTTCATCTTCTGTAGAACCAAAAGAAAAAAGTGAACACGAAAAAATGGTCTTGTCTCTTAAGAAAATGAGTCAAGAAGATCCATCTTTGCATTTTACATACAATCATGAAACGAATCAAACAGTTATTTCTGGTATGGGTGAACTACACTTAGAAGTTGTTGTTGATCGTTTGAAACGTGAACATAAAGTTGAAGTTCTTCAAGGTCAATTAGAAGTTGCCTATAAAGAAACAATTCAGAAACCAGTTGATGTTGAAGGTAAATTTGTTAAACAATCTGGTGGACGTGGTCAATACGGACATGTTTGGTTGAAACTAGAACCTTTAGAACGTGGTGCTGGATATGTGTTTGAGAACAAAATTCAGGGCGGAACAGTTCCAAGAGAATATCTTCCAGGTATAGAAAAAGGTGCTTTAGAAGCAATAACTATGGGTACAATTATAGGTAGCCCGGTTGTTGATATTAAAGTTATCGTGTATGATGGTTCTTATCATGATGTTGATTCATCTGAAATAGCATTTAAGATGGCAACTAAGATGGCTTTTAAGACTGGCATGGAAAAAGCGTCTCCAGTTTTATTAGAACCTATTATGAAAGTTGAAGTAGAAACACCAGAAGACCACATGGGTGATGTTATTGGTGATCTTAGCTCTCGTCGTGGTAAAATCTTAGGGATGACAGCAAAAGGTTCAACACAAATTATTAATGCTGAAGTACCATTGGGAGAAATGTTTGGATATGCGACTGATTTGCGTTCTATGACTAAAGGTCGTGCTGGGTATGTAATGGAATTTGCATTATACCAAGAAGTACCTAGAAATGTTCAAGAAGCATTAGCAGAAAAAAAGAAAAAATAAATTAATTTTTAATTATTGTTATCGGGAGAATTGTAAATGGCAAAAGGCGTATACGATAGAAGCAAAGCGCATGTCAATATTGGTACTATTGGTCATGTTGATCATGGTAAAACAACATTGACCGCTGCAATTACATGTGTCTTAGCAAAAAAAGGTGGAGCTGAAGCTCGGGGATTCGATCAAATCGATAATGCTCCAGAAGAAAAAGCTCGTGGTATAACAATTGCAACATCTCATGTAGAATATGAGACTGCAACTCGCCACTATGCTCACGTAGATTGTCCAGGTCACGCTGATTATGTTAAAAACATGATCACAGGTGCTGCTCAAATGGATGGAGCTATTCTTGTAGTATCTGCTGCAGATGGCCCTATGCCTCAAACTAGAGAGCATATTCTTTTAGCTAAAAATGTGAACGTTCCTGAGTTAGTTGTGTTCCTTAATAAAGTGGACATGGTTGATGATGAAGAAATGGTTGATATGGTTGAAGAAGAAATCCGTGAGTTATTATCTAAGTATGGTTTTCCTGGTGATACATGTCCTGTTATTCGTGGTTCAGCTTTAAAAGCTTTACAGGGCGAAGAAAGTTTCCTTGGTTCTGAATCAATTGATAGATTGATGGATGCTGTAGATACTTTCATTCCAATTCCAAAACGTGAAATTGATAAACCATTTTTAATGCCAGTTGAAGGTGTTTTCTCTATTGCAGGTCGTGGTACTGTAGCAACAGGGAAAATTGAGCAAGGTATTGTTAATATTGGTGATTCTGTTGAACTTGTTGGATTGCGTGATACAGTTAAAACAACTGTAACAGGTATTGAAATGTTTAAAAAAGATTTAAATCGTGGAGAAGCTGGTGATAACGCTGGATTACTTCTTCGTGGTATTAAAAAAGATGATGTTGTTCGTGGTATGGTTATTGCTAAACCAGGTTCAATTAAACCTCATAAAAAATTCAAATGTGAAGTTTATATTCTAAGTAAAGAAGAAGGCGGACGTCACAGCCCATTCTTTGCTAACTATAGACCACAGTTTTATTTTAGAACAACAGATGTGACAGGCGTTGTAACGCTTGAAACTGGTCGTGAAATGGTTATGCCTGGTGATAACGTAACATTGATCGTTGATTTAATAGCTCCGATTGCTATGGAAAAAGATCTACGTTTTGCTATTCGTGAGGGTGGAAGAACTGTGGGTTCTGGAATTGTAACAGAAATTATTGCATAATTAAGGTTGATTAAATAGATGAAAAAGCAGAAAATTCGTTTGACGCTGAAATCGTATGACCATCAACTGCTTGATAAAGCTGTAAAGCAAATTGCTTTAACTGCAAAAAAGACTGGGACCGACTTAGTTGGTCCAGTTGCTTTACCAAATAAGCATCGTTGTTTTACGGTATTACGCTCTCCGCATGTCAATAAAAAATCAAGAGAGCAGTTTGAGTTAATTACGCATAAGCGTATTTTAGAGATCATTTCTCCATCTGACCAGACTATGACAGCTTTGATGAAATTAAATATATCTGCTGGCGTTGACGTCGAGATCAGATAGATCAGAAAGGTTCATGAAATGATAGAAGGTATTTGGGGTCGCAAAGTTGGTATGACGCAAGTTTTTGCAAGCAATAACAACGTTGTGCCAGTTACAGTTGTTGATACTGCAGGCTGGTTTGTGACTCAAGTGAAAACAGTAGCAGTAGACGGATACAATGCAATTCAGGTTGCTTGTTTACGTAAGAAGTATAAAGGACAGCCTTTTGCTCAAGAATGGTTGAAAAAGTTAAAGTTGCATTGTCTTTTTATTAAAGAGATTTCTGTAACTGACTTACCAGAAGGACTTGTTGTAGGTTCTAGTATTGATTTAGGAACAATCTTAGCTCAAGATGATTCTGTTGATGCAACTGGAACAACTAAAGGTTGTGGTTTTGCTGGTGTAATGAAACGACATGGTTTTGCAGGTGGTCCAAAAACTCACGGTTCAACATTCAAAAGAAGACCGGGTAGTATTGGTAACATGCGAGCAACTGGTAAAGTTATTAAAGGTAAAAAAATGCCTGGACAAATGGGTAACAAACGTAGAACTATAGAAAAACTACAAGTTATTCAAGTGCGTTCAGAAGATAACATAGTACTCGTTAAAGGTTCTATGGCTGGAAAGCCAGGATCTTTAGTGTTTCTTAGGAAGCGTGGATAGAACATGACTAAGCAAGATATAAAAGATACAAAAATGACAAGCGAAGCATCTTTGGATACAAATTTTATTTCTATGACAGATTTAGAACTAGTAGCTCCTACAAAAGATATGTCACATAGTTATGCTCTATGGATTCGTGCTTTGTTACAAAACTGGCGTCAGGGTACCGTAGGTTCTCAGACGAGATCACAAGTTTCATTGTCAACAAGAAAACCTTGGAAGCAAAAAGGAACTGGGCGCGCTCGTGCTGGTACTGCTAGATCTCCTTTATGGAGAGGTGGCGGTGTCATTTTCGGACCGCAAGCTCGTACTCGGACTTTAAAAGTAACTAAGCGTACTAAATATGAAGTTATGCGTGCTTTACTTGCTACATATGCTGAAAATAATAAAATTATGACAGTTGACTTGCAATTAAAAGACGGTAAACCATCAACAAAAGCAGGATTTTTGGCAATGGGAAGTATTAATGCTACCAATAAGAAAGTTAGTCTTTTCCTAAAAAGAGATGACTATGCAAATTGGTTATCATTAAGAAATTTGCCAAACATTCAAATTCTTTCATTTGATGCTCTGAATGCTTATGATTTATCAAATAGCGATTGTTTAGTTGTATTGAAAAAAGATTTTAGCAATTTTAAAGATATGGTGGCAAAATGGAATTAAGTATTTACGATATAATCCAGGGGCCAGTTGTTTCTGATAAAGCTTATAGACAAAATCAAAATTTAAAAAAATTGGTTTTCGAAGTGCATATGCATGCAAATAAGCCTTTAGTTGAAGAAGCAGTAGAAAAATTGTTTGGTGTTCAAGTTGCAAAAGTTGCTATTATGATTCGTAAAGGTAAATTTCGTAAAACTAAAGCGAGAACCATTACGCAAGATAAAACTTGTAAAAGAGCAATTGTAACATTAAAAGAAGGCTATAACATTAATTTATTTGGAGATGTTGCTACGCAAGCAGGAGCTTCTTCATCTGGGCCTGTTGAAAAAAATAACGGTTAAGGATAGTTGAATGGCTATAGTAACGAGAAAACCACAAAATGCTTCATTAAGATTCCAAACTTTTTTAAGTAGTAGTGATATTACAGAAACTACTCCTCACAAAAGTTTGACAATTGGTTTGAAGAAAAAAGGTGGAAGAAATGCATACGGTAGAATCACTATGCGTCATCAGGGTGGCGGCGCCGCTCAAAGATATCGTGTAATTGATTTTAAACGTAGTGAGCGTGATGTAGAAGGCGTTGTATCAACTGTAGAGTATGATCCAAACAGAAATGTTCGTATCGGACTAGTTGTTTATAAAAATGGCGTAAAACGTTATATGCTTTTGCCAGAAGGTTTATCTGTTGGATCTCGTGTTATTGCAGGAGAGCAGGTAGAACCTACTGTGGGAAATTGTTTACCATTACGATCAATTCCAGTTGGTTTTGTTGTTCATAACATCGAAATGAGACCTGGCGTTGGCGGAAAACTTGTACGTAGTGCAGGTTGTGGTGCTCAAATCATTGCAAAAGAAAATGATTTTGCAACATTGAAAATGCCTTCAAATGAAGTTCGTCTTCTTAATTTAGAATGTTGGGCTACCGTAGGTGTTTTAGGAAATGCAGATTTCAAAAACATTTCTTGGGGTAAAGCTGGACGTTCTAGAAATCGTGGAATTAGACCATCTGTACGTGGTATGGCTATGAATGCTGTTGATCACCCACATGGTGGTGGTGAAGGTAGATCTAAATCTGGATCACATCCTAAGACTCCTTGGGGCAAGGGTTGTAAGGGAACCAGAACTCGTAAGCGTAAAGATGCGAAAATTATTAGAAGACGTAAATAAAGAATAATAGATAAAAGCATAAAGAATGGGATAAATATATGTCTCGATCTGCTAAAAAAGGTCCATTTGTTGAACCTTCTTTAATGAGAAAAGTAGAGAAATTAAAAACAGGTAGCAAAAGAGAAACCATAAAGACCTGGTCACGGGAAAGTGTGGTATTACCTGAATTTGTTGGATTAACATTTGCTGTTCATAATGGCAAAAAGTTTTTAGATGTATTCATCACAGAAAACATGGTCGGACACCACTTGGGCGAGTTTTCTCCTACTCGAACATTTAAATTACATAGTGGGCAAAGATAATTTAGTAACAGAAACTTGGTTAAAAGTTTGAGTTACACTGTTTTTGTGTTAGAATATAATCATAGAGAAAGTTAGACATGCAATTTAAAGCAATAGCCAAATATATAAGATATTCACCTTACAAATTACGTCAAATTGTTGATGTTGTAAGGGGAAAAAAAGTACAGTATGCTCTTGATTGGTTGGCTGTATATCCTGCATTGAAGGCGACACCAATTAAAAAAGCAATAGAATCTGCTGCTGCAAATGCAAAAGATTTATCGCAAATTGAAGTTAGTGATTTGAAAATTTCTGAAATTAGAATTGACAATGGTCCATTTCATAAATATTTCAAACCATCAGCAATGGGTCGATCTTCGATACAAAGAAATCGTTTAAGTCACATCATAGTTATACTTGAACCAATTAATATAGTTAGTGCAAAGTAATTTATCAAAGGAAACTTGGTGGGACAAAAAGTTAATCCAATTGGTTTTCGAGTAGGTGTGTATCGTGATTGGGATGCAAAGTGGTTTCCTCGCGATAGCCGTAAGGGTTCTTACGCAAAAGAACTACTTGAAGATTTAAAAATTAGAAAATATTTAAATAAATCACTTGAATCAGCTGAGTTATCTCGTGTTGAAATCGAAAAAACTGGAAATGCTGTACGTATTATTATACATACAAGTAGGCCTGGTCTTGTCATTGGTAAAAAAGGACAAGAAATCGATAATCTACGAAGAGACTTATCTAAAATGTTAAACGTTACAAGTGTAGATATTTCTGTTGAAGAAGTTAAAAATCCAGAAATAGATGCAGTTCTTGTAGCAAAAAACATTGCTGATCAGTTAGTTAAACGTGCAAGTTTTAAAAAAGTAATGAAAAAAGCAGGCGCTTCAGCAATGAAATCTAATGCCCAAGGTATTAAAATTTGTTGTAAAGGTCGTCTTAATGGTGCTGAAATTGCGCGAGCTGAATGGCTTCGTATAGGATCAGTTCCATTACATACATTACGATCTAACATTGATTACGGTTATGCAAGAGCATTAACAACCTATGGAATTATAGGCGTAAAAGTGTGGATTTGTAAGGGTGATTTCCAACTTGTTTAAGAAAGCAGAGAAAGAGTTTCTATGTTAATGCCAAAAAAAACTAAATTCAGAAAAGTACAAAGAGGTACAATGAAAGGGCTTTCTAAGGGAGCTCGAGATATTGAATTCGGTACTTTCGGTTTACGTGCTATTGAGCCAGTTTGGTTTACTGCACAGCAAATCGAAGCTGTTCGAATGACTATTTCTCGTGAAATCAAGAAAGAAGGTAAACTTTTCATCCGTGTATTTCCAGATAAGCCAGTAACAAAAAAACCAGCCGAAACCCGTATGGGTAAAGGTAAGGGAAATCCAGAATATTGGGTTGCTGTTGTAAAAAGAAATAGAATTATTTTTGAATTGTCAGAAGTAAATGAAGAAAAAGCTAAAGCGATTTTTAAATTAGCAGCTTATAAACTTCCTATGAAAACACAGTTCGTCAAGAAGGTAGTATAGCTATGCGTAAAGCTTTTAAGAAAGAGCTAGAAAAATTATCTGTTAAAGAATTAACAACTTATGCCAATGAGATAAGAAGAGAAATTTTTAGCTTGAAGATGAAAAAAATGTCAGAGCCGGTTAAAGATGTTAATTTAGTTAGAAAATTGAGAAAGAGTCTAGCTTGTACTTTAACTTTACTACAACAAGGATTGTTAGTTCATGGAAACTAAAAAAAAGTTAATGCTTGGAGAAGTTGTTTCTGATAAAATGGATAAAACCATTGTTGTCAAATATGTACGATCTTTTAAGCATAAAACGTTTAATAAAATTGTTAGAAAAGCAACAAAGTATAAAGTGCATGATGAGCAATCTTTGGCAATAATTGGTAATACTGTAGAGTTTTACATTGGCGCTCCAAAGTCAAAGACTAAATTCATGTATTTACACCGTGTCGTTAAATAAGGTAGCATTATGATTCAAAAAGAATCTTTTCTTGATGTAGCTGATAACTCAGGCGCAAAATTATTACAGTGTATTCACATTGTAGGAAGTACTCATAAGCGTTATGCTTATTTGGGTGATCTTGTAAAGTGTTCTGTTAAAGTAGCTGTTCCTCATGGAGTAGTGAAAAAAAGTGATGTTGTTGATGTGTTAATAGTGCGCACAAGAAAAGAATTTCGTAGAAAAGATGGTTCTTATGTTCGTTTTGGGAATAATGCCGGTATCATTGTTAAAGATGGTAAAATGGTAGCAACTCGAGTTTTCGGACCAATCGCTAGAGAAATTCGTGCAAAAGGGTTTGCTAAGATAGTATCATTAGCTCCAGAAGTTTTGTAGGGATTATACAAATATGAAAAAGTTAAAAAAAGATGACAAAGTCGTTGTTTTAACAGGCAAAGATAAGGGTAAACAAGGCGAAATTATGGCCTTTGATTTTAAAAATAATAAAATTAAAGTTAAAGGTATTAATATCATTACTTGCCATGTCAAACCAAAGCGTCAAGGTGATGTTGGTGGAATTATAAAGCGTGAAGCTTTTATTGATATTTCAAACGTTTTACCAATTGATGGTTTAACTGGAGAGCCAGTTAGATTAAGTAAATTAAATAGAAAATAGTATCAAGGCGTCATAAGGGTTATTAAATGAACAAGCCATATCAACCACGCTTAGAGGAATTTTACAGAAATACATTGGTTGCTCAGTTGCAAAAAGAGTTAGCATTGTCTAATGTAATGGAAGTTCCAAAAATTTCTAAGATTGTTTTAAACATCGGTGTGAAAGAAGCTGTCAGTGATAGTAAAGTTTTGAAAAAAATAGAAGAAATTTTGAGTTCTATTGCAGGACAAAAATCTGTTCGAACTATTGCAAAAAAATCTATTGCGGGCTTTAAGATTAGAGCTGGTATGCCACTTGGAACTATGGTTACATTACGACAAGACAGAATGTATGAATTTCTTGATAGGTTGATTAACTTGTCTTTACCAACAGTGCGAGATTTTCGTGGGTTACCTGTCAAACTTGATGGTCGTGGTAATTATAATATCGGCATTAAAGAATGGGTTGTATTTCCAGAAGTGGATTATGACACAGCAAGTAAAATATATGGTTTGAATATATCCATTGAAACAACGACAGATAATGATAAGCATGCATACGCATTGTTAGCAGCATTCGGTATGCCTTTTGCTAAAAAAAACAGTTAAGGTTATAGGATTCGTATATGGCGAAAAAGTCTTCTGTAGAGAAAAACAATAACAGAATTCGTATGGTGGAACAATATAAAGAACGCCGTATGATTTTAAAAAAGGCAACTGTAGATCTTTCATTATCATTGGAAGACCGCATGGCTGCTCAAGCTAAATTGTCAGAGTTACCTAAAAATTCAAGTGCTGTACGAGTGAGAAATCGCTGTAGTCAAACAGGTAGAGCACGTGGTTATTTAAGATTTTTTGGTGTGTCTCGTATAGTTTTTCGTGAGCTTGCTTCTGCTGGACTATTGCCAGGTGTCAGAAAAGCTAGTTGGTAGGGAATAAGGAAAAGTTATGTCAATTGATATCATAGGAAATTTTTTAACAATCGTTCGTAATGGAATCATGCGTTCTAAAACTTCTGTTGTAATACCATATTCAAGTTTGAAATATGAGCTTGCAATGTTGTTACAAGAAGAAGGTTTTGTTATTGGCGTTGAAGTTTTAAATGAAACCGATATTGTTAAAAAACAGATAAAAATATTTTTAAAATATGTAAATAATGAATCAGTGATTCATGAAATTACACGTATAAGTAAACCAAGCCGTCGAGTATTCGCAGGTATTGGCAACATTAAACCAGTTATTGGTGGAATGGGTATTTCAGTTTTAACAACCAATAAAGGTTTGTTAACTGATAAAACAGCTAAGAAAATGCGTGTTGGTGGTGAAATTATTTGTACAGTGTGGTAGTTGAAAGGGCTCGTGCATGTCTAAAGTTGGTCGACGATCAATATCAACAGCAAACGTTTCTATTGATATTGATGGACAAAATATAAAATACAAGGGACCTCAGGCTGAAGGTACACATGAATTGCCTAGCTGCTTAACAGCAACGATTTCAGATAATGAATTAACAGTTGCTCTTAAAGATCAAAAAGATACGAATAATAGTAACTTTTGGGGATTACATAGAGCGTTATTGTTTAATAAAATTTCTGGATCTCGTGAGAAATTCAAAAAAGAAATTAAGATTATAGGTCTTGGTTATAAGGGTACTTTACAAGGAAATGAAATATTATTTGCTTTAGGGTATAGCCATAAAATCATTTTCCCTTTGCCTAAAGATGTCACTGTTGAAATTGACAAATCAGGGCAAAATATAACTATAATTTCCTTTGATAAATTTTTAGCTGGCGATGTTGCTCAAAAAATTCGTGCTTTGCGTCCACCAGAGCCTTATAAAGGAACAGGCGTTAGATTTGCCGATCAAGTGGTTGTACGTAAAGCAGGTAAGACAAAAGGTGATAAATAAAAGCTAAGGTTTGGATATGAATCGAAAAAAATTACAAGAGAAACGCTCACGTCATTCGCAACGAGTGCATTATAAAATACACACGGTTGCAGGTGGGAAGCCTAGAATAGTTGTTTACAGAAGTTTAAATCATATCTATGCACAGGTTATAGATGATGCTGCTGGAAAAACGATTGCTTCTTCATCTACTTTGATTGCTAAAAATAATCAAGGTGATAAAACAGCTTCTGCTCGTTTAGTTGGACTAGACTTAGCAGAAAAAGCAAAACAAGCGGGTGTTACAGCAGCTTGTTTTGATAGAGGCAGATTCTTGTATCATGGTCGTGTAAAATCAGTTGTTGAAGGTCTGCGTGAAGCTGGTTTACAGATTTAATTAGATTGTTTAGCAATATATAATGGTGAAAATATATGAATAAAAGAATTACTCAAAAACAAGAAGACACATCTTTTGAAAGTGTTGTAAGCGTCCGTCGTGTAACTAAAGTTACAAAAGGTGGTAAGCGTTTCTCATTCTCAGCATTTGTAGTTTCAGGTGATCAAGAGGGAAGTATTGGAATTGCTTTAGGTAAAAGTAAAGAAGTATCTTCTGCTATTGCAAAAGCAACAGTAAAAGCTCGTAAAGAAAGAATCAAAATCTCTTTGCGTGGCAATACAATTCCTTATAATGTTTTAGGCCGACATGGTGCTAGTACAGTAATGTTATGTGCTGCTTCAAAAGGTACAGGGCTTATTGCAGGTGGATCTGTTAGAGCTGTAATGGAAGCTTTAGGCGTTAAAGACATTCTTGCTAAATCATTAGGAGCTTCTTCAAGTCAAAATGTAGTAAAAGCAACTTTAAACGCTCTGTCAAAGTTACGTTCTCTTGCACACATTGCAGATCTTCGTGGTAAAACAACAGAAGAAATTATTAAGGGAAAAAATGTTACAGCTTAATAGTTTAGTTAGTTTAACAAAAAGTAGAAAACGTGTTGGTAGAGGGGGTAGCCGTGGAGGTACTTCTGGAAAAGGAAGTAAGGGCCAAAATGCTCGTTCAGGCGGAGGCGTAAGGCTTTCGTTTGAAGGTGGACAAACGCCTTTATCTCGTCGTTTACCAAAACGAGGTTTCAGTAATTCTTTATTTGCAACTAAAATTGATATTGTTACTTTACGTCAAATTGAAGCTTTTTCAAATGATGGTGATGTTATAACAAAAGCACTTTTAATTGAAAAAAGATTGCTGAAAAAAGGTTGGATGCTAAAAATTTTAGCAACCGGAATCTTAACTAAAAAAGTGACGATTGAAGCTAATGCATTCAGTAATGGTGCAACAGAAGCAATCACAAGAGTAGGTGGAGAAGCTAAACTCATACAGTAAAGAGGTAAGCCATGGTTTTATTGAAAAGCTTTCGCAACATTTTTGGTGTTTCAGAATTGAGAAAAAAAATATTTTTCATGCTGGGTGTTTTGATTATTAATAGGTTAGGAACTTATATTCCAGTTATTGGTGTAAATGTTCCTATGTTGGCAGATTTAATGCAGCAAAAATCTGGTATTGGAGGTTTGCTTGGTTATTTTGACATATTTTCAGGGGGTGCTTTAACTCGTTGCACTGTTTTTGCATTAGGCATTCAGCCGTATATTACAGCTTCGATTATGTTGCAAATTCTGGGTATGACAATACCTTCTTTGGAGCAATTACTTAAAGAGGGTGAATATGGTCGAAAAATTATTAATCAGTATACGCGTTATTTAACACTTGTTTTAAGTGTTGCGTATAGTTTTTCTTATGCCTGGTTCTTGGAACTTAATGGTTTAGTACTTGTTCCTGGTTGGGGATTTAGAATTATTTTCGTCTTAACATTAACAGCTGGAGCTATGCTGGTGATGTGGATGGGAGATCAAATTTCTTTACATGGAATTGGTAATGGTAGTTCAATGCTTATATTTGCGGGTATTGTATCACAATATCCAGCTCATGCATTAAAGTTAGTTAATATGGTTGACTTAGGTCAAGTTCATTTACTAATGGCATTAGCTGTACTCGTAGCTTATATGGCAATTACAGCTGCTATTGTATACTTAGAAAAAGCAGATCGTAAAATTCCAGTGCATTATGCACGTAGAGTTGTTGGAAATAAAGTATATGGTGGACAAAGTACTTATATACCATTTAAAATAAATGGTGCTGGTATTATGCCTGTTATTTTTGCAGGAACAGTCGCAAGATTTCCTTTAATGATAGCAAGTATGTTGTCTGTATACTTTCCATCTTTACAGGTGGTAGTACAATCGTTTTACACTGGACCACTTTATTATGTGGTACAGTTTCTTTTAGTTATTATGTTCTCATTTTTCTATACAGCGCTTTTTGTTAATCCAGTTGAGTTAGCTGAAAATATTAGAAAAGGTGGAGGATTTGTTCCTGGACTACGTCCTGGTAAGCAAACAGCAGATTATTTTAACTATACTTTAACTAGAGTAGGTTTAATTGGAGCTGTTTACCTTGCAACTTTAACTGTCTTACCAATAATTTTACAAACTTTTTTCCATATTCCATTTGAAGAATCTGGAACATCAATGTTAATTGTTATTGGTGTAGCATTAGAATTATCTAATCAAATCGAATCATATTTAATAGAACGTCGTTATGAAGGTTTTTTAAGTAATGGTCGATTAAAAGGTAAGGCTTTACGTTCATGAAGAAAAAGGCAGTTATATTTTTAGGGCCACCAGGTGCAGGTAAAGGTACAATTTCTGCACTATGTGAGAAAGAATTTAATTGGAAGCATTTATCAACAGGTAATGTTTGTCGAGAGCATATTCAAAATAAAACAGATTTGGGACAAGAGATTGCTTCATTAATTGCAGGCGGGAATCTTGTTCCAGATCAGATTATTATTCAAATGATTGAAATGTGGATTGTAACTCATGAATCTAACTTTCATGGAGTTATATTTGATGGAACACCACGAACAGTTGAACAATCTGCATTTGTTGATAAAATGTTAAATGTGCAATTTAAGAATTTTGAAACATTGGTTATCAAATTTTATGTTGATGAAGATGTTTTAATGGATAGAATAGTTTCAAGGGTTGTTTGCGGAAATAAAGATTGCCAGCTTGTTTATTCAACTCGAGCTGGGAGTTCATTAGAACCCAAACAGTTAATGAAGTGTGACGTATGTAACCATGATTTGGTACATAGACCTGATGATTCAAGAGAGACTTTAAAGAAACGTCTTAATCTTTATTATCAACATGAAAAAGATATGTTACAATATTATAAGGACAAAGGTACTACAATTCTTGTAGTAAATGCACAAGAGCCGGTAGATCAAGTTTTTGGAAATATTAGAAAAATATCGAATTGTTCATAATATGGTAATAAAAAGTAAAGACGCTATTTTTAAAATGAAAACAGCAGGTAAATTGCTGGCAGAAATTTTTGAAATTATAGATGAAATCATACAGCCTGGTGTGACAACGTTAATGATTGACCAATGGATTGAAGCTCAAAGCAAGAGTAAGAATTTAGTTTCTCAGTCTAAAGGATATATGGGGTATAAACATGTTAGTTGTATTTCTATCAATCAAGTAGTTGTTCATGGAGTTCCTAGCAGTAAAGTAGTTGTTCAAGAAGGTGATTTAGTAAAGGTAGATGTTTGTGTAGCCTGGAAGGGTTATTGTGCAGACATGGCAAGAGCTTATGTTGCTGGAAATGTAAAACCATCTATAGAGTTAAAAAAGTTGATAGATACAGCTCAATTAGCTTTAGATGCAGGAATTCAAAAAGCCATTGTAGGAAATAGATTATTTGATATATCACATGAAATCCAGCAAGTTGCTGAAAATCAAGGATATGGAATTGTTCGTGATTTTGCGGGTCATGGTATTGGTAAATCAATGCATGAAGAGCCAGATGTTCCTAATTTTGGTAAAAAAGGAACAGGTATGGTATTAAGACCTGGTATGACTTTTGCTATTGAACCAATGATTACCATAGGAAGCTATGAAGTAATTGTTTTGGAAGATGGATGGACAGTGGAAACAACTGATCAAAGTTTAGCTATGCATGTTGAAGATACAATATTGATTACACAAGATGGTCCAGAAATATTAACAAGGCTACAAAGGCAAAATGTATGAGTAAAAAAGAAGATATAGTATGCATTGATGGGGTTGTTCAAGAAACATTACCTAATGCAATGTTTCGAGTTGCGATTGAAGGCGGACATATAGTTTTAGGGCATGTTTCAGGTAAAATGAGAATGAATTTCATTAAAATTATACCTGGAGATAAAGTTGCATTAGAATTATCGCCATATGATTTAACTCGTGGTAGAATTGTAAGACGATATAAAAGTTAATAACACCTTGATAGATAGAAAGATGCGACTATGAAAGTAAGAACATCCATAAAGAAAATGTGCGGAGATTGCAGAGTCGTACGAAGAGTTGGAATTGTACGGATTATTTGTGTAAAAAATCCTCGTCATAAACAACGTCAGGGTTAAGATAAAAGTAAGTACAATATAAAGGTAATATATGGCAAGAATATCAGGTATAAACCTACCTGCAAGAAAACGTATAGAGTATGGTTTAACATACGTATATGGTGTTGGATTGAAATCTTCTCGAGATATTTTGAATAAAGCTAGTATCAATTTTGATATTCGCGTTAAAGATTTAACAGATCAAGATGTTGCAATTATTCAAAAAGCAGTAAATGAATATTGTCGTACAGAAGGTGATCTTCGTAAAGAAGTTTTAATGAATATTAAACGTCTTCAAGAAATTAGTTCGTATAGAGGCTTGCGTCATAAAAAAGGGTTACCTTGTCGTGGCCAACGTACAAAAACCAACGCTAGAACTAAAAAAGGTCCTAAAAAAGCCGGTTCAGCAGTTGCAATGAAACGAAAAATAACTAAAAAATAGTGTACGTAGATAAAGGGAAAAATGGCTTATAAAAAGAAGTCCAAAAAAGTTAAACGTCAATTGAGCAGTGCTGTTGTTCATGTTAAAGCAACATTTAACAACACTCTTGTGACAATTACAACTGAAAATGGAAATGTGATTTTATCAGGAAGTGCTGGTAAGTCAGGTTTTAAAGGTTCTAGAAAAGGCACACCTTTTGCTGCAACTCAAATTGCATCGGTACTGGCAAAAGATATGACATTAATGGGCATTAAATCTGTAGAAGTTAACTTGCAAGGTCCTGGATCAGGTCGTGATTCAGTTGTACGCTCATTGCAAGGTGCAGGTTTAAATGTAACTGTTTTGAGAGATGTAACACCATTGCCTCATAATGGTTGTCGCCCTCCTAAAAAACGTCGTGTATAACAAATAATTTATTACGGATAGTTTAATTATGAAAACAAATTCAAAAACGCAAGCTGGTGCTAATACAACATCTCCTGAAAACAAACCAGTTAAGAAATCATTTAAGCGTGTTTCTGAGTATGGTAAGCAGCTTGAAGAAAAACAAAAAGTAAAACGTATGTATGGTATGCGCGAAAAACAATTTCGTCGTTTCTATTACATTGCTTCAACAGCTCAACAAGGAGCTCCAGGCGAAAATTTACTTAACTTGTTAGAACGAAGAATTGACAATGTTGTCTATAGATTAAAATTCTCAACAACACGTGCACAAGCTCGTCAGATGATTGTACATGGACATATTCAAATTAATGGTAGAAAAGTAACATCACCTTCATGCTTCATTAATGTTAATGATGTTGTTGGTTTGACTGCTAGAGCATTGAAAAACGATGTTTTATTAGAGCAAATTGTTGATAAACGTATGAGTGTTGGAATTAAAGTTCCTGAATGGCTTGAATTAGTAAAAAAAGATCGTATAGGTAAAATTTTACGTCTTCCTGTTCGTTTAGATTTACAGACTCCAATAGAAGAATATTTGATTGTTGAGATGTACTCTAAGTAGTCGTTTAATTAAGGGTTAGGGCAATTATGATGAGTAAAGAATATAAAGCATTAACGCTTCCAAAATTAGGTTGGGATAAGCAATCTATATCTGCTTCTTTTGGCAGATTAGTAGCAGAACCATTAGAACCAGGTTTTGGAGTTACACTTGGAAATGCGATGCGTCGTGTTTTACTTGGTGCAATAGAAGGTACAGCAGTAACATCTATTGTTGTTAAAGGTGTTAATAATGAATTTTCATCAATTCCAGGTGTTGTAGAAGACTTAATGCAAATTGTTTTAAATATAAAACAAATTGTTATTAAAAATAATACTAATACGTCGGGTAAGATGAAATTATCAGTTTCTTCTGCTAAAACAGTAACTGTTGCTGATATAATATGTGATGAGCATTTAGAAGTTCTAAATCATGATCATGTTATAGCTCATGTTTCTCAAGGTGGGGTTCTTGATATCGAATTTACTGTAGAATCAGGAAGAGGCTATCATGTTGCAAAATGGCCATTAGGTCAGTCATTGCAAGAAGATGGTCGTATTTATCTTGATGCAATGTTTTCTCCAGTACGTAACGTAACATGTAATGTTGAAAAAACACGTGTTGGTAAAGATATTGATTTTGATAAAATGACTCTTGAAATTACAACAAATGGATCTATTGCTCCTGTAGAAGCTTTAAATTATGCAGTTTCAGTTTTACGTACGCAGTTTGAACAATTTTTAGGAGGTTCTGAAATTCCATTTAATGAAATTTCTTGCCAAGAAGTTAATGTTAATCCTGTGGATGTAGTTGAAGTTGAAGATTTTGGCCTCAAAGGTGTTTCTCTTGAGTTGTTAATGAAACCTATTGATGAATTAGAATTTTCTGCACGAGCTCATAATTGTTTGATTAACGCAGATATTCGTCGAGTTATTGATTTGGTGAATTTCACAGAAGATGAAGGTTTAAAAATTAAAAATTTTGGTAGAAAATCTTTAGATGAAGTTAAAGAAATATTACGTTCTTTAGGTTTACATCTTGGAATGGATATCAAAGAAGAAGTTGTTGTTAAAGCATTGCAAAAACAAAGTAAATAATTTGCAAACAACTTAATAGGATATAAAGTATGAGACATTTAAGTGGTAAAAAAAGACTGAATATGAAGGGTTCATATCGTAAGGCTTTTTTAAGAAACCAAGTTATTCATTTTATCAATTTTGGTCATATTAGCTCAACGACAGCAACTATTAAAGAAGTTCGTCGTATAGCTGAAAAATTAGTAACTATTGCTCGTGAAGGTAATGAGTTTAATCCTCGTCGTCGTGCACATGCAATTTTACCATATAGCCAAGTAGCTTTGTTAAAATTATTTAAAGAAATAGCACCTCAATATGTTGATCGTCAAGGTGGATATACACGTATATTACCTTTAGGTAAACGTTTGAGTGATACAGCATCAATGTCTAACCTTCAATGGGTTTAATGCAAGATAGTCCGTTGTTTCTCCAAGTTTCAAAAGAACTTGAAGAAATGAAGCCATATTTGCAGTCTCATTTGGGTGAAATTGAAGTTGTTTCAATTGAAGAATATAACGTATTTATACGTTTAAAAGGGGCATGTGATACATGTCCTCTTTCTTTTTATACTATAACATTTGGCTTGGAGAAACGATTGCAAGCCGCAATCGATCTTGCAGTACGTGTTATAGTTATGGATTAATTTATTTATAAAATCCATAAATACTATGTATTATAATTTAAAAACAACCAAGTTAATGAATCATTCATTAACTTGGTTGTTTTTTTGTAAATGATTATTTAAGTTATAAAGTAGAGTCATTTTTTTATTTTATCTTTATAATATAGTAAAACTGCATGAGATCTGAAAAAATGGTAGAGGTTTTAATATGAAAAATTCAAAATGGTTTGTATTAATGTTTTTAATGTCGGGAATTTGCATATTTGCAGAAGAAAGATGGAAAGAATATTTTTTAAGTTGTATTCCTTTTGTTAGTTTATCAAAGGTTAATGAGTTAGTATCAACTGAAGTAATAAATGAAATAGGAAATAATATGCAAGAAGTTCATAAAATACAGTTATTTATGTATCAAAATTGCCCATATTGTGCGGTTGTTGAACAATTTTTAAAAAAGCATAATCTTTTAGATTCTGTTGATTTTCTTGATGCAGGTTTAAATAAAAATAAAGAATTACTCAAAAATATAAGTAGTAAAACACAGGCTCCATATCTGGTTGATCTTGATGCAAGTGTTAAAATGCCAGAAAGTCTTGATATCATAAAGTATTTTATAAAAAAGTTTGATGTGAATGTTTCTTAGTTGTATCATTTTTATTTAAAGACGAAGAGAATTTTTCATAAATTATCTCTTCGTCTTTATTCATTTTTAATTGTCGTCTAACTTTTCATTTTGATGTTTTTTTGATAAAATAATAAGAGTTATAATTTACAGGACTTCCGCAAATTAATTGAAATCGAATGAAAGATTCGATCTAGACGTTCTTTCTAAAAAAGTATAGGCTTCTTTTTTTGTGATCAAACTTAAAAAGGAGCCTATAAATGTTTGCAAACATATCTTCAAATTACGTAAAAACTTTAGTTTTGTCTACTTCTCATAAAAATTTTACTGCAATGGGACGTTTTAATAATCGCAGTGCTGATACAATTCAACGACAATTATCTCCCGC
>Ga0209491_10001841_pt1 | contig 39768 bp, 32 predicted proteins | sample BON02_FD_187213 | JGI IMG/M metagenome (GOLD analysis project Ga0209491, IMG submission 187213) | Freshwater microbial communities from Lake Bonney liftoff mats and glacier meltwater in Antarctica - BON-02 (SPAdes) (version 2) | ecosystem: Environmental > Aquatic > Freshwater > Ice > Glacier... | reverse complement strand
TGTTCACATCTCATAATATAACAGGTACATCAGTGCCTCGTGAGAAACAAAACAGTGTCCGATATCAAGATGATGCAAAATTAACAGGAAGAATGTTCACATCTCATAATATAACAGGTACATCAGTGCCTCGTGAGAAACAAAACAGTGTCCGATATCAAGATGATGCAAAATTAACAGGAAGAATGTTCACATCTCATAATATAACAGGTACATCAGTACCTCAAGAGAAACAAGGTAATACACAATATCAAGATGATGCAAAATTAACTGGAAGAATGTTTACATCTCATAATATAACAGGTTCGTCGGTACCTCAACAGAAACAAGGTAATACACAATATCAAGATAAAGCAAAAATGACCATAAAACAAACAACTTTAATAAATGATGGTGTTGCAAATTTAAAAAATAATATATCAAGTTATGTAATCGATGATACTGATGTTGCAAAAACAACAATACGACAACAAACAGAAAATACAAAACAATCTGGACCAATTAAGAGTACTATAAATGAAGGTACATATATGATTGATATTAATGATAAAGCTAAAACAACAACTAAAGAAACTACAATCGCACCAACTCCACTTGGACGAGAACATAATTCAAATATGGGAAGTTATACAAATGATGAAAAGGATGTTCCGTGTGATACAATTAAACAATTAACAATTGATAATACTTATATTGGTGGTTTAAAATCTGAAATAAACTCTCAAATATCTCATGAAGCTGCATCTAATAATACCATTAATGATACACGTGAAATTTCAACATTTAATAGAACTCCAAATGGTGCAAGAGATTTAAATGGACCATATCTTAATAAAGATACTGTTGAATTAAAAGACTCTTTATTATATAGTTTTGTACCAATTCCTCATAAATCATTAAATCAATCTATAATGCCAAATAATTTTAGTGAAAAATCTCATGTGAAAAATATGCCAATAATTGAATCATCATATTATGTGAATGATTCTTTTATAAATACATTATCTAACAATCCATATGTAAATAATATAGTTCATCAAAAAAATATATAAATATTAATATAATATATATAATAATGTATAATATATTTGGTTCATATATAAATGATGATTTTTCAAATATCAACCCAACAAGACAAACTGAATATTTTACAAATATCAATCCAACAAGACAAACTGAATATTTTACAAATATCAATCCAACAAGACAACCTGATTATAAAAATAATAGTTCTGATATTATCAGTTCATTACAAATTAGTTCAGATATTCATAAAAAAGTTCGAGAATATTTATATCCTTGTATTAAACCTGGTATGAAATTATTAGATATTGTTAATATTATTGAATCAAAAACAATTGAATTATCTCTTAATCAAAATACAATTAATAAAGGTATTGGATTTCCTGTTAGTATATCATTAAACGATTGTGCAGCACACTTTCATCCTGAATATAATTCTACAATATCTTTTAATAAAAAAGATGTTCTTAAGATTGATTTTGGAGTGGAAAATAATGGATGGATAATTGATTGTGCCTTTACTGTATGTTTTGATATTAAATATGATCCCTTATTAAATGCTGTAAAAGAGGCAACATATACTGGAATAAAAAATGCAGGGATAGATGTTAGACTTGGTGAGTGGGGTTGTGAAATTCAAGAAGTTATGGAATCACACGAAATTGTATTAAATAATAAAACACATCAAATTAAATCAATTAAAAATCTTGGGGGGCATAATATATTAAATAGGATAATTCATGGAAATGTTTTTTTACCAATAGTTGATATGACAGATTCAATGAATGAAACAGATAAATTTAAAGAAGGTGTTTATGCAATAGAAACATTTGGTTCAACTGGTGTAAATTATATTATTGAAAAAGGTGAATCAACTTTATTTCGTTTAAATCCAGAAAAAACAGAAAAAATACATTTACATGATTTAGATATATTAAATTTTTATAATAAAATAAAAACATCATTTAGCACTATACCTTTCACTAATCGATACATTCAAAATTTTAATACAAAATATAAAGAATATTTAAAAATTCTTGATGAAAAAAAAATAATATATTCATACCCCCCATTATATGTTAACCCATCTGCATATACAGCACAATATGAACATACTATTTATATTGATGAATCTAAAAAATATATTTTATCTAAAGGTGATGATTATTAATTATTTCTTAAATTGTTTTCTTATTATTTTATTATTATTATTATTATTATTATTATTATTATTATCAAGTTTAATAATTCTTTTGCCAAAAATTGATTTAATTGGGTTTATAATTCTTTGTTCGTTATTAACATTATTTATTGGAGAATATGCAATATCGATATAATTCATATAATATATATTATAAAAAAATGAAATTTAATACTTAAAGGATTATATATATCAAGTATATAAGAATATTATGTTAAATAAAACAGATTGGAATACCTTTAAATGTTTAAAATATATTGATGTGGATAATTTAGAAATTAATAATTTACCAAGTGGTATTAATGTTTCAACAATGACCGCATCGTGTAAACTTAATAACACAATTGATATTGTTAATATTGAAAAATTTTAGTATTAAATACAGATGATATTATTACAGTTAAAATGAGTAATGAAAAAATAAGAACATTAGAAATAATAAAAGATAAAACCAAAAGGAAAAAAAAAATAGAAATAAAACCATTAAAAGATACATCAAAAAATTATTTTTTCAATCAAATTACTGTCAATATTAGAATAAGTAATGGTGAATATAAAAATTTTTCAGACGAACCTAAAATTAATATGAAGTTATTTAAAAATGGATCAATACAAATGTCTGGATGTAAATCTATTAAAAATATTAATATTGCATTAAATAAATTAATTGTTAGGTTATCAGAAATAAAAGGAAAAATAGAAAATGATAAAATAACTGAAATAAAATTTATAGAAAATACTGAAAATTTAGAAAATATAACAATTAAAGATTTTAAAATTAATATGATTAATTCAAATTATAAAATTGATATGAATATTGACCGTGAAAAATTATTTTGTTTGTTAAATAAAAAAAAAATAAAAGCATCATATGAACCATGTATTAGAGCGTGTGTTATAATTAAATATACACCCCAATGTGATAATATTAATAATAAGGTAGTTAGTGTATTTATATTTCAAAAAGGTAATATTATAATAACTGGTTCTCGATCTAAAGGTCATATATTATCAACATATAAATATATTAATGAAATATTAATGAATCATACAGACGAAATAATCAAATATAATAATGATAATGAGGCAGAAATATTAGAATTATATGAAACTATTATGAATGAAATTAAGATTGGTATTATTAAAATTAAAAACGATGATTTATTAGAAAATAGATTTATTAAAAGTCATGATTATCTTTGATAAAATCATCCTTTTTGATAAAAAAAAATACTGCGTTAAATTAAAGAAAAGATTCTTTATAATTAATAATGTCTGATCAAGAAACATCCTCTGATATAAAAGTTAAATATGAAAATTCTAATGGTGAAAATTTATTAGAAGATAAACGGGTTCCTTTAAAAAACCAATCATCTGATACAGATTATTATTTTAATTTAATAGCAAATCCAAATAAAACTATTCCCAAAAAACAATCTGAATCATCTGAATATAATATTATAAATGAATCTTCTACAGTATCTAGTGATCGCAAATCTAGTGATCGCAAATCTAGTGATCGCAAATCTAGTGATCGCAAATCTAGTGATCGTAAATCTAGTGATCGTAAATCTAGTGATCGTAAATCTAGTGACCGTAATTTTAGTGATGTTGGGAAATCTGAATCATCTAAATCAAGAGGGAAATCTGAAAAAATAAAATTACCAACTAATAATATTCCACCAACTAATAATATTCCACCAACTAATAATATTCCACCAACTAATAATATTCCACCAACTAATAATATTCCACCAACTAATAATATTCCACCAACTAAGAATGTTGAAGTAGTAAAAGAAAAGGTTTTAACTCAAACAGAAATTAGATTTAAAAAAATAGAATTATTAAGAAGATTATCAGAATTAAAAGTAAAAGGATTTAAATTGTCAAAAGAATATGATTTTAATTCAGAATTAGATGAAATGGAATATGAATACGATACATTAAAAAACTATGTCAGTACAAAAAATGGTGTTGCAATGTGTAAATCTGGTTTATTACAAACTGTATCATTTATAGAATTTATAAATGATAAATATGATCCTTTTGATTTTCATTTAGCAGGGTGGGGCGATCATTTACAAATAGAATCAGAAAATTGGGAAGGTGTTTTAGAAGAAATTTATACTAAATATAAAGGAACTGGAATGGGTATGGCACCAGAAATAAAATTATTATTAATAATTGCAGCGTCTGGTGCAGCATTTCATTATACCAAAGCAGGTTCTGCGAAAATGTCTGGTTTAGATTCATTATTATCACAAAATCCTGGTTTGTTAAGTAATTTCACAAAACAAAAAAAGGAAAGTTCTCAATTCATGACAACTCAAGAAATTAATATTGAAAATCAAAAAAAAGAAAGTAAACAACCCCCAATTAAATCATCTAAAAAAACCACGATACCAAAAGAAAGTCTTGTTAATATAAATTTAACAAGTTCTGATAAAGTACGAAATATATTAAATAGATTTCATGGTATAAAACCATCAAATATAAAACCCCATAATACAGAAACACAAGATGAAACCTCTTCAAATAATGATAGAATTGTGTCAGAATCAACTATGAGTGATACACGATTAAAAAAACGTAAACAAAAAAAATCTAATATATCAATAATTTAAATGCAATAATAATATTTTTTTATCTTTATAAAGATTACATGTTATATTATAAAGATTACTTTATAATATAATATAATATAACATAACATGACTACAAATGAGGTAATTGTTAAAAAAAAACGTGGTAGAAAACCAAAAAATTATGTTGATTCGTCGCTTAATGAAAATAATTCTACTAAACAACTCGAAACAATAAATTCAGAAGATGAAAAAATAATATTTCATTTACCAATAACAATTAATGAAATTAATAATAAAGATACTGATATTGATAATATTTTTATTAAATCAGAATTAGATATCAATAAAAAAAATAAAATAGAAGATAAAATAGAAGATATTTTTGAAAATATCTCTGTTAATTCCAGTTCTGATAAAAAAATATATTTAAATAATTCAATAAATAATATAAATACACATATTTTAACATTTGTATCAAATACAAAATGTTGGTGGTGTAGAAATTCATTTACAACACATCCAATCCAGTTACCAGAAGATTATTATAATAATACATTTTTTTGTGTTGGACATTTTTGTTCTTATAATTGTGCTGTTGCACATAATATAGATATAAATGATATTCTGACTTCAAAACGCATTTCGTTAATAAATTTATTATATTATAAAACATATTCTGATTTTAACAAGATAATAGCTGCACCACATTGGATTACATTAGAAGAATATGGTGGTACATTATCAATAACTGAATTTAGGGAAAATTCAGTTAAAAATACGAAAGAATATTTGGTATTACACCCTCCTTTAATATCTAGACAAATGCAAATAGAAGAATCTTATAAACATTATAAATTTAAAGATGTTCAAAATTCAGATCAAGAACAAAAATATACGATAAAAAGAAATAAACCTATAAATAATAATCAACTTAATTTAGAAATAACTATGGGTTTGATAAAAAAAATAAAATAAATTATTATTAATCCGATTTACTGGGACTTAATACTAATTTAATTTCTCCTAACGATGCAATCTGATATGTTAATATAATTGGATAATCATTTTTTAAAAATAATGTCACTTGATTGCATAAATTTGTACATTTAGTAAAAATTAATAAAAATTTAAGTTCAAATAATCCTTGAACTATTTCATTTGTATTATTTGTGGTTGATACAATAGACAACCCGCCGTTTGTTTCACCAACTTCAAAATCTATATTTCCTATTTCACCCTTACCTGAAAAGTATAATTTATTTGATGTTGCTTTAATTTCAATTTTATCAGTTGATGATGCAATATCTTTACAATATTTATGAAAATCTTGAGAAGGTAATATAATTGAATAAGGAAATTGTATTGGACTTATATCATACATTTCTTCTTCAATATCCATCAAGTTTAATTTAAAAGTTTTCTTTTCTTTCTTTTCAATACTCTCCAAAATAATTACTAATTTATTAATATCATCATCATCTACAATCCATGTCATTGTGTCGAAATTACTCATACATTTTAAACATTTTAATAAATTATTAATATCAAGTCCTAATGTTAATTTTTTTTTATGATAATTATATTTATAAACATCGAATTTATCTGCATCTAATCTCATGTAAATAAGGATTTTACCAGTTTTATTTACTTCTTTCAAAACAATACCACCTATTGTAGGTTCTTCTGTAGGATTTTCTGTATTTTCAATGTGATATGGGAAAAAATCAATATTGGCATCTGTTAATAATGAATTAATAGCATCAACAACTATTTTTATAGCAACTGTTTGTGTTGTCTTAAGTTCAATGATATTAACCATTATATTTATTAATTATTAATAAATTTATATCTTTATAATGTTTATTAATAATATTAATTTAAGTTTAAAAAAAATCTCTTTATTATTATATAATGGTTAATTCGTATGTCTTAGTAAATCCCCATATTGAGGGATCATTTAAACGCAATGTAAAATCTTTAAATTCAAAAGAAGCAGCAAATGTTTTTTATAAAAATTTATCTGAACATTTTAATAATTCTGTTCAAGAATTTCATTTTAGTATTCAAAAAGGTGGATCTGGTGATGGTAAATTTTATCATTTTAAGGTAAAAGAAACAAAGAAAAAAAAAGAAGTATCTTTTACCATTGACCCAATTGAGGAACCTGTTTCACCAGAAACCTTGAAAACTTTTAAAAAAAACTTGGATGGATTCAAGTCTAAATTTAATCAAGATGGAGGAAGTAAAAAGAAAAGTAAAAAAAGTAAAAAAAGTAAAAAAAGTAAAAAAAGTAATAAAGATAAAGATAAAGATAAAGATAAAGATAAAGATAAAGATGACGATTCATCCGATTCATCTGATTCGTCTTCTTCTGAATCGTCTGATTCATCAGATTCATCAGATTTTTATATAAAGTCAAAAAAATCTTATAATGCGACTCAACCAATATATTATTGGCGTTATGATCCTTATCTTTACAATATCGACCAATTATATATACCAACCTTTTATTCTTATGTAACTCCATATATTGAATTAAATATAAGAGGGTATTAAATTAAATTAAATATTAAATATAATATTAAATATAATAAATAAAGTAAAATTAAATAAAGATAAATAAAGTAAAATTTAAAAATTAAATATAATATTAAATATAATAAAGTAAAATTAAATATAGATAAATAAAGTAAAAATTAAATATTTAATATTAAATATAATATTAAATATAATAAAGTAAAATATAATAAAGATAAATAAAGTAAATATAATAAAGTAAAGATAAATAAAGTAAAAATTAAATATTTAATATTAAATATAATATTAAATATAATAAAGTAAAATATAATAAAGATAAATAAAGTAAAATTTAAATATTTAATATAATATTAATTAATTTTTTTGAAAACATAATATCTAAACAAGTCATTCCAAACACGACCTTCTTTATCAGAACCTTTTAAATCACCATAAAATTGTGCAACTGTATTGTAATATTTTTTATTTTTAGGATTTTCTTCATGTTGGATTACATCTGAAAACCAATTTTTATTAAGATTAAAAATATTAACAAATAATTCAGTATCAACTAATACACATCCTGCTTTTTTCATAACTTTTGATAACAGTTCTGGTGTAACCAAGTATTCTGTTAAATATTTACCTTCTTGACAAAACCACGCCATATGAATATCAATAGCCATATTCACATCATCTTTAACATCACCATTAAATTTTTTAATAATTTCAAAAAATTTCTTACGCTGACCTTCATCATCTGTATACCAAGATGTAGTAGTATCTTTACCTGCTAATAATTTCATAACTTGTTTTGGATCATATAATGTACAAATTAAATATCCATCTGTTTTAAGATATGATTTTATATTTTCAATTAATGCATTTACTGTTTCTTGTGTTTCAAATAAATAATGAATTGAAAATTGACAATTAATAATATCAAATTTACGATCTTTTGTAAATATTTTATCTATTGATTTCTTATTATCAGGTGTCATATTAATAATTTTCTTTTCTTGTAATTGAGAAGACATTGGAATACCACCATCTGCTTGAATAAATACCATTTTTGTAAAATCAGGATATTTATTCACATTATCTCTGTATCTTGTTGTAGAACTATCAATAGCTCCATATAATCCTTCATAATCAACATCTGTTCCAATATATTCACTTATACGTGTATGATAAAACTTCATAATATCTCCACCACGACCACATCCAATATCCCAAACTGTTTTCTTTTTATAATTACCATTCATATTTTCTTTACCTTGAGTACAATATGAATAAATAATGATTGATTTTATCCAATTATGAAAATCTCTAAATGATTTTCCAAGATTTGTAATTTTTTGATAATAAATATCTTGTGCTCTTTCTGATGAAATAACACTTGTATTAATCCTACTTGATAATAATTTTTGTTGTTGTGCATATGTATCAGTTCTAGATAATTTTTGAATTTCTTCAATTGTTACAGATTCGATCATTGATTTCCAAATCTTAATCGCAAAATCTTTATAATTACCATATTGTTTTTTATCTCTTATTACTGATTCTGTTTTATCCCATCTAGTTCTTAAAATCTTCCATCGATATGGATGTGGTATATTTGCATCATTAACATATATTACCTCAATAACAGTTTCGTCATTAACTAAGTTGCCTTCAACATCTCTTACTTCGCCATTTTCTAATGGAAAAAATGCTTCATGATTATGTTCGTTTTTCATAAATGGTACTGGTACTTGTTTATTACCAATTGCATCACCTACAAAAAAATTAATAACACGGAATATTTTATTATGGACTGTTTTAATTGTGTTATCATATACTTCTAAATTTCCACCTAATTCCATATTTTTTTGATAAGTAATATACACATCAATTGAATTTGTGCTTGGAGGTTTATATTTATAGATTGGGTATTTATGTTCTCTCTTTTCTCGAATATATTTTTGATCAACACCCGTATAAATAATACCATCTAATAAATAAGGACATGAGACATTCTCATTATTAGTACAACCACTCCATATTGTATTACTGAATGAATACACTTCTGAATTATTACCACCTGTAGGAAATATAAACATTTTAGTATGAAATATATATTCATTTTCTTTTGACTCTTTAATTAATTTATTTAAATTTTTATAAAAATGTATCATTTCTTTTTCATAATGTTTTTCTTGTTTTACTAGATCAAATTTATCATCATATTGTTTAATCGTATATGCTTTAACATTCATTTTATTAACAAAATTATCTAATACTTTTAAACGATTTATTAATAAATTTTCATTACGTATATCTTTTCCTGCATAAAATAGACAATCAAACATCATGAATAAATAATTATTTTCTTTATGAATATGTATTAATTCTCCTTCTATTAATGTTAAATCTATCCCTTTTACAGTATATGGAGTTTTTTTTACAATTAAATTATTTGAAATTAAAAATATCATTTCCTCGAAAACTAATAATTGATATTTATCACCATCAGCCTTATCAGTAACACTATATTTATTTGGAATTTTATCAACAATATGTTGTACTTCTGTTGATATTGGTTGCATAGAATATAAATTAGTACTTGCATCATTTTCCGTTTTATATAATAATTTTTTATAAGCCTTTATGACTTTTTGTGTTTCATCTTTGGTAATTAAAATATTGGAATCTTCAAGAACTTGTTTGATTTTTAATACTTCTCGATTCATTTCTTCAAGTACTTTATTCGAAACTTTATTTTTACCAGCAACATATTCTAATTCTATTTCAAATTGCTTTTTACCATCATCAATATCATCTGGACTTGATGATGTTTTAACAATTGTTAAATCTAATCTAACAATTCCATCACCTTCAATATCATCTTTTATAAATAAACTAATACGTTGTTTATATCTAAATTTAATTTTATCACATTCATTATATTGAATATTTGCAAGAGTTTCCATTGTCTTTTCATTAATTCCTTCTTCCTGACTCAATCTAACACGAATATTAAATTCATCAATATCATATACATTAGCCAAATCTTTTTTTTTATTCATAAAATGAATTCCTTCATTATTAGAAAATTGTGTAACTAAAATTGTAAATATTACATGATTTTTTCTTTGATGAACTAAATTTAAAATATTATTAATTCTATCAATACCAGTAATTGTAATACGGTATGAATCATTATTTAAATAATTATAATTAACATCTAATGTTGTTTCTTGTGTCATTTTAATATTGTTATTAGTTGATCTATATTTTGCATAATTTAAAACTTTTATAAATTGTTTAATTGATAATTTATTATCAGATCTATAATTATTAAACATTATTTCAAATTCGTTTGTCTTATTTGATTTTTCAAACAGAATTTTAATTTGACTTATTGTATTTAGTGATAACATTATCTATAATTAGATAATGTTTTTTTAAATAATTATTTCATTTTTTTTAAATTAATATTTACCTATCACACCAGGATTTTCGACATAACTGACTTGGATTTTTTCCCATATTAACACCACATTCAAGACAATGATAATTATTTTATTTTTTTAAATTAATATTTACCCATCACACCAGGATTTTCGACATAACTGACTTGGATTTTTTCCCATATTAACACCACATTCAAGACAATGAAAATTATTTGTTAATGAATTATATCCTTTAATAATTTGATTTTTAACAATTGGTTTGAAATAATCTGTTATTGATTTCTGAAATTTAATATTATGTTGATTATCCATTAATATTTATATATATTAATATTAATATATTACAATTTCAATTTTTGTCATAAAAATTGATTTTTATATATCATAGTATATTTATATATAAATTATTATGTCGTCTATTATTAAACAAATTGAACCCATTATTGAAGATCATGTTAAAGATCTTGGAGTCGTCGTGATTAAAGTTCACGAACATGGTGCTGAAGAACCTGTACCAACAAAAGAACCAGCTGAAGAACCAACAAAAGATGCAGCTGAAGAACCAACAAAAGATGCAGCTGAAGAACCTGTACCAACAAAAAAAGAACATATTGATTATTCTTCTGTATCTGCAGTAAATGAAGATATTATTGTTCATAATAGCAAAATTACAAGTGCAACATTTAAAATGGGTGGATTTACACAGAAAGAAAATCAAGACGCATATTATGTAAATACAGGAATTGTAAATGATGTTGCATATACATTAATGTGTGGTTGTGACGGACATGGTATAGCAGGCAAGTTATTTGCTAATTTTACTGTTACAGAGTTACCAAAGATTATTCTAAAACAGATTGGTTCTATTATAATTGAACCAACATTGTTATATGGTATTTTTGAAGATTTTAATAAATGTCTCGTTGAAAAATTTATTAAAAACAAAATAGGTGGTACAACATGTACCGTAATTATTAAAATGGATGGACTGATAATTACTGTTAATCTTGGAGATTTTGATGCAATAACTCATATTGATACACTACCATCTAACATTGAATTATTTGTTGATGATGTTAAACAATCTGTTTCTAGTTCATTTCTTACATTGACACAAGATCATAGCCCGAGTTCAATAACAGAAGTCTCGAAAATCTTGGACATGGGTTATAGAACTATGTATGACTCTGGAAAATACGCAAGTATTGATGCATACGAGGTTGTTATGAATAATGATGTTAAAACAATTGATCGTGTATCACATACTAAACAACATGGTGCATATCATATGAATGTAAGTCGTGATTTTGCAATGTATTTTTGTGATGGTCCAAATAAAATTAACATGTCGCGGTCCTTTGGTGATGTTAATTGTGTGTTCGTATCACATCGTCCAAGTATAACAGTTGCAAGGTTTCCAATTGAAACTCGAACCAAGATAATTACTGGGTCTGATGGATATTTTACAAGTTTTACTATCCCACAAGTACACGAACAATTATTGATTACTCCTCACAAAATTTGTTCAAATGGATATGATATGATTGGCACTACGTTTGGATACGAAAATGCTGATAATACAACCATTATTATTTTATCGTAATTTTTAAAATTATTTTATCGTTATCATAATAAAATATGCTAATTTCATAAATTGAATATATTCATCACATCGTTTAATTAAACTTTGGTCTATTTCTGCCAATTTGTATAATATCTTAGATTTTACATTATTTTCAAAATTAGATTTTAATATAAAACTATGAAAACTTATTATTTGATTAACCAATGAATATCCTGCAATATTAAATTGATTTATTAATAAATCAACATTTTTATCATCTTGATTTATAATATATTCCATTAATTTATTAAATTGATTTTCTGGTATAATTCCAGATATATCATCTAATATATTAATATTAAAATCATCGCTATGTGAATTATAACATTTTTGTAGTAAATTAATTGCTTTTCTTAAATCCCCTCTACATATAGTAATAATTTTATGTAATATTACATCAGAATAAATAATATTTTCTTGTTTACATATATAATATAATTTATTAATAATACTATCTGAATCAATTGGTTTAAATCTAAATAATGCACATCGAGATATAATTGGTTCTATTATTTTATTGTAATAATTACAAATAATACAAAATCTTGTAATTTTAGAATATTGTTCTATTATTTGTCTCAACGCAAATTGAGAATCATATGTCATTGTATCTGCTTCGTCTAATATTATAATTTTCCAAGGTGGGATACCATCTATTTTATTAATTGATTGTTTCGAATATTTCTTTATTTTTTCTCTAATAATATTAATACCTCTTTCATCTGATGCATTTAATTCTATTATTCTATCTGAATAATTTTCTAAACCAAATAAATCTTTAGCCAATGAAATAATTGTTGAGGTTTTACCACATCCAGATGGACCATAAAATATTAAATGTGGTATATTCTGTGTTTTCATAGATGATCTTAAAGATTGAATAACATCAGATTGTGCACTAACATCATCTAATGTTGTTGGTCTATATTTTTCAACCCATAACTGATTTTTATTATTATTATTCATTATAATGAATAATAATAAAAATATCTTTAAATTGTTTAAAATAATAATTTTTTTCCTAAATTATGTATAATGAATACCCATACTTTTAATGAAATAGTAAAATATAATAAAACATTAATGGATACATATGAAATAGATGAAATAGATACAAATGTACATATTAATTCAATTGATACACCAATAATTAAACCATTAGAAATTGATACAAACATACCCATAATAAATCAAAGTATATTTAATTTTATAAAGCCACATGATGAAGATACATCTCAAAGAATAAATGTAGGGTTTCAATTTATATTTGAATTATACAGAGTTGTTACTAGTTCGTTATTAATACTTTTTGTACCACAATTATGTAAAGATCATATATGCACAATTAATGAAAATTTAGTATGGGAAACAAAAACTTATAACACTGCAATCTGTTTTAATTTTATATCAATGGTTTCGTTAGTTAGTATGTATTATTTAGAATTAATAAGAGAAAATAGATTAATTAAATTTCTTCGTGTAAATAAGAATTTTCCAAATAATAATAAAGATGTTGGTGAAAGATTAGAATTATTACCAATTAAAAATAAAAAACAAATATTAAATATAAATAGACATTATAAATTAATTTCATATTCTACAATTGTTATTTATTCTGTAAATGTTATTTTAAGTGGAATAGTTGTTAATAATTATTATGCAGGAACACAAACCACATCAACATTTATAACATATGTATTATTTATAGCAAGTAAATTTACTAATGTTTATTCATTAATTTCATCTGATATAAATATATTATATTCGGCATATATGAAATCTAATATTCAATTTAATGATGTTGATATTGATTTTATAAAAATCGTATAAATTATGTATCAAATGTATCAACTGCTTCTTGCATATCATGTGAATCAGATGTATCTATAACATCATTTGCTTGAAATCTTTTTGGAACATCAATAAAATTAATAAACTTTTTTGTTTGTGAATTATTATTAACATCATTAAAATTATAATTAATATTAATAAATAATTTTTTATCACACTTTATTGGAATCATAAAATTTGGAACGACTCCTTGAAAGGATGTTATAGTTCCTTTATAATTATAACCTTCATCTCCATATATTTCAATATCAAACCCAGTTGGTTTTGATATTGTTTGACCATTTAAAGTATTCGTTGTTAGTATTGTTGGTATATTCAAGGCTAAAAAATTATGAATTACTTTATTTTTTTTAATTTTTCGAATCATATGTTTATCAATATATTCGTGTTCTTCTGTCATAGTTCTTTGTGTAAAAAAATAATCAATAGTTTGGAATGTATTTTTTTGAATTTTTAAAGTATTAAATGCTTCTCCCAAGTCAGCCATGTATAATATTATTATTAAAACATTCCTTATATATTTTATAAAACTATATTTAAAACTACTTTTTTTTTAATATTAATGACTAATAATACATTAAACGCTCTTGATGGAGATTATTCTTGGAAAAGAGAACAAGAAGTTATTTTAAAAAAATGGGCAGATAAATCTATTTGTTTCAAAATGATGCACGAAAGATCATATAAAAAATATTGGTGTTTAAATGCATGGTTTAATATACCAGTTATTATAATATCTACAATTACAGGTACAGGAAATTTTGCATCAGGGAGTTTTGGTTCCGCACAATATATTACATTTATAATTGGGGGATTTAATTTATTTGCAGGAATATTAGCAACAGTTGCAACTTATACTGGGGTTGCACAAAAATTAGAATCACATCGATTTTCAAGTATTGCATGGGATAAATTTTCTAGAAAAGTTCAATTAGAATTAGCAAAAGCAAGATCAGACCGCATTAAAGCAAAAGATTTTATAAAACAAGCAACAGAAGAATATGATAGATTAATCGAAATGTCGCCGATATTACCAAATGATATTATTAGATGGTTTACAAATATGATTGAAACAGGAGCATTAGACGAAGAATTAGGTGAATGTTCTACATTCTGTTTTGAAACTTTTTGTTTTCCATGTGGTTGTAGCTTTTGTAAATGTATTTGTTGTTGTCAAAGTACTAAAAGAAATGTAATAGAAGATGAAAAAATTAGAAAACAATGGGGGTTAATGGAGCTACCAGATATTATTGGAAGAATTAGACCAACAGAAATTGCAATAGAACCAGACCCAGAATCACCACCTCCATTAGTAATAATTCAACATAATGAATCGTCGAATGAAATAAAAAATGATAATAATCCATATGATGTTTATAATTTAAGTTTTAATGCAACATTATAATATTATTTTTAATTGATGTAAATCATCTAACCACATTTCTTTATTGGTTTTATTTTCAATATATTTATATTCTAATTTAATTTCTTTATTTTTTTTTTCTAATCTTTCTAAATTTTGTATTGTTATTTGTTTGAATGTCATATTGGTTAAATAATCATAAGAATCATTTATTTTAATAATATTATTTTTAATTAAATATTTATCTAAATCGATATCATATAATTTTAAAATTTTACCATTTTCTTGAATAACTAATTTTATAAATTTAATTTGATTATTATTATATTTAATAGTATTATTTAATTTATTTAATACAAATTCTTTTCGTGAATCATAAAATTTTATTCTCCAATGATAAAATTCTATTATAATTTCTTCTGCAGATTTAAATGTTTTTATTTTATATAAAGATGTATATAAATTCATATTAGATTGTTTTATTGTTTTATATAAATGTAAATATTTATATAATTCATTCATTCCTGTATCATCCATATTATTTAACATTTTTTCTATATTTTCTATATTTTCTATTTTTAATATAAATTTAATTTCAATATCTGAACTTAAATTACTATAAGATTTAAATAAATCACTTTTCTTTTCATAAATTAAATCTTCTAAAAATTCTTTATAGTCATTTGTCCACATTCTTATTGGAAGTTCTGTTATTATTATCTCATTTTTAAATATTTCAATAACACCTTCACTTAACCATGTTGTATCATTAAATTTTAAAATCCGCCCTTTAAAATTTTTATAATATGGTGTTAATAATTTTTTATTTGCTTTATTATTTAATTTATTTTCAATCCAATTAATAATATCCATTGGATTATAATTTGGAATAAATGTCGAAAATCCTGTACCAATACCTTCACACCCATTAATTAATATTAATGGAATTATTGGTAAATAATATTTTGGTTCTATTTGATAACCATCATCGTTTTGATATTCTAAAATATTAGTATCTTCTTTAATAAATATTTTATTAACATATGGTTCTAATAATGTATAAATATAACGAGCAGACGAATGATCTTTACCTCCCATTAATCTAGTTCCAAATTGACCAATTGGTGCTAGTAAATTTAAATTATTTGAACCTACAAAATTTTGTACCATATTAATTATTGTTATAATAAGAGACTGTTCGCCATGATGATATGCAGATACTTCAGCAACTGATGCAGCTAATTGAGCTACTTTATATTCTGATATTATATTTTTTTTAAAACACCCATATAATACTTTACGTTGCGATGGTTTAAATCCATCTAACATTGAAGGTATTGATCTAATATTATCATAATTTGAAAAATGAATTAATTCTTGATGAACAAATTGTTTAATATTTATTGTTGTAGGTGGTTCTAATTGAAGAATATTATTTGGATTATATTCTAATAACCATAATTTACGATTTGCTACTTTTTCTTTAGAAAACGCTAATAAAATATCATTATTTGTATTATGTTCTTTAATTAAATTAATTTTATTTGATTCTAAATTTCTGAAATATTCACCGGCTTCTTTGGATGTAGATGTTCCTAATCCTTTATAATATTTAATTTTCCATAATGAAATTTCTTTTGTCTTTTCTTTCCATATTTTGTATGTTCTTAAATTAGAAAAATTTAATGTTTGATTTCCTCTTGTAACTTTAACTAGTGGTGTAACTAATATTTGAATAAATCCATTTATTTCTAGTAAAGACGGATAAAAATAATCAAAAAAATTAATAATTAATCCTTTGATATGAGATCCATCTTCATCTGCATCTGTCATTATCATAATTGCACCATATCTTAATTCTTTAAGATTTTCTTTATTATAATTAAATCCCATTTTTAATCCCATTATTTTTTTAATATCATTTATTTCTTGATTGGAATTAATCTGAGATGTCGATGCTTCACGAACATTTAATAATTTACCCCTCAATGGATATACACCAAATATATTACGCCCATTTTGAATTGCAGAAATTCCAGATATAGCAGTGGCTTTTGCAGAATCTCCTTCTGTTAAAATTAATATACAATCTATTGATTTCTTTGTTCCTGCAAAATTCGCATCTTCTAGTTTAGGCATATTTTTGATTTTTGATTTTTTTGTTCCATCTAATTTAGATAATATTTTTTGGTTTGATAAAGAAATAACTTGTTTTAATTGATTAACAATATTGGATTTTTTAATTTGATTCCAAAAATTATCAGAAATATCACATTTAAATCCAAATTTACTAATTGGGGTATTTAATTCTTCTTTTGTTTGTGAATTAAAAGTTGGATTAATAATTGATGATTTTAAACAAATTGTTAAATAATCATTTAATATTTTTTTTGTAATATCTGGTGAAATTATTTTTTTAAATTTTTCTAATAATAAATCAATAAAATAATCAATATGTTTTCCCCCTTTATTTGTATAAATGCCATTTACAAATGATATGTGAGTTCCTGAATCAATCGATTTTAAATCATTAAATCTTATTGCATATTCCCATAAATTATTTTTAATACACCCACCTATTATCCAAGGTTCTTCTGATAAATATAATTTTAAGTATGAATCAAAAGTAGTTTCGTGTTTTAGTTTAATATTATTTAAATTAAAAATAATATTTTTTCTACACAAACCAATTAAATCAATTATTCTTCGTTCTAATAATTGAATTACTTGACCATTAAAATTTTTTGTTTTAAATTTTTCAAAATCAGGGAATATGGTTATTTTAACACCACCTTTATTTTCTTTGTTTTTAGTTATTGTTGGTTTTAATATTTTACTTAAATTATTTTCAAATATTTGATGATAATATAATTTCCTTTTCTTGTCCCAAACTTCAATTATAAATTTCTTTGAAAATATTGCAGATAATTTTGCACCTAAACCATGTGTTCCACCAGTTATTCTTTCTTCTGTATCATTATAATTAGTTGATGTTAATAAATTAGCAAAAATTAATTCAGGAACATAAATCTTATATGTTGGATGTAATATAACATCGATTCCAACCCCATCATTTTCAATTATAAAAAAATCTTTATTTATTTCAACATTAATATTAGTTAAGGTTGTATCTCTTATCGATTGATCATATGCATTAACAATTAATTCATCAATAATTTTATATAATCCAGGAGACCAATAAATTTCTTGTTGACTAATTTTATTTTTATTATAAATAAATTGTTTTTCATCACGAAAATCTAAATCTCCAATATACATACCAGGTTTTTTTAAAATATGTTCGATTGGTGATAATTTTACATAAGTTTCTTGTATAGATAATTCATTTTTTTTATTGGTCATTAATAAAATAAATGAGAAATAAATAAAATTTAAATGAATTTCTTATTTCCTATGGTGCTGGATTTGAACTCCAAACTGATCTCGACATTCTGGATTCTTGACAGAACATCCTTTAGTGAGCCAATAATAAAAATTACAGTTTTTACTCGATGGTGCTTCAAGCCACTCTTGTGAATCATGTTCATTCTTTTTTACAGAATAATAATGCTTTTGTTGAATTTTTGATGAAACTGTTTTAGCAACAGTTTCATCAAGAAAGGACACGCCAAAAGAGGACATATCAAGAGAATCATCACGGAAAGATTCATCATAAAATGATTCGTCAAAAGAGGACACATCAAAAGAGGGTACTTCGTGAAAGGATTCGTCAAGAGATAATTCAACAGAAATTGATTCCAAATCTTTAACATGTCGATCAAAACGACGAGACTTTGTAATCTTTTTGAAATTATAATGATACATTTGTTTCTTGTTAAGTTGTGTCAAAAGAGATGACACCCACTTATTTGAATATGAATTTACACCACAATGTTCCAGGTTACAATTCCGTGTAATATTCGTAAACTGTTTACACGGAATTTCCTTTCCATTTAGTAGTGCAACTCGCTTTGTGGATTTCTTTTTGTTGAATGTACCTTGTTTGGCGGATTTCTTTTTGGTGAATTCCATTGAAATAATAATATCGTTTGTAGATTTAATAGACATATATATGAATTATTATTATGGCTATTATAACATTTAAAAATCAATTTTTTTAACATTTTAGATTTTTATGACATTTATATTTGAAAATATATAGCTATATGCAGTTGAATTTAATTCTTGTACATAAATAAAAAATAAAATTTATATCTCATAAAATTCCATAAATATTCATATATATAATATATATATATATAATTATTTTATAAAAGAACTGTTAACAGTGTTAGATAAATGATTATTGTTTAGAAACTTTTTTTACTGCTATTTTAGAAACTTTCTTTACAGGTTTTTTGGAAACTTTCTTTACTGCATTTTTAGGTGCTTTTTTAGATACTTTTTTAGATACTTTTTTAGATACTTTTTTAGATACAACCTTTTTGGATGCTTTTTTGGCACCTCCTTTAACATCTACTTTAAATTTTTTACGTTCTGTATCAATATATTTTTCAACAAATGATAAATCTTTATTTTTCTTAATTACTTTCATTAATTCGTCTAAAGTCATTTCGGATTCAGTTTCTTTATCATTTTTCTTTTCTTTAACAACAAAATTTTTACTTTTAGAATCTTCTTTAACATCGATGCGGTAAAACTCTTCACCAACACCTTTAATTAATTTAAAAGATAATCCAAGTGGTCCATCAATTAAACTTTCGGTGTGAATAGTTTTAATTTCTTTGAAATTTGTTTTGCGAGAGTTCTCGTGTCTAAATACAGGTGGTGATTTGCTCATATATATATATATATAGTTATGTTAGAAAAAAAATCTTAATATATTTATTTAATATTATAATTAAACATATTTAAATATTAAAATTATTATAATTATAATGAATGATATATTTAATTATAATAGTAAAGACTTGAATAAAACTATTAACATTAAATTACCGTGGGTTGAAAAGTATAGACCAACCAATTCTGATGATATTTTATTAGACCCGTTTATTAAAGAAAAAATAAATAAAATGGTTGAAACAAAAACAATACCAACTATGATTATTACAGGGGAACCTGGTACTGGAAAAACATCTACTATTTTATTTTTAGCAAAAACATTATATGGTGATTCGTATAATGACAGTGTATTAGAATTAAATGCATCTGATGATAGAGGATTATCTATTATTAATAATACTATTTATCCATTTTGTAAAAAACATGTAAATAATAGTTTAGGGTATAAATTAGTTATTTTAGATGAAGCAGATAGTATTACTCAAAAAGCACAAAATGTATTATCAAATATAATATCAAAATTTATTAAAAATACAAGATTTGTATTTATTTGTAATGATTATACACAAATTATAGAATCCATTCAATCTAAATGTATGATTATTAAATATCCAAAAATTGATTCAAGTAATTTATTTTTAAAAATTAAATATATTTGTGATACTGAAAATATTACACATACAGATGATGGAATTAATAAATTATTATTTGTATCAGATAACGATATACGTCAATTAATTAATAATTTAGAATGTATTTATTATTCATTTGGAATATTAAATGAAGAAAATATTTATAAATTTATTGATAAACCCAAAACTTTTTATATATCTGAAATATTAAAAAGTTGTTTTGAACACGATTTTCCTAAAACTATAAATATTGTTAAAAACCTATATTATAATGGTTATACTCCAAACGATATATTATTAACATTTATGAAATTTTTATTAGATAGAAATTATCATGAACTAGATAAAGAGGTTAAATTAAAAATATATGAAATTATAAGTTTAAGTTATATTGTCATTAATAGTGAAAATGATACTTTATTACAATTATGTGGATGTATATCAAAGATATATTTATATTTACAAAAAATACCAGAATTAAAATAAAATTGAATTATATAATTAAAAATTGAATTATATAATTAAAAAAATATATATATATAATAATATACAATGTTAGGGTCAAAAGCAATTTATAATAGTTTATTAACAAATAAAGTCAATAATGTATTTCTCTATAGCGGAGGTGCAATTATGTCTCTTGTTGATTTATTTAAAACAAAAGATAAACCACAAATAAATTATTATATTAATAATCATGAACAAAATTGTGGTCATGCTGCAACTGGATATGCAAAGTCGTCTGGTAAACCTGGTGTTGTTATTGTTACAAGTGGTCCTGGTTTAACAAACATGGTAACACCAATATTAGATGCTACTAATGACAGTACACCACTAGTTGTTTTCTCAGGTCAAGTTCCACTTTTAAATATGGGTACAGATGCATTTCAAGAATGTGATGCTGTAAATATTACTAAATCTTGTACTAAATGGAGTTATTGTGCACAAGATGGGGATGATTTATATGAATTATCAAATGAAGCATTTAGAGTTGCAACTAGTGGTAAACCTGGTGCTGTTCATATTGACCTTCCGAAATGTGTTATTAATAAAGAAAATGGAAAAAATATTATTAAGAATTCTTATCAAACAAAAAAAAGCAATGTTAATTATCATATATTACATAAATTAATAAAAGAATCAAAACAACCAATTATTTGTGTTGGTAAAGGGTGTAATAATTATTCAAATGAATTATTAACATTTATTCAAACATATAATATACCAGTAACAACAACTATTCATGCAGTTGGTACCTTGGATGAATATCATCCATTATCATTGGGCTTTTTAGGTATGCATGGATTTCCTGCTGCAAATCATGCAACACAAAATGCAGATTTAATAATTGCACTTGGTTCAAGATTTGATGATAGAACTATTGGTAATTTATCATTGTATGCTCCAAAATGCAAAAACGTAATTCATGTTAATATTGAAAAATCAGAATTAGGTAAAATTATAAATTCAACTAATAATCGTAAAGTTTATAAAATTAATATGGATTGTGGAGTATTTTTAGAAAATATAAATAAAATAAAATATAAAAAAATCTGTAATAATAATTGGATGACAATTATAAATGATTGGAAACAAAAATATCCAATTACATATAATAAACCTGATAATAAATTAAATACACAAATGGTTATTGAACAAATTGGTAAATCTATAAATCAAAAAAATACAATTATTACATCTGGTGTTGGTAATCATCAAATGATGTCAGCACAATTTATTAAATGGCGTGTTCCAAATCAATTTATTACATCTGGTAGTCTTGGTGTAATGGGAACAGGTCTTCCATATGCGATTGGAGTACAAATTGCTAATCCAACAAAAACAGTAATTGATATTGATGGTGATGGATCATTTAATCATACATTAGGGGATTTACAAACAATTACAAAGTATAAATTACCAATTAAAATATTTATTATGAATGATGGACAAATGTCTATGGTTCGTGCGTGGGAAACTCTATTTTATAATAAAAATTATGTTGCAACAGATTGTTCATTCAATCCTGATTATTGTAAATTAGCAGAAAGTTATGGAATTAAAAGTATTAAATTAACAAATCCAAAAGATTTAAAAGATGTTATTAATTATGTTATTAATTTTGATGGACCAATTTTATGTAATGTTTCTGTTGTATCAGATTTATGTCTACCACTAATCGCACCTGGAAAAGCACTTGATGATATGATATTATTAAATAATAATCCTACATCAATAAATGGATTAGCCCCATCTTAATTTAAAAATATATTAATTCAAATCATTACATCGTAGAGCCATAGAAAGCCGCCATTCTGGTGGAGCAACCTGAACATCAGCATTATCAACACCTGGTGTATATGAAACACATTCGATACATATAGAACCACGCGATATGTTGGTTCCACTATTTATAACAACACCATTATCAATGTCAGCAAATTTTTGTTGAGATTCAGCTACTCCTGGTGCAGTAATTGTAATGCTACCAAGTTGTTCGCTAGTAGTATTGTCCAAAGCATATCGTACGATATTAAATGATGCCTCAAATTTTGAAATAGCGTCTGTATCAACAATCAATATTGCAGATACAAGATCAAAATTAAAAGGGATTGGTAGACCATATCCAACTTTATTTGATTTTGAACTGTTACCAAATGAGAACGATGAAGGACCACTACCTATAGTTGTCCCATATCCAGTTAATTCACCTGATGCTTCACCACATATAAGAATTCTTTGTTTAGGAATGTCTAAAATACGTGCCATGGATTCATAAGGAATGTTAATAATTGGTGTATCCATGTCTTGTAAAATTACATCATAGAGAGTAACGGTACCTCCGACTATTTGAGGGTTTTCAGGATCAGATTGGATATCTACTCTCCGTATAACCTCAATATTTCTAGTATTGATATCTAATGCGACGATATCAGTACAACTCATATTAGGACCACCAATTGTATCCGAAACATATATATCTTTACTCATAATAGTACCATTGGATGATGTGATATCACCTGTGGTTTTAAGAGATTTACTAACAAGATCAGTGGTATTGTCAATCAAATCGTGTTTTGTATTAATTTTTTTATGGAGCGATAAGTTAGACATATTAGTTGTAGCAGCACTATTAATTGTTGTATTGCCTGAAAGTGTTGTGGTACCAGAAAGTGTTACAACACCGGATGCATCAATATCAACAACCTCGATGTTTTGAGTATTATTAGTTGTTGTATTGCCTGAAAGTGTTGTGGTACCAGAAAGTGTTACAACACCGGATGCATCAATATCAACAACCTCGATGTTTTGAGTATTATTAGTTGTTGTATTGCCTGAAAGTGTTGTGGTGCCAGAAAGTGTTACAACACCGGATGCATCAATATCAACAACCTCGATGTTTTGAGTATTATTAGTTGTAGTCATTCAATATATATATATAGAAAATAATAATTAATTTATTTTTACCAATTATTCATACATGACATAATAGAATATTTTAAAATATCAAAAATGATATATTTTAAAGTATTAAAAATAATATATTTATTCTGCTACATTATCGGATCGTATAAATAACGAAACACGCCATTCAGGTTCTTCAAGGGTTTCATTATTATTTATTATACCATTAGCATAGGATTCGCATTCAATACACAAGGACCCAGGCAATTGAAAAGACGCTCCTCCTACAATCGATGAGAACTGTACAAATGTTTTTTGGCATGTCGTATCTCGTGTGATCTCCATAGTTCCAACAAGTGTTGGAACATTAGTGTCAACATTGTAATTTACAATATTAAGCTTAACTGCTAATGAATGATCTGCATTTGTTGAGACAAGAAGCGCACCAGCAACAATTGAAAAATTAAACGGGATCGGCATACCAAATCCACCACGTCTTGATTTAGATCCGTTACCAAATGAGAACTCTGAAGGACCATTAGTTAAATGACCAGAAGCTTCAGCACTTATAGCCATTGCTTGTGATTTATTCTTAATATTTAATGAATCTGTATATGTAACCTCATTAGTTTCATTAACATTATTAGGATTAATAAATATTAAGTTATTACTAAGTGTAGAAGTACCAGTAGCTTCAAATGTATTTGTTTTTACAAGTCCAGTTGTTGTAACATTAGCAGAATTTATATCTTTACCTACAAAATCTAATTCGCTATCAATAGTGTCTTGTTTTGTGTCAATTAATTGTTTAAGAGAGGGATTTGACATATATATATATAATACAATAGAAAATAATAATTTTTAAACTATTTTTAACTATTTTAATTATTTAAACTATTTTAATTATTTAAAATAAATATTTAACCAGGTCCAAATTCTTCATTACCTTGAATACATATTGATGCACGAAATTCCATGTCATCATCATAAGCACCTAATATCGAAGCGCATTCAATACAAAGAGAACCTGCATCATTTCCACCATAAAAACCATTCATATTTACATAATTTGTACTTGATGTATCAAGTGTGAGAGATGTTAGGAGATTTGGTAATTTTGATCCTTGTGCATACCACACGACATCAAAAACAACTTTTAATGTTGTATCAATTGTATCCACACATATAGAAACAGTTGCTAAATCAAAATTAAACGGAATAGGAACTCCATACCCACGATTTACACTTGATTTAGAACCATTTCCAAACGAAAAAGCAGACAGTCCAGTTGCTGCAATAGGTATTCCAGATGCTTCACAACACACAATCATAAGACGTTTATTAAAAGCAGTATTAACAAGGTTGTTTGATGTTTGAATACTGTTATATGATAATGTCTCAATTTCTACTGATTCAGAATCTTTAAATGAAATACTTGCTACATCAAAAACTGTTTCGCCAGTTATAATATCTTGTTTGGCACTAACATCACCGGTAAGACCATCAAGTCCGGGTGGACCTTGAAGACCAATAGGACCTTGAGGACCAGTTTCTCCATTTAAAACCCCGATTTTTAAAGCATTACTATTAATATTATTATGATTTCTATTTATACTATTTGCAAATATCCCATTATTTGAATACCTATTCATATATATATATAATTATAATTAAAATATTATTCAAACGAATTAATTTTCATTAATATTAAACTATTTTTTTTTTTTTGAATTTGTATTCCATCTTTTATTTTAAAATATCTAAATTACATAATTCAAACAGCCGTTGGTTTTATTGATATAGCAATCTGCCAAACTGTACTCGATTCAGTTGAATTTAGTGGGGTGTTCTCTTTAACATGTATTGATAATGTTCCTGGATTATGTATGACTAGTGGATCAAACATTTCACGAACATAGAACGTATCAGATACCATTGTTATTGTACCAATAATAATATTAGCATTATTAACAAGAGATAAGTTGGTTAAATCAGTATATATAATATCAAATACATCATTACCTGGTGGGTCTGTATAATTCTTATTATCACGACTTATAACAATACTTTTCATGTTAAATTCAAATGGAATTGGTACTCCTGTTGCACATACATAACTAGAACCGAATGAAAATATATTTTTCTTGTATGGAGTACTTTTTGTTAATCCAAGAGCACCACCTGTTAAAAGGATTGTTCCATCAAAAACACATGGTGGTCCTGGTGGACCTTGTGGTCCTTGTTCTCCTTTTGGACCTTCAACAATTGAATCTGCACCAGTGGCACCTGTTGCACCTGTTGCACCTAATGGACCTCTTGCACCTAATCCACCTGTCGCACCTGCTCGACCTGTCGCACCTGTCGCACCTGTCGCACCTAATGGACCTGTCGCACCTGTCGCACCTAATGGACCTCTTGCACCTAATCCACCTGTCGCACCTGCTCGACCTGTTGCGCCTGTTACACCTACTTGACCTACTTGACCTGTAATAATATCATTATATTCTTTTTCATTTTTTTTTAAATTAATATTATTATGATTTCTATTTATATTATTTGCGAATATTTTATTGATTGAATACTTGCTCATATATATATATCATGATATAAATTATTTAAATTAATATTTTTTTTGATAATCTGGCATATGAGCAATGTAAATAATATCTGTTCCCCATTTTTTTAAAATATTTTCATTAATTAATTTTAAACTATTTTTTTTTGAATTTGTATTCCATATTTTAATAACCACATTATTATTTTTTTTAGAACATATTGATAAACCAACAATCTCATCTGATATAGTTGGACATAATTGATTACATATTAAATATGTTGATAATGTTTCCCATAATTCGCTAGATTGGTTTTCATTAATTTTAAAAGACCAACTACCTCCATTTACATTAGTAGTATCTTCCCATATTGGTGCAACATTATCTTGCATTAAAAAAAAATGTTTATTTGTAATTCCTCCAACTTTATCCCAATTATTGTAAAAAATCCAAAAATCAGAAATTGTTGTAATTTCATATATTTTTTTATATCCAGAAATTTTCCAATTATCTTTTTCGTGATGATACCAAATATTCCATTTTTTATTTAACATAGTATTTATATTCATTATAGTAATATATAAATATATTCTTTAATTCAAGATTAAAAAAAATAATAATCTTTAATTTAAAAAAAGAGTATATTAAATAATTTAAAGATCTGCTATTTTATATAGATAAATGGGTTTATACAAATTATACATAAAAATAAGAAATAAGTTAGTTAATAATTGTCTCGTTGAAACAGTTTGTTTTATACATGATGATAATTATTATTTTATGAATGATAAAAATTTAATGCGTCAATATTTATTATTTCTAACTCCTTTTTATTTTACTAAAAGATATGCTATTGATAATAATTATTTTATTATTCATAAAATTGATGATTGTTATGGAATAACAACCGAAAATAAAAATTGCATTATTCCATATATTATTTCATGTAATATAATTACAAATGATACAATTGTTGATTTTTCAAATGAAATTCGTAAATATAATACATCTATTCCGTTATATTTTATTATTTATAATATAATAAATTATAAAGAATTGCGTGTAGTTTATAGGTCTAAAGGCTTGAAGAAAGAAAAGATAATTGATCTTAATAATATTGACACAAAAACCTTTTTAATTCATAATATTTTTAATTAATATAAAAAAAATTGATATAAAAAAATTGAATAAATTAATATAAAAAAGAATTTATATATATATAAATAATGACAATAACTTTTGATAAAGAACTTGATAATTTAATAGATTTTTATTTAAATCAACCAAAAATTTTATATGAACATCTATTTGCTGGGTATCATCAATTTGTTAGCGAAATAATTCCATATTCGTTAATTCAAGAACAAAATTATTTTTACGAAAATATAGATAAAGAAATCATCAACTTACATGGTTTTAAATGTTCAAACATTAGAATTAAACCATCAACATTTGATAATGATAATGAAATTAAATTTCCATCTGATGCACGTAAAAATCATTTAAATTATTTTGCAACTATAGTTGCAGACATACAACAATTTGTAGAAAAAGTTGATACAATAACAGGTGATAAAACAATTAAAAATGTTGGTGATATGGAAAAAGATATTCATGTTGCAAATATTCCAATTATGGTAAAATCAAAATATTGTTCTACTCATATTAAACAAAATAATAACCGTGAATGTAAATTTGATCCAGGAGGATATTTTATTGTTAATGGTGCAGAAAAAATCATAATGTCAATGGAAAAAATGGTTGATAATAAAATTTTAGTTTTCTCTAAAAAAGAAAGTACATATACTGATGGAATAATTCATATTGCACAAATTAATTCTAGACGAAATGATTGGTCTGATAATTTACAAATTCTAACAATTAAAAATAAAAAAGATGGAGCATTAATTGTAAGTACTAGTTCTCAATTAGTTGAAGTACCATTGTTTGTACTAATGAGAGCATTAGGTATTGAAGAAGATGAACGAATTATTAGTTATATTACGTATGACTTGACAGATAATAAAATGTTAAATATGATAAGAACATCTATTAATAGTTCTGTTGATGAAAATAATAATCCAATTAAAACAAAAGAAGAAGCTATTGAATTTTTAATTACAAAATTAAAACGTAATAAACGAATTTCACAAACTGACGAAGAAATAGCAAAAATCCAAAAAAGAATGTATTTAGATAAAATTTTAAGACAAGATTTATTACCTCATCTCGGTGAAGATATTACTAAAAAAATAGTATTTATTGGATTAGTTGCTAATAGATTATTAAATGTTATGCTTAAAAGACAAGAATTAGATGATAGAGATGCATTACATAATAAACGGATTGAACAACCTGGTATATTACTTGGACAATTATTTAGACAAAATTGGAAAAAATTATTAAATGATATTGGAAAACATTTTAAGAAAAAAAATCAACACGATGATAATCCAATTAATGTAATTAATCAAATTAAACCGTCGATCATTGAACAAAGTTTAAAAACAGCACTTGCAACAGGAATATGGGGAATGAATAAAACAAAAAAAGGGGTTGCACAGTCTTTACAACGATTAAGTTGGGTCCAAGGAATTTCGTTTCTAAGACGAATCTTATCACCTTCAATGGAAGATTCATCATCAAAAATCACATCAATTCGATATATTAATAATAATCAAATGCAATTATTATGTTTAACAGGAGATACAAAAGTTTTAATGGGAGATGGTGTAAATTTAAAATCCATTAAAGATATTCAAGACAATGAATGTGTTATGACCGTTAATCCAACAACATTAAAATTAGAACCGTCTGCAATGTATAATAAATTTTGTAAAATGTCTGAAAAATTATTAAAAATTGTAACAGTAAATAACAATATTATTAATACAACCCCAGAACATCCTTTCTTAATAGGTAATGATATTTGGAAATCAGCAGGTGAATTAATGATAAATGATAAAATTTTTATTATGAATGAAAATAAATGTAAATTAATTGAGATTAAAGAAATAGTTCAAATCGAAAATGAACTAGTTTATGATTTTACAACATATTCAAATAATCATAGTTTTATTGCATCATCATTTGTTGTTTCAAATTGTCCATCAGAAACTCCAGAAGGGGCAAAAATTGGTGTTGTCAAGAGTTTAGCAACAATGTCGACTATTTCGAATCAAAATTCAACTCAATCAGAAATCCTTAAAACTATTTTAAGTGAAACAAATATGAAACATCCATATGATATAAATCCATTAACAATGAATAAACACATAAAGATAATGTTAAATGGTGATTGGATAGGGGTTTGTAAAATAACTGAAGGATTTGACATATATCAATTATTAAAGAAAAAACGACGAGAAAATATAATTGACAAAACAACAAGTATGTTATTTGATTTTAAATCAAAAGAAATTAGGTGTTATTTCGATGGAGGGCGTCTTATTAGACCTTTATTAATTGTTAATGATAATAAATTAAATTTAGATTCTGAAATAGTATCATTTATTAATGAAGAATCTAAATTAGTAAATAAAAGTAAATCATGGAAAAAAATTATAAACAAATTTCCAAATATAGTTGAATATGAAGATATTGAATCATTAAATTATTTATTAGTTGCAGAAACTGAAAATAGATTAACAGAATCTATAGACTCAAAAAATAAACCAATTGAATATAATAATACTACTAAAATTAATAGATATGGTGATTATAGGTGGGTTAAATATACACATTGTGATTTTCATCCATGGGTAATGTTGGGTTCAATTGTATCTGCAGTACCATTTTCAAATCATAATTATGGAACTAGAAATATTATTCATACGTCTCAGGCAAAACAATCAATAGGTACTTATTTAACATCTTATAAAGATCGAATGGATATTTCTCAAGTATTATATCATCCACAAATCCCAATTGTTACAACAAAAGGAATGAAATATAATAATTTAATGGATTTACCATATGGTGAAAATACAATTGTTGCAGTTTGTTCTTATAATGGATATAATCAAGAGGATAGTATTATTATAAATCAATCAGCAATCGACCGTGGATTATTTCGTGTGGATTCACTCAAAAAATATGAAAGCGAAATTTTAAAAAATCCATCAACATCACAAGATGATATTTTTACTAAACCTGATAGAAATAAAGTAACAGGAATGAAACAAGGAAATTATGATAAATTAAATGATAATGGTTATGCACCAGAAGAAACCATTCTAAATAATGAAGATGTTATTATTGGAAAAATATCTCCCATTCAACCAACTGGTAATAATAACAAAGTTTATAAAGATAGCTCAACTATTTTTAAAAGTAATGTTCCTGGTGTTATTGATCGTGTTCATACTGGTGTTTATAATGCAGAAGGATATGAAATGTATAATGTGAGAGTACGGATGGAACGTAAACCAATTACAGGAGATAAATTTACAACAAGACATGGACAAAAAGGTATTGTTGGTATAGGCTATAAACAAAAGGATATGCCTTTTACAGAATCTGGAATTGTACCAGACATGATTCTTAATCCTCATGGATACCCATCTCGTATGTCTTTAGGACATTTTATAGAATGTCTTGTTTCAAAAGAAGCTGCTGAATCTGGACATTTTGTTGATGGTACACCGTTTAATAATTACGATATGACACAAGCACCTATTGCATTAAAGAAACTTGGTTATTCACCATATGGAACTGAAACTATGTATTGTGGATTAACTGGTCGTAAAATGGATGTTGAAATATTTATCGGACCTGTATATACTATAAGATTAAAACACATGGTTTTAGATAAAATCCACGGGCGTGCAAGAGGACCAAAACAAGCATTGACAAGACAGCCATTAGAAGGACGTTCTCGTGAAGGTGGTTTAAAAATCGGAGAAATGGAAAAAGATGCCATTGTAGCACATGGAATGGGTCAATTTTTAAAGGAACGTTTTATGGAAACGTCAGATATATCAAAAGCACATGTTTGCGATGAATGTGGTATGTTTGCATCAAAAGTTATAGATAAAGATTATTATAGATGTAAAGGATGTCATAATTCAACAAGGATTTCAGCAATCGTTATTCCTTATGCATGTAAATTATTATTCCAAGAATTAACATCAGTAAATATTTTACCAAGAATTAGAACAGAAAAATCTATTTATTCTGATGAAACATAACTTTTATTTAATTTATATTTAACATAACTTTTATTTAATTTATATTTAACATAACTTTTATTGAAATTAATTTATATTGGGTAATATAAATTAATTTAACTATAATTAATGTATTTGATATTATACACTGCTATTTGTTTGATTATTAACCCAATCTTTATTTATTAATGTATTTGATATTACACGAGCATTATCCCAATATTTTAAACTTAAAGTGTTTCCAGGATCTGATGATGTAACAACAGATGGATTGTTATTAATACATACAGGCGGTCTATTCATTGGTACTGTCCATTTATTTGTATTTAATATTGTATAATCATTTGTCCAATCATTTGCAATTTTATCACCAATTGGTACAGAAAAATCAGGGTTTAATTCATTGTATTTTAAATCAGTAGTAGAAGAATTTCTTGGTTTTAAAAGTTCAAGCGATTTAATAAGTTCGTCTATTGTTAATAATTTTAATTTTAATTTATTTTCAAAAATGAATATTTCATTATCAGTTATTACATTATTATTTTTTAAATCCATTAATAATATTTTAAACTGTTCTTCTTTAGTGTTAGTATTAGTATTATAATTATTATTATTATTATTATTATTATTATTATTATTATTATTATTATTTGCAGATACTTGATTTTTAAGATCATTAATTTGATTTCGTAGTTCAATTTTCATTTTTTCAATTTCATAAGAACATCCTGTAGGCATTTGTCTTGCGGATTGTGTAGATTGTGTCCCATGTTGTTGTCCAGCTACAGGTTGTATAGATACAGGTTGTTGTCCAGCTACAGGTTGTCCTGGTGGTGGTCCAGGTGGTGGTCCAGGTGGTGTTTCAGGTGGTGGTCCAGGTGGTGTTTCAGGTGGTGTTCCAGGTGGTGATCCAGGTGGTGGTCCAGGTGGTGGTCCAGGTGGTGTTCCAGGTGGTGTTCCAGGTGGTGGTCCAGGTGGTGGTCCAGGTGGTGTTTCAGGTGGTGTTCCAGGTGTTGTTCCAGGTGTTGTTCCAGGTGTTGTTCCAGGTGTTGTTCCAGGTGTTGTTCCAGGTGTTGTTCCAGGTGTTGTTCCAGGTGTTGTTCCAGGTGTTGTTCCAGGTGTTGTTCCAGGTGTTGTTCCAGTAGAGCTTGAAGCATAGAACGAAGCTATGTTTTCTTCAATAGAAGATTCTGGATTATAATTACCAAAAGGTTCGATATTTTTATTTAGACATTTATAATTAATAATATTAATTACCACAATTGTTGTTATTATTATAATAATTATTAATAATATATCTTTATTATTTAATTTTTGAGATGGTGCTAATTTTAATATAGTATACACAATACCAATTATAATTAAATATTTAATTATATCTTTATTCTTAATCATAATATATTTAATATTAGATTTTATTATATTTTATTAAAACAATAATTATTAAAATAATATTTAACATATACATTATAAATATTAAAAATAAATATGGAGATAATTTTGAGAATATTTTATATAAAATTGGATTTATTATTTTAGTTTGTATTTTTACATTAGTATCCTCTTTATTTATTTCAACAATTATTTTATCTACTAATTCAATTGTTAATTTTTCAATCATTAATTATAAATATATTTTAAGTTTAGTTAAATCTTTTTAATTAAATTTAAATATTTTTATTAAGATAAATTATAAATATTTTCACATTGTATATTTATTTCATTTAACGCTTCTTCCCAATCTGTTTCATCGGTTTCATCATTTTCATCATTTTCATCAAACAATACTAAATTATTATTAATTAATTCAATTAATAAATTATTTTTAATATCACCTAAATTAATATTTCCAGATTCTAATTCAGTTTTTAAATATAAACATAAATTAATTGCATCTTGTTTATAATTTTTATTAGGTTGATCATCATCTAAATCATTTATTAATTTTAGTTTATCATTTATATAATCTATTGTAACTGTATTATATCCTAATTCCTCTAATACTGGATTTAAATACTCTTCCCATTCTGGTTGTTTAATTAAGAGAATATTAATTTTATTAATTAATTCTTGTTTATTTTCATTTAAAAAAAGTATTTCGACATCATCTAATTTATTTTCTTGTTTGTCTTGTAAACAAGTTCCTAATATACAATAATCTTTTTGTAGATTTTTTAATGTCTCAACAAGTTCCAAATATTCCATTGTTTCTAATTTTGATTCAATATTTGAAAATTTAGTTATTAATAATTGTTTATCATCATCTGTCATAAGTTCATTTATTTGTAAATTTATTAATGAATTTTCAATATAAGTTTTAATTAAATATATATTTTGAACTTTTAATAAATCACTATCGTCAATATCAGACATTTCAATTGATTCTTCAATAATTTTATCAATATTTTCAGAACTATGTTGGGGTATATTTTTAATAATAATATTTTTTTCAATTTGAGATTTTTTATCAACAATTGATATATTTATTATCGAATCTAAATCAACTTTAAAACTAATTTCTATAACTGGTACTCCCCCAATTGAGATTTTATCAAATAAAAATTCTCCAATAAAGATATTTTTATTTGCATTCTTTCGTTCTCCTTGATAAACTTTAATATTAATTGATGAATCAGACGGTGAATCTGTTGTATATTTCTGACAACGTTTAACTGGTAATATCGTATTTTTTGGAATAATTATAGAATATGTTCCGTCAGATAACTCTACACCTAAACTAAGTGGTAATACATCTAATAATAATACATCTTCATTTAATGAATATTTATTTTCAATTATACCTGCATATAAACCAGCACCTTCTGATACAACTGATTCTAGATTTGGATATTTCCAAGGTGTAATTTTAGTTATATCTGCAATTGTTTGTTGTAATATTTGTATTCTACTTGTGCCACCAACTAATATTATATAAGATATACTTAAATTATTTGTTATTATATTTTGTAAAACTATTTTAATTTTATCAATTAATTTATTACACAAATTTTCAAATTTTATTCTTGATATTGTGTATTTATATACTTTGTTTGGTATCAAATTATTAATATTAATTTCATATGTGTCTAAATAAGTTAATTTTTCTTTTATTTTTTGAGACATATTCCATAATATATTTTTATTAATATTTGGATTATTTGTCAGTGAATTTACACGTAATATATCATCAGAAATTATTGATGTGAAATCGTTTCCACCTAAATCATTTATTCCTTCACTGTGCAATACTTCAAAAAGCATATCATTTTTTTCTAATATTGTAAAATCCATTGTTCCTCCACCTGTATCAATTACTAAAATATTGTCAGTTGGATTTGTTGAATAATTTAAACCATATGCTAATGCTGCAGCAGATGGTTCATTAATAATTCTAATAACATTTATATTAACAGATTCAAATGCTGATTTAATTATTTCTCGTTGAGAATCATTAAAATTAGATGGAACCGTGATAACTGATTTAATAATAAAGTCAGTTTTAATTTTTAAATTTTTAATAATTAAATCTTTGATGTGTTTAAAAAATATAATTAATAAATCAGAGTGATTATATTCTCTTTCATCATTAAAGTTAAATGTTTTATGTTTCCCAATAGTTATTTTAAAACTATGTACTATATTTTGACAATTTAAAGGAATATAATTACCACAATATAATTTACCATTATATTTTCCAATCTTTGACGGTATTGATTTAAAAACACCATCTTTAATTAATATTGATTTATTATTATTAAAATAAGATATTATTGTATTTGTTGTACCAAAATCAATTCCTACCAAAAAATCATTATTCATTATTATTAATAACAAAAATATTGTTTAAATAATTATTTCTTTTAAATTATTTTTTAATGATGTAATTAAATCAGAATAAATATATTGGTTTGGATACAAACCATATAAAATATAAAAATAAAAGTTATTCTGTTATAAAATTAACTCTTGGACAAAAATATACACAAGTTTTACAAAAACAAAATAAATGCAATAATAAAAAAATATATGTAATATTGAAAAGAAAAATTTTAATGATAGAATATATCAAATAGATTCAGATTCTGAATCTGATAATAAAAAAATTAAATTAATAAATATATAAAAAAATAATACAATATATATTATAATGGAACCAAAAAATGACATAGTAGAAAATAAAAATAATTGTAATTATAAACCAGTTGTTACTATATTATTAACAGAATATCAAACATTAATAAATAATAACGATGATTTAAAAAAAGAAATATCAAGATTAAAAAATAATGAAATAATATTTCAAAATTTAATTTTAAATAAAGATAAATCAATAGAAGAATTAAAAGAAGAAAATATACAATTAACAAAAAAATTAGAATTATTAAAAAATCAAGTTAACAATTTATTTGAACAAAATAGTGAAATTAAAAAAGAAAATAGTGAAATTAAAAAAGAAAATAGTGAAATTAAAAAAGAAAATAGAGAATTAAAAATTAATGTTAAAAATTTAACATCCAGATTAGATAACATAGAGAATAAAAATATATTTAAAAAATATATTATAGCAATACAGAATTTAAATAGATATGATAAGTTAGAAACTAATATACCAGATAAAATAACAAAAAAACAATTAAACATGTTAAGAAATAAAAGAATAGGAGAATGTCATTATATTGATGATGATGAAAATATTAAAGATTGTAAAAGAACTATATTAAAAGAAGAAATAGATAATATGTTACCAGCAATACAAGATAAATTTAATGATAAATATCCAAATTTATTAAATAATATAATAGGATATATAGAAAAAAATAAAACAAATCCAACAAAAGAATTAAAAAATGAAATGAAAGACTGGTTTTATGATAATTAAATAAAATTTAACATGTTCTTTTATAACTTTATGTCTTTTTATACTATTTTCATTTTTCATATCTTTCCACCCATCACATTAAACTTTTTAATATAACACTTAAAAATATTACACACATCTTGTGGTTTATTACTATCTAAATAATATTCAATAGCACTAATTTTAAAATATTCACTTTTATGTGGCATATTGTATTATAAGCATAAAATAAATTTCTAATAAAGTTCATCAAATTTCAATATTATTGCTTTTCTTAATTTTTTTGATAACTTTTTTCTTTTGTTTTATTACTATCATCATTAATAATTATATTATATTTTGATGTTTTCTTTTTAGATACAGTTATAATTTCATTACTTTGTGTATTATTTATTATATTATTTTTATCAAATAATTTTATTTCATCTTGTGTTAATCCTATTAATTTATAAAATTGTTTTTCATCAATATCATCTATTCCTAATTTACGAATATCTGGTATATATGTAAATGCTTCTCTTTCTAAAAAATCCTGTCTATATTTTGTATAATGACTAATTATATCACTTATTTTAAAATTTAATATTTTTAATATCAATTCTAAATTATCACCCAATATATATGTTTTATCACTTCCTGTTAATAATAATTTTCCTTCATCAATAAATGCACCTTTAAAACTCGATTTGTTTGCTATTATTAATTTTCTTTTATTTGCATCTGGATGTGTGTCAATTGCTTTTTTTATCATAATACCTTCTTTAATTGTATATGTATCAATAGCTAACATATCTTTTAATCTATATTTTGATGGTATTTTTGTTTTTGTTCCTGTTGATTTTATTGTTTTTGTATTATATTCTAATTTTAAATTATTCGTTTCTATAAATTTTATCAACTTATTAAATATACTATGATATGCTAATGGTATTGAATAATCCTTATTTAAATATTCATTTGATGTTGTTGTTAATTTCTTACTTTGTATTTCACTAATAATTATAGTTTTCTTTTTATCAGTATTTAATTTATTTTGTAATACAAATAATGATATTGGTATTTTACCATTTATGGTTGCTAAACTTTTGATATTATCCCATAATTTCATCCAAATAATATGTTTTTCTAACATTATGTTATGTATTTCATTATTACTTTTTAACCAATACAATGGATTTATAAATAATAAATATCCATCTTGTTTTAACCATTTAAATGATTTTTTAATAAATTCCATCCATAATACTTCTCTTTTTTCACTATTCATTTTTTTTGTGTGAGACCATATACCACCTTTATTATATGGTGGATTACCTAATATTATATCAAATTGTTTAATCTTAAATGTTTCAAATGGTTTAAACTCTAGTGTGTCACCTTCATATAAATTTAATTTATATTCGTTATTTATATCAAATATCTGATTACATACCAACACATTTTTTTTATTTAATTCACACATATATAACATATTTTCTAAGATATGTTTCTTTCTTTCTACAACATCTTTTATTTCATCTTTCAATCCTTCCATTAATCTTAAATATACTGCTATTGGAAAATTACCCATTCCAGCAGCAGGATCTAACCATTTAAGTGTTTTGTCTGTCCATACTTCAATAGGTAATTTATCTAACATTTCATTTACTAAAATCATTGGTGTAAATACTTCTCCATTCTCTTTTTTTTCTACATCTTTTGGTTTTAAACAATCATTTATTAATTCTAATAATTCTTTTGGATTATCTATTAAACTTTGTAGCGACATCTTAAATTGAACTGAGATATTAAAAGTATTAGAACTTTTATCAAAATATTTTTTTACTATATCTTTTATTAAATCTATTAAATCGGTTTTATTCCACCAAATTAAACATTGATCATCAAATGTATCCAATAATTCTGGATTTTCTTTAATGTCATTTAACATTCGAACAAAATCCATATTGGAATTTTTTACTGTTAATATACATATCAAGGGAATTACATAAGGTAATACATCTTTTGTAAATGATATTTGTGTTTCTTTTTCTTCTTCATCAGAACTTTTATCATCAGAACTTTTAATATCACTATCATTTTTAACTTTTTCTTTTCCTGTTGGAAAATCTTGACTCATATCATCTTCATCTTTTAATTTTAATTCTAAACTTATTTTATCCTCTTTCATACTTTTTGTAAATGTTTTATTTATTAATTTTTGTGTCATATTATCAAACTCTTCATAATCATTATCTAACTTTTTTAATAGTGTTCTAAAACTATTTATTGGATCTTCTTTCCATATATCCATTAATTTTTTAATTATCTTATCAGAATTAATTTTCTTATTTAACATCATATCAACATCAATGTTTATCAAACGATTATTAATTAAATATTTCATTTTATCATCAATGTTTTTTTCATTTTTATAAATTGTGTAATTAACACAAGTATTTAATACTCGACTTATATTCAAATCTACAACAAAACCTATCTTTTTATTTTCTCCTTCTGTCATACATCTATACATTTGTTGTAAAACTTTATCGGAAGATAAAGCATTATTCATAAGAATAACTAAATCACATAAATTTAATGTAATTCCTAAACTTAACATATTACCTGCAAGAAGAATTAACCCTAATTTACCTGTAGATTTAGCTATTATTTCTTTTTTATTAATTTCATCTTTAATATCTTTTGCTAATTCTTTATTTTTACGATTTATACATAATAC
>Ga0209491_10001838_pt1 | contig 39822 bp, 34 predicted proteins | sample BON02_FD_187213 | JGI IMG/M metagenome (GOLD analysis project Ga0209491, IMG submission 187213) | Freshwater microbial communities from Lake Bonney liftoff mats and glacier meltwater in Antarctica - BON-02 (SPAdes) (version 2) | ecosystem: Environmental > Aquatic > Freshwater > Ice > Glacier... | reverse complement strand
TTTAGAAAGTCATCGCGAAGCGGTAACCTTTAGAAAGTCATCGCGAAGCGGTAACCTTTAGAAAGTCATCGCGAAGCGGTAACCTTTAGAAAGTCATCGCGAAGCGGTAACCTTTAGAAAGTCATCGCGAAGCGGTAACCTTTAGAAAGTCATCGCGAAGCGGTAACCTTTAGAAAGTCATCGCGAAGCGGTAACCTTTAGAAAGTCATCGCGAAGCGGTAACCTTTAGAAAGTCATCGCGAAGCGGTAACCTTTAGAAAGTCATCGCGAAGCGGTAACCTTTAGAAAGTCATCGCGAAGCGGTAACCTTTAGAAAGTCATCGGGAATTCTATTAAAGTATAGAGTCGTTTAATATTTCTAGAATTATGGCAAATAGTACGAGGACTTTCTAAAGGTACCCACTCGTCATTTCAGCGACGCCCGTTGCCAGTAAAACTCGTTCCACTTTCAAAGGTTACCGCTCATTAGTTCGCAGACGTCTATTACTGCAGGCCTTTTCTATCGCCAAACATTTATAAACGGATATAAAAGTTTAGAATCGGCTAGGATGATTTATCCTTTTTAAATTTGATAGCATGATGCTTCAAGCCAATACTTACTACCATGTCTTTAACCATGCGAATGGATTTGAAGAACTCTTTTTCGAAGAGCGGAATTATTCTTTTTTTCTTCGCAAATACCGCAAGTTTATAAGTCCGATAGCAGATACACCGGTGTGGTGCTTGATGCCAAATCATTTTCATATACTGATCCGTGTGAAGACAGAAGAGCAATTATTGAAGGTCTACAAAAGGTTTAAAAGCTATCATGAACTACTTGAGGCCAAAGTGTTGAGCAAGGCATTTGCTAACTTCTTTAGTAGTTATTCTCAGTCTATGAATAAAGTCTATAAAAGGCGTGGCTCCATGTTTGTAAAGAGCTTTAAAAGGAAGGAAATAGATAGTCCGGCTTATCTACGCACTATCATACTCTATATACACCTAAATCCAGTTAAACATCGTATTAGACAAACCCCAAACGCCTGGGCGTGGTCGTCCATCCATGGCTTTGCAGAAAATGAGAAACCCCTTTTGATAGACGTTTTTGGCTCAATAGAAGCTTATTATCAAGCTCACAAGCTTCGCATTAAAGACCTGCTCCATCATCTTGACGAAACGTATACGCTTGAAATCATGTACGACTGACAACACTGTCACCATGATAAATCCATGGCAGAATACTAGGTAAAGCAATGCATTGACAGATAAATTTTCTTTGAATAGCTTGCTAAGTGTAAAACCTAAACCATGAAACATATTCTATTTTCGCTTTACCTATTCTTCCTTGTCCAGGCTGTTTCCGCTCAAAACGATTCCATTCCAGCCAAGAAAAAAAACCATTTCGAATTGAGTTTTGGTCAATCCCTTTTGTTCATTTCAAGCAGCAGAGTTGTCAATATTCGCGAACAAAGCGCCATACTTGTTCCAACAAGTGCTGTCCTATTTTTGGCTCAGTTTCGAACGAATAAAAAGCTAAGAATTCCCGTTTTCCTTAATATTGCCAATGAATCAAAACAATTTTTGGTTGATGGCAAACTGGTAAATGAACGCGCTTCGCCAACTATTGGAACAGGCCTCGTTTACAAATTTCTATCCTTCAAAATTGACGACAAGTCAAAAATAGAGTTCGAATCAGGAATGCTATTAAGCGTGCTATACGACACCAATAATAGCTTCCGCCTAGCCCCAATTGCCGCCTTACGCATGCGCATTTTACGCGGGGAGAACTTTGTGATGTACTGCGGAGCAAGTTATTCATTAGGCATTAATGCTCTGGGAATGCTTTACGGTACTGGAACTATTTTTTAAGGCTCCAGCGACTCCCTTTTCTCGCTTGGATACCACTATATAAAAGTATTCCAGGAAGCCAGCAAAGCCAAGCAATCCATTGGTAAGAAAGCACGCTATCCATACCCAACTCAGCCGCCACAATAATCATCATGCGCAAGAAAAATGCAGCCCAAGTCAGTAGATAACTCATGCGCATCCAATAACCATGATTTCTGCCGCGAGTCCCCAGATAAGTGCTTACCCACCAAAGCACACTTAGTCCTGTAAATGCTGCGGTGGAAGTCCAGCCTCCAATTACAAAAAAGGACAAATAAAACCCGGTAGGCGCAGCAAGAAACAAGACCAAGGCCAAGTACAATTTCCCGAATAGTCGATGGATAGATTCCCCTCTTTTGACTAGCATGGAAATACTGGCTAATAAGGTGGCTACGGACGCTGAAACACCATGAAATAGAAGCATTCCTTGGTAGATTCCAAAAAAATAGGACTGTCTTCCAGTCAAAAATCCTTCAGAAAAGTTTGGTGTCAAATACGAAATAGCTGTCCATAAGATGGACAGTGCCATTAAGACGCCAACGAAATATATAAACTTTTTAGCCAGCAAGACTGATCTCGAATATTTCTTCCTTCGTGAACTCCTTTTCCCTTCCTTTCATGCGCTCCAATTGCCTTTGGATAACGCGCACATTATGCCTTTCCATTGCAGGTAAGAGTGATTCATCCGCATCCATATATAGATTCCAATCCTTTTTAGAAAAAGTATCTCGGTAGGTATTCAATGTAGGATACATACCATCGTCGGCATAAATTTCCATTAACATATAGGTGAGATTTTCGGAAGTAAGGTATTGCCGACGAATTGCATTTTTCGGGTTTCTAGTATGTACGGTGTCTTGGATATTGAGAATAAAACAACCTTGAAAATCAGTACTATCTAGCCTGATAAATTCGGTCATCGGAAAACGTCGTGCACTGCACAACCTATGTATCTTTCCTTGACCATCAATTGGAAAATAACTTCGAACATCCATTTCATCATAAGGCCCTCCGTCCACATACCTAGAAACGGTAAATTCTACTAAACCACTATCAAGAAAACGGTGTCGCTTATTCTGACAGTTTGCTTGTTCTAAATAGCCGTCATAAAGTACTATTTCATCGATTTCATGGCCATTGTCGGCGTTCGTAACTAGGCGGTCAATCTGGTTGATTTCGCCGCGTGATTCGGAAAACCGCATTATAAAATTGATAACGCGGGTTACGAAATTCCCATCCTTTCGTTGTCCTAATTGCTTGGCTTCAAAAATATTATAACCAATATCAACTTCTTCTTGAAGCATCAACCCGTCATTATATTCATCGAATAAATGTGCTTTAACCAAAACCGCAATAAAGTATAAAGCCGCTTTATAGCGAAAATAGAACAGCCCTAGGTCGTAAACCGAATCAAGCTATTTCAACGGCTCCTGTATTTCTGGAGCATATTTACTATAGTCGTCTTTTTGACCAGTAAGTGTTCGATTTTCTTGGACTACTGACTTTTCGTGGTCAACGTTTCTCGGCCCACATGCAGCTCAGAATACAATAATCAGAGGAATCAGGTAATTCGCGTAAGACTTCATTCAATGTCAGAAACAGGCTACTGAACTTTTTCATTCACAGCCTCTTTATAAGAGTCTTCGAGTTGTTGCGACAAATCTGTTTGATGATGAATCATTTTCCAAGCTCCATCTTGGAGCTCAAAAACATTGGTAGCGCGGTGACGTACTTTCATCAGGTTTCCGGTGGAATCTAGGTTCTCCCCTTCTTCGACGCATGTTGTATAGCCCATTCCATTGCCAACATAGGCATGCATGTCTTTGCAGGTAATTGCTCCTCCAAATTTCATGTCTGCATTCTTTTGAAAGTCAGCCCCAACATTTTCCCAGCCCATTAATCGACCTCCAAAAGGACCCATTTGAGATACGTAGTCTGCATGCGACCAAATGGCATTCATCCCAGTCATATCGCCAACAAACATAGCATTCAAGGCTGTGTAGAAGGAATCATTCGCGGCCTTTAAACCAGCCATTGCATTATCATGCGTTTCTTCCATACTTGGTTCTTCCTCTGGTTCTTTTGATTTCCCATCTCCACATGAATAGAGAAAGGCGGAAGAAATAAGTAATGCGGCAATTAGAATAGTTGATTTGTTCATGGTTATTTTGTTAGGTTTAGATTGATTCATGAAAGAAAATTACGCCATTCGGCTTATATCGCAAAATAAAACACTGAAATTGAGTAATAATGAAGGCAAATTGTAAAATATCGCCCATGAGAAGGCAAGTGGCGAAGAAAATATCACTATTCATATTTAAGAATTTTTCGGCAACTTGAACCTCCATTTAGTACCATGAAAAAAGCAGCTGTCGGATTTATCTTTATCACCTTACTTTTGGATGTAATTGGACTCGGAATTATTATTCCTGTAATGCCTCAATTGATTGTTGAGCTCACCGGAGTCGCCCTCCCAGAAGCCGCTTCAAAAGGGGGCGACTTGATGATTGTCTATGCCATTTTCCAGTTCATCTTTGCTCCAATCGTCGGAAGTTTAAGCGACCGTTATGGACGCCGTCCGGTTTTGCTGCTAAGCCTCTTAGGTTTTGGCTTGGACTATATTTTACTGGCTTTTGCCCCAACCTATGCTTGGCTATTCGTTGGCAGAATTTTCGCCGGAATATTTGGAGCCAGCTTCACCACCTGTTCTGCGTATATCGCCGATGTTTCAACACCTGAAAAGAAAGCACAGAACTTTGGCTTGATTGGCGTCGCGTTCGGCGTTGGGTTTATACTAGGGCCTTTTATTGGAGGGGTATTAGGACAATACGGCACACGCGTTCCATTCATGGCTGCCGCAGGGGTGAGTTTGCTCAACTTGCTTTATGGATTTTTTATATTGCCTGAGTCTCTGGATAATGAGAATCGCCGAGCCTTTTCTTGGAAACGAGCAAATCCCATTGGTACTGTCAAAAAAGTATTTGCCTTTGCAAAATTGCGGGCCATGTTAGGCGGACTATTCTTTGTATATGTCGCTTCGCATGCCGTGCAGTCTACTTGGAATTATTTCACCATGGATCAATTTGGGTGGGACATCAAGATGGTGGGTTATTCCCTTGGATTCGTTGGAATACTTTCGGCATTAGTTCAAGGTGGATTGATACGCATTATCATCCCAAAATTGGGAGAAAGACGCGCCATTATATTTGGCTTTGTCTTTTATATTATTGGCTTGATACTATTTTCATTTGCCAATGCAGGATGGATGATGTTCGCTATTTTGACCCTGTATTGTTTAGGCGGCATTGCAGGACCTGCTATTCAAGGAGTGATGTCGAATTTAGTCAATGCCAAGGAACAAGGCGAATTACAAGGAGCTATCTCTGCAACTATGAGTCTCTCGTTGATTTTAGGCCCATGGATGATGACAAAAATTTACGCTTATTTTGCTGCCCCTGAATCGCCAATTCACTTTCCTGGAGCTGCCTTCATGGCTGGGGCGATAATAGCAGCATTAAGCTTGGGACTCATCCTGAGAGCGATGAATAAAAAAGACATTGTTTAAAGCGGGTACAACAGGTATTTCCCGCGGATAAGCTTGTATTGACTTAGTCCTTCTTGCCAAGTCGCTCGAATTTCTGCGCCGGTCATTCCAGCCTTTATTTGTCTTTCCAGCTCTATGCCGCCCGCCAACTTCTTCAGAAAATCATTAAAGAACAGCTCTTTATTGGAGGAGGATTGGTAAGCCAAAATCAGCCATTCAATATTCAATGAATTCATCTGAAAACCAAGAGTATCCATGGCTAAAAAGGAATGTCCAATGCATTTCTTGGCTTCATGAGGAGGATGAGGAGCTGCAACAGGATTTGGCATTGGGGTAAAGGAAGTATCCCAGAAATTACCCTTTAAAAAAGGGCTACCAATAATTTGAAATGGACTAGCTGTACCCCTTCCAACACTTACGCTTGTTCCTTCAAAAAAGCAGAGGGATGGATAGAGTTGAATGCTGAGGTTATTGGGCAAATTCGGACTAGGTGCCACGGGCAAGAAATAGGGAGTATCATGCGTATACTCTTGTAATTGTATCACCGCGAGCTCACACTTTATCCTTCCTTTCAACCAGCCTTCTCCATTAATCATCATAGCATATTCGCCAATGGTCATGCCGTGCACAACCGGCACTGGGTGCATCCCCACAAAGGAACGATACGCTGTATCTAGCATTGGCCCATCAATATAATGTCCGTTTGGATTCGGACGATCCAATACCAATACCGGAATATTTTGCTCGGCACAGGCTTCCATCACATAATGGAGCGTGCTGATATAGGTATAGAAACGTGCCCCCACATCTTGGATATCAAAAACAAGGAGCTCTACTCCTTTTAAATCTGCTGCTGTTGGCTTTTTATGATTGCCATAGAGAGAAATAATAGGAAGTCCAGTTTGGGCATCCACGCCAGATTTCACCTTCTCCCCCGCTCCATGGTCGCCGCGAATACCGTGCTCAGGGGCAAATAGTGTCTTAATCTGAATATTCTGAGCGAGCAAGGTATCCACCAGATGACTGCACCCAATGCGACTTGTTTGATTCACCACCAGCGCAATTTGCTTATCGCGTATGAAGGGCAAATAGGCATTTAGCTGTTCCGCACCGGTTTGAATCTGTGCCGTTAAGGGCATCATCCATAAAAGACTAAGGAAAAGAAGAAAAGTTTTCTGCATTTTTGAGGCTTCGGAGCAATCCGTCCAGCGAAATTATGCAATTCCCCTTATTTACAGCACGCCGTTTGGCATTGGGACAAGGATCCTTTTCTGCGCTAATCATCCGATTAGGAATCGCAGCGGTATCCATTTCCATCGCGGTCATGATATTAGCCATTGGCATCATGGAAGGGTATAAGCAAGAAATCACCGAAAAGATTACCGGGTTTAACGCGCATTTACTTATCAATGCGCTCGACTTCAATGAATCGTATGAAGCAAGACCCATACCAGCGAATGAATCCTACCGTGAATTTCTGAATGCGCACCCTGAAGTAATTAATACCCAAGTATTCATTCAGAAAGCCGGAATCATAAAAACCGAAGAGTTTATAGAAGGAATTATTCTTAAAGGCATCGGTCCAGATTACGACCCTTACTTTCTAAATAAATCCATGGTTAAAGGGCGTCTGCCTCATATTGGAGATTCACTTCCTAGCAATGAGCTTGCACTATCAAAGTTTACTGCCAATAAGCTGAGGCTGGATACCGGACAAAAAATCACGGTTGTTTTTATTCAACAAGATGCACAGCCCGTGCGGATTCGTCGCTTTGATATTACTGGGATATTCGAAACTGGATTAGACAATTATGATAAGACCTTTGGTATATTAGATCTCCGCCAATTACGTCAATTGTATGGCTGGGGCGATGATCAGGTGGAAGGTATTGAAGTCCGCATCAAAGATTTCAGTCGTTTAGATGAAGTCAGTGAAGAAATTGCGGCATTGGTTCCACCTGTTTACCGTGTGAAAAATACCAGAGAAATACGCCCTCAAATTTTCGATTGGCTTTCCCTGCTCGATACCAACGTAGCGATTATTCTGATTCTTATGATTGTGGTAGCAGCTATTAATATTATCACGGCCTTGCTCATTCTCATTCTCGAACGAACCAATATGGTGGGTATTCTCAAAGCTTTGGGCTCCCGCGATGTGCAAATTCGACGTATCTTTTTATGGAAGGCAGGCTATCTTATTCTTTTAGGCCTCTTGTTTGGAAACCTAGTCGGTTTGGGACTCGGTTTAACCCAACAGTATACAGAACTCCTCAAACTCGACCCCGCCTCCTATTACCTGAATCATGTTCCTTTCAGCATTGAGTTATGGCCACTTCTAGCCATTAATGCAGGAACTTTCCTATTCTGCCTCCTTTGCCTTCTGCTTCCCGCGCGCATCATCAGCCGTATTTCTCCGGTTAAAGCGATTCGCTTCGACTAATCCAGTTGCTTTCGCCGGCTTAAATTTCCCGCAGACCTGTGCGCCGTAGCGTTAGCGAAGGAGTGAAAATCGCAGATCGCTTAATCGTCAATTAACCAATACGCTTCAGACCAACAAAGCCGCCGTCCGCCAACCGAAGACTAAAACCGCTATGGTCTATGGTCAAAACAAAATCCCCGCTTCTGGTGAAACGAGGATTCCACTATTTTATAAAGAAACTAGCTGCGAGTAATTTTCCGTGTTTGTTTAACAGAGTTTCCGTTAATCGTAGAAAAGACTTCTAAGAAATATACCCCTGAAGGTACATCCGTCATATCTATGCGCATTTCTTGGCTGATTCCGTTTAAATCCATGGTTACGGGTTCAATCATCTCTTGACCAAGCAAGTTCATGATTTTCACCTCAACACTGGTGTATTGATTGATATACTCGAGTTGAACCTCAAGCGTTAAAACTTTTTGAATAGGGTTAGGGTAATACCGAATGATTGGGCCTTTATCTCCCATAATCGCCACAGATGGGCCTCCCGCCTGTGTGGCAGCCCCTAGTGTAAAGAGCATGAGCAGGAATAGTAGTATTTTCTTCATACGGTTTAGGATGTAACGTGTGGTTAAGACAAAAATAAGATAAAAATGTGCCAAAAACGCAAAATCAGACAGAATATTTTTCATTTTCGATGACTGGCACGTTGGAGTCTATCGTTAATAGCCCGTCCCAAGCCAGTTTCAGGGAAAACTTCTGCTAGAATAAAGTCAGCTTCTCCTTCATCTAATCGCCGCATAGCAGCAAAGAGTGACTGTGCTGCTGCTTTCATATCTCCCTCCTTACTAAGCACTTCAGAATTTATCCATGGAAGATCTGAATAGCTTTCTTCAAAAGAGAGCAAAGCCAATTTCTGTCCTTTTAATTCACTTGCCAATCGACGAATATCCGAGGCATGAATTAAGGGAATGCCTGTTGCATAGTGCGTATCTAGTTGTCCGGGTGCCTTCGGATTACTATGCGTGGCGATATTTACCTCAGGGGCTTCACCAAGTAAAGTTTCCAGTTCCTCCAGACTCATTCCACCAAGGCGCAAGACAATGGGTCTGGCTTCAACGAAAGACACAATGGTGCTCTCTAAGCCAACCCCTGATTCGCCTCCATCCAAAATATACGAAACCCTATCTCCCAATTGTTTTTCTACATGTGCCGCTTGAGTAGGACTTACATATCCAAAAGGATTGGCACTAGGGGCAGCAACTGGCCGACCTAATAAGCGCAAGGTTTCGAGGGTTAGTGGGTGATTGGGCATACGAATCGCGACGGTATCATTGCCCGAGGTCACCAAATCAGAAACAAGTTCCGACTTCTTGAATAAAAGTGTTACAGGACCAGGCCAGGCTTTATCCATTAATTGCTTAGCCGCCTCTGGAATATCCAGAACCAAAGGTCCGAGCCAAGAAGGATCTGCAATATGGACAATCAGTGGGTCAAAGGCCGGTCGGTTTTTTGCTTCGAATATGGAAAGAACTGATGCGTCTATATCTATACGCGCTGCTAGTCCATACACCGTTTCCGTAGGGATTGCAACAAGCTTTCCTTGCTGCAAATAGGAGGCTGCAAGTGCTGTATCCTTGCCTATCATCTTACATGCCTTGGGTTGCGTCTTCGCGTTTTAAACTGAACTTATCGATCTTATTATAAAGATGACTGCGTTGAATTTCAATCTCTTGGGCAGTCTTTGCAATATTCCATCCATTGCTTTTTAGCTTATGAAGGATGAAGTTTTTCTCCGCATAATCCTTAAACTCCTGGAATTTGGTGAACTTATCATAGATCGTTTGCGGTCCGCTACCAGGCTTCTGAATATTGGCATAGGCCTGCACATCTTCTTCCGTGATTTTTTGATCACACATTATGGCCAAACGCTCAATTACATTGCGCAGCTCACGAATATTTCCTGTCCAATTAATGGTTTTTAACGCTTCCATTCCCAAGGGCGTAAATGTCTTTTTCGGGTAAGCACTCTCCTCGCAAATCTCTTTCAAGAATTTCTCTGCAATCAATGGAATGTCTTCTTCGCGTTCATTCAGTGTTGGAACATGGATAAGAATTACACTTAAGCGATGGTATAGATCCAGACGGAAGTTTCCATCTTCAATTTCTTTCAATAAATCTTTATTGGTCGCAGCAACCACGCGCACATCTACCATTTGCTCCTTATCTCCACCAACACGCGTGATTTTGTTTTCTTGCAGTGCACGCAAAACTTTTGCCTGAGCAGAAAGGTCCATATCCCCTATCTCATCCAAGAATAAGGTTCCAGCATTGGCTTGCTCGAATTTACCAATACGTTGCTTAATGGCTGAAGTAAAGGAACCTTTTTCATGACCGAATAATTCCGATTCAATCAATTCAGAAGGAATGGCCGCACAGTTTACCTCTACCAACGGACCGCCAGCACGGTTACTCTTTTCGTGAATCCATCGTGCTACCAATTCTTTACCGGTACCATTTTCACCCGTTACTAAAACGCGTGCTTCAGTGGGAGCCACCTTGTCGATGGTATCCATAATCTTCATGATGGCCGGTGAATCACCAATTATTTCCTTGGTTTTGCTCACCTTCCTTTTCAGGATTTTGGTTTCAACTACCAAGTTTTGCTTCTCTACAGCATTACGCAAAGTAATCAAGAGACGGTTCAAATCAGGCGGCTTTGAAATAAAATCATAGGCTCCCTTCTTGGTCGCTTCTACAGCCGTTTCAATGGTGCCATGCCCAGAAATCATAATGACTGGAAGATCCGGAGCCATATCCATAATTTTAGGAAGCAACTCTAAACCATCCATCTTTGGCATTTTAATATCGCAAAGAACTGCATCGTAATTATTGTTCTTTACCATTTCTAAACCCGCCAAGCCATCAGCCGCTTCATCTACCCGATACCCTTCATATTCAAGGATTTCTTTGAGCGTATTCCGGATAGTTTTTTCGTCGTCGATTACTAATAATTTCGCCATAATGTTTTTCAAATTCCAAAAATTAAAATCCAAATTCCAAAGAATCATGAGGATGAGTCAACGGAACTTCGCATTAAAAAAATGAGCAGAACCGTAAGCCGGGTTCTGTTTCTCTGCAAACACGTCTGCAAATAGCCTGTCATTTATCTCGAATCATCGTTGCCAATGACCTGAATCAACCTACCCACCTTATATCGGAACGAGCAGCTCCGTGGTGTTGCCACCGATAAGGCCTATTTGGTCTTTCAACCCATGAGGTTTACCCTGCCAATTTTGTCGCCAAAACCGCGGTGAGCTCTTACCTCGCCATTTCACCCTTACCTCGCCGAAGCTAGGCGGTATATTTTCTGTGGCACTTTCTGTATCCTGCCGAAACAAGACCCTTCCCGTTAGGAAGCATGGTGCTCTGTGTTGCCCGGACTTTCCTCCCGATGTATTGCAATCGAGCGACAAGCCGTTCTGCTCGATTCAAAAATAGTATATTTTTTTGGACATAAAAAGGGTATAGAAAAAAATACAGTAAAAAATTACAGACAGAGCGAAGGCTATAAAATTTGAGTATCTTTCAGCTCAATTTATGTCCCTGCCCCGTAACTTTGCTCAGCTTATTCTCGAGCGACTTAAAACCCCAGAGAATCAAATCATTCTCAAATTCCCAGCGAATACTGGAGAAGCACATCCTTATACTGGAGAAGAAATTATTGAAGAAGTCATGCTCCGTTTTGGGCAACTGAAACGCAAAAGCAATGAAGCCGTTATCCTTATGGATTTGAGTCCAGACTTTCTTTTTTGGCTAATTGCTATACAATTACGTGGGACGTGTGTAAGCTTCCTGCCGAAAAAAGACCTGAGTCAGGCCTTTCTCTATGGACCGAGGCGCAGTTATATACTTTCTTTCAAAGAAAGACCCCTGTTGGCCGTATTCCTCATGTTGCTTGGACACCGGGTCATCTGGAAAGGAAGACGCAAAAAGCGTAGGAACTTAAAAATAGATGAAAGTCCGAATCGACCCGCATTAAAACAAGTTCTTAGCAATCGAGGTAGGGAGGCTTCAAGCATTTCTTGGGGGCATGATCTTCTTCTACGCCAGCATCAGCTTCTTGATTCCGTGCTGAATACTCCTTCAACTTGGGTGCATTCTCCTCTTTTTTTACAGGGATTATTGCATCAGCTCGCTTCTGGAAAATGTTCTGTTTTGCCGCCCATTGATTGGGACGAATGGCCCCGTTTCTTTCCGGGAGATGTGCTCGATCATATCGAAAATGAGGGGGTGCAGAGTTTAAGTGGAACCTTGCATTATTTCCAGCAGCTACTTGGTATAAGTCTTCCTGGGGCTATTACATTTCCACTAGTCGAGTCTGTTATTTTGGCGGGTTCTCCTTTCCCCGAATGGATCATTGCCGATATTATTAAAACCTTTCCTTCAGCAAAAATTCACTTGATTTATGCAACGCCTCGTGCATTGCCCATTAGCATCCGCCATCATAAAAGAAAGCGAGAGCCTCTTTTAGGGTATTGTTTAGGAACTCCTTGCGATGGCATTATCCTAGAAATTGAAGAGCAAGGAACGATTCAAGTGGCCAAGCGTGAAGTAAAATGGGGTGCCATTCAAGTAAGCGGACCGCTCGTTGCTCCACTCAATACAAGTAATAAGGCTCCAAGTGGTGATTATGGCTACCTATTAGAAGGAGAACTTTATCTCTTGGCAAGTGAGGCTAATAAAGAAAACTATGCTGGCTATTTCCCTTTTCAAATTGAACATCATCTCTATGATATCACAGACATACAGGATATCGCCATCCTCTTTCATCAAGAGCAAATTTGGGCCTTCTATTGCTCTAATGAACCAGCAGAGGAACAAATAACAGCCGCCTTGAATGAACTGTTTCCAGCTACCAAGGTGGTTATTAAAAAACTGCATGAACTGCCAAAAGACAACCGCTTCTATTCCCAGACAGATTATGCGGCGCTGCGAGACGGTAGAATCTAAAATACCTGCTTGAAAAGAGATTTTTAATCCGTCGATCTTAAAAATATTTCACTATTTATTCCTGATTAATAACGACTTATAAAAAAGTTTCATGCAAGGTAAATCCAAGCCCCTAGGTTTCCCCGTATCTATCCTCAAACAAATTAGTCATGAAAAATTCACTTAAAAAATTAATGATCTTGCCTTTAATGGCCGTATTTGTCCTGACCTCGTGTAAAAAGGATAATGACGAACCAGCTGTTGCGATGAAAAGCAAAACTTTCAGCTATGAATTTAATACAGGCCAAGTAGCCGCTGGTACTGCTTATGATGGAACACATGCTAAAAACTTAACCGGAACCATTATGCTGGAGGAGTTGAGCAGCGGAAAAACCAAAGTAACGGTATCCTTAATGAACACCATGAACGGCGAAAAATACATGGTTCATTCTCACGACGCGGCCGATGCGGCTACCACTCCGAATGGAACGCCTTATAATGAAACTCCAAATGCAAATGTTTTGGTAGGGATGATGACAGGTAATGGAGGAACTGCCACTTACAGCCAAGAGTCAAGTATGTCGTATGATGCATTAACCACCCAGTACAACGGATTTTTTGTTGCACATGATCCAACGCAACAAATTTCCACAACCGACTTAACTACCTACCTTATTGTTGGCGCTTTCGCCAGATAAAAACTAAAAACCAACCATTCCAAATTCGCCCTCTTTGTCTCCGGATAAAGGGGGCTTTTTGTAGGAAGGGGTTTTATTTTGCCCTAACCCGTAACCCCAAACCCCTTTTTTTCACCCCTTCAACTTCAGGTAATCGTAGGTTTCAAATTGTGAACGAATTGAAGGCAATCCGTGGGGTTTCATCTCATTAAGTTGCTCTTTGCCAAGTACGCGGGCCTTTACATTATCATTCCACTGAATATCAAACATCTCCTTGAGCTCTCTCTGTATATCAAGGTCGTAGATTGGGAAAGCGGTTTCGATACGGCGATCCAAATTCCGAGTCATCCAATCAGCAGAACTCATAAAGACTTTCTCTGTGCCGCCATTATGGAAGATGAAAAAACGAGAATGCTCCAAGAATTTATCAATAATACTAATTGCTTCAATATTTTCGCTTTGACCCTGTATCCCAGGTACCAAGCAACATATTCCTCGAATAATGAGTCGGATTATCACGCCGGCATTGCTGGCTTCATAAAGCTTGTCAATCATCTGCTTATCTACCAAAGAATTCATCTTGGCATCGATAAAAGCGGGTTTATTCTTATTCGCATTCCGAATTTCACCATCCATCATCTTAAGAAACTCCATCTTCATATAATAAGGAGAAACCAAAAGATGCGAAAATTTATACTGGATGCGTGGGAAGTTTTTGATGAAGGAGAATACCTTGATGATATCCTTCGTAAGGCGTGGGTCGGCCGTAAACAAGGCTGTATCACTGTAGAGACGGGCTGTCCGACCATTATAATTCCCCGTGGATAGATGGGCATAATGGACTGTACGGTTATTTTCCCTTCTGAAAATCACACAGCATTTTGCATGAATCTTATAGTCTGGAACCCCAAAAATCACAATGGCTCCTGCTTCTTGGAGTTTGTTCGTCCAATATAAATTCGATTCCTCATCAAAACGGGCTTGAAGCTCCATTACCACTGTTACCTCTTTGCCATTTTTTACGGCATTGATAAGGGAGTTCACAATATTACTATGTCGTGCAACTCGATACAGGGTGATTTTAATGGCATACACACTCGGGTCAATCGCGGCCTCACGCAAGAAACGGATGACATAATCGAAGCTCTGAAAAGGATAATGCAGAATGACATCCTTCTTTTTTATCTCATCAAACAAAACACGCGTCTGCTCGAATCGATCAATTAATAAAGGCTTAATAGGCTCATACCAAAAATCATCGCCTCCTACTTTTGGGAAGTCGAAGAAGTCTTTAAAGTTATGATACCGTCCGCCAGGGATGATTGACTCTTTAGAAATCTTCGCCCGTTTGATTATAAAGCGGAGTATGTCTTCGGGCATATCTTCATCATAGATAAAGCGCACTGGAACTCCTTTCGGACGCTCTTTTAGCGATTTCTCAAGCTTTGAAATCAAGGTGCCTGGTAGTTCATTATCGATATCCAACTCGGCATCACGGGTAAGCTTAACGGTATAAGCCTCAAATACATCAAAGTCGAAAAAGGAGAAGATATCTGGCAAGCTGATTCGAATCACATCATCCAAAAGCATGATATAGGTATTATCATCGGAGGAGGGCAAAATGAAGAAGCGGTTTAATACCTCTGAAGGCACCTCTACCAAGGCGAATTTCGGCTTGATACTCGCATCGCTCTTAGACATTTTAACAGCTAAGAAAATGGATTTATCTCTCAGGAATGGAAATTCGCGAAGATGATCGAGCATAACCGGAAACAAAAACGAAAGGACTTCTGATTTATAAAACTCCTTTACTTTGATTCGCTGGGTATGACTTAGTTGATGCTCATTAACGATATAGATTTTTTGCTCCGCCAGACCAGGAATAATCTGTTCCTCAAATATCGCGTTGAAACGATCTTGTTGGTCTACCACCCTCTGCTGAATCGTATTCAGTAGTTCGGAAGTTTCTTTGACTTCCTTGAACTTTTGCTTGCGTTGGTACCTAAGAAATCGCCTCACAGAAGCTACACGTACCCGAAAAAACTCATCGAGGTTAGAGGAAAATATGGCCAAGAATTTCATACGCTCAGCCAAAGGCACAGAGGGATTTTCCGCCTCCTGCAATACGCGGTCGTTAAAAGAAAGCCAACTCAGCTCTCTATTGATATAGATAAAGTCTTTTTTCTTTTGCATAGACTAATAACGCAAGCTTACTAAAACAGGAAGATGATCGCTAAAACCACCCAAATAGTTGTCCCCAGCATAAGTTCTCCAAGGATTTCCCTTGTATTTGCCTTCTTGTTCCAAAATATATTCTGCCACATAAATACGCGCTGAATTTGGCGAAACAAAGGTTTTCCCAAAGCTAATCAACTTGCGACTAACGATGATCTGGTCGAGCATATTCCACTCATCCTTATACTTATACGAACCATACCCACGCTCTTGAAAATTCCACATCAAGTTCACCAAGTCGGTGTTACCTTTTTCTGGTCCAGCTCCCAACACTTGACTCATCGATGAATCCATAGGCTCATCATTAAAATCGCCCATAATGATGAAAGAAACAGCCGTATCTGCAGCGTGCAACATATCCAATTGCTTTCTGAGTTGAGAGGCTACATAAGCACGTTTCGAACGCGAAGCCTCTTCCCCACCACGGCGACTTGGAAAATGGTTGACAGAAATCCAAAAGGGCTTATTATTGAGATGGATGCGCGCCATTAATATATCCCGCGTTTTCTCCTTTTTATCTTCTGGAAACTCGATGGATACCACATAATTCGAATCACAACGAAATTGAGATGGAAGCAATAAGGCAACATCTATCCCTCGTTCGTCGGGAGATTCATGATGAATAATCTGCAATCGGCGAAACTCCAATACTGGATGATGAACCAAATCTTCTAAGACTCGTCTATTCTCAATTTCCACCAATCCGATTATTCCTTGGTTTATCTCAAGAGTGGCTTGAATCACTTTTGCCAGTGAATCGAGCTTGGCTTGGTAGCGTATACTATTCCAATTTTTCTTTGAATCAGGCAAAAATTCCTCATCATTTTTATCCGGATCATCTATCGTATCAAAAAGATTTTCCACATTATAGAAAAGAATATCCAAATTCTTATACTTAGAAACAGCCTCTGGATTTGACGGAGAAGCCCCAATAAAGAAGGCTCCCAGCGCCATTAGGCCAAAGAAAAGTAAGGTGTATTTCAGTCGCATTCACTGCGAAAATATTAGAAGTGTCGCACGTTTCCGTGTTAAATTTTTGATTATCCGCTATTCTCATTGATTCCATTGATGCAAAGGCCTATTTTTGCGCCTCGAATATTTATGACGCTGATAAAATCAATCTCTGGCATCAGAGGAACAATTGGAGGAGAGGCAGGAGAAGGACTGACGCCCGTTGACATAGTAAAATTCACAACCGCTTATGGCATTTGGCTGTCTCGTACTTCCGAAAGCCGCATTATTATTATTGGTCGTGATGCTCGGATTTCGGGCGAAATGGTACGCCAGTTGGTATCTGGAACCTTACTCGCTATGGGCTATGATGTGATCGACTTGGATCTATCCACTACCCCAACCGTTGAAATGGCCGTTCCTGATATGAAAGCTGCGGGTGGAATCATTCTGACTGCGAGTCATAACCCAAAACAATGGAATGCTCTTAAACTCCTAAACGCCAAGGGAGAATTTATCTCTGGCGCAGACGGTACAGAGCTTCTCCGTATTGCCGAAGAAGAGAAACCAGCCTATGTGGGCGTGGAGAAAATGGGGAGTTATAAAAAACTCGACGGTTATATCGAAAAACATATCGATAAAATCCTCGCTCTTCCTATGGTAGACGTGGAAGCCATCAAAGCCCGCAAATTTAAAATTGTAGTGGATGCCGTGAATTCGACTGGTGGTATCGCTGTTCCTGCTCTTTTGCGCAGACTCGGCGTTGAAACCATCCATGAGATTTTCTGCACCCCCGACGGGAAATTCCCGCATAATCCAGAGCCACTTCCAGAGCATTTAGGAGCCATCTCTGGAGAAGTAAAATTCCAAAAAGCAGACCTAGGAATCGTTGTTGACCCAGATGTTGACCGCCTTGCTATTGTGAGCGAAGACGGATCCATGTTTGGCGAAGAATATACCTTGGTAGCTGTGGCCGACTATGTATTGAGTCAGACTCCAGGCGCTACCGTAAGTAACCTTTCTAGCTCCAGAGCATTGCGCGATATCACTGAAAAACATGGAGGCGTTTATTATAGCTCTGCTGTGGGTGAAGTAAATGTGGTAGAGAAAATGAAAGAAGTAAATGCCATCATTGGCGGCGAGGGCAATGGAGGAATCATTCTTCCAGAATTGCATTATGGCCGTGATGCCTTGGTTGGTATTGCCCTCTTCTTGTCCCATTTGGCCCGTTTCGGAAAAATGTGTTCGTATTTAAGAGAGACCTATCCCGACTACCATATCGCTAAGAAGAAAATCCAGTTGGATGACGATTTAGACCTCGACGGACTTTTGGATCAGATTGCCAAGAAATATGCTGCTCAACCACAGATTACGATTGACGGACTCAAAATTGAGTTCGACCAAGAGTGGGTGCATTTACGCAGATCGAATACCGAGCCAATCATCCGTATTTACGCGGAAAGTCAGGGAGAAAGCACTGCCAATACTTTGGCCGATAAATTAATTTCAGATATCAAAGAACTGCTGAACGGAAAACGTTAGGCATAAGCATAATTATACATGGCACTTCAATGCGGAATCGTTGGCCTTCCTAATGTAGGCAAATCAACTCTTTTTAACTGTTTGAGTAATGCGCGCGCTCAGGCCGCCAATTTTCCATTCTGCACGATTGAGCCAAATATTGGCGTAATTACGGTGCCAGACGAGCGTTTGACTGAGCTAGAGAAACTAGTAAAGCCAAACCGTGTGGTTCCGACCACCATTGAAATCGTGGATATTGCCGGACTCGTTAAAGGAGCCTCTAAAGGAGAAGGATTGGGCAATCAGTTCTTGGGAAATATCCGCCAGGTAGACGCTATCATCCACGTTGTTCGCTGTTTTGATGATGATAATGTGATTCACGTGGATGGATCCGTTAACCCAGTGCGCGACAAAGAAATTATCGATACCGAACTCCAGCTTAAAGACCTTGAAACGGTTGACAAGCGGATAGTAAAGGCAGAGAAGCAAGCCAAATCAGGTGACTCCTTTTCCAAAAAAGAATTTGAGCTACTCAAAAGACTCAAAGAAACCCTCGAACAAGGAATCAATGCCCGTGTGGTTGAGCCACAGAACGAGGACGAAAAACGCCTGCTTGAAGATTTCCAATTGCTCACCACCAAGCCCGTATTGTATGTATGCAATGTGGATGAAGCAGGAGTAGTAAACGGAAACGCGCATACCGAAGCCTTCAAAGCATCTATCGCATCTGAAAACGCCGAAATCCTTATCATCAGTGCCGCCATTGAGGCCGATATCATGGAACTCGAGTCTTTCGAAGACCGCCAAGCCTTCCTCGCCGACTACGGACTATCTGAAAGCGGGGTGGCGCGCTTAATCAAATCCAGCTACCGGCTCCTCAAATTGGTCACCTACTTTACTGCAGGAGTGCAAGAAGTTCGCGCTTGGACCATTACCGTGAATACCAAAGCACCACAGGCCGCTGCTGTTATCCATACCGATTTTGAAAAAGGCTTTATCCGCGCTGAGGTAATTAAGTATACCGACTTTCTTCAATACGGCTCAGAAGCTGCCATCAAAGAAGCGGGCAAAATGGGCGTTGAAGGAAAAGAGTACGTAGTTCAGGATGCGGATATTATGCATTTTAGGTTTAACGTATAGACCATGGACCATGGACCATAGACCATGGAGGCTCTGTGGTACTCTGTGGTGTGGTTTTCAATTTTACGCTTTGTGGTAATCTTGGTGGGGAGATGAGGAGTGAGGAGATGAGGAGAAAAAAGCCTTGGGGCAACTCAATGAATAGCGGTCCGGGCTTCCAGACCGACCGCTTCGTGAAGTGTGGAGTGTACGACTTAAGCCTTCAAGTCTATCTGGCATCTTGCCAACCGACATAATACCCTCATATCAAGCTTTTTGTCCTTAAGCGTTGATTTTGAAGGACAAGGCATTATGTATTGTCTCCTCATCCCCTCATCTTGGATAGCACAAAGTCTCATTTTATAAACCACACCACAGAGTACTACAGGTAACCCCAAACCCCAAACACAAAACCAACGCCACTAGAACCTTGCAAACGACCTACACGTTGCATAGAGCCGCTATTCAATAGAATAAATCTTATTCAGCACATAATAGGAGTAATACTCAGGGACTCCCGGTGGTGTGCTAACAAGCACATCTTTCCCTTGGGCTAAAGGCAATCCATACCTGGGGTTCCGCAAGAAATCTAAACGCTGGTGGGTGAGTTGGTAATGGGAGCAATGTTCTTTTCGGAAATGGGGATTGCCCATTTTATCGATGGACATACTGAGTACGTAGACGCTTATAATTCCATGTTCGGTAGCGGTATCCGCCATTAATAGGCAAGTAGCCGATGGGCATTTAGACTCCATGAGTCCGTCATTTTTCCTCAAAGCAAAAAAGGGATTCATTCGGGCAATGGCCTTAAAACTTGGAATACAGGTGCGGTAATCACGCAAATTGAGGTAAACCACACGGTTTCGATTAGCAAAATACTCCTCTCCTTTTTTGTACTTATTATGGAAACGACCAAATACCGAATAGGAATTCACCATGCTTCCGAGGCTAGATGCTAGTCGGGGGTTCTCTTTATAGAGCTCTTTTTTATTATTTTGGTAGAAATCACTGATCTCGGCCATCAGGCGTTCGTTTAAAAATTTCCCATTATTCACGTGGCCCCATAATCGAACCATCAAAGGACTAGGCTTTCTCATTTCAGGGTGGTTCTTTAAATATGCCCGCACTTTCCTGAAGCTCTTCCGAATATTCTCATCGACTTCAAAACCCAATATTAAAGGCACTTGTGTGGTATCTGTCGCAGCAGGTGTCATGAGGTAAGATGCCGTATTTCTGAACGTCAAATAATCCGAAGCGATGCCATCATATAAATGATAGTGAATAGAAGAGTTAGACCAATCGTATTTTAATAAGAGTTCATTTACCCCAACCTTATCGGCCCAAAACACATCCTGAGCCAATACCATGAGCCAATCGGAACTGTCTATTTCATAGGTCAGCAGCAGGTTTTGTAATTCAGGATTTCGTTGAGCATGGCCCTTTGAAACAGATAGAATAAACAAGAAGCAGAGAAAAACTTGGTAACGTATATACATCGGTCAGATGGGTAACGCAAAATACGGCTTCTTATTTTTAGTGAGACAATATCCCGATCACTGACTACGTTCGCTGAAGCGAATAACATGGTCGTTGCTTTACAGTCGATATAGTTCGCGCAGGTGGAGCGCTCTGCTGTAACGAAAAAGGGCTGAACCAATCCTCTATCTTAGCCTAAACATTAGTTTTCTGCGTCGGCAATCCTCAATGCAAACCTATCTTGTACGTCTTTCTCTTCTTCATAGCTTAGCTCATTATAGGATAAACCATAACGGCTTAGCGCATAGTCGTTTCGTACTGCTTTGATGGCTTGGCGGAGTTGATCTTGGATATAGATATACTCTTGGAAACGGTCAGTATCGTTGCTCTGAATCAGAATGAGCGTTTGTGCTTGGTTATCCAATAATGTTTTCAACCGTTCTTGAATTTGCGCTCTTGCCACGGGCACACCTTGGATTAACCATGTGCCTGGGCCAGATTTTCTAATTTGTACGAGTTGATTTCTTTGCTCCGCGAGTTGAATAATATCAGAGGTAGTTGGTAATCCGGGGATCGGCACATGAATTCTTGCTCCCATTGTATAGTCCATGCCAGAGCTACGACCATAATCCATTGAGGCGGGATATACTCCATAAGCAATTTTGGCAATTCCCAATTCCATGAGTTCTTCTTTGAGTTGCTTCACATATTTCATTTCCATGTCCTTGTCGATACAAAGCTGAAATATCATTTTAGTCTTGTCGTATTCAGGCAATTGATTTAGTGAATAATTGACGTATTCTCCTAAAACGACAGGCTCAATTTCACTCGTTCTCCCTAGTAATACTGGCAGAAAATCGCTAGGGGCTTTCGCTTTGACTAGAAAGAGGAATGATACCAAACTCTTTTTGGTTATGCCATCAAACGATTTGGAGACAGGTAATTCAAATTGGTATTTGTGCTTTAGATTGTTTTTAAGAAGCTGCTTATTCACCTCTTTTGAGTCAACTATATCAACACTCGCTAATACAATGGAGAGTATTGTAATTAACAGCGCAGAACCGATCATCCACTTATAAGCCCGTCTTTTGAAGGTTCGCAGGAGGCTTGTCCAAGCTTCCAAAAACAGCACAATAACTATCAAAATGAATAAATAGTCATATTCGCTATACAGCATTATTACAGCATAACTCCCTCTAAATGTCAAACCAAAGAACAATCCATATAAAAAGGCCACTTTCGCAAACCAACCCAAAAAGCTCCAATTAAAAAACCGTTGTTCATGAACAATACTCACTCGATTATTCTTGCGGTTTGTGAGAAATGGGTGACTCCGTTCAAACCAAATCGTAAAGCATAGCGACTGCCCAAAAATGACGGAAACAAAGGCAAAGAATAAATTATAGAAATGATGTTCCGCATCCGACAGAATCCATACCTCATAGAATTCAGAAGTACATAGAACTCGAATGTACTCCCGCATGGTGAACAGCAAGGCATACAGAGCAAAGGAATAACAGAGTCCGAGCATCACCCCTGCTATCATCCTGAACCGAGAGATGGTAAATAGTCCGGAGTCTTTCCGTAGAAAATATTTATGCAGCGGCATTGCTGGACAAATTAGTTCGAATTCTTAGTATCACGAGTACATGAAATTGAGAATTTGAGAGCTTTATAAACCTGGGAGCCATTGACCATTATACGGTAATCTTGAAAAACATCCAGTTTTATTTAGAGTCTATAAGATTAGATTCGAAACTATAATAAACCCACATAATTACAAATACCTATTTTTATCGACTAGTAGATTTATCGTCCTTTGGAGGTTTCAAATTACAGAATGGGTGAGGAGGCAAGTCAGTGAGACGGTTCCGCCTTCGCTTAACGCGTCCGCCGGAGCGAATAACAAGGTTGTTGAGAAAGCATAAAGTCATCCTACAATTACTCTCCACCGATATTTTCACTAGATGGAGCTTGTACAGGGTAAGATACCGCATCATCCAATTGTTCTTGATTCGTAGCGCATGGAAAAATCGAAAGTGCTATTTTTCTCCTCCAAGCCTCTTTATTTCTAACTTTCTGAACACGAATGGATTCCTCGATTTCAAAACGTCGGTATGCCAATTCTTCTTTCATTTCATTGGCCTTGGCATGAGGACGTGCTTGAAGATATGCCTCTATTTCTTTCTCTGTTCCGCGTTCAAACTTGATGGCATAGGATTCTGGTTTGAGATTACTAATTTTTGTCCAAAAGAGTTCTTCTCCTTTATACGCCACGGCTACAAACTGGTAGTTTAGGTTGCTGTTTAATTTCTCGGTCCAGCTACCCTCCTTTTTATAGACCCGTTGGAAGGAGCTCAAGGAATCAGGAATTAAATAAAATAATATACGATCATATTCGGCTTCCTTTTCTATGCTGAAACTCACTGGGGTATAAGTGAGTATAGCCACCTTTCCAGAAACAGGATCGGTATACTTCATACTTTCTCTGTCTTTCGTTGCAGCAAAAACATATTGATCCAAGTTTTTCCAGCCAGGCGTATTGAGGCTAATGGAATACGCTGTGGCGAGTGGTTCATTGCATTTTTTTAGCACGCCAATTTGCTGATAAGCGTCTTTTAAATTTCTGCATAATTCGTCGGCAAATACCACTGAATCACGCAAAATATCAGCAATCGTAAAATCCTTATTTTTTTTGAGTGCGAGGTTCCTCAAGCTATCCAGTTCCTTATAATGAGCCTTCCAAACTTGAGCCTGAGCCGTTTTCCATGCTTCTTGTTTCGCCTTGAAACGGGCATTTAATTTTTGGACCAATTCAGAATTCAGTTTCACCCCCCCATCTTTTCTTGCATAAAATTTCTGAAATTTCTTCTTAGCGGCGCCTGAAGCCAAGGTCATACAAAGACTATCTATCTCCCATAATTTCCAATCTAAATGTTTCACATAAGCATTTAAAAATTTGGGTTCGCAGGTGCTATGAATAAAGCGAAGACGTTCTTCAAACTCTTTAGTCGCTAATAGGGTAGAATTAAAATCCGCATTCCATATAGACTTTATTAGGGATGGATCAATTTCGTAGTTATGCAAAGGTGGCGCTGTTTCAGTCCTTGCAATACCCGTTACGGTATCTTCAAATGGACTATCCAATTTTTGGAGTAAGTCATCTCCGGGAATAGTGATTAATCCAAATCCTCCTCTATCAGATTTAATTTGCATTTGCATGGTTGGCAATACATAGCCACTAAAAGAGTAATACAAGCTATCCGTAAAGCGCTTATTTTTTGTGTCTTCTCCAAGCGATTTAAGCGTTAGAATAAATGACTCCGGGTAAAAATCAAGCTGGGACATAGGCAAGGTATTGAGATCGTAGTCAATGCGTTTGGGATTTACCCAATTGACCGTTCCGTCATCCAAAACCTCTCCATCAAAGAGCATCATGTTTTTATTGACCTCTTTTGTTGGCACAATCATCGTTACCGTTTTCCTCCAAACCAATTCAGTCTCTCCATCAAAGGCACGCACAGAGAACATGCCGTCAGATTGCAGTAATTCGCCATCACTGGTGGTGCTGAGTCCGGATTTGATAATGTCTATTTCCGTCAGTGCTTCTTTTACTTCGATGCGCACTTGTTCCTTGCCTGTAACAAAGGCCCCAGCTGGAATTGCCAACATCAAACCTCCTGGTGACTCGATAATTGTATCCCATTTGCTTGAGATAAACTGCGAATCAATTGGTACTTGAATTTCTTTCGGTCGCCCTACTTCTTCTACTTCAAAATGGGTACTTTGTTCTTCTGTATGAGAATTTGATAACAGGTAAACTCCTATGCCCACACTTAGCGCAATAGCGATGATAATGGATGCAAGCGTCAAAGCCTTCACCAATCGAATGCTTTGGATAATCTTCGCAATTTCAGCCTTTAAACCCAGTCTATTCAAGCCTTCAAATACAGCTTGTTGGGCTTCAAACTCTTTTTTTAGCTCTTTATCAAAAAGCAACTCTTTTTCAAATCCCTGCATTTCCTCCGGGTTCATTTCTCCCAGGAGGTAACGTTCTATTTTTTCAGTATTCGCATCCATTTTACTTCGTGTTTAAGGTGAGGTAATTCGACTTGGCTTTTTCCAGACACCGGTATTTCTGGTTCTTGGCTACTTTGTCGTTTCTGAAATCGAGTAATTTGGCAATGCGGTCAAAAGGATATCTTTTATAGTAAAAAAGTATGAGCAGCTGCTGGCATTTATGGCCGAGCTTAAGAATTGCTTCCATTGCTCCTTTTCTTTTGGCTTCTTCTTGGGAGCTTTCATTTTCTTCCTCTTCCAAGTCATTAAAAGATTCTGAGATCATCTTTTTTCTCTTTCTCAATTCCTTCAACCACAAATTGCGGGCAATGGCATAGAGATAAGAACTCAGGGCGGAGGTCAATTGAAAATCTGACATTTGCGTTTTTTCCATCAATACAAGCACTACCTCTTGAAAGAGATCTTCCGCGTCTTCCTTACTTCCACTATTCTCAAGCACCAGCTTACGAATTGATGGATAGCTCGTATACACCGCTTTTACCCCTTTTTTGAGATTCTTGCTCTTGAATAATTCCAGAATTTCCTTGTCACCCATTGCATTCGATTTATGGATACATACCGAAAGTTTGAAAAGGTCATCAATTGATTTGATAAAAAGAATTTTACGGGAAATAATCTAGCATATCGACTTGTAGACTTGTCGAAGTCGATGAGACAGTGAGACGAAAGACAATGAGACGGTGAGACAGAATTTGGCTGTTGGAACTTTGCTCTTTATTTTTACTTTTTCCCTCTGAAAACTGAACACTGAAAACTGAATACTTCTTTTCTGATAGTCTCGCAATCCAATTGTCTCATTGTCAAATACTATATTCGCGGAATGTTCCAACTCAATGAAAACGACTACGCAGCATACTACCGGCCGTATTTAGAAGGATTGCCTTCTGATAATATCCTTGATTATATGGAAGATCAAAAGGATGAAATCATGCGCTTTATGCAAAGTGTTCCAGGAGATAAATGGAACCACTCGTATGCACCTGGTAAGTGGACGATCAAAGAAGTATGCGGTCATATGCTTGATACAGAAATCATCTATGGATATAGGGCTTTAAGTTTTGCTCGTGGTGAAAAACAGAGTCTGCCTGGTTTTGATGAAAACGAGTATGTGCGGGCTGGCCGCTTTGCCTATATGGATATTCAACAAATTATCCCTGTTTTTTTGCAAGCCAGAGAACTCAATATCGTGCTGTTCCAAAGCATCCCCGAAGCGGATTGGAATAATGTAGGTATTGCCAATGGAAATAGAACAAAAGCTGGTGTAATTCCTTTTCTCGTTGCAGGTCATGCTCGCCATCATATGCGGATGATTAAGGAACGATATCTTGGTTAGAGTCCGGTCGATATTTCGACTGTTTGATATTTTGCAAAATTCAATTTCTCTCAGCTTCTGATCCAGACTACAATTCCTTCGACCAGTCGATTAGTCGACAAGTCTATCAGTCGACCCCATATTTATCCAACAGATAAACCAAACTAGCCAGGGCCGCAGCTCCGAGTTCCAATTCACGTTGGTTCACACTGGAGAAAACATCATTGGCCGCATGGTGGTAATCGAAATAACGCTGTGAGTCGGGCACAAAACCTATCAATACAACGTCTTCATCAATTTGCTGCAAAGGACCGACATCGGCACCAGCTCCTCCACCTTTGATCACATAGATTCCATATTCTTCAAAAAGGGGCAACCAAGCCTGGATATGTTTGAGTTGTTCTGGATTGGCTTGAATAAAGAAGCCTCTGGGTGCAAATGCGCCTCTATCTGCTTCTATGCCTACTATGTGTTTTTGTCCCATTGAATCGCAGTAACGGGCATATTCTACCGCTCCGCGGAGTCCATTTTCTTCATTCATAAACATGACAGAACGCAAGGAATAACTTGGCTTGTAGTTTAAGGTCTTGAGTAAGCGCAATACTTCTATCGACTGGATACATCCTGCGCCATCATCATGCGCTCCTTCTCCTAAATCCCACGCGTCGAGGTGACCGCCTACTGCAATGTATTGGTTGGGGTATTTCGATCCAGTTAATTGTCCTATTACATTATACGACAAGGCATCGGGGAATAATTTCGGGGAAATTTCATAACGTACCTTTAAATGCGCATCGGCTTTTAATAAGGAACTCAACTCTTCTGCACCTAAGGTACTAATGGCCACAGCCGGAATCTTCACAACTGAGTCAGAATACGCCATCGAACCTGTATGTGGGAAATCATCAATACGTAAATTCATACTGCGTACAATAATCCCCTTCGCTCCCTTGGAAGCTGCCCAAATGGCGCCAAATACACGTTGATCTACACAGGTACCATAGGCACCAAAAGTATAGACCATGCGCGCATCCATTGGGCGATTGAAAAACACAATCTTGCCCTCAATTTCCTTGGAATGCATTTTACTCAACTCATTCCATCCCATCACTTCCAACACTTCTCCTTCGATCTTCCCAGCAATTGAACCTCCCAAAGCACAAATAGGCATTGGGCGAATCACTTTCGACCCCTCGCTCAATTCAAGAACCAAAGGACTGCTTGCCCCTCGCTCCCAGTGTGGAACCATCACTTCTTGGCGGTAGACTGAATCAAAACCATAGTTCTTCATCTTGCCTTCGGTTAGGTTAACGGCCTTCTGAGCAGCCAAAGAACCACTCAAACGAGGACCGGCTTGCTTGCATAAATCTTCTAGGTCGGGATAGGATTTACCTTGCGTTAAAGCCGTTTCAAAAATCTGGGCGATAAAGGCAGAATCCTCATTGACCTGCGAAAAGACCATAAAGGGCATGAGTAAAAGAAGGGCAGAAAGAATATGTTTCATCTCCTACAAATTTGCACTTTTCTACGAACATCCCCGAGCATGGTATCATCCTTGCTCTTTACGGGCGATTATTGTAATTTTCCCGTCTATGATTCAAGGTATACGTTCCCTCCTTTTTGTAAGTCTAATTACGCTCCTTACAAGCGCACAAGCACAGGTACAAACCGTCATTCAAGGAAAATTGGTGGGCTTTGGTGCTGAAGAAATTCGCTTGGTGTATAATAAGGTTCCTTTCGTAAATAAACCTTTGGAGCTAAAAGCCCAGGCGGATAGTTCTGGAAAGTTTTTCATTAAATTTCCCCTCGACAGGCCCGCCAATATTGATTTCTACCACGGCGATAAATCCATTTCCCTGATCATTAGTCCAGGAGATTCATTCTATATGGATATTCAAATGACCGAGACTGGCAATGAGGAATACACATTCTATGGAAAGGGCTTTGAAGAATCTTACCTCAATTACCTCAATTTTCAGAATTTTGATAAAGAGGTGATTAAAACCTTCCAAGACCAAATGAAAAACCTCAGCGCTGAAGCATATGATATAAAAGTGCAAGAATGGATGAAAGACTTTGGATTGGTGCTCAAGAAAAACCTAAAAACCATCGATGCCAATAAAACCTTGCGTAAACACGCAGAACGCATGTTGCTAGTGAAGGAGGCCAATTACTACCTCATCTACGCAAATTACCAGCGGAACATTACCAAAACTGATTTTCAACTACCAAAAAGCTTCAAAAAAGTACTCGATAATAAAGAGCTTTTTGCAATCGATTATACGCAAAGTACGGATTACCAAAATTTCCTCCTACTTCACCTTACTACCCTCGGACCAAGCCCGAAGGAAAATGTATGCGAAGGAGTAGTTGAGTTTTTGGAATTCATTGATAGCGTTTACGCAAAAAGGTCGCACGACGACTTAATGGCGCGTGTATTATGGGAAGGCATGGATAATGGCTGCTTCAAGCGCACAAAAAAATACTACGATGCCTATGTGGTAACTTCTGCCTTTCCCGACTATGTGCAAACCTTACAGGCTAAAGCCGCTACACTAGCAAGCTTGGAACCTGGTGATATCGCTCCTGATTTTGAATTTATGGATGTGAGTGGAGGCAAGCATAAGCTATCAGAATTCCGCGGAAAAGTCATCTACCTCGATTTTTGGGCGACCTGGTGTGGACCTTGTTTGCAATCGATGAAATTATCTGAGCCTTTGAAAGAGAAATTCAAAGACAATCCAAATGTGGCCTTTGTCTATATCTCTACCGACCAAAACGTAGAGAAATGGCAAGGACATCGTATTACCAATAATGGAGAAGCTAATATGTGGCATCTCGGAGAAAGTGGCTATGGTGCTTCAACTGCCTACCGCATTTCCACCATTCCTCGCTATGTAATCATCGATAAATGGGGAAATATCGTAGATGCCAATGCACCGCGACCTTATGCCCCTGAAATTGAGGAAATCCTTTTGCGTGAGTCGGCAAAACCGTATACGCCAGAGCCATAAATAAAACCGGCTTTCCCTTAAGAATAGTGCATCTTTGTTAGGTGTTTGAATTCCCAAGCACCTATCAATGCCTTATGGATCAAACGAAAAAGGAATCACCCGTTAAGTTTGCCATTGTGGGCGAATGGGCTCCACAATCAAAATACCTTCAAAGCCTCTATCCAAAACTCACGGACAAAGACGTAGAATATATTCCCGGAAGAGAATTTGAACTCATTGGCTGCATTCGCAGTCGCTTATACAAAACTTTTGACGAAGTGGTTGAAATGATTTCCTTGGCAAGTAAGGAAGTAGCTAAATAACCCTCCGCTCCTCTGCGCCCCGAGCCCTTTGCCCTACTCCCCCGCTCCCTTCTTCAGGGTAAAGCCAAAGGTTGTTCCTGCACCGGTTTTGCTACGCACATTGATGGTTTGTCCGTGTGCTTCAATGATATGCTTCACGATAGCCAATCCTAAACCATTCCCGCCTGCTTCTCTCGAGCGACTCTTATCTACACGATAGAAGCGTTCAAAAAGTCGCGCTAAATGGTTCTCTTCGATGCCTTCGCCATTATCACTGATTTCCACGAGGATATTCTCATCCATATCATAAAAAGCGCAGAAGGTATGGCCATCATCATTGCCATATTTGATAGAATTTACCAGCAAATTGACCAAAACCTGACGAATGCGGTATTTGTCGGCATATACGAAAAAGGGTTGATCGCAGCCTTCTTTAAAATTAAAGGTGATCCCTCTTTCTTGGGCCTTCATTTCGAGCGACTCAAAAATATCTCTTACCTGAGCATGGATATCGAAACGCTCCATCTCCATTTTTAGCTGTCCGGTTTCAAGCTGCGAAATATTTATCAGGTCTTCTACCAAGTCGCAAAGTCGGTCTACTGATTTTGCGGCCTTTTTTAAGAAATGGACATTCACCTCTGGATCATCAATGGCACCATCTATCAAGGTATGGATATAGCCTTGAATATTGAAAATCGGTGTTTTTAGTTCATGAGAAACATTACCCAAAAACTCTTTGCGGAAATTTTCGAGTTTCTTTAACTCTTCGATTTCCGCATTTTGATCTTTCGCCCATAATATCACCTCTTGATTTACCTCGCTGATTGGGTCGGAAGTCATGTTCGCCTTTTTAAATACCGAGCTCTTATAGCGGGTAGTTTTTAAGCGATGGATATTTTTATAGATGAGTTTAATCTTCCGATAAATGAAGATTTCAAGGGCATAATAAAAAAAGATAAAAGAGAAAACCGCTGTTATCGTGAACAGGGCTAAAGCTTCCATCCATGAGGCCTGTATAAATGCAGTAAGCCCTCCAACTAAGAGGGCTACAACGAGGGCGGTATAGAGCGCAATGCTTCCTGGCGTTGGATTACGAATCATCCTTCAAATTTATATCCGACTCCTTTAACGGTACTGATATAAGCATCTCCAAGTTTCTCGCGAATCTTACGAATATGCACATCAATAGTTCGATCGACCACCAAAACATCATCACCCCAAACTTTTTCAAGAATGTTTTCGCGGGTGAATACTTTTCCTGGTTTGCCTGCCAAAAGATGAAGCAATTCAAATTCTTTTTTGGCCATCGGAATTACAATACCATCTTTCTTTACAGAGAAACTATCTCTATCGATCTCGAGGTTTCCAATGGTGATGCGGTCAGTTACTTCAAGAGGTGCCTTTCTGCGCATGATTGCATTGATACGACTAATCAAAACACGTGGCTTGATTGGTTTTGCGATATAATCATCCGCCCCAACATTAAATCCTGCAATCTCTGAATACTCTTCACTACGTGCTGTTAAGAACACGATAAAAGTATTATTGAATTGCTCCATTTCACGCATTCTTCGGCAGGTTTCTATCCCATCCAATACGGGCATCATCACATCAAGAACAATCAAGTCTGGCGTAATTTCGGTGGCTTTATCGATTCCTTCCTGGCCGTTTGCAGCCAAATGTACTTCGTAACCTTCCCGCTTCAAATTGTATTCAATAAACTCGAGGATATCGGGCTCATCATCTACAACGAGGATTTTAAATTTCTGATTTTTATCCATCATATGTTAATGCAAGGTTACCCTCAGGTAATGAATTGCATATTAACTCAAATTTAAGTAATTGTTACCGAGCTCAATTAAGAACCTCCTGTAACTTATCAGCTAAGGCCTTACCTCTTAAGTCTTTCGCAATGATTTTTCCATCGCGGTCTATCAAGAAAGTACTAGGAATCGAAGTAACCGCATACAATCGTGCTCCCGCCGAGCGCCATTCTTGCAAATCGCTCACATGCACCCAATGAATGCCGTCTTGATGTATCGCTTCTTTCCACTTCGCTCCTTCTTTATCTAAAGAAACTCCATAGATTTCAAATCCTTTATCCTTATACCTCTGATACAGATTGGCCACATTCGGATTTTCTTGTCGGCATGGTCCACACCACGACGCCCAGAAATCAATCAGTACCACCTTACCACGTAGACTACTCAATGCAATCGGGTTTCCGCTCGTATCCGGCAGCACTATCTCTGGAGCTACTTTACCTACGGCCGTAGCCATTTGTGCCTGGTAATTGCGCACAAAGCTTTGAACCAAATCTCCTTGAAGTCCGCTTGCCTTGGCCTCTTCATACAATTCTGCTTTCATCGAATCGGTAAAAGGAACTTGTAAAGCCAAGTGATAATATAACTTCACCAAAGGCGAGTGAACGTCTTTAAGACTATCGCTATACTCTTGCACATATTTAGTATTCACCTTTTCAAACTCTGCACGGAGTTTGTCTAAACTTCCTTCATCTTCTGGATCAAGGAGTTCGGCACGCTGACGAATTTCTCCGAGTTCCTTGCCTGAGCGAACTTCGATATCACGGAGTCTTCTGAAAATCTCACTCTCTTCCGACCCATTTACGGTATAGTTATCATAGTTCTGATCTGGAACTTGAAGCTTTATATGATCGGTGGTATCAACAACAAGAAATATTTTTTTGTATTGATCGAAATTGAAGATGGCCACGAACTTTTCGCGGGCAAAGCCTTCTAGGTGAAAGTTTCCATCCACATCGGCGGTATCGGTTGCAAGGATTTCGGCTTGTTGTCCGATTCTTCCGAGCATGATTACTGTTCCTCTGCCATTTTCAATAGTTCCTTCTATCACGAAATTATTGAAGTTATCGCTTGGAGCTTTCTTCGCCTTCTTATCGTCGCAGGCACTGAAAACTAGTATCCCGATAAGCACGGGAATTATTGCTTTTAATTTTATCATCCGTCTAATTTTTCTGATAGCAAGCGGCTCGACTCTTTTGGGTCGGCCTTTCCTTGCGATAGTTTCATCACTTGTCCCATAAACAGGCCAAGCAATCCTTTTTTACCATTTTTATATTCCTCCACCTTGTCTGGCATGGAGCTCAATACCTGATCTACCAAACCTTCCAAGAGGGCTGAATCATTTTCCTGCAATACATTCAATTCTTGTGCAATGCTCAATGGCGATTTGCTCGGAGCTTTAATCATGGCTGGAAAAACCCGTTGAGCCGCTACAGAATTGGAAATTTTATTCTCATCGATCAACTGAATCAATGCCGCTAAACTCTCTGGAGCCACCTCAAAATCATCCATCTCTAAAGCATTTTCATTGAGGTATGATTTTACTGAACCCATCACCCAGTTCGCTGCTGCTTTGGTATTTGTTGTATGATGAATCAAGGAATCAAAATACAAGGCCACCTCTTTTGTTTCTGTTAATACTTGCGCATCATACTCACTTAGTCCTAGCTCCGCAGTATATCTCGCAAATAAAGTATCGGGCAGAGCTGGCATTTGTTCTTTTATGGCGTCTACCATGGCCTGATTTGCAATAAAAGGCGGCAAATCGGGTTCTGGGAAATAGCGGTAATCATTGGCTTCTTCTTTCGAACGCATCGAGAAGGTGCTGCCTTTCATCGCGTCGAAAGAACGGGTTTCGGAGCTAAATGTTTGTCCGCTTTCAAGCAGGTCAATCTGACGAATAATCTCGTATTCAATTGCCCGCTTCACATTGCTGATGGAGTTCATATTCTTCACCTCTACTTTGGTTCCGAACTCAGGAGCACCTATCAGGCGCACAGACACGTTCGCATCGCAGCGTAAGCTTCCTTCTTCCATGTTTCCATCGCAGATATCGAGGTAGCGAACGAGCTTTCTCATTTCCGACACATAGGCATAGGCCTCATCGGCCGAGCGCATATCTGGTTCAGAAACAATCTCTATCAATGGAACACCCGCGCGGTTATAGTCTACGAGTGTATCATAGAGGTCTTGATCATGCATGGATTTTCCCGCGTCTTCTTCCATATGGATACGCGTGATGCCGACCTTTTTTATCGTGCCGTCTTTAAGTTTCAGGTTTACAAATCCTCCATTGCAAATCGGCGTTTTATCCTGGGTGATCTGGTAGCCTTTCGGAAGATCCGCATAGAAATAATTCTTGCGCGCATAGTAATTGTATTCGCGAACATCCGATTCACAGGCGAGGCCCATGCGAATGGCGTATTCAATCACCTTGCGATTATGCCAAGGTAAGGTACCTGGATGACCGAGACTGATTGCACTGACTTGCGTATTCGGAGCAGCGCCAAAGAGGGTGCTATCCGATGAATATGCTTTGCTTTTTGTAAGGAGTTGGGCATGGATTTCCAATCCAATTACCGCTTCGTATTTATCGTATACCGATGCCATGGTTTATCTAGGCACAAATGTAAGGAATTGTTTGTGTTCCCTAATTCGTTATAAAGCCGGAATCGCTAAGTGTTTTAAGAAAGGCGACCAAACTTTTTTTCTGATAGTCGCTTAAGTGCAACCCACTTTCTTTGCCTGCCTTGGTCATGATGGGATCTAGGGTTGAAGATCTTCGCACTCCTGAATCATAAAATTCCACAACTTCTTCCAGTGTTTTAAATCGACCATCATGCATATAGGGTGCTGTATAGGCTATGTTTCGTAAGGTCGGACTGCTAAATAAGCCTAGGTCGTTCGTATTGCCTGTAACCTGATACCTGCCCTGATTCATGCCAATAAATACCGAATCGACACCATTATTATGGAAGCGGTTATCGGTAAAAAGTGGTGCTCCATGGCAATGAAAACAATCGCCTTTTTCCGAGAAAAAGATGGACATCCCTTCTATTTCCATCGCATTCAGGTTTTCTTTCTTCACCAAAAAGCGATCAAAATGAGAATCTGCTGAAATCAAGGTTCTCATGTATTGACTTATTGCATAACAAATTTTTTGTTTCAAAAGGGTATACTCTACCGAGTTCACATCCTCTATCCCAAAAGCTTTTTGAAATAATTTAGGATAGGTGGCGTGCGTACTCAAACGTTGGTAGAGACTATCCCGATGGGTATTAAAAAATGCAGGGCCAAAATCATCCATACATAATGTATCAAGAATTGGCTGACTGCCATTCCAGTTATAGTCGGGATTAAAAGCAAGGTTAACATGAGGAGGAACGCTAATAGCCTCTCCTTGCTGGTTCATAAACAGAGGGATTGAATAGGCTAAGTCCTTATGATGGCAGGAGGAACAACTCAGTCCGTTTGAAGAAAGGATTGCATCATTATATAATTTTTGACCGAGTTCCACTCCCTCATAGGTCAGCGGATTATCTGGCGAGAGGTATGGTTTTGGGAAAAATGGGGGAACCTGCAGCTCCATGGGTGTTGGACCGCTTTGTGTTTGTACAGCATCCTCCTTCTGACAAGCAATTATCCATACGCAGATGCCAAGTCCCAGAAACACTTTTGTTTTAGTTCTATTTGAAAGAAAAGACGTCATATCCGTTTTCGCTTAGTTTACGCATGCTACTGTCCTTGCCCATACTGTAGTTTCCTTGAATATTCAGGTCATATTGGTTAGGGCCTTCAAACCAACTGGCAATATTCATTTTGAGATCAAGGGTGTCTTTTCCTGCGTTTATTTCAAATGACTGCGAAATAATTGCTGGGCTATGAAAAGTGTTTTTTCCAATATGCATGGCATAGCCTTGATTTGAATTGGTTCCATCTAGGAAATACCCTTCCAGCTTCACAAAATGATACCCTCCGCCCATAGGTTCTGGCCAAATCATATTGATATTGTCAACTGTTGGAGGAAGACTATTGCTACTATTCTGGTCTGGCTCTAGTCCGATAACGACCCTGAATGCTTTATAATTCCCAGCTGCTAGGCCTTTTAATAGAAAAGTATTTTTATCTGCATCGAAGGCATCGAGGTATACAATGTCTTCTAGGGTGGTCCAAGCGCCATCCAAATTCTGTACAGCAATATGACTGAAGTAATAATTGAGCCTATTTACTGAAAAAGGATTTCCTGCAGCATTCGTATAGCGAATATCCGAAGCTACCAGCGAATCACCATCCACATCATAGCTTACCCGAACAAGCATTTCCTGCTCTACTGGCGGGATAAGCTGTGTATCCTCCTTTTGGCATCCAGACCAAATTCCCAGCAAAACGATGCCAGTGAGTTGAATGACTACGCGCACTTTTTGACCTCTTTTCATAGAACAAAGTTCGCCATCAAATACGAACTAAGCCCTAATTTGAATCAGTTAGAAAACTGATCTACCTCAACTATTATACTGGGGCTAAGTCTCATATTTGAATCTATAATTTAGTACCATGAATGAACAAATTAGAGAGATTCGGGCATTAAAAAAACGCAATAATATTCTCATACTAGCGCATTATTATATGTCGCCAGAGCTTCAGAAACTGGAATCGGAAGGAGGAATTACAGATCTACTGGGCGATTCTTTGGCATTGAGCGTGGCTGCTGCAAAATCAGATGCTTCCTCTATCATTTTTTGCGGTGTTCGGTTTATGGCAGAAACGGCAAAAATACTAAGCCCCAATTCCCACGTATTTATTCCTGATCCTTCCGCTGGATGTTCGCTGGCCGAAAGCATTACTGCCAAAGATGTAATTGCCTTGCGTCAACGTTACCCCGGAGTTCCGGTAATTGCCTATATCAATACCTATGCGGAAACCAAAGCGGAGTGCGATATTATCTGTACCTCACGAAATGCCACATCCATTGCGGCCTCCTTTAAAGAAGATACCCTCTTGTTTATTCCCGATATTTTTATGGGAAATAATCTGAGGAAAAGCATTGCCGATGCTACAGGAAAAAAACTCCTTCTTTGGGATGGTCGTTGTGAAGTGCACGAGCAGTTTGAAATAAATCAGATTAGTGCTTTGCAAATGAGCTATCCTGATGCCGAATTACTGATGCATTGGGAAGTTCCAGATTTAACTGTAAATGAAGCATTCCAACACCAAACGGGAGTACTGGGAAGTACTTCTGATATCATCCAATATGTAGGAAACAGCAGCAGCCGGCAATTTATTCTTGCCTCGGAATGTGATTTGGGTGCGGTCTTGAAATCCACTTATAAGGACAAAGAATTTATTACACCCTGCATTCGTTGTCCGCATATGAAAAAAATCACCCTGCAAAATACGCTGGAACTATTGCGCAAAATCGACAATAAGGAAATGATTACCGAAGAGATTCTACTCGACCATGAATTGATGGATCGTGCCCGTTTACCACTCAACAGAATGCTTGAATTTTCATGAGATGCAGCAAGAGAAAACGGAAATACTGGTTATTGGAAGTGGGATTGCCGGGCTGGTTTTTGCCTTGGCCTGTGCTGAAAAATACCAGGTGCATATCCTGTGTAAAGGAAGTCTGATTCAAGGCAATACTGAATTGGCCCAGGGAGGTATCGCTGCTGCTTTGGACTGGCCTGACGAGAGCGTAATTCATATACAGGATACCCTCGAAGCCGGGTGTGGCATTTGTGATGAAGAGGCTGTAAGGTTTCTGATTGATCATGCTGCTGAAGCCATCGGGTTTTTAGAGAATCAGGGGCTCTTGTTTCAGCGAAACTCCTCTGGCGCCTATGATCTGGCCCTAGAAGCAGCCCATCGTTTGCCGCGGGTTTTGCATGTACAGGACCAAACCGGTAAGGTACTTATTGAAACATTGCTCAATGCAGTGCTTCGTAATTCAAATATCAGCTACAGCGAAAATTGTTATGTAGAAAACCTTGTCCTCCAAAATAATCGGTGTATTGGTGCCTCCTACTTTGAAAATGGAAAACAGTTAAACTCCACTATCTCTGCTTCAGTAACAATGCTTGCTGCCGGAGGTGCCGGACAATTGTATTCTCTAACAAGCAATTCTGAGATGGCCAGTGGCGATGGATATGCGCTTGCATATGATGCAGGGGCTAAATTCCGGAATATGGAATTCGTACAATTCCATCCAACTGTGCTGCATTCACCGCGTACTAAGCCCTTTTTAATTAGCGAAGCACTACGCGGAGCAGGAGCTGTACTATGTGATGAAACAGGTAATCCTTTTATGGATTCGCTACACCCTCAAGGAAGTTTAGCGCCACGAGATTTTGTTTGTCGGGCTATTTATGATCAAATGAAGCGTTCAAAAAGCAGTCATGTTTATTTGGATATCCGGAAAAAATGGACCGCAGAAATGGCTGCCAATTTCTCAACGATTGCCGCAAATTGTTTTACTGAAGGCATTGATCCAAAAAAGGATTTGATTCCCGTTATTCCCGCTGCACATTATTTATGTGGGGGAATACAAACTGATTTATACGGACAAAGTAGTATTGCAGGACTGTATGCAAGTGGGGAGAATGCCTGCACAGGAGTACATGGTGCCAATCGCCTAGCAAGTAATTCTTTATTGGAAGCGGTAGTATTTTCATTATCGGCAGGTAGGAAATTGCTAAGCTCAGGGATCTCAAAACAAACTCCTCTGGAGTACCCCACAAAACGAAAACTTTATAAGGATAAACTGAGTGAAGTCATTTATCAGCAAATCCATAAAAAATTGCAGCATATCATGACCCACGAGGTGGGAATAATCCGAACAAAAGTTGGACTTGTCCATGCAGAAATGGCTCTATCTGCCCATTTACACTATGTTTTAAATCAAGAATCTGGGCCACTCAGTTTAAAAAGGATTCAGTTAAAACAGATGCTCACTACCGCCTTGATAGTGGTGAGAGCTGCAAAACACAGGACAAAAAGTGTTGGTAATCATTTTATGGAAATATAAAGTTGACTCACAGCAATTATACTACTACTAGATGCATACTCCAATGCAACACGTGTCAGGGCCAATTTGTGCCCTTCGGCAAGCTCAGGATAGGCCGCGAAACATTGCGCCTTTCCTCTCGCGCCAGCCCCACTATTGCGGCTCCGTCTCTGTCCTCCGTAGCTTTTATACACCTTCGCTAAGGCTATGGTGTACGTGGTCAAGCGAAGGTGGAGCCTCCGCGTCCTTTTTTAAGCCGAGCAAAATAGGCCGCGAAACATTGCGCCACGTCAGAAAAAGGTGAGTGGTTGATTTAAGTTAGAGTGAATAAGTCCTAGTGGTAAGAAAGCAGTGACTCATGCAATTATGGTTTTGACCCATGTATGTGTTTTTTCCAGAGCCAAGGAATCGAATTTAACTTCAATTCGTATTTCAAGTTAATGGCCCACATTAAATGGCGCTGCTGTAAAATAATATAATCGTTTTCATATTGATCGTTTCCGGGAGTAATGCCATTGTTTTCATAACGAATAACGTGTTGGTTCGACCAGTTGTTCCCTTTTGATATTTGTCCTTCTATACCGAATACATGAAAATTCCATAAGGTGTAGTAAACTCCTAAATACAAATTGCCGGTAATAATATATTTTTTCCGATAGCTAGATTCCCAATTATTGAAATAGATTCCTTCTAGATAATAAAAGGGGTATGATTTAGTTGTGGAAGAGAATTTCGGATAGTACGGCTTGGATTTTTTAGTGCAAGTGCTGCAAAAAACTCCAAGACCTGCACCAACAGATAATTTAAGTTTAGGATGCGTTGAGGGACCGAATAAATAATGGGCGTTTAAATTTGGAATAATATACGTTCCAGGAGCATATTGAAAAGCAGACTTATTCCCTAATTTTGGTGACACATTAAGACTGTATTTTATTGTTTGTAAATCAAAAGCAAACTTCCATTTATTCTTCAACGAATAACCAATTGAATAATTCGTGGCAATGCTTCTAGTTGTATTATTGGAGAACAACTGTGCGTTAGCTGATTTTTCAGATATGGATCCCTTTGTCCAATAGGTGCTGTATGAAATACCAATATGCAACTGGGCCAATGCCGCATTCGAGAAACATACAAAAACGAACAAGCTCCAAATTGCTAAGTAAATTTTTGATTTCATTTGTCGCGGATTAATTTAAAGGTGCAAGAATCTTGGATACTGTCGAAATTATTCAGCTCCCGATAGTAAACTTGAAAATGAACTTCGTTGGCTTTATTTTTCCCGTAGTAATAGCCTCAATTCCGCAAGTAATAATGGAGTATCCACATTAAGTTGTTGAAAAAGAGGAGCCTACTGTCGAAGGTAGGCTCCAAAAAAATCACCCTATTGGTGATCCAGTTATGTCGAAAGTAATATATTCTCAGCAATCAGTAAAATCCTTTGGCGGATTTCATTTTCTATTCGGTCTTCTGGATAGCTATGGTATTAAAAAACAGATAGATACAGTTTTG
>Ga0209491_10001834_pt1 | contig 39874 bp, 32 predicted proteins | sample BON02_FD_187213 | JGI IMG/M metagenome (GOLD analysis project Ga0209491, IMG submission 187213) | Freshwater microbial communities from Lake Bonney liftoff mats and glacier meltwater in Antarctica - BON-02 (SPAdes) (version 2) | ecosystem: Environmental > Aquatic > Freshwater > Ice > Glacier... | reverse complement strand
CGGTAAGGGAAACAAAATCTTGCGGATCAAGATGGTGGTCAATCATGATTTTGATGCAAGTGGCTGATTCCAGCAAGGTTTGCATTTCTTTACCCACACGATCTATGGAATTGTAGTCTAGGCAAAATATCAGATCCGTTTTTTGGAATGCCTCGGTTACTTTCTCAGGTTCCTGATCCATGGTGATTATGGATGATAAGCCAAGAAAGTCCAAGAAATTAGGTGCCTTGTCAGGATGACAGATGACAGCCCTTTTGCCCAGCTTCTCTATAAAAAGTGATAAACCTAAAGAAGAGCCGACTGAGTCACCATCGGCAGATTTATGGGAAGTGATAAGGATGTTTGACGCTGCTAAAATTTCAGCTTCGATTAGTTGGTAGGTAGTCATAAATGGGGTTCTATTTGAGATGTGAAATAACGAATTGGGTGATGTTATTTCACTAACAAAGGAACGAAATAGAAGAGGGAAAATGGGGTTATCGGGTTATTAATTCCCTCATACACTTTCCTCCACCTAGTATCTCAATGAGCAGTTATTCACGCACTTCTTTTTAATATCTTCGGACCGATAGATTGGTCTAGCTTATTAGTGACGACTACTTGTATTTACTGACTTTTGAATCGGCTTTCAAATAAATTATTACTGGCTAAATAGTTATTAAAAGCTTTTTTTCGATTTCAAAATCTACCAAGAGATCAATATCAGTTTTTCACAATCTTTATATTAAAGGTAGAATCTAAACAAATCGACCTGCCGAAATCTAAGTTTGACGTCAAGTATTTCTTTTAGTTCTTGTGCTTCACATTCGATATTCACATTTCGGTACCAGTCTGAAAGCTTACCAGTCTAAAAATTTTCAAAGGTATTTTTTAGGGAAAAGAATTGACTGTCTAATCTTGGAATTGATTTGCCATAAGCCTACTAATAAAATCTCTTAATCCCTCAATCAATCCTCACCAAAGGTTCCTTTTGTAGATATCCCAACGATTGTAAAAAATCATCTGCATCCTGAAGAGTTTTTTTGTAGTATTCAAAATTCGCATAGTTAAAAAAACCATGAGGCTGATCTTCGTAAAGTAGCAAATCGCATCTACTACCCACTTTTTCGGAAGCCATTTGATAGTATTCAGCCGTGATGACTGGAACAAGATTATCATTTGTACCCAATAAAATCAGGGTGGGAGAAACCCCAGCTTTAATATTATGCAAAGGTGAAAAGTCTTTATACTTATTCCCAATTCGTTCAAAACCATATCCTCCAGGCCCATTATCAATTACGGGATTGAAAAGAATCAAGGCATTCGGGATGGGGCTAATGTTTAGATTATCCGTGTCTTCATTGAAATCTTCTATCGATGCGGCAGCGGCAGCCAAATGTCCACCCGCAGATCCTCCGGCAGCGATGATCCGTTCAGCATCAATATGAAATTTATCTGCATTTGCTCGTATATAGCTAATGGCCGATTTGGCGTCTTTTAAAGATTCAAACGGACTGGTTTTATACTGATTTCTGGTTCGGTAATCCGCCAAGAAGCAGACCAATCCTCTTTTTGAGAAGTAGTATGCTTGATGCTCAAACTGAGCTCTAGTTCCTCCAACCCAGCCACCACCAAAAAAGAAAATCATGGCAGGATACGATTTGGAAGTATCCAGTTGTTCAGGATAAAAAACCTCTATGAAAAGTTGAATGGTATCCACTTCCTTAAACAAAATTATCTCTTGAGCATTTGAGACCTTGCTTAGAAATAGCAGTACGAATAGAAATATGTAAGTCGGGCAAGCTTTCATTTTATTTTTAGGTATTCTTTCTCATGAGGCCTTCCCGGAGCGATGATAAATCCAGGTTTATCGGATGCATGATATATCACACTTACCTAGTTGTTTCTATTGCTGATTACATCAGCTCCATGATTATTTCTAACGCTTAACACTTTTTTATTTCATCAATCCTAACACTTGCAGTATACCCATTAAACCTGCCTTGGAATGCCTTTATTCATCAACATTAAAAAAGTCCTTTTTCTGGATTTCTATTGTGTACTTCCAAAGATGCAAGGTAATTTTAGCTAAAATCTGTATTGCTCATCGGTTGGATTGTGTGACAGTTGAATATAGAATATGATTATCCGCAATTACGCCACTAAGCTAATTTTCTTTTCTGAATCAGTCCCTACCCATTAAAAATCAACTTAAAAGTAGTTCCGTCACCTTGCTCGGACTTGACTTGGATATTTCCTTTGTGGCTTCGCATGATCTGCTTGGAGAGGCTTAGACCGATACCGGAGCCTTTCTTCTTAGTAGTGAAAAATGGGATAAATATCTTTCCTAGTGCTTCTTCTTCGATTCCTTTACCGGTATCGCTTACTTCCAGAATTATTTTTCCAGCCTCGTCGATGTAAGCACGTAATGTAATGACCTTCTCTTCGGCATCATCCAAGGCTTGGATGGCATTTTGTGTCAGATTAATGAGGACTTGTTCGATCTGTGTTTCGTCTCCAAAAAGAATCAGTTCCTTGGGATTAAGTTCTTTTATTACTTTGATTTTTCCAGCCTCGAGCTGATGATTAAGGAGAACCTCTAGTTGATCATAAAGCTTTGATATGGATATGATTGAAAACTTTGGAACTGGAATATGGGCTAGTGATCGGAAGTCCGATACAAAACTGATCAGTCCCTGGCTTCGCTTCTCGATGGTAGAGATTCCCATTAGGTAGTCTTCAAGATCTGAAGGGCTGAGTTCTTCGTTCGTTTCGGTTTTTGATTCTAGGTCACATTTAATTGTCCCGGCCAAGGAAGAGATCGGTGCGATGGAATTCATAATCTCATGGGTGAGGATTTTGACTAGATTTTGCCAGGCTTCCATTTCCTTCTCTTCGAGTTCAGACTGGATATTTTGGAGGGAGACCAACTTGAATTTTTCCCCACGCATCAGTAGTTCGATTACATAGACGGAGAGTTGCATGATGCCATCTGGATGGGCGATTTTGATCAGTTCACTTCCACCAGTTTTCAGATAGTGGATTGCTAGGTGAAGCTCTTTATTGATTTCCTCTATTTCCTCAATTTTCATCAGGTTTTCGACATTGAGAATTCGTTTGGCAGCAGTGTTGATAAGCTGGATTTTATTGTTTTCCCCAAAAGTGATTAGACCGATACTAAGGTGCTTGAACACCGAACGGAAGTACTGGTAATTAGCTTCTTTCTCTGCTTGATCTTCTTTAAGCTTTGCTAGGATGGCGTTGAACTCGATGTGAAGTTCATCGTTTTCAGTACCATCAAACTTCACGGGATAGAGTTGGGAGTATTTATCCTGCTTGATATTGTCTAGAAAGGTTCTGACTTTTTGAAAAGAGCTTTGGGAGTATTTGATCAAATAGATAATCTGGAATACGACCAAGATCAATAATAGGGAGATCATAAAGACTCCCCAGCTATCAAAGATGGTGTATGCCAATAAGAAAAGAGCGGCCGATAGAAATGCGATTCGTCCTAGTAAGCCTACTTTATAGTCCATACTTTTCCAGTCGACGGTATAGTGATGCTCGAGTTAAGCCAAGTTCTTTTGCTGCTTTGGAGATATTCCCTCCGTTTTTGTCAATGGCCCGCTGAATGGTGGTTTGCTCCATATCGTTTAGATTTAGCGTGACGGCTTGTGTAACTTTATCAGAAGCCGGCTTCGCGGAGAGAAAAAAGAAATCCCTAGCATCCAGTTCATTTGAATCTGCCATAATAATCGCCCGCTCGATTGCGTGCTGTAGCTCGCGGATATTTCCCGGCCATCCGTATCGCTTTAGTAAGTCCATCGCGGATGAGGTGAGACCTTTGAATTCTTTTCGATATTTCTGTCCGTAGCTTTTCAAGAAGTGATTAGCCAAAATCGGAATGTCATCATGACGCTCTCGCAAAGGAGGCAGGAAGATTTCTACGGTATTGATTCTGTAAAGTAAATCCTGACGGAAAGTATTCTCCATTACCATTTCATGCACATGCAGATTGGTGGCACAGATTAGGCGAATGTCTATCGGAATGGACTTGTTAGTCCCGATCCGGGTGACCTCACGCTTTTGGAGTACTGTCAAAAGTTTGGATTGGAGGGGCATTGAAAGATTTCCGATTTCATCCAAGAAAAGGGTTCCATTGTCAGCAACTTCAAATCGTCCGGCTCTATCTTCTTTCGCATCCGTGAATGCGCCGCGTTTGTGACCAAAAAGCTCTGATTCGAAAAGTGATTCGGTAATCGAACCCATATCTACCCCAACAAAGATATCGTCTCTACGGAGAGATCGATCATGAATTGCTCTCGCAATCAATTCCTTACCTGTACCATTTTCTCCTAAAATCAAAATATTGGCATCAGTCTGCGCGACTTTGTCGACGATGGAGAAAATGTTTTTCATCGAGGCAGATTGCCCAATGATATCGCTGTAAGGTTTTTTGAGATCAGTTTGAAGTTGCTTTTGCTTTTTCTGCAACTTGTCCACTTCATTATAGCTTTCCTTTAATTTGATTGCTGAGGAAAGTGTAGCGATGAGTTTTTCGTTTTGCCATGGCTTGAGGATGAAGTCAGTAGCACCTTCTTTTAAAGCCTGTACAGCCATCTCCACATCACCAAATGCAGTGATTAAAATCACCACTGCCTTTGGATCGATTTCTTTGATTTGCTTCAACCAGTGAAAACCCTCCTTACCGGAAGTTGTATCTTCTCGAAAATTCATGTCAAGCAAGATCACATCATAATTATTATTATTAATCAAAAAAGGAATCCTTCTTGGATCTTGTTCAATCATGACTTCTTTTGCATGTTTCTTCAACAGCATTTTCGCTGCGAATAATAAGTCTTCGTTATCATCGATGATAAGGATTTTTCCTAAACCTTGATTTTCCATGTGTAATTCTTTGTCTATATCAGTGGAAAAATGGTGCCAATGTGAATTTAAGCTAATCCAAGACTGTTTCTCCCCAAATATTGTCCGAAATCGTACGTTTTTAGACTATTATCGAACAGCCGAGCCCGGTTTTTATGCCTTAGTAGAATTTCGTACCTTTAGGCTTCATTAAAATATAATACTATGCAAACTAAAAAAGGGGATGCAGTAGAAGTGCATTATACCGGCAAATTAGAAGATGGAAGCGTATTTGATTCTTCAGCGACAAGAGCTCCTCTGGGATTTACCCTCGGAGATGGAAATATGATTAAAGGATTTGACACTGCCGTTTATGGTATGGTAATCGGTGATAAAAAAACGGTGACTATTCCGGCGGCAGAGGCCTATGGTGAGCGAAGAGATGATATGATGATCGAAGTGCCTGTGGAGCAAGTTCCAGCAGATATAAAGCCTGAGTTGGGTATGACTTTACAGCTTCAAGGTGACAATGGACAGCCTATGCCTGTCACTGTAGTAGATGTTGATGATGCCAAAATCACTTTGGATGCTAATCATCAATTAGCAGGTAAAAATTTAATTTTTGAAATTGAACTGATGTCAATCAAATAACTTTTGATAGATAACAGACCAGAGTAGCTTTTTGCGAAAGACCACTGACCAAAGAAGAGGAGTTGGTTCTTAAAAAAGCAGATTAAATGTTTAGAAATAAAAGGTTCAAGTCTTTCGGCTTGGACCTTTATTTTTAGAATCATTTTTACTGCATTCCAAGATTCTAGATTTGCTTTTTTCTCCCGCTTTGCGATCTGGAACACATATTTTTTTATGAGTAGATTTGTTCAGGAATCGATTGCATGTTTAATACATCGATATTTTACCGATTTAGTGTATATTAATTTTTTCTGAACCCAGCCTAATTTCTATGACCCTGACAATTATCTCCTTTTTGGCCTTTACAGGTTTTGTGGCAATTTTTTCTTGGTACAAACTTCGCAAAGATAAACTTGATACTCAAGATGGGTATTTTTTAGGAGGAAAGAGTTTGACAGGAGTCGTAATTGCGGGGTCCATGTTATTAACCAATATTTCTACTGAACATTTGATCGGAATGAATGGCTCGGCTTATAAAAATGGCTTTATCATCATTGCCTGGGAGGTAACCTCAGCTATTGCTTTGGTTATTGGAGCATTATATTTTATTCCTAGTTTTCTGAGGATGGGATTGACCACAATTCCTCAGTACTTAGAATATCGATTTGATCGGGTGACTAGGACATTGGTGGCACTTTTTCTGATTGTGTCTTTTGTAGTGACTTTATTACCCATCGTGCTTTATACAGGAGCAATTAATCTGGAGAGTATCTTCAATGTTTCTGAAACACTGGAGATCAGCCAACAGGCAGGGTTATGGCTAACGGTGGTAGTCATCGGCGCTATTGGTTCTATCTATGCAATTTTTGGAGGACTAAAGGCGGTAGCATTTTCAGACACGATAAATGGAATTGGTCTTTTTTTAGGAGGTCTCTTAGTTTTAGGATTTTCTCTTTGGGACATTGGAGGTGGGAATATTTTTGAAGGATTGAGTAAAGTTTATAAATCTGCTCCTGAAAAATTCAATGTGGTAGGAGGAAAAGACTCTGTTCTACCTTTTGAAACTCTGTTTACAGGTTTGATGATCAACCAACTGTATTTTTGGTGTATGAATCAGACTATTATTCAAAGAGCTTTTGGTGCAAAAAACTTGGCAGAAGCTCAAAAAGGGCTACTGTATACTGGTGTCTTGAAATTATTTGTCCCCTTGATCATTATTTTGCCAGGGGTCATAGGATTTTATTATTTTGGAGACAGTCTGTACGATAATCAAGATTTGATCTATCCTGCGTTGATTAAAAAAGTGCTCCCGGTGAGCTTGACTGGTTTCTTTGCCGCTGTAGTAATGGGTGCAGTGCTGAGTACTTTCAATAGTGTTTTAAATAGTACCGCTACGATCTTTAGTCTTGGGATATATAAAAGACATCTGAAAAAAGATGCCACGGAGAAGCAATTAGTATGGGTTGGAAAGCTTACCTCTATCGTTCTTGCTTTTTGCGCAATCATGGCTGCTCCTTTGGTTGCTGGTGCTCCCGATGGACTTTATCAGCTCCTTCAGCAGCTCAATGGTATTTTCTTTATCCCCATAGCATCCATCATTATTGCAGGTCTATTTTTGCCAAAAATTTCGGCAATGGGTGCTAAGGTAGGATTGCTGGTAGGATTGGCTTTCTACGTGCTGTCCGTTTTTATTTTTAAGATAAACATTCACTTCGTACATATCTGGGGGATTGAGTTTGTCTTGAATATGCTGGTCATGTTTGGAGTATCTTATTTTTATCCCAATACCAATAAGTTCAAGCCCTCTGATATTGGGCCGGTAGAACTGCATCCATGGAAATACGCTCGTCATTTAGGCCTTTTATTGGTAGTGTTAACTATTGCGATTTATATTTGGCTTGGAAATTAAAATCATTGAAAATTTATATATTAGATGAAAATTACTAGGTATGAAAGATGTAACGCCATATAAAATGGAAGAGCTTTGGGAAGAAGATCTTCTGGAGAGGTATCCTGTGGAAGGATCTTCAACAAAGTCAGAAGCCGAGTTTAGAAACTACAATGATCCTAAAAAGGAAATTGTAAAGGAGTTTTATCGGGTAAATCACCTTAATCAAACCTATGAATTTGTTTTGAGAAAGGAAAAAGAGTTTCTAAGTTTTGATAGAAAAGAGATGACGCTTTGGGAGGCTGTAGAATTCTTAAATACTCTTGTGGATGATTCTGATCCAGATACTGATTTAGATCAGACCCAACATCTGCTACAAACCTCAGAAGCCATTCGAGCTGATGGGCAGCCCGATTGGTTTGTATTAACTGGATTTCTTCATGATTTGGGAAAAGTTCTTTGTCTTTTTGGAGAGCCACAATGGTGTGTAGTTGGAGATACTTTTCCCGTAGGATGCAAGTATTCAGATAAGATTGTTTATCCAGAATTTTTTCAATCAAATCCTGATAGTAAGGACAGCCGATTCAATACAAAATTCGGAGTTTATGAGCCTAATTGTGGACTGGATAAAGTGCATTTATCTTGGGGACATGATGAATATATTTATCAGATCATGAAAGACTATTTGCCAGAAGAGGGCTTGGCAATGCTACGTTACCATAGTTTTTATTCTCAACATCGAGAGAATGCCTATGGACATTTAATGAATAAAGATGATCATAAGCTATTTGAATCTGTGAAGAAGTTCAACTTATATGATCTTTATTCGAAGGCAGCAGTACCGCCGAATGTTAAAAAATTGAGGCCTTATTATGAGGACTTGGCAGCCAAATTCCTTCCGGGTACGCTAAAATTTTAAATTAAAAGTTAGAAATAAATTGCTGGCTTTATTCTGAAATGTAAACAACTAAAATCGGCGTATAAGTTTTTCGGAGGAATGTAAAATAAATATTCATGGGCTAGACAGCTTATCTCTTAGGTTCGGAACTCTGGCATTTATCGGCAGATTGAAATCTGTGTTACTTCTCAGGAAGACTAAGTCAATTTATTTATTTGATTCTTGTCTCAGTCTAGGATCTTAATACTGTTTGGGATGTTAACCAATTGGACGGATTCTTTAAAAATCAAAGCCATTCGTTCTTGTCCCATTTGAAGTGCGCTTATCTGAGGGTTTGAAACTAAACCCACATTGGTAATTTGCTGGGTACCCAGTGAAATGGCAAAAATACTTCCTTCTTGTATCCAAAGTAGATGCTCTCGAAATAAACATAGTTTTTGACGTGTCTGCAGGTCAATTTTTTTAATGAGGTTCGCCTGATTGTCAAAAATAAACACCCCTTCGCTTGGGATATTTAAAAAAAGCTGATTTCTAAATTCACGAATTTCAGTTACTTCGAGATTTTCTAACTTTAAGATCAGATTAAGAGGTTGGCTCTGTATCACCAGTTTTCGCAAATAATCGAAAGACTTAAGATTAAAGTCAGACTCATCCCAAATCCAAACAATATTATTGTTACCTAAGGTGGCAGCTTTAGCTAATAAAATATCTGTCAATTGAAATCTACTGGATGAAAGTGGATTGAGGAATCTATCGAGAATACGGTATTCCTGGAGGTCGGCTGAAAAGCTAAAAATATTTACGGTCCATGCTGCCTCCAGTTGCTGAAGCCTTCCCTGCCTTTCAGGTGAATAAAGATTAGTTTGTTGGCCTGCGGAATTAAATTGAAAAATATCTCCAGTGGTAGAACTGAGAAAGAGATTGTCTTTGGTGTCAAAGGATACTAAGTCTAAGCTTTGAATAGGGATTTCTTGGAGTAGATTAAATAAAATTCCTTGTTGTGCCAGTAATGAGCGTGAGTAAAACAGTAAAAAAATAATTGCCAATTGCTTCATTTTTCAAATTCAATTAATTCTGGCTTGTGACCATCAAATTGAAGAAAGGTATTTTGGCTGACCCATTCACCTAGATTAAAATAGAGTGATACTTCACCTACTTGTAGCTCAAGTGGTAAGTGTCGGTGTCCAAAGACATAATAGTCAAAATGAGATATAGCTTCAATTTCTTTAGCATATTGCCAAAGCCACTCATCTTCCCCCAGAAATCGATTTTCGTTTTTCCCAGCATTGGTGATGCGGCTTTGACCCGACCAAGCCTTTGCCAATTTGACTCCCAAATCGGGATGAAACCACCGAAAAAGCCAATTTGATATGGGATGAGTGAAGACTTTTTTGAGCAATTTGTAGGAGCGATCTCCGGGTCCTAGTCCATCTCCATGACCTATCAAAAATCTCTTTCCTTCAGAAATCAAATGAACTGGCTCATGGTAAATAGGGATGCCCAACTCTAGCGTAAAGTAGTCTTTCATCCAGAGATCATGATTCCCAGTGAAGAAATAGATTGGAATCCCTTGAGCTCTTAACTGTGAGATTTTTGAAATGAACGGTATAAAACCTTTTGGAATAACCTGTTGGTACTCGAACCAAAAATCGAAAATATCACCTACCAGAAAGATTCCGGCAGCTTGTTCAGCGATGGAGTCTAGCCAGCGGATGATTCTTTTTTCACGTATTTTACTTTCTGAATCAGATGGGGCTCCTAGATGAAAATCAGAGGCAAAAAACAGTTTTTTTCCATTTAGCTGAATATCTAAGTCAGTTGGTTGCATTACGAAAGATAACAGGCGAATGCAAAAATAAAAAGCCCTGGATTATACAGGGCTTTTATCAAGAATATTATTTATCTGATTTACTTTCCGGGATAACGTCCGATTTGTCTTGAACTTCAGTTTCAACTTCTTGACTGTCGTCTGACTTATCTTTGTCTACTTCGGAATCAGTCTCTTTTTTATTAGTAAAGGCCTGATAAGTTGTTTCTTTTTCAAAAGGTCGCTTTCCGATTAATTTTTCTAAATCAGCTTGGAAGAGTATTTCTTTTTCCAATAGCTCTTTGGCTAAAGTTTCTAACTCACCTTTTTTGGAAGTTAAAAGAGTCAGAGTCCGGTCATAAGCAGAAGCGATTAACTTTCGTACCTCATCATCGATAGTTTCAGCCGTTGTCTCTGAGTAAGGTTTGGTCATTTTGTATCCATCAGCCTTCGAATCATAGAAAGAAACATTTCCAATCTTCTCATTCATGCCATATACAGATACTATTGAATAAGCCATCTTCGTAACACGTTCTAGATCACTTAATGCGCCAGTTGAGATTTTATTGAAGATAATTTGCTCAGCGGCTCTTCCTCCAAGAGTCATGCACATTTCATCGATTAGTTGTTCAGTTTGATATAAGTACTGTTCCTTAGGAAGATATTGCGCATAACCTAATGCTGCTACTCCACGTGGGACAATACTCACCTTGACTAATGGGTCTGCATGCTCTAAGAACCATCCTGCTACAGCATGTCCTGCCTCATGATAAGCAACAATTTTCTTTTCGTCAGGTGAAATGATTTTGTTTTTCTTTTCGAGTCCACCTATCACTCGATCAACTGCATCTTGAAAATCTTGCATATCAACTGAATCCTTATTTCTTCTGGCGGCAATCAATGCAGCTTCATTACATACATTAGCGATTTCAGCACCTGCAAAGCCCGGAGTTTGTGCAGCGCATTTTTTAGAATCTACATCATCTGCTGTTTTGATTGGCTTAAGATGGACTTTGAAAATCGCTTCTCTTCCATTAATGTCTGGTTTGTCTATGGAGATTTGACGGTCAAATCGACCAGGTCTAAGTAAGGCGCTGTCCAATACGTCTGGACGGTTGGTAGCAGCTACTACGATTACTCCACTGTCAGTACCAAAACCATCCATCTCTACTAAAAGTGAATTAAGTGTATTTTCACGTTCATCATTTGATCCTGGCATTTGCCCTTTACCTCTTGATCTACCGATAGCATCGATTTCATCTATGAAAATAATACATGGTGCCTTTTCCTTGGCTTGTTTAAATAAGTCTCTCACTCGAGCGGCTCCCACACCCACAAACATTTCCACAAAGTCAGATCCTGAGAGGGTAAAGAAAGGAACTCCTGCCTCCCCTGCTACAGCTTTTGCCAATAGTGTTTTGCCTGTACCAGGAGGACCTACCAATAGTGCACCTTTAGGGATTTTACCACCAAGGCGAGTAAATTTTTCTGGCTTTTTAAGGAATTCTACAATTTCTTGAACTTCTTCTTTTGCTTCGTCTAATCCTGCCACATTGTCAAAAGTAACCTTGACCGTATTGTCGGCATCGAATAACTGCGCTTTCGATTTCCCTACATTAAATATTTGACCACCAGGCCCAGAAGGACCTGCCATTCTTCGCATCATGAACCAAAATAGAACGAACAGTAAAATTAAAAATCCAAAACTTGAGAAATAACTTGACCAATTTTCCTCATTTGCCACTTTAAGCTCTATTCGATCTGATTCTGGCACACTTTCTTGAAGTGTGTCAAAGTCATTGGCAAACTTATCTATTGATGCTACTTGGAAGGAATAATGTGGTCCCGATGGATTGGAGAATGCTGAACTTGATTCTAGCTCAGTCTTGTACTTATCATTGGTTAGTTCAGTACTTTTTAAACTAACGTCCACTCGTTCCATATTTTTTACTATCGTCACCTTTGACACATCTCCAGCCACATACATGTTTTCAAATCGCCTTTGTGTAATATCGACAACGGAATTTCTATTCTGAAGCCAAGTAAGACCTAAAAGAACCAAAACCGCCGCTATTATAAGCCAAAGTTGAAAACTGGGCTTTTGCGGTGCTTTTGGGACGAATTTTTTAATAGTTTTTTTTGTATCGCTCATTGCTTGGTTATAATTCTATTTCGTAACTGTAAAACGGATTTGGGGGCCTAAAGTTTGAGACAGTTATTTGATTTTGGTAATTTTTGCGTCGCCCCATAAGTCCTCTAGACCAAAGTGATCCCTTTTTTCTTTAATGAAAATATGTGCGACAACGTTCACATAGTCCATTAAGATCCATTGACCACTATTTTTTCCTTCTCGTTGCCCATGGCCTTTTTCGCCTGATTTGTAGACTTCTTCTTCAATTGAATCTGCGATTGCTTCAAGTTGCGTACTGGAATTTCCAGAACAAAGTATGAAAAAATCTGATACTGAATTTTTGATATCTCTCAAGTCCAAAATACTGATGTCGGAAGCCTTTTTCTCTTCCATACCTTTAATGATTATTTTGCTCAGCGCTTCTGCTGTCATATTATTAATTTAATTTTACAAAGTCTTCTCACTAAAATTAGACTTTTCCTTATTACAAACATTATGTATAAAATCCTTGCCAACACGATTTTTTTGGGTAAAGATGTTCAATTCCTGTCAGAGTGTCACTCTACGAATGATATTGCGCTGAGTCTAATCAAAAATCATCACGCTCACGAAGGAACCATAGCTATCACTGATCATCAACTTCAGGGTAAAGGGCAGAGAGGAAATAAATGGCTCACTGAAAGAGGAATGAATTTAACCTTTTCGATTGTGCTCAGGCCAAATTTTTTAGATATATCAGAGCAATTTTATCTGAATATGACCATTTCGAACGGCATACATAAATTACTTCAAGAATATATTCCAAATATTAAAATTAAATGGCCAAATGATTTAACTCTTCCTGACTATGGAAAAGTTGGAGGTGTCTTGATCGAAAATACCTTTTCCAGCGAGGGTTGGGAGTATGCGGTAGTGGGTATAGGAATTAATGTAAATCAGGTAAACTTTGAAAACCCAAAAGCTACTTCCTTGACCAACATCACTGGTAGCAAATTTGAATTGCCGGAGCTATTTCGATTGTTAGTTACTCAAATCGAGCAAAGTTATCTACAACTCAAGCGTGGAAAATGGACAGAAATTAAATCTGAATATATCCATCACTTATATTTGAGAGATGTGTGGGCTGATTACCTAGACTCGTTTGGCCACTTCAAAGGAAAAATTATTGGGATTTCCCCTCAGGGAAAACTTGAAATAGCACTAGAAAATGGTCATATTCAAGTTTTTGACTTTAAGGAAGTCAAGTTCATGAACTAGAATTTGATTTTAATTTCCGAATTTTAAAAGTTATATTTGTAATCTAATCAGGGTAGTTAAATAATCAGGGTAGTTAAAAAGTAAATACATATAATATGTCAGAAATTAAATCTGAAAAGTTTATCCAAAACAAGGTAAAAGATATTTCTCTTGGTGAGTGGGGGAGAAAAGAAATTAAACTTGCTGAAGCAGAAATGCCAGGTCTAATGGCCTTGCGTGAAGAGTTTGGGTCTTCTCAGCCTTTAAAAGGTGCAAGAATAGCTGGATGTCTTCATATGACAATTCAAACCGCTGTTTTGATAGAGACTTTAAAAGCATTAGGTGCAGAGGTTACTTGGGCTTCTTGTAATATTTTTTCAACCCAAGACCATGCGGCGGCGGCTATTGCTGCAGCTGGTATCCAAGTTTATGCTTGGAAAGGTCAAACAGCTGAAGAGTTCGACTGGTGTGTTGAACACACGTTATTCTTTGGAGAAGATCGTGAGCCTTTGAACATGATTTTGGATGATGGTGGTGACTTGACCAATATGGTTTTGGATCAATATCCTGAATTGGTTTCAGGTATCAGAGGACTTTCTGAAGAGACTACTACTGGTGTGCACAGATTATATGAGCGAGTCAAAAATGGTACACTACCTGTACCTGCTATCAATGTAAATGATTCTGTAACGAAGTCAAAATTTGATAATAAGTATGGCTGTAAAGAATCATTGGTAGATGCTATTCGTCGAGCAACAGATGTGATGATGGCTGGAAAAGTAGCTGTTGTGGCTGGATATGGTGACGTGGGAAAAGGTTCTGCAGCTTCATTAAAAGGTGCTGGTGCTCGAGTAATTGTCACTGAAGCCGATCCAATCTGTGCGCTTCAGGCTGCAATGGATGGCTTTGCGGTTAAGAGAATGGGAGATGTAATAAAAGAAGCTGATATCGTCGTAACTGCTACTGGTAACAAAGACATCATTCATGGTGAGTACTTTAAGGCAATGAAGGATAAGGCCATATTGTGTAACATTGGTCATTTTGATAATGAAATTGATATGGCTTGGTTGAATAAGAACTACGGCCATACTAAAGACGTGATTAAGCCACAAGTTGACTTGTATAATTTGGATGGTAAAGAAATTATAGTTCTAGCTGAAGGTAGATTGGTAAATCTTGGTTGTGCGACCGGCCACCCATCTTTCGTAATGTCTACTTCATTTACTAATCAGGTTTTGGCGCAACTAGAACTCTGGGAAAATTATAAAAACTACGAGATAGGTGTTTATGTATTGCCTAAGCATTTGGATGAGAAGGTAGCGATGCTGCACTTGGAGAAGTTAGGTGTAGAATTAGAGACGCTTTCCCAAGATCAAGCTCAGTATATAGGTGTGGAAGTAAAAGGTCCATTTAAGCCTGAATATTACAGATATTAAATAACTAAAAGTAAGTCAAAAAGGCCTTGAAGAGATTTAAGGCCTTTTTTTATATACTGACTATTAAATTTCTGCCATCTGAAAGCTTTACTGTAGCAGTAACGTCACAAGTTCCAGAGGTCTCGTAATCAATAGTGTGGACAACGTCTCGACTTTGTCCTCTACTTACAGTCCATGTCTCTTTTCCTGAGACAGGTAAGATTTCATTTTGTGTATAGCAAGTAACCAAAGCTTCTCTTGGACTGCTCAGTTCGGTAGTAAACAATCTCCCAGCGGGATTAATGCCAGAAATTATTCCTGAAGAACTTATACCAATCAATTTTAATCGCAATTTGCTCAGTGAATGATTTAGGCTGCCAGAAAAAGTATAGGATACCCTTTTGTTGGATGTAGTCTTTAGCTCGGTGAAAGATTCTTTCACTTGATTGGAGTTAATTACTGAGAATTCCCGAGTACCCTTAATGGTATTATTTTCGAACATGTAATCTTGATAAGTCATGGTCCATTTGGTGGTCAGATTACTCAATAGCGAATATTGTAAGACAACTTTACCAACTCTTTTGACCTTTCCAGATTGGTTGCAATCGGTAGAAGGATCAAAAGTCAAGGTAACACGGTTTAATTGTGATTCGACTAAGACGTCTGGGCATCCGGGCAATTCCTCACTTGAAACAAGGGAAAAGTTTCCAAAACCTAATAGTCCAAAGTATAAGCTTTCACCCCAGACTGTAGAAACTCTAAAAAGCTGATTGGATTCAATACTAAGATCTACTTGAATGATCTTAGCTTCATCCTCTTGACAGCTTAAACTTAATAAAGTTATTAACAGGAGTAAAAAATTTTTCAAATATCGTTTCATTTTCTTATTAGATCTAAAAAGGATTAATTATTTGTTCTTTCAAATACCAGACCGAAATTCATATCTTCGATTCGAACGATAAACCAAAATTTTATGATACGAGCCGAAGGCATGTTGAAAGAAGGAGCCCTCAAGGGCAAAAATATACTAATAACAGGCGGAGGAACTGGGCTTGGAAAATCGATGGGTGAATATTTTCTGGAACTAGGAGCAAACTTGGTGATCACTTCCAGAAAACTTGATGTCCTGCAGGAAACAGCCAATGAAATGATGGCTTCAAGAGGGGGCAAAGTTATTCCGATAGTTTGTGATGTCCGAGACATAGGTCAAGTGGAAGAGATGTGGAAAGATGCAAAGGCCGCTCTTGGAGAAATTCACGTGGTATTAAATAATGCTGCTGGCAACTTTATTAGCCCAACCGAGCGCCTATCGACTAACGCATTTAATACAGTTTTAGATATTGTCTTGAAGGGTACCTCGCAAGTCACTTTGACTGCTGGCAAGGACTGGATAAATTCGAAACAGGAAGGGACATTTTTGAATATTGTGACTACATACGCATGGACTGGTTCCGGTTATGTAGTTCCATCTGCCGCTGCAAAAGCCGGTGTATTGGCAATGACTAGGTCATTAGCCGTGGAATGGGCTAAATATGGAATTCGATCAAATGCGATCGCACCTGGACCTTTCCCAACTGAGGGGGCTTGGAGCAGATTACTACCAGGAGACTTAGTGAAGAAATTTGACCCAGCTAAAAAAGTTCCAGTCGGTAGAGTAGGAGAGCATCAAGAACTAGCAAATATTGCAGCATACTTAGTCTCTGATTATTCAGCTTATGTAAATGGCGAAGTTGTGACCATCGACGGTGGAGAGTGGCTGAAGGGAGCGGGTGAGTTTAATAATCTAGATGCGATACCTCAAGAAATGTGGGATATGATGGAGGCTTCCAGAGGAAAAAAGCAATGAGCCCTCGACTGATTTGGGGCTATCTAAAATCTAAATGGAAAATCAGAAATTTATAAAAGGAGCTCGTCTCCTTTTATTTTTTATGTATGTACTCCTAGGTGCATGTTCAGTTCAAAAACGGAATCTTGATTTGGAATTTGATCGAATTCCTTCTTTCTCAAAGGGAATAAAGGGGATTTTAGGCATCAAATCAGTTTTAAATTTGGTTACGTGTAGCAAAGCGGACATACATAACTTTTTATGTATATCCGCTTTGCGCTAGTAAAAGATAAAAATCGGCATACTAACTTATTCAGAGGAGTTCTATTCTTATCAGGATCAGGTTAATTATTCTGATCGGAAGTCTAATCAGAAGTATCCAAATTCCATTTTTTAATTTTTTTCCTCTCTTGGAGCAATACAGATAACCTGACTTAATGAGAAGTAAAATTTTAAAAAGAAATAGCTGTGAATCTTTCAAAAATGAAATTTATCATGACTTTTAGGAGTATTGTCTTCTTGATACTCCCAGAAATGGTCGAAGTCCAGCTAATGAGAGCTGGCGCTGTAGGAAGAGGAGGAGTCACACCTGCAACTTCTCGGTCGGCAATTTCAAAGCTAAGCATATTCCGCAGGCCTACTACTAGGTCTATTCCAACTACTAGAACTATTGACCGGGCCATCAATTCTAGCTTGAAACTAACAGTTAATGGTGGTTTCATTAGAGTATCTAAAAGAACCACTGAAGATAGTAGAGTATCTTCTATAATTGATAGTAGTATCGGCAATAAAACGAATAATCGGGTAGGTAATCCTGATTTCAACTTTGGAATTAAAAACATAGGAAACGATAATAAGATCAACAGCGATAACAGTAGAAATATCAATAAGAACTCTTATCGCCAATCTTAAAGGCCTCATTCATATCCAGCATATTTCTAAATGTGGCTGTTTTTGTTTTGGATATTATTACTGTCATTTATACCGATCGTTTTAACGTGAATCAGTTTGGCACTCGTGGTGCGCGCAACTGTTAAAGTCATTCCCAGTGATGCTAAACAGTCGGGAGTGAGTCTATCGGTCAAGGACTATTACTATGGAAACATCCACTATGAAAAGTCATACTGTGGATCTTGCACCAGCATGAGCTATTTTAGATGCCTTGCCATAAGGTAGATAAAGAATAAAATTAGGTGATCAAACTTATGTTAAAATTTGAGACACCTACTGCTTACTCTCATGAATTGATAGAAAAAATAGCTACAAAAAAGTATTGATAAAGCTTAAAAATAGTTTGATTCATAGTTAGAAAATCAAAAAAAGCCTCAACCGAGGCCTTTTTTGTTAGTCTTCAACAGTTTCAATTGCTGAAACTGGTCTGAAATTTCCGGGAGGTAATTGGTCTGCTACTTCATCTTTCTCAAACGGGAAAACTTCGACAATCGCACTTTCAACAATATCAGGGATTCTAAAACTTACTAACATGTTACTTAGACTTTCTTGGATTCGGTCGTAAGCATTTTTTACATCCTCAGCAGTGACGATCATGTATTGAGTTACCTTTTTCTCTTTTCCACTATCTGCATCTGCTACCAAGTAGCAGATTTTACACTTGTACCATATATCACAATCTTCATAGAAAAATACATCTATGATATTACTTTTAGAAATACCGGTAACCTGAAAATCACCTCTGATTTGACTGGCCAGTCGATCATAAAGAATTGCTTCGGCTTCAGTAAATGAAACTGCATCAACCAAGTATTGCTCTGAAATATTTTTCAGCAAGCCCTCTTCATTTTCCTTTGCGTACTTTACTTTGCACAAAAACCATGTTCTCATATACTATAATTTAGTGAAACAAAGCTAAAGTTTTCTTAGGGAAGGACAAGAAGAAAGCTATATAAATAATAAAGTGATCAACGTAATAAATCGTTAAAGTGCTGCAAATCAGTATAAATTTCTTACACTATGATTTAATATAGCTTGTAAGACCAGAGGTTTGCAATTGATTGTAGCTGTATCTTACAAAAGCTGTAAATTATCAAAAAACAAATTTATGTGGAATAAAATCTGGTTCAGCTTTCCTATTCAACTGTTCTTACTTCACCTTCGCAAAAATCTCTTATTACTTCTAATATGGGTGGTCTTATTGGCAATAATTCTAGAAGGGATAGGAGTTACACTTGGGATTCCCTTTTTATTTTTAGATCCTGAATACCTTAATCAAGTTTCGTGGATTAGTTTTTTCTTGATAGGGATTGGGTTTGCTATGTTTACAATGGGTTTTCATATGTCCACCTATATCATGGACGGAGTGAAATTCCCTTTTTTAGCGATTTTGAGTAAACCCTTTATCCACTATTGTATTAATAACTCGATCATCCCTCTTATCTTTTACTTGATTTACATCTTTCGGTTTATCAGTTTCCAACTGGAAAACGATCTTCCTAACGATTGGGAAGTTTTGAATTACTTTCTCGGTTTTTCGGCAGGTGGCATTATCTCATATACGATGATTTTTGGTTATTTTTCTTTGACCAATAAGGACTTCTTCATTCTTTTTGCAGGAAATCTAGACAGGCGACTTAGGAAAGTAAGATTCACACGGGCGAATGTGATTAGCCAACACAAGGAACTTAAAAATCAAAATACCAAGGTACTTTATTTTGTCAATTTGAGATTGGGATTGGAAGAAGTTAGGCCTGATATTTCTAGGTTTGAAAGTGCGAAGCTACTTCGTGTCTTTGATCAAAATCATCTCAATCTTTTTCTGATTCAGGTATTCTTGATTTTAGTTATCCTCTTTTTGGGATTCTTCAAAGAATATCCAGTTCTACAACTTCCTGCAGCAGTGAGTGTCACATTACTTTTGGCAATTCTAGTCATGATTGCTGGTTCGGTCAGCTTTTGGTTGAGAAAGTGGGCTACAGTTGCCGTTATCATTTTTGTGTTGATGATCAATTATTTCTCCAATTCCAGCTTTTTAAATCGTCCTCACGAAGCTTTTGGGATGGATTATGATATTTCTCCTGTAGCATATACACTATCCCATCTCGACTCTTTGCTTCATGAGGATACTGTAGCCAAAGACAAGAATCAAATTCTTCAAATACTAAATAACTGGAAGGCTAAATTCCCTAGCGAGACTAAACCAAAATTAGTAATTATGGCGTCTAGTGGTGGAGGCCAGCGAGCTGCTTTGTGGACGGTGAAAGTCATGCAAAGTATCTATGAAATAGATTCAGGAGGGATTTTAAAGCATACCGAACTACTGACTGGTGCTTCGGGCGGAGTATTAGGGGCAGCTTTTTTTCGAGAGATTTATCTTCGATCCTTACAAGATTCAGCAGTTAATCCCTTAGATAGAAAGTATCTGAATCAAATCTCTGCCGATAATCTCAATCCAATTATTTTCAGCCTTTTGGTCAATGACTTATTAATTCGAAATCAACATTATGAATATGGCGGTCGATCCTATTTGAAGGATCGTGGCTATGCTTTCGAAAATCAACTGAATATCAATACGGAAGGAGTTTTAGATAAACCACTAAGTGCCTACAAGATTCCAGAATCAAAAGGTGAAATACCGCTGCTGCCAGTGACGGCTTTAATCACTAATGACGGTAGGAAATTGTTCATCTCCCCACAATCCATGTCATTTTTTGGGACTTCAGTCTTAGGTAAAACTGGTTCTGCGGAGAAAAAGCAATCGGTCGATTTTCTTCGATTTTTTGTCAAGCATGATGCTGGAAATCTTCGGTTTTTATCGGCCTTGCGTATGAGTGCCACCTTCCCTTTTATCACTCCAAATATACAATTGCCCTCTGAACCTATTATGGAGACAATGGATACGGGGTTATCGGATAATTTCGGGATTCAAGATGGCCTGAGATTTCTATATGTTTTCCAAAAATGGATTGCAGAAAATACTTCCGGTATCGTCATGGTCACGATTCGTGATTCTGAAAAGTCAGTTGAAATCCAACCTACTCTACCCCCTAATATTTTTCAACGAATGTTTACGCCATTTAAGAATATTTACTCCAATTGGGCTAATGCCCAAACAATACAGAATGAGGTACTATTCAATTACATGGCCGAATCAATGCCGTTTCCATTAGAAAAGGTGGAATTTGAATATGTTCCTGAGAAGGTACAAGTAGAAGAATTAACAGAAAGTCAGCAAAACATGCAAAGAGCTTCTCTTAACTGGAGATTAACCGCTAGAGAGAAGAGATCTATACTGAGTAGCATGGCTACTTCTTCGAATCAAATGGCACTTGCAAGGTTGAAAGTGCTATTTGGCACGCACCTGATTAAGGATTCTATTCCGCAGTAATCAGTAAGAGAACCCCCACTTCTTATAAATAAAATGCATCAACCAAGCTGGGCCGATCATTAAGAATTGGATATCTTTTAAAAAAGAGGGCTTTTTCCCTTCTATTTTATGACCGTAAAATTGAACAATCCAAGCAATAAGGAAGACTCCCAAGCTAATTATCCATAAGAAACCTGGAAAAATCAGGTCCAGAAAATTTACCAATGCAAGACAAAGTGCAGAAAAGAAAAGCATTCCTAAAGTCAATGGTCCAGAAAGCGAAACATAATAGATTAATACTAAAACCAGAATTATAGTCGCCCAATTCGCAAAGTTCTCTAGAAATGGTAATAATTCTGGGAGGGGACCAACCGGAACACTAAATACCAAACCCACAATACTAAAAAAAATTGCCGGAACGCAAAACCAATGAATAAGCTTATTAGTAGCATTTTGATGGCTTTGTCCGTATTCTTCGAGGAGTATATCTATTTTTCTCATGGCATTTTGGGATAATATCAATTAGATTTATGAAAATACTAATTCTAGGTTTAAAATTATTTAATTGAGTAGGAATGTTCAGCTATTGGGAAACAAAACATTTTTTTGACTACGATCTTATCGTGGTAGGTTCAGGATTTGTTGGCTTATCTACTGCCATACATTTTAAGAAAAAAAATCCTAAGGCAACAGTTTTGGTTTTGGAGCGGGGAATATTCCCTGCAGGGGCGAGCACCAAGAATGCAGGTTTTGCTTGCTTGGGGAGCTTAACGGAAATTCTCGATGATTTATGGAATATGACTCAAGAAGAGGTCGTCAAGCTAGTGGAGCGGAGATATTTGGGGATTAGCTCCATTAGAAAAAAATTCGGAAATGCTACTCTAGGGTATAAGCATTCCCATGGTTTTGAGCTTCTGGATGAATCTCAATTACCAGCTTTGGATCAATTAGCTTCTATCAATAAGCTACTGAAGCCGATATTTAAAAGAGATGTTTTTTCCCAAGTCAAGAAGAAAGAGCGACTTGGCTTTTCTGAATCTATCCAGTCAGTTGTGAAAAATCAGTTTGAGGGTGAGTTAGACTCCGGCAAATATATGAATGCACTATGGGACTTAGCACATCGTTCCGGAGTTCGGATCTTGACCGGTATATCGGTTGTGGAAATCAATAAAGATGAGGGAATTGTCCTTGCTGAGGATGCGGCAGGAGAGGGTGTATTTGAATTTAAAGCTAATCAGATTGCCATCTGCACAAATGCCTTTACTCAAAAATTATGGAAGGAATCAGATATTGAACCTAGTCGTGGATTGATTTTATTGAGTCAACCACTTAAATTTAACATTCCCTGGCAAGGAAGCTTTCATATTGACAAGGGGTACGTGTATTTCAGAGAATTGGACGGTAGGCTTTTATTGGGAGGAGCCAGAAATGTGGATAAAGCGGGAGAGATCAGTACCAATTTCGCCGTCAATCCGAAAATAAAAGCACATTTGGAACACCTGGCAACTAATATAATATTTCCTGGAAAGGAAATTCAATGGGAAACTGAATGGACTGGCATCATGGCATTTGGCAATAAAAAAACTCCATTAATTCAGCAAGTAGGTAAAAAAGCCGCTGCCGCTGTGAGGTTAGGAGGAATGGGTGTAGCAATAGGCTGGCAGGTAGGAAAGGAGTTGGCTTCACTGTTATCCTCGGACTAATTCGTATTTTTTGTTTAAATTCAAAAAATAAAACCACCTAAATACGATTAATGAAAGGATTAACACGTACACCAAAAATCTTAGATGCACTAATTCCACTCGTTTTTTTAATCGTCCTATTAATAGTAAATATTAAGGTATTTGGAACTGATGGCCTATCAGGTTCCAATCAGATTGTCTTGATTCTTTCGTCTGCTGTAGCAGCTATGGTGGCGACTTTCCGACTCGGCTTTCAGTGGGAAACGCTTCAAGACGGAATTATAAAGAGTATCAGTTCAGCTATGTCGAGTATTTTGATTTTATTTTTGATTGGTGCTTTGGCTGGAACTTGGATGATCAGTGGCATTGTGCCAGCAATGATTTATTATGGGCTTCAGGTCCTTAACCCGACTATATTTCTATTTGCTGCCTGTTTTGTAAGCGGTATTGTATCCATTTCCACGGGTAGCAGCTGGACTACTGTAGCAACGGTTGGGGTAGCTTTGCTTGGTATTGGTAAAGCACTGGGGTTTGATGAAGGTATTATTGCCGGTGCTATCATATCAGGAGCGTACTTTGGAGATAAGATGTCTCCGCTTTCGGATACGACTAATTTGGCTCCCGCGATGGCAGGTACAGACTTATTCACACACATTCGTTACATGGCAAAGACAACTATTCCTTCTATTGCAATTACTATGATCTTGTATGTAATAATCGGTTTCAATTATGAGACTAGTGGAAGTGTGGATGATGTTAAGTCAATTTCGAACGTGATCTTGGAGAGATTTAATATTACGGGATGGGTATTTGTTGTACCTGCAATAGTATTGTTACTTATTTTAAGAAAGGTTCCTGCAATCCCAGCTTTGCTTGCGGGAACTTTATTAGGTGGTATATTCGCCTTAATATTTCAACCTGATATCATTCGTTTGATTGCAGGAGAGGGAGGCTCGTTTAGCTACCAAGCTTTCAAGGCAATAATGATGTCTTTATACGGCGAAGTAAGTGTTGTGACTTCAAATGATATTGTCAATGAACTCTTGATTACGCAGGGGATGTCAGGAATGCTAAATACGATTTGGTTGATAATCTGTGCAATGGTATTTGGAGGAATTATGGAAGTCAGCGGCATGCTTCATGTACTTGCGGCGGCAGTGATCCGAAAAGTCCATAGTGTTGGATCTTTGATTGCTTCAACTGCGGCAACTTGTATGTTTTTCAATGTCACCACTTCAGATCAATATCTTGCTATACTTGTTCCAGGTAGGATGTACGCAGATGTGTACAAAAAAAGAGGATTAAAACCTGAAAACTTGAGTAGAACATTGGAAGATTCAGGTACTGTGACTTCCGTGTTGGTTCCTTGGAATACCTGTGGAGCTACTCAAGCATCGGTTTTAGGAGTGGCAACTTTGGTATATGCACCATTTTGTTTTTTTAATATTATTAGTCCTATTATGACCATTCTTTATGGTTATTTGAAAATAGGAATTCATTATTATGAGGAGGGTGAATTAGACGGGTAATTATGATACCATTAAAAATTACAAAAGAAGAAATTAATGAACTGCCTCTTGGGCAGTTTGAGGGCGAAATTTTTTTAATCGAAGATTTGGAAGATGTGGAGGAAGTTGCTGACTTTTTAGCGCAACACAGTGCAATTGGATTTGATACCGAGACAAAGCCCGCTTTTAAGAAAGGAGTGATTAACAGGGTTTCACTGCTTCAGTTATCAACTACTTCGCAATCTTTCCTATTTCGAACGAATAAGATTGGTTTTCCGGATTTGATTCGGAATGTTTTGGAAAAAGAACATATAATTAAAATTGGCGCTGCGGTCCATGATGACATCAAAGGCTTGGCTAAGCTAACAGACTCTTTCCATCCTAATTCGTTTTTCGATTTGAATGATGAATTGAAAAAGGTGGGTTTCCAAAATGTAGGGGTTAGAAATCTATGTGGAATGGTGCTAACGATGCGAATTTCAAAATCTGAACAAGTATCTAACTGGGAGGCACAAACGTTAACCCAAAAGCAACAGCGCTATGCTGCTACGGACGCATGGGCTTGTTTGGAGATTTATAAGAAATTAAAGGAAGAAGGTTATTTAGACTCGCTTTTTTAATCTAAAATAGTTAAGGATAATATGTCCTGTAGGGAGTTTCTAATTTGACCTTCGAGCCCTATTCTGACTTCTATAGTCATTATGCAGTCCAAACCCATCTTTTGACTTAGAATTGACAGATCGTGGGCTTTTACCAGTTTCATAACTTCATTTAAATCGGCGTAAGGAAAATTAATTGTTATCCTACTAATGATCAATTCTTCTGTGATTTCATTGTCTTCGATTGCCATGGTAGCAGAAGTTTTATAGGCATGGATCAATCCACTGATACCAAGTTTTGTTCCTCCAAAATACCGAACTACTACTATTAGACAATTGGTGAGCTGATTTGATCTTATTTGTCCTAAAATAGAATCACCGGCGCTGTGATTAGGCTCTCCATCATCGTTGGCGCGATGGTTGATTCCATCTGTTCCAAGGTTCCAAGCATAGCAATGATGTCGGGCATCAAAGTGTTTTTTTCGTAATTCCTTAAGCTGGCTTTTAATTGCATCCTCATCTATTACAGGAAATGAGTAATAGAAAAATTTGCTACTTCGCTCTTTAAAAAGTCCTGAGCTTTCCCGTGCTAGGGTTAAAAAAGTATCTTCAGTGCTAGAATCTGAACTTGTTTTGCTAGTCATGGAGAGAATTTCATATTTACTCAAGTTATAAAATTAAGTCTGAAACAACCTTTTTTCTTTTCTTTTGTCTTAATTTTAAGTTGAAATTCTTCAAAAATGGAAAATTCAATGCTCATCCAATCACCTTTTCTCTTCGAATTTCCCGGTGAGAAAAGTGATAGTGGATCCTTGAATTTTTGGGAAAAAAACTTGCTTTTTCCGCAAGGTATACAACGTTGCTTTTGGATCACAAAAGTTGATGAGCATACTATTAGAGGGAATCATGCACATTGGCAAGAATCACAGCTCTTGGTAACTATGCATGGATCAGTGTCTGTCTTTGTCCAGTCGGTTTCTGGAAATAGATTTTCTTATACATTAAATTCACCGGCTGTAGGGCTATATGTGCCCCCATTAAACTGGGTAAGTATCAAGTTCACTGCGAAAGCTGTGCTGTTGGGCATTTCAGATCAGGAATTTGCAGAGGAAGATTACATACGAGACAAACATTATTTTGAAAGCCTTAGAGAACGATATATTTGATTTGGAAAGATTTCAGATTTTTGAATCTGTCCAACTAGCTAAAGATTATTTTTTAGCAAATATTCCTATTATAGGATTACAATACGTAGACTACATAGATCTAAAAAACAGTAAAGTCAAAATTTCTATTGCCCTTGCGATCACACCTGATCAACATGCTATCTCACTTCCTAGCACGCCCTTTGGTGGGTTTTGGTGCGACACTGAAATAAGTCCAAAATCTTTGCATGCTTTTTTGGTTTTAGTCGAGCAATCGTTGAAATCAAGGGGTGTCAAAAGCATCACGATTGTTCAATCTCCAAAAATCTACGAATCGCAATCTGATCTAGTTAATTACTTTTTGTTTAAATCTGGTTGGACGCTTCAGAACATGCTCAGTCATCAGTTTTTTTGTGGTGCAAAGAAAATCAAGAAATTCCTTCAATCTGAAAGTTCAAGGATCCGAAAAAAGATGAAGTCCAATAGCTTATCCAGTAGTCATAATTACATTTCAAATTTTGACTTTTTAAAAAAAATTAAGATCTGGAATACTCAAAAGGGCTATGAGTTTAATATTAATGAGGATTTATTGGTTCAGCAGGTGTCTAGCTATCCAGACCGTTATTTTTTAATTAAATTGCAACAAGGCGATCAGATCGTTGGTTATACCTTGGCTGTAAAGTTGACCTCAAATTCAATTTATTATTTTCTATCCGCCTTTGACTCTGCGATGAATCTAACTGGTGGTGGAGATTTTCTATTGTTAGAACTTTTTTTACTTGCCAAGGATCAAAAAGTTGATTTTATTGATTTGGGTTCATCCGATGTGGGAGAATGTCCAAATTACAATTTGATGTTTTTTAAATCACGATTTTCAAATGAGATCTCAAGTAAAATGACATGGTATAAGGATTTTCAAAATGACGATTTCTGATCGAGTTAGTATCATATGTATAGCCTACAATCATGAGAAGTGGATTGAGGAGACCTTAGAAAGTGTCAGACTTCAAGATTATTATTCTAAGAATTTGATAATCATTGACAATGGAAGCACAGATTCTACTCCTGATATTATTAGACGATGGGCAAGTCAAAGGGTGGGTAGTATGTCTGTGCAGACTATCTTTAAAACTGAAGAAATGCCTTATTGTGGTCTATTCAATGAATCTTTAGCCACTATTTCCAGTGAATATGTAGTAGACTTATCTGGGGATGATGTACTTTATCCAGACCATTTATCCAATTCAATAGCTCAATTAAAAAGAGCTCCTTATGTGGCATTCGTGTATTCTGATGCTTATATCCTATCCAGCGAAGGAGAAATTAGAACGTTTTACAAAAGGAATTCTTCTGGTGAACTTACGGAAGAGATTATGCAAGGTGAACTTTATGAAACACTTATCGAACGTAACTACATTTGCTCACCTACCATTGTTTTCAGTGCAAAATTTCTAGAGAAAGAGGGTGGTTATGATTCGGGTCTTTATTATGAAGATTTTGATATTCAACTTCGGTTAGCCAGAAAATATCCCATCGTTTTTTCTGATCATATTGGAGTACTTAAACGCGAACATCTAAAATCACTATCTTCTGGACAGTATCAGCGGCACAAGTCAAGTATGCTTCCAAGCACACTTATAGTTTGCCAAAAAGTCAAAGCAATGAATATTCACTCTGAAGAGGATGTAGCTTTAGGTAAGCGTATCCTATATGAACTGAAACATGCACTTTGGTCTGCTAATTTTGATCCTGCTGAAGGCTTTGTCAAGTTAGGCGAAGAAGTCGGATTAAATGGGATTACGTTTTCGATTTACAAATTTTGGCTAAAAAAACGCTATGATCTTTCTTGGCTTTACCTTCAATCTACCTAATCAGCCCACTACTATTTCCGTGAAGGCTAGGTCTGCATAGTAGGTTTCCCCAATTCTTTGAATGTCAGCAGCTGTAAAACGCTTTAAAAACTTTAATTTCCGGTCGAAAAAATCTAAGTCTAATCCTGAGAAATGAACAGCTTTGAATTGGTCTAGTAAATCAAACGAAGAGCTAAACCCAGCTAGCATAGTTCCAATAAGGTAATTCCTTACCACCTCAATTTCATCGGCCGGAACTGGATTTTCTATCAGTTCGGTGATTTCTTTGTAAATCTCAGAAATACATTCATTAACATGTGATTTTTTGACATCTGCGCTAATGACCCAGTAGTTAAACTCACCAATCTCTGCCAAGCTACTGCTGATTCCATAAGTGTGACCTTTGTCTTCTCTAATGTTTTTGATAAGTCTGGACCCAAAATAACCTCCAAGAATTGTGTTGAAAACAGATAAGGGAATGTAGTCAGGGTGGGTCTTCGGAATTGACCAATGCCCTATTCGAATGCTACTCTGAATTGCTGATGCCCGAATTTCATGATCCCCCGGGCTACTTGATATTTCCTGTAAATCAGTGGTCGGTTGATGAACCCTATTTGGAAGTGATTCAAGTGATGCTATTAAGTCATCCAACTCCGAAGAATTCAAATCCCCAGTAACAAAAATCTCTACATCTTCCCAGAGGTGTTTATCATAATAAGAGCGAAGCATGGCTACTGTGATCAATGAAACTTCCTCTAATGTGGCTTCAAATCCAAAAGGATGGACTGCTCCGAATAGACTTCTCCGTAACAATTGACTAGCTCGTGAGGCAGTTTTCTCGTTTGAAAGTTTTATGCTCAATTTGCGCTGGGACTTTCGTTTTTCGAGTAGTTGCTCGGGGAAAGTAGCTTTAGTAAATAATGAACAAAAAGTAGGCATTACCTGAAAAATATGCTTTTTGGTGGAAAATAAGCTCAAACCTTCTCTGGAGTACGTGGAGAATGGATTAATCTCCGATGCATGAAAGTCAAAAAAATCAGCAATTTCCTCTCCCGATTTTTCAGAAGTCCCCTCTTGCAAGAGCTGTAATGTAAAAGAGGGCACAAGACAATGATTTAGAGGTAATGCGCATCGATTACTTTTCGATACCAATTCTACTTTAATGGCATTGATTCCCGGAGTCTCTGCGTGATACAAAAAAGCTCCATTTTTTAGCTTTTTTTTTAAAGGTATACTAGTTTCAAAATCGTCTGGAATTTTAAATTCAGGTGCCTTTGATCGGTCTAAAAGCATTAATTATTTGGTATAGTGTAAAGTAGTGAAAATCTAAGAGTCTCAGCTAATGGATGGTTTTGTGTCTGTGGAACTAGATAAGAAAAATCAAACCCAAATTTGGTAAGGTCAAACCCGACTCCCATAGTGAAATATCTCCTACCTCCTTTATTTGGGTTTTCGTAAAAATATCCGCTTCGCAAGGCAAACTTATCATTGTATGTATATTCTACACCAAATGAGATAATTACCTCTTGCATTTCTTCTGAAAATCCTCCCGGAGCATCACCAAATGAGCCAAACATTCCCGAAATTAATGGACGGTTAGGATCTTTGCCATTACCGGGTGATATGATCAGATTCCCATTCTCGTCAGTTTCTAAAGAGCCATCTTCATTAGTTGAATAGATCGGAGGAGTAGGTACCAGTAGCTTATTGAGATCTAATGCAAAAGTAATTTTATTTGTTGGATCTAAATTTATTGAATAGGCAGCTCCTATTCTGAGATTGGTTGGAATATAATCCAAATCGTCTGCTGAGTTGTAAGTGATCTTAGGTCCTATGTTAGAGATGCTTAATCCCAATGAGAAGTTACCCTCCTTGGATCCCGAAAAAATTGGTTTGGAATAATATAGACCAACATCAGTACCTACACTTATTCCAGCTCTACCCTCTGACCCGCCTGCAGATGAGATGTTGCCAGAGAGGTTGGAGTGAATGAAACGTGCTGAAATTCCCAAACCCAATGTAGATGATAACTTTCTCGAATAAGTACCTCCAATAGCAATATCCCTCGGGTTAAATTCTCCTAATTCATTTCCAAACTCATCGGTCAATTGAATATTTCCCATGTTAAAATATCGAAGATCAAATCCGAATGCTGAAACTTCGTCAATTTTAAAAAAGCCAGTTAAATAGCTCAATGACATATCGTTTACCAACTTCCCAAGCCATGGCGAATAAGAAAGTGAAAACCCCATTTGATCATCTACAAATGCTAATTTCCCTGCATTCCAATGAGCTGAGCTTGCATCTGGAGATGTAGCAACACCAACATCACCCATTGCTGAATGGCGAGAATCAGGTGCAAAATTCAAAAATGGAACAGCAGTAGTAACTACCCTTCGGTTTGGGTCTTGACCAGATATGATGACACTATTTTGACCATAGGTTGATAAAGTAGCCAAAGTAAAAATCCCAAGAAGTAGGCTTACCCTATTTGTTATGGCTCTTTTTTTCATTGAATAACAATTTTTCCACTCACGGTATCGAAAGAATTATCCAGTTCCGATTGAAGTGTTATGATGTAAATATAAGTTCCTTTTGCTGGATTTTTGGTTTGATTTTGATAAAAAATCCAAGACAAATCATTGATGAGATATTGAGTCTTGACTAAACGTTGATTTTGCGTAAATAGTATTTTTCCGTCATTTTGATATACCGACAATGTGAGTGAAATGTTTTCGCCAGGTCTATTGTGCTCAATATGAAACTTACTTTCAGTGCTCGTTGGATTTGGAAATGTCTTATGATTGATGATTTTGAGATTTTTACTTCCTTCTACGATAATCTCTTGCACATATTCGCTTCCATTACCCAATGTGTCCCAAGCTTTAATTTTTACAGTATTTTTACCTTCATTTAGTCCCGTCAAATCTAATTTAATACTTCCTTGTCTAAACGAGTTTTCTAAGGCTTCATAAATAGAATTGATTGCTTGATATTCCTGATTATTTATTTGGATCTGCATTGATTCCTGTGGATTCAGGTTTGAAATATTGATTCCATTTTCATCCTTAAACTCTGCGAATATCGTAACGACTGTTGAAGAAAAAATCAGTTGATTACTGACTGCATTTCCAAATCTGGCCTTTATCTCAGGTCCTATGTTATCATTTGGGACACTATTTAAGTCACCGCCTATGATTGGGGTAAGGGTTCCATAAGCTTCTGCTTGATCTCGCTCCCGCCTACCCCATATCCTAAGATTTCCATTACCGAAATCAGATTTTGTATTCTTTGGGAGGATCAATTCTCCTTTTATTAATCCTCCGCTGATAGATCCGCTACCTTTGAAAAGTAGTATTGACTCCTCTTTAAATTCCGCCGGTGCACTTTCATCACCTAATGTTTCGGATAGTTGATATTTGTCTTTAAGCTCGATGTGATAAGTCCCCGAAAAATCATCAATCAAAGTGTTGTTTTCCAGATTCATGATTGCTGCTTCAAATATGACTCGTTGTAGACCCTTAAGTGTATCTAGATTAGCGTTAGAATCAGCATCTTTCAAAGCTGTCATGATGATTTTAAATCTTGGAATTGCAAGACGCATACTTGGATCACCCAGAAGACTGAAATTGCGATTGAGAGATCCGTTTAAACTGCCATTTTTAGTGTTTTTAAATATGGTTCCTAGGTCTTGATATTTACCATTTTCTTCTTTTAGTACGGTTTCGATAAATGCTTCGTTTAAGGAAAAGTTCACACTACTAAAAACTGGTCGACCTGTCGAAAGCAAGGCTATTGCACCTTTATCAGTTGCAATTAGGAGTTCTTCAGCGGCCGATCTAAAGAACGGACTGTCATGTCGTCCAAATTCACAGGTAGCAGTCACCCATAGTGCTAACTGATTCTGTTGACCCCAATTCTGTATGTCATTAACCAAAAAAATCTCTTCGACTGTAAGTGTAGTTTCATTTCCATGCCCGACATAATTAAGAAATAGTACCCCACGATCAAGCTGATCTACCAAGGCCTTTTTTGCTTCAATGGAGGATTGTCTGGAGCCATTTTTTTCTTGAATAAATCGATCCAAATAAATTTTTTCAAGCTTGAGATCTGGATTTTGAGCCAACAATGAAGCAGCATGTACTTCAGTATCTCTGAAATGGATGTTATTATCTGCATCATCAGCTACCAAGGCGATAGTTTTCTTCCAATCTCCTGGTTTTTGATTTAGCTCATAATCAATTATTTTATTTATCACAATCAAAGCTTCGGAACCATTGATTACCGGCAATCTTCCTACACCGATTTTCATCATTTCATCGCCTTCCCGGCTTTCTCCCCAAACACCAGATCCCCAATCCAGTAAACCGAAATAATCGTCAGAACTAAATGTACTTAGTGGATTTAGACTGTTTCGGGAAGTGTATATGGGTACTAAATTTGGACGTCCTCCAAGTTTTCCTTTGTAGTCAAAAGTTCCTTTACCCAAGATAATCAGATTCTTTAGTTTGCCGCCTTTGTGGTAATGCCAAGCAATAAAATTCCGAATGGCATTTAGGTCTGGATTTCCATAGCCAAACGAATCGTAAATCTCATTGACTAAAGCCACTTCAGCAAAAATTCCCATGCCCAGTTTATGCATGCGAAGTTTCTCTGCCGAATTCTTAAAAATCTCCGGGGCAATAATGAGTAGTTCAGGCCAAGCTCCCTGATTTCTTAAAGTTTGTGAGATAGCTGCTATTTTTTTGATCTCTATGGTTTTATTAGGGTCGAAAACAACCAATTTTTGGATGCTTGCTCCATTTCCATCTTTCAAATCTAGCTCTACAGGATTGAAGTAATCGCTTAATTCCCATATTTTAAGACCAGACTCTGCAGATGCGAAAATCAAATTTTTCTTAGGAATCTGGTATGTTCCAGTCACTAAGTTTATGCTTGAAAAAGGTACTCCAATTCCAAAATAATTAAAATAGCCTGAAGCATTCGGATCTGCTGATTGAAAAGAAAATCTCAGTCTCTCAATTTTATTTCCAAAAGGCTGGAAATTAAAATTGATCTCTACTTCTCGTCCTTTAATACCATAAGTGCTGTTGAGTATTGGATCAATCGGTACTTCAGTGATCGTTTGGCTTTCTGTAGCAATAATAATATTGGCAGGAATAAAGGAGCTCGCCATGAGTATTCCTGAGGCTTTCCATGGGATGTTAGCACTATTTTGAAGTGGGAATGGATAGCCTCTTGTGATTCCCGGTGCTAAAGCTTTTGAAAACCAAGTCCGACCGGAACTCAAAATATTATTTTTATCCTCTTTGAGCCAAGTCCATTCGTATAGAAAGCTCGGATTTTGGACCATAGAGATTCCCTTCTCTGAAATAATCTGCTTTGGCTTTTGATTTTTAGAAATTAGAAAACTGATTGAATCAGTGAATTGATTTGGTATGAACCTTGAGTTGCCAGTAGAGTCGTATCCGGAACTTGATGGATCGCTTAGGTAGAAAAAAAGCTTGCCATTTTCTCGTTTAGTAGCGATTTCCTGAAGATCAAGATTCAGGCTGTCAAGCTTTTGTGGTAGCATTCCGGGGTATCCAAATATTGAGATTTCCGAAATGGAAGATGCTCCTATTTGTTTTGCCTGAACATCTGTCAGATGATAAACGCCACCTTCTGCTACCTTGAATTTAAAATACTGTTGCTGGGCTTTTGCTGTAGACAGCAGCAGAAAAATAGGTAGAATTAATAAAACATTTCTTCCAACACAGCTCATTGCGACTTTCTTCCATTTTCGATAAGGGACAGTGCTACATACGATAAAATTGTCCAGGGTATACCTGCAAGTCCGAAAATCGCAATCAGTACGGCACTTGCCCCAAGAAGTATATATCTAAATGAATTGAGTCTGAAGGAGAAATTTTTGAATTTTAAGGCAATCAGAGGTATCTCTAGGACTAATAAAATTGCCATGATCCAAGCAATTCCTACCAAAACGAGAGGGATGTTTAGCCAAAATCCGATTTCTGGAATTGAAATGGCTAAGTAGGGTAGCGTAGAAATGAACAACGCATTTGCTGGAGTAGGTAGTCCGATGAATTGATCGCTTTGCCTAGTATCCAGATTAAATTTAGCTAATCGGAAAGCGGAAAGGGGTGGAATTATTAAAGTGAAATAAGGCAATACCGCCCAACCTGATTGGACAGCTGCCATTTGGAATAAGATTAATCCAGGTAAAACACCAAACGATATCAAGTCAGCTAGGGAATCCAATTGTTTCCCTATTTCGCTGGATACTTTAAGAATTCGTGCTGCAAAACCGTCAATAAAATCGAAAATTGAACTGATTAAAATGAAATAAGCACCAGAAAGAATGTCTCCCTGTAATACCCAAATAATCCCAATAACTCCTGAAAGTAGGTTAAGCAGCGTAAAACCGTTTGGGATAGTTGATTTTATAGTCACAATACAGCAGTTTCCCCCACAAATGGATTAGTTGACTTTTCATGCTTCACAGTAGTGGAAGGTCCGTGCCCAGGAAATAGTACAGTTTCTTCGGGTAGCGTAAGCAACTCCGATTTTATTTTACTTAATAAAAGCATGTGGTTTCCACCAGGTAGATCTGTCCGACCGATACTTCCCCTAAATATGGTATCACCAACAATTGCCTGATTACTGGATTTGTGATAAAAAACCAAATGACCGGGAGCGTGACCGGGTACAAATAAAATTTCAATCGATTCTTTTCCTACCAATAGCTGCCCGCCCTCTTTCAGGAAATAATCCGCATCTGTGCTTTGATAGTCTTTAAAACCATAATTAGGTCCATAGACTTCGACAGATTTCAAGACAGGGATCTCATTATGGTGAATTCCCAAAGGCAAACTGAATGTTTTCTTTGCCCAAAAATTTCCCAAAACATGATCTACATGACAGTGTGTATTGATCAACTGGTTGACCTTTAGTTTTTTCTCTGTGATAAAATCCAGAAGATCTAGTTGCTCTTCTACCTCGTAGCATCCAGGGTCCACCAATATGGCGTCGCCAGACTCATCATAAATTAGGTAGGTATTTTCCTGAAAAGGATTAAATGTGAAAGACTTTATGTGAAGCATTGTAATTGTCAACTTTATTAAAGCAAAATAAAGAATTATACCTTTAATTTGGGTTATGAAAATTGATTTTTTACTTATTGGGGGTGGAATTGCCGGACTTTCACTTGGCTACAGGCTTAAGAAGGCAGGCAAATCTGTGCGAATTTTTGATCTCCCGGATGAAAATCAGTCAAGCCGAGTTGCTGCAGGTTTATTTAACCCGATTACCGGAAGAAAGATGGTAAAAACTTGGAAAGCAGATCAGCTATTTCCAGAAATCATCCCATTCTATCAAGAACTTGAGCAAATCACAGGAAAGATATTTTTGAATATTCAGAAGATTTATCGGCCGTTTTTATCTGTCGAGGAGCAGAATGAGTGGATGGGTCGTAGTGCTGATCCAGCCTTTATGCCTTACCTAGACGAAATACATAATAAGAGTCAGTCACAGTCACTTTATGATAGTTTCGGAGGAGTCATGTTAAAGAATTCAGGTTGGCTTAAGATCTCGGAATTCTTAGAGGCTATGACTGGGCTACTTCGAGAAGAGCTAATCTTCGATCATTTTTTGGAAGAGAAACTATCAAAAGAGGGTGAACAATGGCACTATAAAGAATTGGAATTTGATGCCTTGGTGTACTGCAATGGTTTAGGGGCATTAAATTCGACTTTCTTTAAATATTTACCATTTTCTCCGGTTAAAGGTGAAATACTAGAGGTTGAACAAGATTTTAATCCGGAATACATCGTTAACAGAGGAGTTTTTAGAGTCGGACTTGGGCCAAATCTTCATCGAGTTGGTTCTACTTATAACAATCACGATTTGAATACAGAGCCAACAGAATCAGCGAAGACAGAAATACTTGATAGACTTAAAGGTCTTGTGGATGAGCCAATTATATGCATTAAGAGTCATAAAACAGGGATTAGGCCAGCAACTCGCGACAGAAAGCCTTTTTTAGGTAAACATCCATTTGAAAAGAGCGTTTATATCTTCAATGGTTTTGGTGCGAAAGGTGTTTCTCTGGTACCATATTTCAGTAAATTAATGATAGGGTTATTATTGGAAAATATCCCTATTGAAAGTGAAGTGGACATAGCACGCTATTTTAAGTATATTTAAAATCAACTTTTAGTGAAACGAATGCGATATCACCTGTCTCGACTTGTTATTTTCAACATCTTATTTTTAAGTTACTTTTTAGCAAACGCTCAGTTTGATCAGGACAGATACGGCAAAAATAGACTTCAGCATAAGCAATTTCAATGGTATTTTTATACATCAAACAATTTCGAAGTTTATTATTATGATAAAGGTGGCGTAAATGCAAAATTAGCCATTGAATATCTGGAAGGAGAATTTGATCGATTGACACAAATGATTGGTTATGTGGCCTACACCAAGCCAAGAATTTATATTTATAATTCTCCAGACGAGTTGCTTCAAAGCAATCTTGGTTTAAATAAAGAACAATTCAGTGAGGAAGGACAGACTAACTTCAATCGTTTAATTGCAGAAGTGTCCTATAAAGGGCAGATGGATAAGTTTAAAAATGATCTGATATATGCAACTTCAAAGGTAATTATTGAAGAAATGCTCTATGGGTCATCAGTGGCAGATGCTTTTCAATCTAATTTGATGAATTCATTTCCTGAATGGTATGTAGATGGAATAGCACTTTACTTGGCGAAAGGCTGGAGTAGGGAGATGGACGATTACGTACGTCATTTTTTTGAAAAAGATCAAAAGCCTAAAATCCTGAAATTGAAGGAAAGGGAAGCTGCTTTGGTCGGTCAATCTGTTTGGAACTATGTCGCTGAAAAATACGGGAAAAGGTATATTTCAAGCATCCTTAATCTTTCCAGAATCAACCGAAATGAAGAAAACAGTATCTCTAATACTGTTGGATTAAATTATAAAACTTTTACCGAGGATTGGAAAAACTATTATTTGGCAATTAATGCGCAAGTCAAAGATTCTTTTAAGGATGTAGATCGAAACTCTTCGGTTGCAGAGACTTCCACCCGGGTCATTGGAGCTATTAACGATATCAAATTCAGTCCTGATGGATTGAATGTTGCCTATGTGTTAAACAATGGAGGAAAATATAAAGTGCAAGTACGAGAGGTCTCCAGTGGGGAAGAACGAACCCTCTTCACAGGGGGATCAGTACTGGAAGATCAAAATCCTAATTTTTTAACTCCAGTTATTGCTTGGAAAGATTCAGCAAATATTGCGATAGCCTCCTTTCGCAGAGGGACAACTACTCTTCGACTACGATCAATCGACGGTTCAAGTCAGGATAAAATTTTCTTGAGGAATATTACCCAGATTCTAAGCTTAGATTTTAATAGTACTGGTAAGAATATGGCCATATCAGCCATTTCAAATGGTAAATCTGATATTTTTACGCTCAACACAAGGGGACAGGGCAAGCGGCTGACTAATGATCAATTTGATGATTTGACACCTGTTTTTTTGAATGACTCTACGATCATTTATTCTTCTAATTTTAAAGAACTCCCAGATTCCTTGGCTGGGAAACAAATTGATTTGAAGGACTATCCAGATTATTTCAACCTGTATATGTCGCAGGTGACCGATACAATAGTGACCAAACAGCTCACAAATGCAAATAGTAAAAACATTGGTTCCCGACGATTGAATCCTAATGTTATCATTTATATGAGCGATTTAAGCGGGATAAATAACTTAATGCGTTTGAATATAGGTAACCAGGTGTCAAATCAAATATCTGCATTTAATAAAAGTATTGAGGCATTTGACGTGAATAGTCGTATGAATAAAATTGCATATTCAATCAGGGATGGAAGAGAAAGTTTTTTAATGGTTGAAGGATTTTCAAATTCAGATCAATTCACCCCAAGCATTCCCAGAATTCAACTTGCGCAGGCAAAAAGTCTAAATGAAAGATTGGCAGCAAGAAGACTACTAGAGGAGCGTGAAGCTAAAGCCAATTTAGTAGTAACGAAGCCTAAGCCTATTGCACTTGAAAATCCTGTTGTAGCAATCGATACCGTTTCGAAAAATGCTTCTACGTCCATTGATCTAAAACGTTTGAGTTTTGAATCTAAAAAAGGGATAGATACCGATAATTATACCTTCGATTCACTGCCTAGTCTAACTTTGGCACCTCAGAATAGCAGCAAAGAAAGTTCTAATAAAATTAACCTTCTAGAGACATTTAGAAAGCAAAGCCTTCAGAAGCGAGTGTCAGGTCCTCGAGCTATGGATGAGCAGTTTTTCATAAATCATCTCAATAACCGATTTGTGGTAGACCCTCTTCGAGGTTTTGGGATCAGCCTTACAGGTAAGATTACAGATCTACTTGATAATCATTCCTTCCATGCGGGAGTAATGACTACACTAGATTTTAGATCGGGTGGTGATTTGTTTTTTGAATATGAATATTTAAAGAGTCGAGTTGATTTCAAAGGACGATACGATCGAAGAACAATTCGTGTCATTGAAGGAGACATTACTGACCAGAAATATGTCCTTACCAAAGTTGAAGCCAGTTTCTCTTATCCACTAAATCCAAATGCTAAAGTCACAATTTCTCCTTTTTTGGCCAAGACACAATACTTTAACCTAAATCCAGATTCTTTAATTCTAAGTAATCTTCCTGATCAGAATAGTTTGAACGTGAATTACATTGGAGGAAGAGCAGAATTCGTTTTTGATCGCACCGAGCAGCTTGGTCTATACACTCAAGCGGGATTCAAGGGTAAAATTGGATATGCTAATTATACTGCTTTAAGTAATTCTGCAAGATCATTCAGCAACTTTTATGTTGATCTCAGAAACTACCAACGAATACACAAAAATATCATTTTCGCATCTCGATTGTTTGTCGGTTCCTTTATGGGCAACAATCCACAAACCTACTTAGTGGGTGGTATGGACAACTGGCTGTTCAACGACTTCTACAGACCGCCTGCAAATCGCCCTGAATCGTCACCGGTTCGAAATCTTAACGGAGTTGAGAACTCAAATATTTTATTTGCAGACTTCGTAGATCTCAGAGGTTACAACTATGATGAGATTCGAGGTAGAAATGTGGTTACCTTCACTTCAGAGCTTAGAATTCCATTGTTTTCTTACCTTACCAGAGGAAATATTACCTCTAATTTTATTAGGAACTTCCAGTTAGTTGGATTTTACGATGTCGGATCGGCATGGAATGATTTTGCACCTTGGGAAAAGGTCAATGATCAGAATACCGAGGTAATCAATACAGAAGGATCACCATTTACCATCGTTTTAAATAATTTCAATAACCCGTGGCTTCAGAGTTATGGTGCAGGGTTGCGAACAGTTTTATTAAATTACTACGTGAAATTTGATGTTGCCAGACCAATGAGAAATTATGAGACAGAAGATTTGAGGTTCTATGTAACTTTAGGCTTCAATTTTTAAATCAAATTATGATCAAATCTATGACCGGCTACGGAAATGCCGGATTCGAAAACGACCAACTGATAATTCAAGTTGAAGTCAGATCTCTCAACTCAAAATTTTTAGACCTCTCTATTCGAAGTCCAAGACAATTTTCGGATAAAGAACTTGAGATAAGAACCTTAGCACAGTCAATCCTAGATCGTGGAAAAGTTAGTATTTCAGTTGATTTTTCTACCAAAGGGGCCAGTGATATTCCAGTCTCGATCAATGATTCGCTGTTCAAGCTTTTCTACACAAAGTACAAAGAACTTGCTGACTCGGTCAATGATTCGAATGAAGATATCTTCAAACTAGCCCTTCAATCTCCAAATGTAATTTCACAAATTTCTTCTGAGGATAAAGAGAATGAAGAGGATTGGGTCGAAGTTAAAAATGTGATCACACAAGCGCTTAAAAAATGTGATTCCTTCAGGCAAGATGAAGGGAATTCACTTTTTGAAAAATTGACCGGCAATATCAATACGATTACCTCAGGACTGGATCAGATAAAATCACAAGAGGGAAAAAGAAAAGATAGGATAAAGGATAA